>Ga0209944_1000139_pt1 | contig 31084 bp, 27 predicted proteins | sample SalPonR1_C_D2_MG_FD_185701 | JGI IMG/M metagenome (GOLD analysis project Ga0209944, IMG submission 185701) | Salt pond soil microbial communities from South San Francisco under conditions of wetland restoration - Salt Pond MetaG R1_C_D2_MG... ...
CATAAGCTTCACTATCATCGTAGGATTGAGCCTCCCTTGAAGCTCCTAGATTTCTATCCATCCAGCACTCACCCGAGGTTGCTACTGTTCCATAAGTAACTTCTGTGCCATTATAGGTAAAGGTTACATTATCACCGCAGGTGAAATCTCCTCCACCCGAAGTAGTCGCCATTTTTACCTCTCCGGCTGTTGTATCAATATCGGCACTGGAAGAAGCTGAAATTAAATCAGTATTATTGTATTCATCTTCAGTAGCTTGAGTATTGGTCGCTGCATTTTCAATTTTAAATCTACTACCAGTTAAATCAGTTGTATTAATCCCAACACTATTTAAAGAATTATCTACAAATAAGCTACCCGAATCTACATTGAAATCCCCTGCAGGATTGATTTCAATATCTCCCGAATCCGTAGTAAAAGTAGTTAGGCCTGATCCTGAAATAATGTCAGAGCCAATTGTGATTGTGTTTCCAATTGTTGCGGTCGCAGAATAAATATTTGCCCAGCGGTTAGAAGCAGATCCTAAGTTATAAGTATTATCTATAAGTGGTAATATATTACCCTCTATAGTTGTAGTTCCTCCAATTTTAGTTTCTTCTCCAATTACAGCAGTATTTGGACTAGTGTCCAAATCATAATAGATATTAGCACCCAATACAAAGCCTGCAACCAATAATCCTGGCAATATAGCTAGTAGAACCTTCCTTATTCTATTTTTCCTCTTAAAATTCATCTATGTTCCTTTTTCTTTTAATTTACTTGCCCCATGTCCCCCCTTTTTTTACTTTTAGAAGGAGGGACGTTTTGAAAATAACCATGTTGTTTTTGCTTTAGCTAAAGCAAACAGATTGAAAGAGAGGCCCGTTCGAGATTCTTTAAACTTACCCTCTCCGGGCCTCTACGATTAATCTATCTGATCGTAAGCTGCTAAGAATACTTGGTAGACCCTTATTGTGTCTCCCCCTGGATCTACTTGTAAGTCCCAATTGTCTCCAGTACTTACAATAGTTTCACCAGCAGTGTCTAGTTGGTGAATTACAACTTCACCTTTTTCTATATCTGCAGTAGCTGTTCCATCTGTAGTAAAGGTTGAGTTAGTTTCAGTCTCTCCATTTAATTGCCAACTAATAGCACTTGCTGTTCCGGTAGTATCATCAGCATATCGGATAATAAGTTTATACTTTCTTGTAGAACCAGTTTTTGCAGCAGAAAAAGGATTCTCTTCTAAGGTTCTTGAAACACTCACATGACCATTACTTGCAGTTTGTGCTGGTAGATCAAATCCGAAAATAGGGACCATTTCCCTTAAGACTTGATTTCCAGAAGTTGCAATCTGATAGCCACCAGCTGTTTCAATATGATCGCCACTAGCTATTTTGATTACACCAGAATCAGGATCAAGTTTAATATCTCCTCCTCCACCAGAAGAAATTAATGTTTCCCCGGTATTAGTAAACTCAGGAGATTGAACATAATTAGCTAAAGTAGCAATATTACCATCGAATGTTCCTATGTTAGTAATATTAGGAGTTCCGCTCCCAGTAATGTTTCCAGTTAATGTATAACCAGCAATATTATTAGCATCTAAGGTTCCGGCTACTGTAACATCTCCATCCATAGTAATATTCTCACTATCATCGATTGTTAAAGCAACACCCCCAGTATAATTATCTTCAATGGAAGAATCAGTCAAAGTATCAGCATCATTCCACATTGCTACTCTATTTGCAGTACCAGAACCATCTAATGCTCCAGCATCACTAACACTTGTCCACTCTAGATCTCCACTACCATCTGTAGATAATACATAGTCAGCACTTCCTGTATCAGCTGGCATATTATAGACAGTGTCTTCTGTCATATTAGAATCTGGTTGAAAACTAACAAAGTGATCAGTTGTTCCTTCCGAATAAAGTCTTAATTCTCCATCTGTTCCATTTTGTCCTGATCTAATTGTTCCATTTACGTCTAAAGCATAACTAGTACTATTAGTATTAATTCCTAATCTGTTATTGGTATCGTCCCAATAGAAATTAGTATTATCCTCAGTTAACCGGCCATCTGAGCTAACAAAAGCTACACTCCCTTGAGTTAAGCTCCCATCTTGTAAGGTCATAGTACCTGTCAGATTAGGCATAGTTATAGTTTCATCGCTTGAAGGATCAGCAGCTGTTAGTTGAGTTTCAAAATCATCACTCGTAGCTCCTTCAAACCACAAACTGTTTCCTCCTCCATCTGCTGTAAACGCTGCTCCACTAGCTACATCACCTACATCAGTAATATCTCCAGAAACAGTAGATTCAGCATCAATCCATGATAAATTCCCTGAAGCATCTGTCTGTAATATGTAATCAGCACTAGGATTCTCTGGTAAAGTATAGATCTGGTCACCAGAAGCATTAGCTGGGGCCTGGAAACCTATAACATTAGTGTCATCGTCTTGCCAGACTGCTACATCTTGAAATGTTGAAGTAGCTACAAAAGTTGAAGTTCCTCCAACTAACATATTCCCAGTACTTTCATCAACATTAAAGGTTGTACTGTCTCCTACTCTCAAGTCTCCTCCTGCAACCTGAAGCATAACTTCAGAATCAGGATCTTGGCTAGCTGTACCACCTGCAATTAATCCTCCTGTTGCTCTTACATATTCAGTAACTCTTTGAATTTCTTCAGTTACTACTTCACTTGTGTCCAAATCATAATAGGTGTTAGCAGCAAATAGTACTCCTCCTGCAATTATCATTGATAAAAAGATAAAGAGGAAAGAGACTACTCTTGTTCCCTTCATTAGGCTAAGATCTGAATTAAACAGTTTCTTAGCAGTTTTTAAAATCTTTTCTTTAAGATTTAACATTTTACTTTTTTATTAATTTTTTTTCGACCTTTTTGTTTTTTTATTTTCCTTCTTAGTTGTACTAAGAAGTTTCCAATTTTCATAATAATTTTTATTTAATATTTTTTTAACAAACCTTTATATTTTTATTAATTAATTTTGTCATAAATTAATAGGAAGACATTAAAAATTCTAATATCATCACTAGTTGGAGCTCTCACTTCAAGCTGCCAGTCATTGTCAGGAATTTCAGAAGAAGAAAGGTAATCACTCATAATTGGATTTCCTTCATCTAAACCACCCATACCCTGTCCAGATAAATTAAAAGAAGAAGTAGTAGCATTGGCACTAGGTCTGTAAACTCTCCATTCTGAATTTGATCCAGAATCAATTTGATCAGCATAGTTTATAAGAAAAGAATAATATCTAGTTGCTCCATCTAATGCCTCCGGTGTGGAAGAAGATAAAGAATCAGCTACACTAAAAGTCTTTGAAACTTTTTTATAACTTGTTGAATTGGTTTGAGCTCCTCCAGCCCAAGAATACTTGAATATTGGGATGCTTCCTCTTAATACATATTCTCCTGAAGCCCTTACAGTAGGGGAACCAGTTGCACTAGCTAATACTACATTTCCATCACCTACTTTTATTTCTCCATTTAAAGAATTAATAGTTAAATCATTAGTCGCTTGTATTTCAGAGCTACTTGTACTGATTAAAAAATTAAGAAGGTTACTGCCGTTTTCTAATGCTAATTGAGAAACGGTAGTAGTAGAAATAGTTAACTTCCCTCCAATTAAAGTGTTTCCTGCAATAGATAATTTTTCAGTTGGTGAATCTGTGCCTATTCCTATTCTACTTCCAGTATTAGTTAAAAGAGAATTTGTCAACCAATTAGAACCATCGTACCGGAGAGTTTCTCCATTACTTCCTGAAGGAAGAGTTCCTGTAGCACTTGGTTTCCATGTTCCTACTCCAGAACTATCAGTTGTTAATACATAGCCTGAGGTCGCATTAGAAGGCATTTCAAACCCACTCATTTTTACAGTTCCACTTACATCTAGTGCAGTACCAGGATTTAAATTCCCAATACCCATTCTTCTATTAGTCCCGTCAATGCTTATAAATTCAGAGTTAGAACTATCAAATATTCCTAGTCTGTAATCTCCATCTGCATGAGTAATATTTTTTAAAATTATTTTTGTAGAAGTAGACTCAATAGTACTAGTAGAACTTGTAGCATCATAATATCCTCTAAAAACAAATTCTGGACTATTGAGAAAAGAATTAGCAGAAAGAGAAGACTCATTAAAATTAAGAAAAAAGTTTCCTGCAGAAGTTGTAGTGCCTGCAATAGTAAGTTTGCTTTCAGGAGAACTAGTACCTATTCCTATTCTACTTCCAGTATTAGTTAAAAGAGAATTAGATATCCAGTTTAAGCCATCGTAATAAAGAGTTTGGCTTGTTGAAGCCGAAGGAAGAGAAGCACTAGTATTTGCCGGCTGCCAGGTTCCTACTCCAGAACTATCAGCAGTTAATATATATCCAGAAGTAGCATTAGTTGGCATTTGAAAACCATCCATTGTTGTTGTGCCTGTAATATGTAAAGTAGAAGTTGGGCTAGTATTTCCAATTCCAATTCTGTTACTTGTTTGATAAAGGATTGAATCTCCAACTTCTTCAGCTCCTGTCCATCTCGCTAGATACCCTGAACTTCCAGAGCCATCTATTCCTCCCCCTCCACTTGGTATAAAAGAAAACCCTGAACTAACTTCACTAAGACATTGTCCTCCTCCTGCATCTGTACAGATATCTCCACTAGCTTGAATTCTTCCATCTACATCAAATTGAGTTTCAGGATTTTCTTTTCCTAGACCAACATTTCCTTCAGAATTAATATAGAAAGATAAATTATCGTTAGTTTCAAATCTTAAAGAATCATCAAATTCTAAAACTGCACTATCCTCTCCTTCAGGTGGGGAGAGGAATACTGATCCTTCTTCTGTAATATTTAAAATTGGTTCCCCTTCATAAAGATCAGAAATAGAAGCACTTGTAATATTATTTGGATCTGTAAATTTAGCTAACTTTCCATCTATTCCTCCTGTAGTTGTAATTTGTCCTTGCATACTTTCACAATTACCACTACTTAAACAAATAGTGCCGGATTGATTTGGAAGGCTATAGGATTGATCATCTGTTAACCCAGAAGTTGTTAAAGTCCCCTCAAAACCATTTTGGAAAAAGGAAAGAGCAGGAGAAGTAGTTCCATCTCCTCTTAAATTCAAAGGCGCATTAATATCTGTTTCTACGTTAATATTGAAATAAGGTTCTGTCTTTAAAGAGTCAGAGACTCCTTGAGTAGTTAAAGCTTCTTCTCCTCCGGCTTGAGCTAAAAGATCAGTAGTTAAGCTGCTCCTTGGTGCTTGATTTGATTTTAACCTAGTGCTTGTAGAAAGAGAGCTCAATAAATTAGCAGATAGGTCTTGATCAAAAAATCCAAACCCAAATATATTTTCTCCAAAAAATCCCATTCCTATTATAAAACCAAAAACTCCTATTAATAAAATAGGAGTTACAAACCTTACTAAAGAAAATAAGAAAGAATGTGATTTTTCTTCTTTTTTAAAATGAGCTTTTTGAACGGCTGCTTCTTCGGCTTGATCATTTTGCCCCTGCGTATTTTTCTTTCGATAAGTAGGAATTAAAGTTATTGCTGGAGAGTCATAAGCAACTTCTGTTTTTTGAAACTCTTTTTTATCTTCTTCGGTAAGATTAACATCTTTTCCTTTTCCTAATTTTTCATCAATCTTTTCTAATAAATCCGCAATATGTTTTGGAATAATACTGCTAGGCGAAGGAATTTCAGATTTTTCTTTCCCACTTTTTTTCTTTTTTATATCTTTTTCTAATTCTTTTTTTTCTTTTTCCTTCTTTTCTTCTGCTATTTCTCGAATACTCTTTCCATTCTTTATTTTTTCATCAATTTTCTCAAGAATTTCAAGAACGTATTTTGGATATGCGCCAGTAGGCTGATTCCCATCATCAAAAACCTTTCTTTCGGCTGGTGGAATAAGTCCTAGCTTTGCATAGTATCTAAGCCTGCTCCTAGGTTTCGCATTACCAAAATCAACCCCCCTATCTTTGGCTTTTTTGATAATGTCATCAATTTTTAAAAATTCTTTGTTTTTTGAGTTCATAATTAATGTCTTTCCGTGACGGAAATCCCTTATATCTATGGTAAAGCATTGAGGTAAAAAGTCAACAATATAGCCTGTGGAAAACTTCTACTAAAGGAGGGGTAAAATATAGGATATAAATTTAGTAAAAATATCACTTCTAAAATTTTTTAAAAGAAAAGCTTTTTTTCTAATTTTTAAAACTATTTTTATGCTTTCTGTGCCTCTTTTTTTTAGTACTTAGATTATCTTTATTTTATACTTTCTTAAGAATCCTAGGATTAAGTTTTCAACTTTTATCTTTTGCTTTTTGTGTTACAATTAATATTACTGATCATTAATTATTTTTGTTTTTCAAGTTTTTTAAATAAGCTTTTAAAGCTAATTTATAAACAAAGATTATAAGAGTAGAGAAAAATCAAAAATATTTATTAAGATTAAATTAAAATTAAAATCAAGCAATATATAATTAAATATATTTTATTCTTATTTCAACCATAGAAAAAGGTTTTTCCGTCACGGTATTTAAGCTTAAATAGTTGTTTTAATTTCTTTTTATATTGTTTTTGATTCTTTTAGAAATTTATCTTCACAGCCCTTAACTATTATGGTAAAATATATAAATAGAATTAAAAAATGAATTGGAAAAATAATTTAAAATTCTTTCTGCTAGTTTTTCTTTCTCTAATATTAATAACTAGCACAATTAAGGCAGCTAGTTTTTTACCTCAAACTGCTAGCTACTTAATAGTAAAAGATCCAGAAATAGAAGCTGGGAATATTATTTCTGAAATTGAAGAAAAATTAGTAAAAAGTAGCTCTCCTTATTCAAAAGATATTGTTGGTGTAGTTGTTGAAGAGTCTGCTATTTCTTTTAATAGACAAGCTACTTCTACTGCTTTAGTAGCATCTCAAGGAAAAGCTCTTGTAAAAGTTAGTAATTTAAATGGAGAAATTAAAACTGGAGACTATATTACTTCATCCGATAACCCCGGTATCGGCCAAAGAGCATCGGAGTCAGGTTATGTTATTGGTAAAGCACTAGAAAGTTTTTCTGAAGAAAAAGGAAAAATTTTAGTTCTTTTAGATATTCAAGAAAAAGAAATTGGAACCTTAGCAGGAAGCGGTTTTTTAGAAAAAGGATTTAGTTTTTTTAAAGAAATCAAACGTTCAGATGAATTTCCTAAAATAGCTCGTTATCTATTTGCTGCTCTAGTTGGTGGAGGCAGTTTTTTATTAGGTTTTATTTCTTTTGTTAGAACTCTTCAGAGTGGTATTGAGGCAATCGGAAGAAACCCTCTTGCCAAAAAGAATATTCAATTAAGTTTATTAATAAATTTATTAGGTATTATTATTTTAACAGGAGCAGGTTTAGGGTTAGCTTTTTTCATCTTATTTTATCAACTACCAACATAAATTAAATACAATAAAACATGTTAAATCAACTTTTAAATAATACAATTTTAATCGCTGGAACAGTCGCGTTCTTGTCTGGTTTACTTATCGCCTACTTATTAATAAAGAGCTCTATTCCTAAACCAAAAGATAAGGATAGAGTTGAATTAGAAATCTCTCATGAACTAGAAAAAGAGTTAGAAAAAGTAATCAGAGAAGCAATTGGAGAAAGCTCTGGAGACATCAAAAAAAGAATAAAAAATATTACTGAAATCTCTATTGATAAATATGAAAAACACTTCAAAGAATTAAATAAAACTATAAGAAAAAGTAATTCAGAGATAGAAAAAACTTTAGCTAAAAAAGAAAAAAAAGGAGAAAAAGAAATTGAAAAAGTTATACAAGATTTTACTAAAGAAACTAATCAACTCAAAGATCAACAAAAGAAAATACAGAATAAATTACTCTCTCAATTAGAAAAAGAGACTGAAGAAATTAAAAGAGTTAAAGAAGTAATATTAGATAAATTATCTAATCATTTAAAAGAAAAGGTGTCTCAAGTTTCAGAGACAAGTAGAAACGTTCAAAAAGAGATTTCAAATAATGCAAAAGAGCAGAACAAGAGAATAGAAGAAGCATCAAAAGAAAAAATGAATAAATTAGAAAAAGTATCAAATCAAACTATTGAAAATCTTTCTAATAGGTCTTCTGAATTATTCAATAAGCTCACTCAAAAAACAACTAAAATAAACAAGGATCTTTCTAGCAAAGCAATAAATGTTGCAGAACAAATATCTAATCGGACCGATCAAAAAATAGATAATTTTGGTGAAAAGTTAAAGAATGAATTACTTAAACTCAGGAAAGAAGAAAAAGAGGAAGTCTCTAAAAGAATAGAGAAGGCTAAACAAGAAATTGAAAAATATAAAGAAGAAAGAGAAAAAGAAATCAATGAAAAAATATATCAAATTATTGCAAAGGTTGCAAAAGAAACTATGGGAAAAGCAATTGATACTTCTTCTCATAAGCAATTAGTAATGGAATCTCTTAAAAAAGCTAAACAAGAGAACTTTTTTAACTTATGAATACTTTTTCTAATATCACAAAAGAAATCACAACCAAAACTGAACTAGTATATTTTTTAGACGATATTACTACAGCCCAGGAGTCTATTTTTAAGAATAATGGTGAAAATCTAAGTAATAAAATTAAAGGCGAGGTAAGTGAACCTTTTTTAAAATTTTTAGAAAAAAAAGAACAAGAAAAAGCCTTAACTAGTAAAGATGAACAAAAAAACTTTTTAAAAGAATTAAGTGATTATCTTCAAAGTATTCCTCAAGCAAAATTAACCTTAGCTTTTTCTCCTTCTAAAGATTTTATACAAGAAATTTCTAATTGGATAGAAAAGGAAATCGGAGAAAAAACAATATTAAACTTAACAATCAATCATAAAATTACAGGAGGAATTGTAATTGAATTTAAAGGAAAATATCTTGATTTAAGTTTAGCAAAAAAAATAAATAAATCAGTTGCTCAAAAAATTTATGAGTGAAAGTCAATTTGAAAAATATTTAAACAAAACTAATGAAATTGGATACATTGATTCAGTCAATCATTCTATTATTAGAGTATCTGGATTGCCTGATCTTAAGCCAAATGAAAGAGTAATTGTTGAGGGAGACCAACAAGGAATAGCCTATAATCTAAAGGAGGAAGGAGCGGAAATTTTAATGATTGATGATCAAAACTTAAAAACTAAAAAAAGGGTAACTAGAACCGATAACTTTTTTAGAATAGAAGTAAGTTCAGAGCTAAAAGGAAGAATTATAGATCCTCTTTGTAATCCTATAGACAATAAAGGTCCAATTTCTGGAGAAAAAAGTTATAGAGAATTAGAGAACCCTGCTCCTAATATTACAGAAAGAGATATAGTTAAAAGACCCTTAGAAACTGGAGTTTCTAAGGTAGATCTTTTAGTTCCTTTAGGTCATGGGCAAAGAGAATTAATTCTAGGAGATAAAAAAACTGGTAAAACTACTTTTTTGCTACAAACTATAGCTAACCAAGCTAAACAGGGAACAACTTGTATTTATGTTTCAATTGGTAAAAAATCTTCTGACTTAAGAGAAGTAGAAAACTATCTTAAAAGATTAGGGATTAAAGATAATGTAATAATTATAAGAGCAGGAGCAGGAGAATCTTCTCCTCTTTTATATATTGCTCCCTATTCTGGAATGAGTATCGCAGAATATTTTAGAGATAAAGGAGATGATGTTTTAATAGTATTTGATGATCTTACCACTCATGCTAAAATTTACAGAGAAATTTCTTTAATTTTAAAACGTCCTCCGGGAAGAAGTTCTTATCCAGGAGATATTTTTCATATCCATGCTTCACTCCTGGAAAGAGCAGGAAATATAAAATCAAATAAAAAAAAGGAGAGTATTACTGCTCTGCCAGTAGCTAACACTTTAGAAAATGATATTAGTGGTTATGTCCAAACTAATTTAATGGCTATTACAGATGGCCATATCTTTTTTAATAATGAGCATTTCAAAAAAGGAATAAAGCCAGCAATTGATGCTTTTCTATCAGTTTCAAGAGTTGGTAATCAAACTAAAAACCACTTAGACCAAGAGTTAGCTCAAGTAATAAGAAGAAAAATGAGCAACTATAATAGAGCTTTAGAAATTGCCCGTTTTGGAGTAGAACTTCCAGAAGAAACAAAAAAAATATTAGATATTGGAGAAAAAATTGATGTTATTTTTTCTCAATCTTCTAAAATAATTCTTTCTAGATCTTTTCAGTTAATCTTGGTAGGTTTGCTTTTGTTTGAATATTGGGAAAACAATACTGCCTCTGAAGTAGAAAAAGAGATAGAAAAACTTACTCAACACTATAAAGAAGGGGATCTTCTTTCTTTAGAAACAAAAATTAAAAAAGCAGAAGACTTTGAAGATTTTGAAAATAAGATAAGAGCTTTAATCCCTAAAATTAGGAGATTAAAAGAAAATTAAATTTCTTTAAGATTAAAAATATTACAATATGGACTCCTTAAGACAAGCCAAAGAAAATTTAAATTTAATATCTTCTTTAAAAAACATTACTTCTGCTTATCAAACTTTATCTAATATGAGAATGAATCAAATTCAAGATGAAGTTTTAGTTACTAGAAATTTTCTAGAAGGAGTAGCAAAAATTTATAATCACGCAAAAACAACCTATCTTTCTAAAAATGAAAAAGAGGTTAAAGATTACAATTCTACCCTTTCTTTTTTAAGAAAAAATAAAAAGAAGGTAACAGTATTCTTCTCAGCTAATGAAAGGTTTTATGGTACTTTGCTTTTAGATACTTGGAGTGAAGTTAAAAGTTATATTAATAACAATAAAACAGACTTAGTAGTAGCTGGAGAAATTGGAAGAAGTATTATTCAAAATCAATCTTCTGCTCAAAATATTAATCATTATTTTAGATTAGACGATGAAAACCCTTCTCCAAGTGAAATAAAAAGAATCTTTAAGTATATAAATGACTACGAAGATATAATAGTTTTTCATGGAAGGTTTCAAACTCCACTTCGTCAAGATCCAGTTAAAACTAGTGTTTCTGGAGGAATCTCTTTTAGCCAGGCCCCTGAAAAAGCAAAAGAGTATTTGTTTGAACCTTCCCCAAAAGAAATACTACAATTTTTTGAAAACGAAATTAGAGAAGCCCTCTTTAAACAGGCAGTTTTAGAACATCAACTAGCACGATTTGCTTCAAGAATGATAGCTATGGATCAAGCAACCCAAAACGCAGATGAAAAAATTAAGAAATTAAGATACAAAGCAAATCGAATGAAAAATCAAACAGAAAATAAAAAACAAATTAATAGAGTAATAAGATCAAATTTAATTATTGAAGATTAATTATGAAAGATAATGAAACTGGGAGAATAATTTCCATTCGTCAAGAAATAGTAAAAGTAAAATTTTGGGGAGGAGGACTTTCTCCTCATGAAATATTAAAATTAAAAAAAGATTCTTCTTTAAAATTAGAAGTTTATTCCGCTTTAGAATCAAATATTTTTATCTGTATTTCTTTAACAAAACCAGAAAAATTATCTCGGAATGATAGAGTTATAAAAACTAATAAAACCTTAGAAATCCCAGTTGGAAACCAACTTTTAGGAAGAGTTGTTGACTTATTTGGGAATGCAATCGATGGAAAGGGTAAAATTAAAACAGAAAAAAAAGCTCCTATTTACAGAGAGCCTCCTTCTTACCAAGAAACAAATCCAGAAAGTAAACTATTTGAAACTGGAATAAAAATAATTGATTTCTTTACTCCACTTCGAAAGGGAGGGAAAATTGGTCTTTTTGGAGGTTCTGGTGTAGGTAAAACTATTCTACTTACAGAACTAATGCACAATGTTGCTTTTGACCAAAAAGGTGTTTCAGTTTTTGCTGGTGTTGGTGAAAGAATTAGAGAAGGAAACGAATTATGGCAAACTTTAAAAAGAACAAATGTTCTCCCCTCAACTGCTCTCATTTTTGGACAAATGAATGAATCAGCCTCAATTAGATTAAGAACCGCTTTTGCTGCTACAAGTATAGCAGAAAATTTTAGAGATAATCTTTCAAAAGAAGTGTTATTCTTTATGGATAATGCTTATAGATTTGTTCAAGCTGGCAATGAGCTTTCAGTATTACTTTCTTCTCTTCCTTCTGAAGGTGGCTACCAAGCTACCTTAACTAGTCAAGTAGCAAATCTTGAAGAAAGATTAACTTCAACTACCGAAAATAACCTTACTAGCATTCAAGCTGTTTATGTTCCAGCAGATGACTTTACTGATACTGGAGTGCAAGCCTTAATGCCCTATTTTGATTCTACTGTAATCCTCTCAAGGGAAGTTTACCAACAGGGCAGAAAGCCAGCAATTGATCTTATTAATTCAACTTCTTCTAATACTAACATTGATATTTTAGGAACAGAGCATTATGAAGTGTTAACAAAAACCAAAAACCTTCTTGAAAGATATAAGAACCTTCAAAGATTGGTATCAATTGTAGGGGAGGCAGAACTTTCTGCTGACGATAGGATTGCCTATCATAGGGCTAAAAAGGTTTTAAATTTTATGACTCAAAATTTTTTCATGGTTGAGGACCAAACTAATAGAGAAGGGAAATATATTAAAAGAGAAGAAACAATTAAAGGAGTAAAAGAAATTATAGATGGAAAATTAGATAAAATTCCCGATGAAGAATTTTTATATATTGGAACTTTAAAAGATTTGTAATATGGCAAAAGAAAAAGAACAATATCTAGAAGTTGAGCTTTTTTGGGCTCCAGTTGAAGAAAAAGGGAAATTAGAAGGAAAAGCTAAATCAATTTCTTCAAGAAATGAGATGGGTAATTTTGATATCCTTCCTCAACATATTAATTTTATTACTTTAATTTTTGACTCAATTATTATAGATACAAAACAACAGGGTAAAATAGAATATGAATTTAACCGAGGAGTATTAGAAGTATCAAATGATAAAGTAAAAATTTTCTTACAATTATAGATTTAAAGTTTTGTCCCCTTTAAACCTTAAGTGTGGTTACAATTACAGCTTTAAGTTTTTTAGACAATAAAAAAAAGAGCAGGATTTAAATCCTGCTCTTTTCATTTGTTTTAAAGCTTACTCTTTTATCTCTTGAGGGCTATCTTGTAAAGGAGCAACTGTTGAATCTAATCCTTCTAAAGCTGGATTTTTGTTCTTTAAATTATTAATAATCTTTTTAACTCTTTCATTGTCTGGATTTAAATCAGATACTTTTTCAAACTGTTCAAGAGCTTTATCTTTTTGTCCTTGTTCATCATAAGCTAACCCTAACATATAGTGAGCATTAGAATACTTTGAATTAGCATTTACTGCTTGTTGAAACTTAGCTTGAGCTTGTCCAATATCTCCTTGTCTCCAATAAAGCAATCCTAATTGAAAAGTAAGACCAATATCTTGGGAAGCAGAAATTTCTGCTTCTTTTAGATTTTCAATTGCCTTACCTAAATCTCCTTGCTGATCATAAATTACTGCTACTAAATAATGCGCAGGAGCATAATCTGGTTTTAATTCAATTGCTTTTTCTAATCGTTTTTTAGCTTGTTCAAAATAATTATTCGTTTGATTAGAATCTTGAGCAGATAAAATATAGATTCTAGCCATTTCTGTATAGGCAAATGGAGAAGAAGGTTCTTTTTCTATTGCCTTTTTATAGGAGTTTATAGCAAAATCATCCGCTTTTTCGAGTCCAAGTAGGTTTCTATAGAAAAACCCTCTTACATTCCAATTTGCAGCGTTAAATGGGGCAATTTTAGTTGCTGTCTCCAAAGATTGCATTCCATTATTAATCGCTGACTGAACTAATCCAGGATTTTTAGTATTTTCATCTTGTGCTACCCTATTAGCGTTAGATAAGTGAAGCTGAGCTAGATCTCTGTAGTAAAGATCAATTGGAGAATTAAAAGAAGTTGTAGTTAAGTTAGCTGCTTTAGTAATTTTAACTATCGCCTTGTCTACTTCTCCTTGTCTAGATAAAATATTAGCCCTATAATACTGATTAGCTGCATAATACCTTATTCCTTGTAAAAATATTAAGCCTCCTCCTAAAATAATTACTAAAATTAAGGCTAAAGGAATAACAAAACTATAATTATTATTTTGCAATTCAATTTCTTTAAATTTAGATGAAGCTAAACCAATAAATATTCCTAAGATAGAAAAGAATAAAAAGAGTAAAGTAAAATTAAGAGGATAGAGTAAAAAGGCAGTAACTAAGCTAATAAAAACTGCTAAAACAGATAATTTTTCTTTCCAAAAAGAACTATCTTTAGAAAAAATTACTTTTTTAATTCCAGAAATTATTACAAAACCCCAAAGCAAAATCAAAGACAGCCCTCCTAGTAATCCTTTAGTAACTATCCAATCTAAAAAGGATGAACTTCCTTCTCTAAATCTAGTTCCCCAAAATATAGTTCTGTTTAATGCAGGTGATCTGTGTAAGGAATACTCAAAAAGAAATGTTCCTGGGCCACTTCCTAATATTTTATTTTTAATTCCTTTTCCAAAAGTCCCTTCTAAGATATCGTATTCTGATCCTATAGTAAGAGAAATTTCAGCTGGCCGACTTGGGAAAAAGGGAATTGAAAAACGGAATAAAACAAAGAATAAAGCTAAAGCCAAAACTAGCATTAGTACAATTGGTAATCCTAATTTAATTTCTTCATCTGTTCTCCAAGTAGCAAAAAATAGAGCAGTTAAAACTCCAGCTAATAAAACAAGCCAAGCAACTTGAAAATTAATTAAAGCTACAAGAGAAATTAAAATAACTGAACTCAAAATTGATATTATCTTTTTCTTTCTTTTAAAGAAGAAGGAAAAAGATAAAGCCAAAGGAAAAAGAGCTGCACTAAAAATTGCTACTGCATTAAAATTTCCAATTAGAGAAAGGGGATTTATCTTAAATATAGATAAATCAAAAATCCTTAGAAGAGAAAAAGCACCAACTATTCCTCCAGAAAAAATAAGAAAAAAGATAAAATTAAAAAAATCTTTTCTTTTTTCAAAGCTATGAATTAATAGAAAACTTAATCCAAATAAGACAATTATATTTAAAAGATTATCTGAAACAGAATAAGGATTCCCCCAAAAAGATAAGCCTGGCCAAAGAGAGAAAAAAGTAGAGAGAGTAAAAGTTAATAGAACAAATCCTCCAATCCAATATAATTTTGGATTAATCTTTCTTAACTTAACTTTCCCTCTAAATTTTTGTCTTAAAATCCAAGCTATTAAGCTTAAAACTACCAGCACTAATACTAAAATCCGTTTTGGATAATTTAGGTAATTTTGAGTTAAAGGTAAAACAAACAGAGGAGTTAAAAACCCGGTTAGATATAGTAAATATTTATTAATTTTACTAAACAAAATACTCTTTTTCATTTTTTTTATTATTTAATTAATTTTTTAGTAACCATTTGCTATATTCCTCTAATAAATTTGTAGATTCATGAATTGACTCCATTGAAGCCATAAATTTCACTGTATTTAAATTAATATCTAAGTTCGATTTAGTAATAAATTGTCTTATTTTTTTATCTAATTTTAAAACTTTTTCAGCCAAAACTTTCTCTGTATTTTTGGTTAAAGAACTAACATAAAAAGCAAAACTATAGATAAAATTTTGAAATGGTTCTTTGATTTTTAAAATTTTTTCTTTCTTAGATGAAAAGGTAACTTTTGCTAATTGTCTTTGCTTTACGGTATTATCGAAAGCTAATTCTATTTTACCAACTTTTGAAGCAACTTGATAGGTTTTTCGGGTAATTATGTTTTCAAAAACAGAACCAGCATAGCTTAGGCCTTTTTTTAATTTTCTATTTTTATCTTTTATCTCATCCTGAAGAATCTTTAAATTATTAAAACTTACTTTATTAGCTTCATAAGAAAGTTGATTTATTCTCTTTCCAAATTCTGCTCCTTCTTTTTGAATATTCTTTTGTGCTTCTAATCCAAGTCCAGAAAAATTATAAATTAAAATTAAATTAATAACTAAACTAGAAATTACTATTCCAATTATTACTCCGGAGAGTAAAAGAACAAGATAATCTTTTAAATTAAAATACCTTTTAGCTGACTTTATCTTTTTATCTTTCTTCTTCTCTTTTTTTTTCTTCTTTTTTTTAGGATTATATTCTTCTCCTTTTTTATAAGCTTCCATCCTTTTTTCATATTCTTTCACCCATTCTTTAGTAGTAGCCCAATTTCTCCCTATTTTAGTAGCTTTTAGCTTTCCTTGCCTAGCCCTTAAGCTAAGATATTCTTGCGAATACTGACAATATTTCGTAGCCTCTTTTAAAGATATGTAATTTGCCTCTTTTTCACTCATTTTTAATCTATTTTTAAACCGATATCTTTAATTATTAGTACTATTATCTCATATTCTAAGAAAGAGTCAAATAACTCATTGCCTAGTTTTAATGCTCTGCAAAATACCTAATCCTAAAAAAACAGAAATTAAATTAGAACCACCATAACTAATAAAAGGCAAAGGCAATCCAATAACAGGACAAATACCAATATTTACACAAGTATGAATTACTACTTGAGTAAAAATTAAAATAGCAAACCCTATTCCAAAAAGACGAGGAAAATTACTTTTTGCTTTTAGTGCAATTAAAATTATTTTCCAAATTAAACCAGAAAACAAAAGAAAAATAATACTAATTCCAACAAAACCAGTTTCCTCTGCTAAAGCAGAGAAGGCAAAGTCTGTCTTAACTTCTGGTAAAAAACCATACTGAGTTTGAGAGCCTTTTCCAATTCCTTTACCTAAAAATCCGCCTGAACCAATAGCTATTTTAGCCTGTCTTTGGTTCCACCCCCCTTCCAGAGGTTGACTCTCTGGAGTAATAAAATTTACAATTCTTTCTTTTTGATATGGTTTTAATAAAAACATCCATCCTAAAGAAGCTATTAAAATTCCAACTAAAACTAATATTAAAAAATGTTTAATTTTAATTCCAGAAATTATTAAAACCCCAACCCATAAAGCAGATAGTATTAAAACAGATCCCATATCCGGTTGAAAAAAGATTAGAGCAGCTGGTATTGCAATATAAGTTGCAGAAATAAGAATATGTTTAAAATTATACATTTCTATGTGTCTTTTGGAAAAATACTTAGCAAGTAAAATAATTATTATAAGCTTAATAGGTTCAACTGGATTAAAAGAAATTCCAGCTATTTTATACCAACCCTTAATCCCTCTAGTAATAGGAGCAAAAAAGAATAAGCCAGCAATTAACAAAATTCCAGTAAAATAAAGTATTAAAATAAAGGAAGATTCTTTTAATATTCTCCAATCAAAAAAACTAATTACAAGCATTACAATAAAGCCTATTGCAGCAAAAACAATTTGTTTTTCTAAATCAAAAAAATTCCCATCATTTAGGCAACTAGAATAGATAGCCAAAAACCCAACTCCTGTAAGCAAAAGAGCTATTGTAGTTAATCCCCAATCTATTTTTTTAAGATGAGAAAACATCTATTTTTTTAGTAATTTTAAAAATTGATCCTCTTTAAGGATTTGAACTCCTAAATCTTTAGCTTTTTCTAGTTTTGAACCAGGATTTTCTCCAACAACTAAGTAGTCTGTTTCAGAAGAAACTGAACTATTGGGCTTTCCTCCTTTTTCTCTCACTTTATTTTGAGCTTCTTTTCTGGTCATAGAATCTAATCCGCCAGTAAAGACAAAACTTAAATCTTTTAAGTTCTCTTCTCTTTTTTCTTCCTTTGGATTAATAATTTTAACTCCATTTTTAATTAGATCCTGGATCATTTTTTTATGTTTATCTTTTTTAAAATAATTTACAATACTAGCTCCTGTTTCTGGCCCAATATCGTCAATTTTTTCTAGTTCCTCTTTATCTGCATTTTGAAGTTTTTCAATACTTTTAAAGTAATTGGCAAGATCAATTGCAGTTTCTTGCCCAACCTCCCTTATTCCAAGACTAAATAGCAAACGATAAAGAGGAATTTCTTTGCTATTTTCTATTGCTTCAATTAAATTCTGAGCTGCTTTATCTGCAAATCTTTCCAACCCAAGTAAATCTCCTTTTTCAATTTCAAAAATATCAGGAGGTTGAGAAATAATATCATTATCCATTAATTGGTCAATAATTTTAGGACCAAGCCCTTCAATATCAAAAGCAGGTTTTGAAACAAAGAGATACATAAATTCTCTTTTTCGAGCTGGGCAATCTTCATTTGGGCATCTCCAAATTGCTTCTTTTTTTGGTTTTTTAAGTTTTGTTTCACAGATTGGACAATAGTTAGGAAAGTCAAAATTTTTTTCTTTTCCATTTCTCATATCTTTTAAAACCTTTACTACTTTCGGAATAACATCTCCTGCTCTTTCAACAATTACAGTATCGTTAATTTTAATACCTAATCTTTCCATCTCGTCCTTATTGTGTAAAGTAGCCCTTGAAATCCTAGCTCCTGCAATAAAAACTGGCTTAAGATGAGCAATTGGAGTTACAGCCCCTGTTTGTCCAATATGAACTGTAATGTCTTTTACTTTAGTAGTAGCCTGTTTAGGGGGAAACTTAAAAGCTCTCATTCCTCTGGGGCTTTTTCCTGCAACTCCTAATTTTTTAAAAGTTTTATTATTATTAATATTAATTACAATCCCATCAATTTCATAAGGAAGAGAGTCTCTTTTTTCTTTTATTTCTTCAAAAAATTGAAGTATTTCATCAATTGTTTTACAGCACTTAGTATGTTTATCTGCTTTAAACCCTATCGTTTCTAATATTTTATGTTCTTCTGAATGAGTTTCTTGACCTAAATCTGTAACTAAATTATATGCCATAAAATCTAATTCTCTTTCTTTGGTAACTTTAGAGTTTAATTGTCTAATAGAACCAGCTGCCACATTTCTAGGATTAGAATAAGGTTCTTTTCCTTTTTTCTCTCTTTTTTGATTTAATTTTTTAAAATCCTTTTTCGTTATATAGGCTTCTCCTCTTACTTCAATTTTACCTTCTTTTATTCTTTCTTTATCTATACCCAGAGGAAGTTCTTGAAAAGCTTTAATTTTTAAAGGGATTGTTTTTATAGTTTTAATATTTTGTGTAACGTTTTCTCCAATTTTTCCATTCCCCCTAGTTGCTCCTCTTTTTAAAATTCCTTTTTCATAAATTAAAGAAATAGCTAATCCGTCCATTTTTAATTCACAAAAAAATTCAAATTTTTCTTTTCCAGATAATCTTTTAATATAATTAATCCAATCCTTTATCTCTTCTCTATTAAAAACATCTTCAATAGAAAGCATTGGGTCACTGTGCTCTACTTTTTGAAATTCATCCAAAGGTTGACCTGATACCCTTTGAGTAGGGGAATCTGGTGTAATTAAATTAGGATATTTTTGTTCTAATTGATAAAGCTCATGCTTTAAAGAGTCTAAAGCTTCTTCAGAAATTTCCTGTTTATTCTCAACGTGATAGAGGTAGCGATGATAATGAATAATCTCTCTTAATTTTTTAATCCTTTTTTTTGCTTCCTTTTTGTTCATATCTTCAATTAGTAAGTTACACGAATTGCTCTTGTAGTATTCTGATAAGTTCCCTTAGATATAATACAATAATTATCAGCATTACATTCAGGATCACTAGATTCTTTTATTAAAACAGTATAATTAGATCCATTATTTAATTCTGCATTAATTTCCTCAGGAGCTGCCCTATTATTTAAAACTTTTTCTATCCCTGTATCTGCTGCATAAAAAGCAAGGACAGAATTACCTGTTCCTTGTGTTACTTGAATTTGACTAAATAAAATTGAATTTAAACTAAAAGAAATTCCCATCACCATGCTAAGTAATAAAATTGTGAAGTAAAGAGCCGATCCTCTCCTTTTAGTCGAGAATAGTCTCTTTTTTATCTTTTTATTATTTTTTATTTTCATTTTAATATATCAAGATTTCTTTGGGAAATACTTGTTTGAAATTGTTTAGTTGTTTTCTGGCCTGTTTTTTTAACTTTTAGAAATAAGGTAATTCTAGGTTGTAAATTATCTCCTTGGGCTTCTCCTCTTAAATTAATATTAAAATCTACTATTTCTAAATTAGAATAGGTTAAAGGCAAAGTTTCACCTTCTAATTTTTGTTTAATTTGCTTATTATCTGGATCTAAAAAGAATTTTCTACAATTTCCCTTATAGTCTTTAAATTCAATTCCATTCTCGGTCTTTTTGTAATTAGTATTGGGAGAAATGCAATCACCACTTGTATCTTTTCGTGCCATTCTTAAGGCTCTACTCATATAATCTAAAGCATAACTTGTCTGACTAATTATTTGTTGGTTAGCTAAAATTCTTTGTTGAGTTCTAATAGCCGAAATAAAAAAGTTTGAAGAAATAGTAATAATTATCATAAAAATGCTTACGCTTACTATCATTTCTACAATTGTAAAACTTTTCTTTTTATTTTTTTTAAATTTAGTAATTTTTTTCATATTATCTTATCCAATTTTGAATTATCTCTGTAACTTCTACACTATGAGAACGCCCTCTTTCCTTCCACATTACTGTGACAGAAACTACCATACCATTATCTTCACTACTTTTTTTAGTAATGTTTACTTTTCGCTTAAAAGGAGTTTTATCACCGGATGAATAACTAAAAAAACCATTACTATCCTTTTTTAAAAACCTTTTATTGTAAGACATACAATCTGATTCTTCCTCGCAATTTTCAAAATTAGTTTCACTCAATGTTTTAGTCTGATAATCAATCTCCCAATCATCTTCATTTATTCCATCATCCCAACTAACACTAGAGTCTGCTCTTGATTGAAGCCAATTAGTATCTCTAATATTTCTAATTATTTCTATTCCTTCCTGTCCTAAGTAAGAAGCAGTTAATCTAGAATTATTAATATTACTTGCCATTGTAAGTGTTCGAATAGCTACAAAGGCTCCTCCAACTCCTACTGTTAGGATAAAAAGAGAAACTAAAACCTCAACAAGGGTAAATCCCTTCTCTTTTCTTTTATGTTTAGAAAATACAAAGCTTTTTTTCATTAAAATATACTAATTAGCCCTATTTTATTAATATAAATTGTTTCAAATTCCTTTTGTCTTTTAAAAGTAATTTGAGCATAAGAATTATTAAAATCATTATTAATTTTTACTTTCGGATCCGGCGGGATAAAAACTATAGAGAGAGAATCTCCAAGATCCGTATTAGAAATTTCTACATTAGCTCCAATCTCTTCTTTCCTAATTTGTTCAGAAGGATCATAAAAACCATCTTCATCCTTGTCCGCAAATATAATATAAGAACTTTTATTATCTAAACTAAAATAAACTCCGTACCCTCCAGTAGGGACTGATCCATCTATTTTTTTTGCGGCTAAAGCCATTTCTTCTATTTCTCTAATTTTTTGAGAAATATCAACTACTGTCCTTTGTAAATCTATTCTCCCTCCATTCCTATAATTAACAACAACAGCACCAGTCATAATTGATATAATGCCTATTACTACTAATAATTCAACTAAAGTAAACCCAGATTTTTTTTGTATATTTTTCATAAGATGTTAATTTAATATAACAAAAATAAGTTAAGATACCAATTTAAAAGAGTGGTTCCCCAAAACATACCTATAATAGTTCCTAAAACTAAAATTATCCCAACAACAGAGCCGACAAAAAAAGCTAAAAAGAAGCCAACTACTACTTTAGGCCATCCTAGTAAAAGTCCTAATAAAAAACCTAGTCCAATATCTCCTTTCCCCATCCATTTTTCTTTTGATAAAAATACTAAAATAAAAAAGAAAAGAGCTACTCCTAAACCAGATAAAATTCCTTGTAAAGAAAAACTTTCTAAAATAAAAAAGTTTCTCCCTAATTTAATATCTTTAAAAAGATTAAATCCTAATCCAATAGTAATTGCTGAATAAGTAAAGAGGTCTGGAATAAGATAATATTTTAAATCATAAGCAAATATTATTATTAAAAGAAAAATTAATGGGTAGTAAAAAAATAAATAAAGATTAAATGCAGAAAAAAGATAGGGGATTACAAATAAGATTCCTGACAATAATTCAATTAAAGGATATTGTAATGATATTTTTTTATTACAGTTTTTGCACCTTCCTTTTAAAAATAAAAAGCTCAGGATAGGAATAAGCTCTAAAGGGCTTAATGTATGTTTACAATTTGGACAATGAGATCTTTTAAGTAAAAAATCTTCATCATTTTGTATCCTATATACTAAAGCATTGATAAAGCTTCCAATAATTGTTCCTAATATAAATATAAGGATAATATCAATCATTTTTTTAGATTAAATCATTATTTGTTATAAAATAATATTACAATTAAACTACCTTTTATTATTTAAATTGTAGCATAAATTTAAAAAGTATCATAAAAAAAGCAGCCTTTTGAAGGCTGCTTTTTTTTGTAAGCACTTTTAAGATAATCCTTACCAACAATCACTAATGCTAGTTGGGGCAGTAGTGCTAGCTAATTCTTTTGTTCCTTTATGAGTAGCTACAAAGTAATCATCATCTCCTCCTTCTGATTTAGCATAAACACAGTATTCTTGAGTATCTCCTGAATTATCTATCCAACAATAGTCATCATCTGAGCCAAGTCCTCCACAATCAGTTTGGGTATGTCCATTTGGATCTTGTGGCACTGGGTCTAGATAATCTCCAATTGCAGTTGGTGCTGCTGAAGTAATTTCTTTATACTCTTGGTCTTCATCGTAGTCCATTTCCATTGCGGTAGAAATTTGTCTAATATCGGATTGACGTCTAGCGTCTCTTGCTTTTTCCCTTGCTCCTCCCATTGATACTAGAACAATAGAAGCAAGAATACCAATAATAGCAATTACTACCAATAACTCGATTAATGTAAAAGCTTTTCTTTTATTCATTGTTTTTTTATTAGATTTATTTAGAATATATTATAAACAAATACGACCTATACGACCTTGTAAGTATTATAACATAATAATTAAAAACAGAAAAGCAGCCCTCAAAAGGCTGCTGTTTTTCTTCTGCTTCTGAAATTAATATTAGAACAATAGAAACAAGAATATCAATAATTCAATTTTTTATTAATTACAAAGCCTTGTTTTTTTTAGATAAAGTTTAAATGCTTTAATCCCAACTTTTTTTAAATAAACTTATTAAAGAGAAAATATTTGATACATAGGCATTAATACAGATATCATAATTCCTCCTACTACAAAACCAAGTAAAATAATCATTGCTGGCTCTAATAAGGTAATTAAATTTTCTACTCCTCGATCTACTTCCTCTCTATAAAAATTAGAAACATGCTTTAAGCTACTATTTAAACTTCCTGTTTTTTCTCCCACAACTAACATTTGAATAAAAATTGGAGGAAAATATTCTGGATATTGAGTTAAGATTGAAGAAATGCTTCTCCCTCTTGTTACTCCTTTTTTAGCTTTAGCAATTACTTCTTTATATCTTTCATTTCTTATAATATTAGAAATAATTTCCAAACATTTTGTGATAGGCAATCCAGCACTAGCTAAAGTAGTAAAATTGTCTGCGAATCTTGCCAAATAAATTTTTTTAACAAAATCACCTATTAAGGGAGTATCAAGTAAATAGGTATCAAACTTTAATCTTCCCTCTTCAGTTTGATAATATTTATAAGTTAAAATAAAAAATCCAAATAAGACTACAAAGATGATCCAACCCCAAGTCTTTAAAAAGGATGGTAAAGACATAACAATTTTCGTTGAAGCTGGTAAAGATTGATTCGTTACATCTAAAACTGTTGTTATTTTGGGGATAATAAAAAATATTACTAACCCAATTACTGCTACTACTAGAGTAAAAAGTAAAGCAGGATAAGTTAAAGCTTCTTTAATTTTATTTATAAATTTATATTCCCTTTCTTGATGTTCAGCTAAATAAGTTAAAGCTTCTGATAGCTTACCAGACGCTTCTCCTGCTTTTATCATCCAAATATAAAAAGGAGAGAATATATCAGGATATTCTGCCATTGAGTCAGACAAATTTCTTCCACTCTCTACATCTTCAGAAATTTGAACTAATTTTTCTCTTAAAATAGGATTTTCTAATTGACCAGAAAGGGTATTTAGTGCTTCAACTAAAGAGATATTAGCTTTAAACATTAAAGAAAGTTGTCTTGAAAAGCTAACAATATCTTTTTTTGTTATCCTTTGAAAAATTTCAATATCTTTTGCAAAAAAAGGTTTTCTTCCAGATTCTTCAAGATAAGATACATAGAAGCCATGTTTTTGAAGCAAATCAAGAGCTGCCTCCTTAGAAGAAGCTTCTACTTTTCCTTTTCTTAGTTGTCCTTCTTCTGTTCTAGCTTGATAATTAAATTGCATATTTTTTAATCTTCTAAAAGCATTCTCAGTTCTTCCGGCCTAATTGAATAGCTTAAAGCAGTTTTTTTTGTAACTTGCCCTTCTTCAACTAACCTTGCTAAAGAAGTATTTAAAGAAATCATTCCTACTTCTCTTGATGTTTCAATTATTAAAGGAATTTCATGAATTTTATTTTCTCTAATTAAATTTTCCACAGCTGATGTTCCAAAGAGAACTTCACAGGCAGGAATTAATCCTCCTTCTTTAGAAGGTAATAATCTTTCTGATATAACCCCAAGTAGGGCAGTAGAAAGCTGAGCTCTAATTTGCCCTTGCTCTTCGGCAGGAAAAGTATCAACAATTCTATGAATAGTCTGAGAGGCAGAATTAGTATGTAAAGTAGCAAGAACCAAGTGGCCAGTTTCAGCAGCTGTAATTGCAGTTGAAATTGTTTCCTTGTCTCTCATTTCTCCAACCATAATTACATCTGGATCTTGTCTAAAAGTAGAACGCAATGCTTTAGGAAAGGAAAACGTATCTTTATTAATCTCTCTTTGGTCAATTATAGATTGGTCATCTTCAAAAACATATTCAATTGGATCTTCAATTGTAATAACATGATCAGTTCTTTCATGGTTAATCTCTTCAATTATTGCAGCTAAAGTAGTTGATTTTCCGTGCCCAGAAGGTCCAGTAACCAAAAAGAATCCTTGATTAGCTTTTGAAATTCGGTGTAACACAGGAGGTAAATTTAATTCCTCTATGGTTTTAATATTAGATGGTATTCTACGCAAAGCACAAGATATATTTCCACTTTGATAGAAAGTATTAATTCTAAACCTAGCTCTATTCTCAAAATTATATGAAAAATCTATTTCTTTCTCTTTCTTTAGTTTTTCTAATTGAAACTCATTCATAAGAACTTTTGTTAACCCCTTAGTATCCTTAGCTTTTAATCTTTTTTCTTCTCTTAATCTTTTTAATTTTCCTGATACCCTTAAAATAGGAAAATGATTAACAGACAAATGAAGATCTGAAGCATTATTTTCAATTGATTTAGATAATAATTTTCTTAGATTTTTTTTGTAATCAATGTTATTCATATAGAATCTCTTTGATTTTTTTAGTAACTTCTTTTGGAGTATAATGAGCTTTAATAAAATACCTTATTGCTCCTCTTTCTAATCCTTTATTAACTTCTTCTTTTTGTCCAAGATTAGATAGAATAGCAACTTTAGTTTTTTTGAATTCTTCTTTTTCTTTAATTTTTTTTAAAATCTCCCATCCATCCATTCCTGGCAAAACAATATCCAATAAAATTAAATCCGGTTTTTCTTTCTTAATTTTCCTTAAAGCTGATTCGCCTTCTTTCGCAACTGTTACCTTAAATCCAGAATTTATTAATTTAGTATTGTAAATATCAATTAGAAAAGGATCGTCTTCTACTAATAATATTTTTTTAGTTTTAGACATAATAATTTAAAAATTAAATTCCAGTTACTTTTATCACTTCTTCAATCGTAGTAATCCCATTTAATACTTTTAAGATTCCGTCTTGCTTCATTGTTATCATTCCTTTTTCTTGAATTATTTCTTTAATTTCATTTTCACTTGGTTCTTTGGCTATTATTTCAGCTAATTCATCGTTCATAGTTAAAGTTTCAAAAATACCAATTCTTTCAGTATAACCAGACTGATTACACTTTTCACAACCTACTGCTTTATAAATTTTAATTTGTTCAATATCACTATTTTTTAATCTTTTTCTTTTAACACTATTTGGAAGTTTTTCAAGCTCTTTTCTAATCATGTTTTTAATTCTACTTGTTGGCTCTATCTCTCTTCTGCAATGAGGACATAGTTGTCTCACTAACCTTTGGGCAATACCTAATCTTAAAGTAGGAGGAATAAGATAAGGGGCTACTCCCATATCAATTAATCTTGGAATAATTCCAAGGGCATTATTGGTATGTAAGGTTGATAAAACAATATGCCCTGTTAAGGCAGCGTGGATTGCCAAAGCAGCTGTTTCTTCATCTCTAATCTCACCCACCATAATAATGTCTGGGTCTTGCCTTAAAATGTGCCTTAATCCTTGTGAGAAAGTATACCCAATTTCTGGTTTTACTTGAGATTGGTTAGCTCCAGCCATAAAGTATTCAACTGGATCTTCAAGGGTAATAATATTTACATTCTCTTTATTTAAAAGATGTAAAATTGAATATAAAGTAGTAGTTTTACCAGCACTAGTAGGCCCAGTAGCTAATACTAATCCATAAGGAGCTTTAGTGATTTCTTTAACCCTATCAAGGTTATCTCCCTCTAACCCTAATTCTTCAAATTTCTTTAATCCTTCTTCTGGGTTTAAAACTCTTAAGGCTACTTTTTCTCCTAAAGTTGTAGGTAGAGTAGAAACCCTAAGATCTAACTCTCTTCCATTTATTTCAGCTGAAAATCTTCCGTCTTGCGGAACCCTTGTTTTATCAATTTTTAAATCAGACAAAATTTTAATTCTAGCAACAACAGCAGAATGAATTTTAAGTGGCAAAAAGAGAGAAGAATAAAGTTCCCCCATCATTCTAAATCTAATTCTCAGCTTATTTTTAGTTGGTTCAATATGAATATCAGAGGCGTTTCCTTCAACAGCATGCTTTAAGATTACTCCAACCATCTTACTAATTGGAGCTTCTTCTGCCATTTTTTGAATTTCTTTTTTATTTTTCGCTTTGCCAGACTCTTTTAGAGAAACTTTTTCTGTCTTTTCTAGCTTTCCTAAAGCTCTACCAATTTCTCTTCCAAAACTTTTGTATTGGTCTACTATTGCTTCAAAGCTAGTAGGGGTTATTAAAAAAATTTTATAATCAAATTTTTTTTGTCGCGATAAAAATTTTAAAGCTTCTTTAGCTTTATAATCTTGAGGGTAAATCATTCCAACATGAATAACCTCATTCTTCTTTTCAATTGGTCCCATTTTATAATGCTTAACTGTTTCTTGCGGAATTATTTCTAATATATCCTGGCTAATCTCGTCTGGTATATTTTCTTTTAAAGGAATATTTAAATATTCGCTTTTTAATTTAAAAAGAAAACTTTCAGGAACTATTTTCTTTTCTAATATAACTTCTTCTTCTTTTAAATCAGATTCTTCAACTCTTTTTTGAAGAGACCTTGCTTGATCTTTTTCTATTAATCCTTTTTCTTTTATTTGATTAATTAAACTCATATAGAAAATTTAAATTATTGATATGGAAGAAAAGGATCTTCTCTTCCTACCTCTTCTTGGTCTATCTCCTCAATTATAGGATAAGAAGCTAAATCTTTTAGAAAACCAACCTCTAAAATATCAAAATTAATTTGAGGAAGAGATTCTACAGAAAATTTTGCTTGAGTAGTGGTTGCATTAATACTTTCGCTTGAATCTTTGGTTTTACTTTGGGGATCATAAAAAAATCCTCTCCATAAAATAATTACTGTTATAACCATTATTATTCCAGCAATTCCAATTAAATATTTTTGTCTTTTTTTGTGTTTTTTAAATTCAATAGCCATAATTATATGATCTTAGCCTTACTAAGATTTTTTAATAAGAATAAACTTTAAGTTGTATTGAAAAAGCAAAAATTTGTTCTTTATCTGAAGTTTCTTCTTCTTTTTCTTTTTTTAATTCTTTTGGAGCTTCTATTGAAACACCCTCAATACTAAATAGTCTAACTGAATTTTCTAATTCTTTTATAAACTTCTTAAAATTAGAGTAAGAACCTGCTAAATTAACATTAATTATATTTTCTTTCATATCAGAAGAATTTTTTTCTGATTCTTTTTCTTTTTCTTTAATCTTTTTTAAACTAATTTCTTGAACAAGAAGTTCATTTTGTGCAGCTTCTTGTTGGAGGTAGTTATAAATCTTAGGAGCAGAAAAAGAAGCTGGAATTGCAGTTTCTGTTTTATTAATTCCTTCTTTATAATTGTCTAATTTTTCATCTATTTTTTTTAGTTCAGCAAAATACTGACTTCTAGTTTCTTTTTTAGTTCGTACTTTTTCTAATTTTTCAACATCTTCTTGCCAATCGATATAGGCTGGATAAAGACTAAAATATCCAAAAAAGCTTAAAAAAATTATTGATACTATTATTGTTAAAAATTTATTCATAATATTCTTTTTGATTTATTTTAGAGTGAAACAAGAAAATAGGTTCTTATTTTTCAGAAAAAAGATCAGAGTTAGTAAAAATAGTTAGTTCAAAAGCAACTCCTCCTTCTTTGCTTTTACTAATTTTTTCAGAATTAAATTGTTGAACTTTATTTTCCTTTCTTAAAACCATCAATTGTTGTTCTAAAACTTTATAACTATTAGCTTTTCCAAGAACCTCAATCTTATTTTCTTCTGATTCACCTATTGTAGCTGAAGAAAAATAAACTTGAGGGTGGCATATTTTTTCTAAAAAAGGAATAGCCTCAGATACAATTCTTTTTGCATCTAAAATCTTTTTAAAATTATCAGTTCTCTTTTTTACAAAATTAAGTTTACTCTCTAGTCTCTCCATTTCTGTATTTGTTATTTTTTTAATCTCTTCCTCAGTGTTTTTAACCTCTTCCTCAGTGTTTTTTTCTAAATAATTAAACATAAAGAAAGAAAAAATAACACCAATTAATAATATAATTGATAAATAAAATAAAATTTCTATAAAAAGTGAAGTAGATCTTTTTTTAGTTTCTATTTCAATTGCCATTTTGCACTATTTCTTTTAAAGCACTTCCTATAGCAATACTATAAGAAGGGCCAATTTCTTTTAATTTTTTATTTAAAATAGGGGGATATGAGATGTTAACAAAAGGATTAGAAATTTTAACCTTTTTCCCTAAATAATCTTCAGTATATTTTACTAAACCAGGCATTTGAGCTGCAGCTCCAGCCAAAATTATTTCTTTTGGCTCTACTCCTTGTTTTCGATTAAATTCTTCTGAAATCTGCTCTACTTCATTTAAAATTCTATCTATTTTATATAATAAAAATTGACGAATATTTTTTTCAGAACTTTTTTTGTTTTTTTGCTTTTTAATACCAATTTCTTTTTTTACTTCTTCAGCTTGTTCATAATCAAAATTTAACTTTTCTACTAAAATATCAGAGAAAGAATCTCCTCCCACGTCTATGCTATGAGAAATAGCTAAATTATTATTATGGATTACACTAACAGTAGTAGTCCTTGCTCCAATCTCTATAGCTACAAAATCCTCTTTCTTATGCATCTGAGAACGAACTAAACTAAAAACTTCAGCTTCTAATGTATTAAGGTTAAGCTCTGAAAGCTCAGCAATTTGTTTGTATTGATCAATTAATTCATTAGAAATAGCTGCTAAAATTACTTTAATTGGTTTTCTTGCATTTAACTCATCATTTTCAACTATTTCCCAGTCTAAAGTAACTTTTTTAAGAGGAAGAGGAACATAGCGTCTTGCTTCATATGCAATAGCATCTTTAAGTTCATCTTCTTCCATTCTTGGAAGTGAAAAAACAGTAAAAAAAGTAGAAAAATCAGGAAGAGAAAAAATAACTTCTTCAGCCTCCATTCCTGATTTTTCAATAATGGCTCTAATTCCCTTACTAATATCAGTATCGGAAAGCATCATTTTTTCTCCTTCTATCCTTCGAAAAGATTCCCCGTGCAAAGAAGAAGATTTTATTTCGCCATAATTTTCTAATTTAGCTCTTCCTCTCCAAGAAGAAAGCTCTACTATTCGAATAGTAGAAGTCCCAATATCAATGCCTAGTATTTTTTTAGAGAATATCTTAAGTGGATTCCAAATCATTGATGTATTAAATCATCATTAATTAATTGAAAATAATCTTCATTGTTAGTTGTAATCAATTAATCTTTAACTTTATTAGAAATTTTACTATTAAAAACGATTAATTAAAAATAACTTTCATCATTTTTAATTATAGCAATATTTAATTTATTTGGCAAAGAATAAACTCATTAAAAAATCCCTAAAAGTTTTAGGGAGAATAAAATGCGGAGAGGGAGGGATTCGAACCCTCGATAGAGTTATTAAACCCTATAGAAGTTTAGCAAACTTCCCCTTTCAACCACTCAGGCACCTCTCCTTTCTTCTATAGCAATCTATTTTAATTTTCTTACAAATAATTTTACTAAAAATTTAATAAAAGTCAACTTAAATTTCCTTGAATATGGGGTTTTAATATGTTAATTTTAACTTAATTGCTCCTATAGCTTAATTGGATAAAGCGCAACCTTGCGGAGGTTGAGATTCTCTGTTCGAATCAGAGTAGGAGCACATATAAATTACTAAATTAATTATTATGTACTTTTCTTTTTCTTCTATTTATTTCCTCATGTTGGAAAAACTAAGATCAAAACAATTTATTAAGCATTAAGATATTATGAACTTAGAAAATTCTGTTCGTTCACTTCCTCATGTTGGAAAAAAATACCAAAAAAGATTAAAGAAGCTGCAAATTGAAACAGTTAAAGACTTGCTCTATCATTTCCCTCATCGGTATGAGGATTTTTCTAACGTAATTACTATTAAAAAAATCAAGGGAGAAGGAGAATTTTGTACTAAAGGAAAAATCAAGGAAATTAATACAATCCGGACCAAAAAGAAAAAGATGTACTTAACCGAAGCTGTGCTTGAAGATGATACAGGTTCAATCAGAGCTACTTGGTTTAATCAGCCTTACATTGAAAAAAATCTAGAAGAAGGAAATCAAGTCTTTTTAGCTGGCAAAACAAATTTCAG
>Ga0209944_1000141_pt1 | contig 30880 bp, 30 predicted proteins | sample SalPonR1_C_D2_MG_FD_185701 | JGI IMG/M metagenome (GOLD analysis project Ga0209944, IMG submission 185701) | Salt pond soil microbial communities from South San Francisco under conditions of wetland restoration - Salt Pond MetaG R1_C_D2_MG... ...
GCCGATCCGACGCCGGCCTCGTTGGAGAATGCGGCCCGCCGGAAGCCCATGATCAATACGCCGAAAAAGCCGCCGTAGATGCCTTCGGGCTGAAACGCGCCGGAGATGATCGCGCCGAACGCGGCCGGCAGCAGATCGATATTGATGCCGATGATCAAAAGGCCGGCCGAGACATAGACGATCGCCATGACCGGCACGATCTTTTCCGTGACCCGCGCGATGGACTTGATGCCGCCGATGATCACCAGTCCGACCAGCAGGGCGACGACCAGCCCGAACAGCCAGCCGAACCCGCCCAGCGGGCTGTCGGCGCCGCCGGTGACGTTGACCAGCTGGCTGAAGGCCTGGTTGGTCTGAAACATGGTCCCGGCGCCGGCCGATGCGCCGATGCAGAACACCGAGAAGACGACGGCCAGTACCCTGCCCACGCCCGCCAGCGCCGGCCATTCCTCGGCCAGGCCCTTGCTCAGGTAATACATCGGCCCGCCGGAAACCGTGCCGTCGGCATATTCATTGCGGTATTTGACGCCCAGCGTGCACTCGGCGAATTTCGTGCTCATGCTGAACAATCCGGCGACGATCATCCAGAACGTGGCACCCGGCCCTCCCAGCGACACCGCCAGCGCTACACCGGCAATATTGCCAAGGCCGACCGTGCCCGAAAGCGCGGTTGCCAGGGCCTGGAAATGGGTCACCTCGCCGGCGGCTTCCGGCGGCGTGTAGTCGCCGCGCACCAGGCGAAAAGCGTGCTTGAGCGCGCGCAAGTTGATGAACCCGAAATAAAAGGTGAAGAAAAGCGCGCCAAACACCAGCCAGAGCACGATGAATGGAATGCCCTGGTCGGCGAACGGAATCGGAATCTCGTAAAAGATCACGGCCGACAGGGCATCCGAAAGCGGCGTTACGGCGCGATCTATCATCGCGTCCACACCCTCGGCCGCAGACACCGACGAGGGCGACGACATGGCCAGGCATGCCGCCAGTAAGCTCTTGAAATTCATTTTATTTCCCTGTGATTCCTGGTTCAGTCAGCAGCCCGCTTTAGCCCGGATCATTCCTGACCCCGCCGTCGCAAGACGGCTCCAGAGTCTGCCCTGGGGTTGATCCGGGATCCTGTCTTCGCAGTAGGTGGGGTCATGAATAATTGGGTTCTAGCGGACCACTAGGGAACGACCAGTACCGGCACCGGGGCCGATTGCACCAGGCCGGCCGCGGTGCCCCCGAATATGCGGGTTTTCAACGGCGTATCGCCGGAGCGCCCGACGACAATGATGTCGGCCTTGCGCTCACCGGCCAACTGGACCAGGGTTCGCACCGGATGACCGTGTCTGGCAACACCCTCGACAACCAGCCCACTTGCCCTCAAGCCGGCGACCCGGGGCTCGAGAAGCTTCGATCGGGCCGCTTCGAGTTCCTCTTCGCGGCGGCGATGCCGCTCGTCATTTTCCTGCGGCGTCGAGAACGTGTATGGCGACCAGGCAATCACGTAGCAGATCACCAGTTCGGCGTCGGCCGCGCGCGCCTGAACGGCTGCCGCTGAAAGCGCGCGCTCGCCACAGTCACTTCCGTCGATTCCGACCAGAAAGCGCTTCATCGAAGGTTCCTTGAATGATTCAACAATTGGGCAAAGCTACCCAAGCCGCGCCCGATTTGCAAATGGCATTCGATCCAACGCGCGCTCGACGCGCCCCGGATCGCGATTCCAGGCACCCTCCGGAAAGTGCCATAAACACCTGGTTTTGATAAAATTCCGGCTTCAATCGGCCATTGCCTGCAGACGACGCTTCTGATAATCTGCCATCGGGAAAACTTTTTCGCTCGCTTGTACTCAAACTCCGAGAGAAAGCGGTGCCGAAGGCCGCCGGGCGCAGATAGAGCGGGTTTGACATCCCGGGTGAAGCCGAGGGGCGAATATAAAGGATCTGAAGGGAAACGAAATGAACAGACTGCTTGCCATCATGCTGATGACGCTGTTCCTGGCCGCCGCCGCGCGCGCTCAGGATTCAGTGCATCTGCCGTCATGGCAACTGCAGCCGGAGGACGATCGCATCGAGTCTCCTCTTTCGTCGATTTTCCCGACTGAGCCGATGAGCTTTCGCGGTCCGTCACCACTTGCTGAGCGCCCGCGCCTTTCGGTTTCGCTGTCGACCGGGACAACAACCTCGCCGGAACGTTTGCCGACCGTATCCTGGTCTCTGGAAGCCTGGGAAATGAATACCGCCAGCCTGGCACACATCCAGTGCAGCCGGGCCACGCGCACCATCGAGTCCTTCCTGATCGAGGATTGTCGCTTTGTCGATCAGCCCTTGCCGGATGATTCAAGCAGCCTGGTCCAGGTCCAGGGCCAGTGGATGGCCGCTCCCGGCCTAGCCATCGGTGCTGGCGCGTTTGCAGGACGCCAGCAGATGTTCTCGGGCGCAGGTTCGGGATTCAATTCCGTCGAAGCATCGGGCATAGGCGGCGGGCTCGCTGAAGATATCGAGGGCGTCAACATGAATGTCAGCTTCGGCCTCAGTCTGGGTCAGATCGGAAGCCTGTTGCTGGATCTGCAGCTCGAGCGTTACCGGCAAACGCCCGAATCGTTTTCGCTCAATCGCGGCCCGGTGCCGTCGACAGCCGATAACAACCGTCTCGCATATGAAAACGGCCGCAGCTACAGCAACGCCGGTCAGCTTGGCGTCGCCTGGCGCGGCAGCCGGTTCGGTGCTGATTTGACCGGCCAGTATCAAGAGTTGCCCTACTGGATGGGCGAGGACTTGCAGGGCGAGGGCTTTCGTTCGTTCGACATCGAATTTTCCTGGCGGGCGCCCGCCCGTTCATCGATCAGCGTCGGAGTTTCCAACGTTCTGAACCGCTTGCCAGGCGCCAGCGGTTCGGCCGATCAGGCAATGGAGGAAGCGGTAGACGGCATCTACGGCCGCATTCCCTACGTTCGCTACAAGCACGACCTGTAGAATAAGAGCTCTCTGAAATCGTCAGGATTCGTACTGTGAAGCATTCGAGGCTGGTACTCGTTTTGAGTTTGTTCATTTTATCGTCAATGCTTTCGGCGCAGTCGGAGCAGACCTTTTCATCGCTGGAAGAGCGTATGAGCGGACGCGAATTCACTGAATCCGGCCTTCACAAGCTTAGTCCGGAAGAGCTTTCCGCGCTCAACCGCTGGATTCGAGAACGATCGGTCGCCGAATACGAAGACCCGCCCGAAGGCAGCATGCCCAGCCAGCCCGGTGAAGTGCCTTCGATAGACCGCATGGCACGCGAACCTTTCCAGTCCCGGATCGTAGGTGAGTTCAGCGGCTGGACCGGTGAAACTGAATTCGAGCTCGAGAACGGCATGGTATGGCGTCAGGTCGAGAACACGACGTTTTTCATCCCGCCAATGGAAAATCCGGTGGTGACTATCAAGCCAAGCTTCATGAGTTCCTGGAAGCTCAGTGTCGAGGGCCACAACTCGGCGACCCGCGTGGAAAGAGTTCGGTAACGCCAGCAGATCAGCGGCCGAATAACACTTGAACGACTCAAGGCGCTGACACAACTGTATCAATCCAGCGGCCGGGGGTGATTGCGAAAAGCACCTAATCCCGGCGCTTGCGCGGATCCTGCAGCATGCGCAGCCAGATCAGCCAGCTCCAGCTTGCGATGTAGCCTACAAACCCCATACCCAGAAGCAAACCCGGCACCAGCGTAATGGGCAATGCCAGCCCTGGCGGCCCTGTCAGCCACCATGCAATCATGCCGACCACCACCAGCGTCATTGCCAGATAGCTTAAATTCCGCGCACGGTATATCCGGTCGCGCCAGCGCCGTACGAGTAATCTTTCGCGGTCGGGCTCGCTCAACTCGCCTACCGGTTCGTGGCAATGAGGACAGGCCTTGGCCGCCGATGACATACGGCGGTCACAGGCTGGACATCGGATAATCGACATAGGCATTCGGTCAAAATTCGGTCTGGGAATCAATTATGCATTGCCGCAGGCGATGCTGCATCCAACCGGTGGCTTCGAGGCTTTTCCGGTATCGGCCAACAGTGCCAAAAGCCGTTTTCAGGCGTCATGTCTCAAGCCCGCTGACGATTGCAGTTTTGGTCATTACCTGGCAATTCCCACCCCATGCTCCATCTCGTCGCGGTCCGGGAAGAACGCGACGCTTGCCGCCAACCCCAAATTATCGCTCCGGTTGGTGAACTGGATACGCCAGCCGTAAAGATCGCACAACCGCTTCACGATCGAGAGACCAAGGCCGGAACCCTTGCCGCCGGAATCCCGACCGCGGAAATGGCGATCGAATATATGCGGAAGCTCATCAGACTCGATGCCCGGACCGGTGTCAACGATTCGAACCTCGCCGGTCAGGACTTCCACCAAAACCTCGCCCGCCTGCGTATAGCGAACGGCATTACCGAGCAGATTTCCCAAAACCACGGCGATCACGGCCTCGGGCGCAATAACGTTCAGGCGCGCGGTCTGGTGAACGGTAAGGGTCAGATCGCTGTCCTCGATCAGTGGTCGATAGTTCTCGACCAGCTGCTCGACGATCTGACCGACGTCCTGGTTGGAGGATTCTCCGGCCGAACCGCGCTCGGCGCGCACCAGATGCAGCAGGGCCGTGGTTATGTCGGTGGACTGGCGAGCGGCGCGCGCGATACGAAGCAGGCGCTCACGCGTCTTGGCGGGCAACTCCGGCTGAGCCAGCAGGAGCTCGGTCGCACCCGAAATCACGGCCAGAGGCGTTCGCAATTCATGTGAAACATCGGCATTGAAGGCCTTGTCGCGTTCGACCAGCTCATTGAGCTTGTGTGAATACTCGTCGACCACGCCAGCCAGCTGACCCACCTCGTCGTCCGCGAAGTGTCGCGCCAGATCGAGCTCACCCTCGGTACCTTCGAGCGCTTCCAGTCGTCGCGCCAGGTTGGATACCGGGGCCATCACACGACCGGCGGACCATTTGCCCAGCGCCAGCGACAGCAATGAAAACAGAAGCACCACGACGGCAAGTCCCCAGACCAGTCGCCTGGACAGCTCCCTGTTCTCGGATACATCGTAGGTCAGAAACGCCCAGAAATCCTCGTCCTTGCGCACGGCGGCCTTGAAGGCTTTGCCGCTGGCCGTCACATCGTGCACGCCCGACGACAGCCCGCGAAAAGCCTCGGGTACGATCTCGGCCCGACCCGGACGAGTTACGTAACCCTGTATGCGCGAATAGAATGGCTCGACCACTGAGGGGTTACGACGCAATTCGGCCAGGTACTGATCCAGTTCCTGCTCAAGTGTGCGCGCGATCAGCGCGTCTTCGAGCAGGGACTGCAGAAACAGTACAGCAGCCGCAAACAGCACCGTAAGCAAGGTGCCGAACAGCAGGAAGGAGAATACGATGCGGCTCTTAAGCCTGTGACGAAGCTGCATCCGGATCAACCAGGCTGTAACCGATGCCGTGGCGCGTCGTCAACAAGGGTTTGTCGAAGGGCTTGTCGATCGCCGCGCGCAGGCTGTGAATGTGAACCCGAAGACTGTCGCTGTCGGGCAGCTCTTCGCCCCAGACGTGGTGCTCGAGTTCTGCCCTCGACACCACTGCCGGGGACGCCGACATCAGCTTCTCGAGAAGTTTCAACCCGATCGGGTTGAGATCGATCTTCTTGCCGGCGCGCGAGACCGTCAGGGTCTCCAGGTTGAAGTGAAGATCGCCAACGTCCAGTTCGCGCGGCGCCACACGCTGACCCCGCCGTGAAAGTACCTCCAGGCGTGCTTCCACCTCGCGCAGTTCGAAGGGCTTGACCAGATAGTCATCGGCGCCGGAGTCGAAACCGGCCAGCTTGTCGTCAAGCTGGTCGCGCGCCGTAAGCATAAGTACAGGGGTTTCCTTTCGGCCTTCCTCGCGTAGTTTGCGGCAGACTTCCAGCCCGTCCATGCCGGGCAGCGCCAGATCGAGCACCATGGCATCGAACTCGTTGACGATGGCAAGGTGCAAGCCCGTAACACCGTCGAAAGCGTAATCCACTTCATGGCCGCGGTCGGACAGGTAATCGCCCAGATTTGCCGCGATGTCGCGATTGTCTTCAATGATCAGAATCCGCATGATTCCCGCCTTCAGGTCCCGCGGCGGGGTACATTAGCCGCCTGGAGCGTAAAAAAAGCCCGGGCGGATGCCCGGGCCAGGATTGTGCCCCGTTTCCGTAATCACTAGCAATGTCGGGCCATAGGCCAGTCGTATTTTCTTCACGACACGAAAATTTTACGGCAGGGCTGGTTAAACGCCGGTTAAAAAGCTCAGACACGGATTTATTTATTGGTTGTCCAGCAGATCCACGTCGCGCAAGCGGCTGGAAAGCGACTCGGCGTCACCGCCCTCGCTGAGCTTGACAGCCAGGCGCACCTCATTGGCCGAATCGGCATGGCGCACAGCTTCCTCATACGAGATTCGACCCTCCTGGTAGAGTTTGAGCAGGCTCTGGTCGAAGATGATCATGCCATGGTGTACCGAATCCTTCATGATCTGCTTGAGCTCATCGATCTTGCCCTTCCGGATCTTCTCCTGGACCAGCGGGCTGGTCAGCAGGATTTCCAGCGCTACGTGGCGTCGACTGCCGTCGATGGACGGCACGAGCTGCTGCGCAACCACGGCCTTCAGGTTGAAGCTGAGATCCAGTAGAACCTGGCCGTGACGTTCCTCCGGGAAGAAATGCAGGATTCTGTCCATCGCCTGGTTGGCGTTATTGGCGTGCAACGTGGTCAGGCAGAGGTGCCCGGTTTCGGCGAACGTGATCGCGTGCTCCATGGACTCGCGCGTACGCACCTCGCCGATCATTATCACGTCGGGCGCCTGACGCAGCGTATTGCGCAGCGCCATCTCGAACGATTCGGTATCGATGCCCACCTCGCGCTGGGTGACAATGCAGCGCCTGTGTCGGTGGACGTATTCGATCGGATCCTCGATCGAGACGATATGGCCGGTGGAATTCTCGTTGCGGTGGCCCACCATGGCCGCCAGCGTCGTCGACTTGCCGGTGCCGGTGGCGCCGACCATGACGATGATGCCGCGCTTGGACATCGAGAGATCACCCAGGCCCTCAGGCAAATTCAATTCCCGGAAACTCGGAATCTTGGTTTCGATACGACGGCAGACGACGCCGATCGAGCCACGCTGGTAGAACGCGCTCATACGGAACCGGGCGAAGCCCTCGATCGAGATCGCGTACTGCAGCTCCCGGTCGGCCTTGAACCGCTCCACCTGGTCTTCGGACATCGTGCCCAGCACAATACTGGTGGCCGACTCCTTCGAGAGCGGCTCGCGGTTGACCGGCTTGATTCTCCCGTTGACCTTGATGCACGGCGGCGCACCGACCGTCACGAACAGGTCGGAACCATTCTCTTCATGCAGCATTTTCAGCCAGCTGTCGATCACACTCATTGCCGGTCTCCTCTTGTTTTCATCACCGGTCTGTCTCAGAACGCCCTTGCTTCAGGCCGCTGTTGTATCGCAGGCCGTACCGATCCGGCCCATCGGCCGAATCAGGCAAACGCCTTCTTGTCGACCGCCTTGCGACGCGCCTCCGGCTTGGCCACCAGGCCGCGCCTCACGAGCTCCGAAAGGCTCTGATCCAACGTGGTCATGCCGACGTTCTGGCCGGTCTGGATGGCCGAATACATCTGGGCCACCTTGTCCTCGCGAATCAGGTTGCGGATCGCAGGCGTCGCGATCATGATTTCGTGCGCTGCGACGCGGCCGCCGCCGACCTTCTTCATCAGCGTCTGCGCGACCACGGCACGCAGCGATTCGGAAAGCATGGACCGCACCATCGCCTTCTCTTCGCCGGGAAAGACGTCGATGACACGGTCGATGGTCTTGGCCGCCGACGAGGTATGCAGCGTGCCGAACACGACGTGACCGGTTTCGGCCGCCGTGAGCGCCAGGCGCACGGTTTCGGTATCGCGAAGCTCGCCGACCAGGATGATGTCGGGGTCTTCACGCAGCGCCGATCTGAGCGCGGCGTTGAAGTTCAGCGTGTCCTTCTTGACCTCGCGCTGGTTGATCAGGCATTTCTTCGAGTTATGCACGAACTCGATCGGATCCTCGATAGTCAGGATGTGTCCGGCGACGTTCTTGTTGAGGTGATCGACCATCGCCGCCAGCGTCGTCGACTTGCCCGACCCGGTCGGGCCGGTGACCAGGATCAGCCCGCGTGGAACGTCGATGATGTCGCGGAACACCGTCGGCGCCTGGAGGTCTTCCAGCGTCCAGATCTCGTTCGGGATCACTCGGAAGGCCGCTCCCGTGCCACGGTCCTGGTGATAGGCATTGACGCGAAATCGCGCCAGACCCGGCACGTTGTACGAGAAATCCACTTCCAGATCGGCCTCGAAATCGCGGCGCTGGTGGTCGTTCATGGTCGAGTAGACCAGGTCCGACATTTCCTTGGCCTCGATCGCCGGGACATTGATCCGGTGAATATCGCCGTCGACGCGAATCATCGGCGGCAAACCGGCCGAGAGATGCAGGTCGGAGGCGTTGTTCTTGACAGTAAATGCCAACAGTTCGGTGATATCCATAACGTTCCCCAAAGAAACAACCAGATTGGCAAGACATGCGCGCTGCCCACGGCAGTCCCATACAATGGCTCTGATCATACCCGATTCCGGCGCGTCGATAAAATGCCCATATGCGACTACCTGGCCGAACGCATAGTCCGTCTCGAGAGCCGGATTACCGATGCCTGCGAGCGCGCAGGTCGCAGCCGCAGCAGCGTCGCGCTGCTGGCGGTCAGCAAGACCCGAAGCGCACAAGAAATCGAGCACGCCCGTGCCGCAGGCATTATCCGGTTCGGCGAAAACTATCTCGACGAGGCGGTCGCCAAACAGGACCAGGTTTCGGGCGAGTCTCTGGAATGGCATTTCATCGGCCCCATCCAGTCCAACAAGACGCGCGCTATCGCCGAGCGCTTCGACTGGGTTCAAAGCGTCGACCGGCCGAAAATCGTTCGCCGTCTGGGTGAGCAGCGTCCGGATCACCTTGGACCGCTCAGCCTGTTGCTGCAGGTCAATATCGACCGGGAGCCGCAGAAGGCCGGCTGTGCGCCTGAAGACGTAGAGGCCCTGGCCGCCGACGTCGCCGACTTCGAGGCCCTGAAGCTGCGCGGCCTGATGGCCATTCCGTCGGCCGACAATTCACCGGAACAGGCGCGCGCCGCATTTGCCGGGATGCGCGCACTGTTCGATTCGCTGCAGGCCGGCCACACCGGCATCGACACCCTTTCCATGGGCATGTCCGGCGACCTGGAGGCCGCCATAGGCGAGGGATCGACCATGGTGCGCGTGGGCACCGCGCTGTTCGGTCCGCGCGAATAGCGCACGCCGTGGTCGATTGCGCAAGGCTCGGAATACGGCGTCACACGTCGGGCGGGTTAGAATCGCTGCCATGAACGATACCGATGACAGCCTCAGAATTGCAATGATCGGCGCGGGCAACATGGCGCGCGCGCTTATTGCCGGACTGATCGCGCGCGGTCACCCGGCAGAGTGCGTGGTGGCGGCTGATCCTGATCCCGATACCCGAGCCGTCGTGGCGCACAAATACGGCATCACGGCCTTCGATGCCAACGAACGGGCCGCCGCCGGAGCCGACGTCGTGGTGCTTGCGGTAAAGCCGCAGATCATCGATGCGGTCGCCAAGTCGATTGCCCCCGCGCTCACTGCGCATTGCGTTGTCGTCAGCGTGGCCGCCGGCACGCCGATTGGCAGGCTTCGCGCCACCCTAGGCGCTGAACGTGCCGTGGTGCGCGTCATGCCCAACACGCCGGCACTTCACCGCGCCGGCGCGACCGGACTCTACGCTGCACCCGGTTGTACCGAAGCGCATCGCGACGCCGCCCGGCGGCTGTTCGAGGCTGTCGGCGAGGTCTTCGAAATCGAAGACGAATCCCTGATGGACGTCGTCACGGCCGTTTCCGGTTCCGGCCCGGCGTATTTCTTCGCCCTGGCCGAAGCCCTGGCCGATGCGGGACGCGCCGCGGGACTCGACCGCGCAACCGCCGAAGGCCTGGCCGCGCAGACCGCCGCCGGCGCCGGCGCGATGCTGGCCGCCGGCGATACGCCGGCGGCTGAACTGCGGCGGCGGGTCACCTCACCCGGCGGCACCACCGCCGCCGCGCTGGACAGGCTTGAACAAAGCGACTTCGCCGGGATCGTGCAGGCAGCTGTTAATGCCGCAGTGGTGCGCGGCCAAGAACTCGGGGGCGCACTCGGCCCGAGCAAAGACTCCGAAGGAGATTCCTGACATGGGCGGTTCCGTAGGCAATGCGTTCGGCTTTTTGATCGAAACCCTGTTCAGTCTTTACATCGCGGTACTGATGCTGCGGGTGCTGCTCGAGGCAGTCGGCGCCGAGTATTACAACCCGGTCAGCCAGGTGCTGCTCAAGGTCACTCAGCCGCTGGTCGGTCCGCTTGGCCGGGTCATTCCGCGCATGGGCCGGTTCAACACCGCGGCGGTCGTGCTGCTGTTCGTCATACAGACGATCGCGGTCGTCCTGGTGATGGCAATATCGGGGTTCACGCCCGATCCGCTTCAGGCGCTGGTGATCGCGTTTTTCAGGCTGATCCGCATGCTGCTTGTCATCTACATGGTGCTGATCATTGCGGAGGTCATCCTGTCCTGGGTCGGTGGCGGCCTGCGCCATCCGATCATCCCGCTGATCTATCAGCTCACCCGACCGGTCCTCAGCCCCATCCAGCGCGTGGTGCCCAGTATCGCCGGGATCGATCTGTCTCCGCTCATCGCGATCATCGCCATCCAGTTCCTGATGATTCTGATCGGCGTGCACTGAACCACCACCGTCCGGAGCGTGGTGCCAGGACGCCGGTGCAGTCGACGAACACCCCAGATTGAAGGGAAAATCTTCTGCTTCGGGTCCTGCTCCTGGAGAAAGTTGCAAGCCGTGACGGGCGGAGAGTAGGATTGACGAGAACCAGGCTGCCCAATGCGCCCGACATTATCACTATCCATGGAGAAAAAGTATGCGTCCAATCAATGTGATGGCCTTGCTGCTACTTGCCGCCGCGACCGCACTTCCGGCAGTGGCCCAGCAATCGCAGGAATACGGCGATTACGAGGTGCACTACAACACGCTCAATACCAACATGCTTTCTCCGGAAATCGCCAGTGTCTACGGCATTCAGCGCGCCGGAACCCAGGCCATGCTGAACATCACAGTGCTGCGTAAAGAGAATCGGGAGCCGACCGAGGCACGTATTACGGCCACCGCCACCAACCTGACCGGTCAGCGACGCGAAATCGAACTGCGCCAGATCAACGATCAGGGTGCCATCTACTACATCGGCCAGTTCCGCATCCACAACGAGGAAACGCTGAATTTCAACGTGCAGATCCAGCCCGACGATCACGCGGGCGCGCCGTTCGAACTGCAGTTCCGGCAACAGTTCTTTACCGGCTGAAGCACCCTGTCATCAAACAAGGCATCTCTGCTTGAGCGTTTCAGCTTATCCGGATTACCACCCTGTCACTCATCGGCCGCAACCCGGTGCTTGCGACGAATGAACTCCCTGTGCGGCACGCCTAGCAGGTCCGCCAGGCGCCGCACGAGATGTTCCTCGTGCCGATCCAGCCGGCCATCGGCAAAACCGACCTTCCACAGCCACTCGATGAGTTCGCCCCGCGCGTCGGGTGAAAGCCGGGTACGCAGCTGATGTGTGAACTCATGCAGCGAATGGGTTTCGCGCTGCCGAAGTGCGGCCTCGTCCAGCAACGCCTGAACTTCGGCCTCGTCCAGATCGAATCGCTCAGCCATCGCGCGCTCGATGACGTGTCGTTCGCTGTCGTCGATGCCGGCGTCGGCCAGTGCCAGGTCCAGCAACAGTACCGCGGCGGCGCGTGGCAAGGCATGCTCGTCGGGCTCGGGCTCGTGGCGGTGGATGATCTGTTTCAGATTATCGAGAAAGTTGGGCATGGAAGTCGGGTTTAGGGTTTAGGGTTTAGGGTTTAGGGTTTAGGGTTTAGGGTTTAGGGTTTAGGGTTTAGGGTTTAGGGTTTAGGGTTTAGGGCTTTTTTATTTTTCCGGTCACATCTTTGCTTCCGGCCAATTTCAGGTGATATTTCAAGAACGAAAGGTTTTCTTCGTGATCTTCGTGTCACCTTCGTGTTCTTTGTGCCCAGCTTTTTTCGGCTCGCCGTGCATTTACTAATACAAGCGGAATGTGGCAATACCTCTGTTTGTATTAGTAAGTACCATACCGCAATGACTCCCGAACGAAAGCAACGCATCATCGACACGGCGCGCCGACGGCAGCCGGACCTGACCGTATTGATGGAGCGGGTACACAAGCCGCACAACCTGGCCGCAGTGCTCAGGACATGCGATGCTGTCGGTGTCATGCACGCCCATGCCGTGCCCGGCGATCGGGGACTGCCGGCGCTGAACAACACCGCCCAGGGCGCCCAGCGCTGGGTGGGCCTGACCCGTCATTCTGATACGCAAAGCGGCCTGGGCGAGCTCAAGCGCGAAGGTTTTAGCTGCGTTGCAGCGCATTTTTCCGGTCGCGCAATCGATTTCCGGGCCATCGACTACACCCGGCCGACGGCGATTGTGCTGGGCACCGAGAAATTCGGCATCAGCGACGAGGCCGCCGCTGCCTGCGACGAACATATCGTCATCCCGATGTGCGGCATGACGCAGTCGCTGAACGTCTCGGTCGCCTGCGCGCTGATTCTCTACGAAGCCCAGCGCCAGCGCACGGCTGCCGGCATGTACGCCGGCCACGACCCGCAGCAGACGCCGTGGCGAGACCTGATCGAGGACTGGATCGCGCGCGACCTGGCCCGCAGGAAAACGCCCCTTCCCGACGAGTGATTGATTCGTGCCGCGGGCGGCAACCATGCCGGGTGTTCGGGCGGCTGATGTCCCACTGCCAGGAACCCGTAGCAGCATCGACCCGTCTTGACGCCTGAGCACGGCCGGTCTTTGGGCTTGCATGCATCCATGAACCGCTCGACGCTGCCGGCTGGTTCGCGACAGACCCTGAAAAGGCTTGACGGCGCGCAAAACATCCAGGGCATTGGCGGTTTCTCGCAATTGCCAGGGGCGGCACGGCCTCGCAAACGATTTTCTGCTTCCGACTCAGCGCTGCTCGATCGGCGGCACGTCTCGATCGTCGGGACCCGTATAGTCGGCCCCCGGGCGAATGATGCGGTTGTTGGCGCGCTGCTCCATCACGTGCGCGCACCAGCCGGTTACCCGCGACATCACGAAAATGGGTGTGAACAAGCCCGTCGGGATGCCCATGAAGTGATAGGCGGAGGCGTGGAAGAAATCGGCATTGGCGAAAAGCTTCTTCTCGCCCATCATGATCTTCTCGACTTCCTCTGAGACCGGGAAAAGCAGCTTGTCGCCGACGTCGTCGGCCAGCTTGCGCGACCACTCGCGGATGATCGCGTTGCGCGGGTCCTTTTCGCGGTAGACGGCGTGACCGAAGCCCATGATCTTTTCCTTTTCGGCCAGCTTGCGATGGACATCATTGCGCGCTTCATCGACCGAGTCGTACTGCTCGAGCATGGCCATCGCCATCTCGTTGGCACCGCCGTGCAGCGGGCCGCGAAGCGAACCGATGGCGCCGGTGACGCACGAGAACATGTCCGACAGCGTCGACGCGCATACGCGCGCGGTGAACGTCGAGGCGTTGAACTCGTGCTCGGCGTAGAGGATCAGCGACACGTCCATGACGCGCGCATGCAGCTCATTGGGCGATTTGTCATGCAGCAGCCTAAGGAATTGCGCACCGATACCGTCCTCGTCGGATTCGGTATCGATCCGTACGCCGTCGTGGCTGAATCGGTACCAGTAGGTGATCATCGACGGGAATGCGGCCAGCAGTCTGTCGGCGATATCCTGCTGCCGGCTGAAATCGCGCTCGGGCTCGACGTTGCCCAGGAACGAACAACCGGTGCGCAGCACGTCCATCGGGTGCGCACCGGCCGGAATCCGCTCCAGCACTTCCTTGAGCGCATCCGGGAGATCCCGCATCCCCTTCAGGCGCGCGGCGTACGTATCCAGCTCGGCCTGGTTGGGCAGTTCGCCCTTGAGGATCAGATAGGCCACTTCATTGAAGGTGGTATTCCGGGCCAGGTCGTCTACCGCGTAGCCGCGATATCTCAAGCTGTTTCCGGCAGCACCCACGGTGCAGATCGCCGTTTCTCCCGCGGATTGTCCCCGAAGTCCTGCTCCAGTGTTCTTGTCGCTCATGATTCGTCCTCGAAAAGTTCGTCAAGCTTGCGCTCGTAGGCGTAATAGTCGAGATAACCGTACATCTCGTCGCGCGTTTGCATGATATCGATCACGTCGCGCTGGTGACCCTGCTCGAGCAGCGCCTTGTAAACGGTTTCAGCGCCCTTGTTCATGGCCCGGTACGCGCCGCAGCAATACAGCACAATATCCACCCCGACTTCGCCGAGTTCCGAGGTCGAGAACAGCGGCGTGTGGCCGAATTCGGTGATATTGGCCAGAATGGGCACGCCGACAGCGTCACGGAAACGGCGGTATTGCGCGAGTTCGCGCATGGCCTCGGGGAAGATCATGTCGGCGCCGGCTTCGACGCAGGCCACGGCGCGTTCGATCGTCGCTTCCTCGCCCTCGACCGCGAGCGCGTCGGTGCGCGCCATGATGACAAAATCGCCGTCGACGCGCGAATCCACCGCCATCTTGATCCGGTCGACCATTTCTTCCTTCGACACGATGGCCTTGCCGGGCCGGTGACCACAGCGCTTGGTCTGTACCTGGTCTTCAATGTGCACGCCGGCCGCGCCGGCTTTCTCGAGCGAACGGATGGTGCGCTGGATATTGAACGCGCCCCCGAATCCGGTATCGCCGTCGACCAGCAGCGGCAGATCGCTCGCGTCGGTGATCCGCCGCACGTCGATCAGCACATCTTCCAGGGTGCTGATACCGAGATCGGGCAGACCAAGGGAATTCGCCGCCAGTCCGCCGCCGGACAGGTAAATGGCCTGGTGACCGATTTTCTCGGCCATGCGGGCGGAAAGCGCGTTGATGGTGCCGACGACCTGCAGCGGGGCCTGCCGGGCCACGAGATCGCGCAAGCGACGGCCTTGTGAACTTGAGGTCATTTCGTGATCAAACCCTTAGCGCAGAAGCGCTTCAATTTACCACGACAGACTGTTTTCCGGGGATGGGTGGCTGGAAAGCGGATCTGGCAATCACTCTCGCATCAGGGACGGCGCTCCGATCTACAAAGCGCTCTTGCCTGCTTGCACCCGGCATGGATGTCTGAGCCTAGGGGTAAAGAAGCTTCCGCTCCCAATCCCGATCACCGGCCGTGAACAGGATCCGCTCGTGCAATCGGAATTCCCGCCCGTACCAGAATTCGACCCGGTCCGGGTCGACCCGGTAACCCGACCAGTGCGGCGGTCGGGGAATTTTGCGGCCTTCGTATTGCGCTTCCAGCTCGGCAACCCGGTCGACCAGGGTCTGCCGGCTATCCAGTTCGGTCGACTGCTTCGAGGCCCAGGCGCCGATCTGACTACCGCGCGGGCGTGAGGCGAAATACGCATCGGCTTCATCGCCCGTGACCGGATTGGCCCGGCCCTCGATCAGCACCTGCTGCTCATTTTCGCGCCACCAGAACACCAGCGAGGTCTGCGGGTTGGCCGCAAGCTGACGGCCCTTGCGGCTGAGCGTGTTGGTGTAGAACACGAAGCCGTCGGCATCGTAACCCTTGAGCAGCACCACACGGCCCGCCGGGCGGGCGTCTTCGCCGACGGTCGACAGCGTCATTGCCGTGGGTTCCGGAATTCCGGCCTCGACGGCCTGGTCGAACCCCTGTCTGAACCGTTCGACGATTTCGTTGTTCAACCTCATTTCAGTATCTCTCCATAACCGGCCCGGTAGTCCGGATACTGTAGCGCAAAGCCCGAGTCGAACAACCGATTCGCGTCGATCCGCTTGCCCTGGCCGGCACCGTCGGGAGCCTCGATCGGTCCAGGGGCGTCCAGCCTTTCGGCCAGCCACTGGAGCACGTCCCAGCGCGGCGCCGGCCGAGCATCACTGGCCAGATAGAGCGTCTCGGGATAATCGAGTTCCAGCAGATGTGCCAACACCGCCGCACAGTCTTCGGAATGAATCCGGTTGGTCCAGACCGGCGGATCGCGCCGGCACTCGACAGGACCCCTTACGACCTTGCGCACCAGGTATTCCCGCCCCGGCCCGTAGATGCCGGAAAAACGAATCACGATACCGCCGGCGTCTGCGGCAATGCGCTCGGCTTCGAGCAGGATTTCACCGTTGAAGCGCTGCGGTTCGGTTGCCGACGCTTCGTTCACCCATGATCCGTCGTCCTGGCCGAACACGGCGGTGCTGGAAACCATGATCAGACGTCCGACGCGCACGCGCTTGAGCAGCTCCTGCATGCCGGTCACGTAAGCCTGCCGATAGCCTTCCGGCGTGCGCTCGCCCGGCGTGGCCGTGTAGATCACGGCATCCCAGTCGCCGGCAACGCCGCTCAGCGTGGATGGTTGCGAAAGGTCGGCGCTCAAGGGAACGATGCCGGCGGCCAGCCTCGAGACATTTCGCCTGAGCCCGTGGATCTCCCATCCGCCCAGCCGGGCGGCCAGCCGGTTCCCCAGATCGCCACAACCGGCGATCAGCAGGCGGCGTTCATCGTCCGACATCAGGCCTGTTGCGGTTCGGGCTGCGGCCCAATGGTTTCGCCGCCCGACGGGGGTCCACCGCCATTGCGACTGGCTGGCGGCGGCAGCGTGCGCAGCCAGATCAGCCAGACGACCAGGGCGTCGAGAATGATCAACGCCTGCCAAAGATACAGGTGAAACCACTCGAACCAGGTCATGTTCCACTGGCCCATGTAGAACAGGCTGATGATGCGCACCAGGTTCAGCGCCTGAATCGCGACGAATCCAATCGCGAAGCCGATCAGCTTGTTCTTGAACGGCGCTGGAAAGGCGAAGATCGCGGCAAACAGGATGATCAGTGCCTCGACCCCGTTACAACCCGGTTCTATGGAGACGGCGAATCCCGATTCCAGGTCCCGGATGACCTTCCCGGCCGAAGCGACGCCCGAGTCGAACAGCTCGATGATGTTCACGCTGATCCAGGCAAGTCCGGAGGTAAACGGCAGGATCACGTGCTGCTGCACCGGCTGGAGCACCTCGACGGTGAACAGACCCACCAACAGAATCACGAAAACAATGAAAAACCGGAACATGCTCGATCACGTGTGGCTGAGACGCCCTCTATGTTACCCAATCAATCGTGCGCGCGCGATGATTTCGGGTACCCTCGGCGCCAGGCCAGGACTATTCAGGTCTCCGCACGCTGACCACCGGCGCCAGCGCCCTGCCCCAGGCCGCGCACTTGTGCTCGAAGCGCATCGCGGCATGCGCGGGACTGGTCGACGGCAACCGGACCCGTTCGATACGCGCGAAACGTGCCTGCAGGTCCGGCAGCACACGGCGCTCGAAGCTTTGTTCGGCCAGTCTGCCGTTGAACGCCAAAAGGGAAATCGACGGACACGCGGCGAACAGGCGGTCGAAATCGTTCGGCACGATCGAGGCCGGCTCCACTTTCTGGTCCAGGCTGCCGTGCCTGCGGCATTTACCGATCACGTCCCACAAGGCGACGCGATGTTCGCGCAACCCGGCCAGGCGACGCGCGTAGGAAAGCTCGCAGTCGATGCCGAACAACGCTTCCATGATCGGCCAGAACGCATTGCGCGGATGCGCATAATACGCCTGCATATCCAGCGAGCGGGCACCGGGCATGCTGCCGAGCACCAGCACCCGGGCCGAATCGTCATGGACCGGTTCCAGCCCGGTCAGCAACGGATTGTCATCGTTGGATTCATTCACGATGCATCGGCACCCTTGATCCTGATCAAAATCGTAATCTCAAGCTTAATCTCAAGCGTAGCCCCGTGCCGTGCCGCACGCCAGGCCCTCGGCGATTTCATGTAGCATCCAGAGCATCGAGCAGCGGCAGATGGCCCGTGGACAATATTTTTCTGATCGGCCCGATGGGCTCCGGCAAGACCACCCTGGGACGGAGAATCGCGCCGAAACTCGGATTGAAATTCATCGACATCGACGAAGAACTCGAGAAACGCTGCGGCGTCGAGGTGGCCGTGATATTCGAAATCGAAGGTGAAAAGGGCTTTCGCGAGCGCGAAAGCAATCTGCTCACCGAGGTCGCCTGCATCCCCGGACAACTGATTGCCACCGGCGGCGGCTCGGTTCTCAGCGAACGGAATCGCGAAGTCATCCGCGCCAGCGGCACCGTGGTCTGGCTCAAGACCACGGTCGGTCAACAGATCCGCCGACTGGAGCGTGACAAGCGCCGGCCCCTTCTGGCCGCACCCGACCGGCGAAAGCGCCTGACCGAGATGGCAGAACAGCGCAATCCCGTCTACGCCTCGCTGGCCGACCTGGTATTCGAGTCGCAAAATCGTCCACTGGTCCAGATGGCCGGCGCGCTGGAACGTACAATTCGCTCCTTCATTGAAAGCGATCGCGACACAAGATGCCCGTCCTCGAACTGAACCACGCCGCCGGTTGTTGCACGATCAAGCTCGAGCGCGGCTTGCTCGGCAAGCCTGCGGGATGGCGAGAGCATGTAACGGGCAAGGTCCTGATCGTGACCGATCGTATCGTCGCCGGCTACTACCTGCAGCCGCTGGTCCAGACGCTGGCGGAGTTCGCGCCGGCCGAAATCATCCTGCCTCCGGGAGAATCGGCCAAGACCCTGGATAACTGGCATGCAATCCTGGAAAAACTGGCCTCGCTGGGCGCGCAGAGAGACGCAACCATCGTCGCCCTGGGCGGCGGCGTGATCGGCGACCTGGCAGGCTTCGCCGCAGCCAGCTACATGCGCGGCATCAGCGTGGTGCAGGCGCCGACCACCCTGCTGGCCCAGGTCGACGCGGCGATCGGCGGCAAGACCGGCTTCAATCTGGCCGCCGGCAAGAACCTGGTCGGCGCCTTTCACCAGCCGACCGCGGTGATGATGGATGTCGAATCGCTGGCCACGCTGGACGAGCGCGATTACCTGGCCGGACTCGCCGAGGTGATCAAGTACGGCGCCATCCGCGACGCGAGTTTCATCGACTGGCTGGAAGACAATGTCGACCCGCTGCTGCAGCGGCGCGCCGATACGCTGGAAGTCGCCGTGGCACGCTCGGCGCAGCACAAGATCGAAGTGGTCGAAGCCGACGAGCGCGAAGCCGGACAACGTGCGCTACTGAATTTCGGGCATACCTTCGGCCATGCGATAGAAACCGCCACCGGCTATGAACGGTATCGCCATGGCGAAGCGGTTGCCATCGGCATGCACCTGGCCGCGCGTCTCAGCGCCAAGCTCGACCTGATTGCCGACAGCGACGCACAGCGCCTCACCCGGCTGCTCGCCTCGCTGGCCCTGCCGACGGATCCGCCGGCCGACGTCGAATCGAAAGCGTTGCTGGCGCACATGCACCTGGACAAGAAAAACCGCGGCGGCAAGAACCGTCTGATCCTGCTCGACGCACTCGGCGCGGCAATCATTCGCGACGACATCGAACCCAATCTGCTTCTGGAGCTGCTTGAATCATGACCTCCCCCATCAACGACAGTCGTTTCATGCGTGCGCTCAGGCGCGAGCCGGTAGACCGCACCCCAATCTGGCTGATGCGCCAGGCCGGACGCTACCTGCCCGAATACCTGGCCACGCGCGCCGAGGCCGGTGATTTCCTCACCCTGGCGGGCACACCGGAAATGGCCGCCGAGGTCACCCTGCAGCCGATCCGGCGCTACGGTTTCGATGCGGCGATCCTTTTTTCCGATATTCTGATCCTGCCGCACGAAATGGGTCTCGGCCTGGGTTTCACGCCCGGCGAGGGACCGAAGTTCGAGCGTCCGCTGCGCGATCCTGCCGCGATCCACTCGCTACCGCGCCTGGATCCGAACGAGGCCACCGGCTACGTCATGGATGCGGTCCGGCTGATCCGCCGCGACCTGCCGGAAGATACTCCGCTGATCGGTTTCGCCGGCAGTCCCTGGACGGTCGCCACGTACATGATCGAAGGCGGCAGCAGCAAGGATTTCAAGCTCGCCAAGAAAATGCTCATGGAGCATCCCGAAGACGCCGATGCGCTGATCCGTCACCTGGCCGACACCACCGCCGATTACCTGCTGGCCCAGGTCGAGGCAGGCGCCGATGCGCTGATGGTGTTCGACAGCTGGGGCGGCGCGCTGTCGCCGGACATGTTCGAGCGCTTTTCGCTCGCCGGCATGCAACGCATCGTCGACCGGGTCCGCGAAGTTTCACCGCAGACGCCGGTCATCCTGTTCGCCAAGGGCTGCGGCGGCATGCTGGAATCGATTGCCGACACCGGCTGCCAGGGCCTGGGCGTCGACTGGACCACCCGCCTGTCGGACGCGCGTCGCCGGGTCGGCGACCGGGTCGCGCTGCAGGGCAATCTCGATCCAGTGGTGCTCACGACAAATCCCGAGGTCATCGAGCGCGCCGCGGCCCAGGTGCTGGAGGATTTCGGCCCGGGCAGCGGTCACATCTTCAATCTCGGGCACGGCATTACCCCGGATGTACCGGTCGAACATGTCGAGGTACTGGTCGAGACCGTGCGCCGGCTCAGTCAGCGGCAACCCGGCTGAAACGAAAATCCAGCAGCGCGCCGATCAGGCGCGACTCGATCAGCGGCGCACGCAGCCGCGCTGCCGCTTCCAGCGACCCGGCGGCTTCGTCCCCCAAGAGCCAGCAGGCCACGCCGCGCGCGCGGCAGGCACTGACCAGGTCCGGTTCGAGCTGGCCTTCGCGGTAAACCAGCGCGTCGAACGGCTCATTTTGCACGTCCACGGCATGGCCTCGCAGCATGTCGATCGACCAGCGCCGCGCCAGGCGCAACAGGACCCGCCGTTCCGCCGCCGGCAAGGCGACCGCAAGGCGGAAATCCTGCAGCAGTGCCGGTGCGAACGGCGGCTGCCGTTGCATTCCGGGCAGCGGCAGTCGCACGGTGAACCGGCTGCCGCGTCCCGGTTCGCTTTCCAGTGCCATCGTGCCGTCCATTGCATCGACCAGACGACGCGAAATCGCAAGGCCGAGCCCGGTCCCGCTGTGCTTGCGGGTAGATGCCGAGCCAATCTGCGTGAAGGGCTCGAACAGTTCGGTTTGCACAGCCGCATCGATGCCGGGACCCGAATCGCTCACCGACAGCACCAGCGTACGGTCCGCGTCCAGCCGCGCATCCAGTTCCACCCAGCCCGAGACGGTGAACTTGATCGCGTTGCTGACCAGGTTGCCGACGATCTGGGCAATCCGGTCGTCGTCGCCGATGGCCATCAGCGGCAGGTCGGCCGCGATCCGCAGTCTCAACGCCAGGCCGGAGGCGAAGGCGTTGGGTGCGTGCAGATCGATCACCCGTTCGAGCAAGGGCCCGAGCTCGAATGGACGACGATCCAGCTCCACCCTGCCGGCCTCGATGCGCGACAGGTCGAGGACATCGTTGAGGATGCGCTGAAGCTGCCGTCCGGAACCACGCATGGTTCGCAGCATGTCGAGCTGGGCCGGCTCGGTCTCGGCCTGTTCGATCAGTTCCATCATGCCCAGCAAGCCATGCAACGGGGTACGGATCTCATGGCTCATCGTGGCCAGGAAATCGGACTTCGCCGCGCTGGCGGCATCGGCATGATGCGCCAATTCGCGCACGTCGAGCAACAGGCGTGCATTTTCCAGTACCTGGCCGGCGGTCTGGGCAAACAGATCCAGTCGGGTGCGAAGCTCGCGCCGACGCGCCACGTCCAGTTCCGGCAACCAGACCGCGGCGATCAGTTTGCCGGCCGTGCCCAGGTGCAGCAACTCACCCGGCCCGTCACGGGACACCGCGGCGTCGAAATCGGCACGCGTCGGCGGCTCGCCCTGTTCGCCGAATGATCGAACCTGTTTCGGAAATCCGGACTGCATGAAGCCCACATGGCAAACCGAGGCCCCGGTCAGCTGAACGACTGCGGTGCCGATGGTCCCGGCAACATCATCGGGCTCGAGGCTGCGATTGAGCCGCTCCATCAAATCCCGCTGACGGTCGGCCAGTTGCCGCTGCTGCTCGGCCCGTCGAATCGACTCTCGCCGGCGACGGCGCACGACAAACGCACGCCAGACGATGGCCAGCATAGCCAGCAGAACAACGGTATAGGCTGCCCATGCCTCGGCGGAGCGCCACGGCGGGGCCGCTATGCTGAACGTGACGCGGTCGCCTGCGCGGTTCCACGCGCCTTCGACATTGGCCGCCTGGACTTCAAATGTGTATTCACCACTGGGCAAATTGCTGAAAAAACGCGTCGTCTGCCCGACCAGCTCCTGCCATTCGTCTTCCCAGCCGCTCAGCCGTGCACGATAGCGATTCTGCGTCGGGTTGATGTAGGACAGGGCCAGGAAGCTGAATTCCATGGAATTGTCCTCCCAGCCAAACTCCAGCGGTGCAGCGTCGCGTCGCTCCAGGCCGATCATCCGGTCGCCCGCCCGCATCGAGATCAGGTGAACCGGTGGCGGCCGGGGCGCTGGCTGGATTTCCGCCGGATCGAAGACCAGCAAGCCGTTGTTGGTCCCGGCGGCCAGGCGACCGTCGGCAAGCTCGACGACGGCCTCCGGGTTGAACTCCGACTGCATCAGCCCTTCTCTGGCGGAAAACAGCCGGAACTCTCCACGGTCGGTATCCAGTCGCGCCAGACCGATGCTCATCAACAGCCACAGATCGTCGCCGCGCGGCACCAGCGCCTGCACCCGGCCCGCGGGCAGACCGCTGCCGGCGGTAAAGCGCCGCTCGGCTGCGAGCGTGGCGCCGTCGACACGAAACGATTCCAGCGTTGAATCCGCCGCCAGCCAGAGCCGACTTCCCTGGAAAGCCATTGTCACCAGCGCGGCATCTTCAGCGCGCCAGACCTCGATGAAGGCACCGCTTGCGACCTGGCGATAAACCGCGTCTGCGCTCAGCAGCCACCAGTGCCCGTCCGGACCGCGCCGCATGGTGCGCAGTGAGGAGGCGCCGATCCGGCGATCGAGCGCGATCTCGGCATCGGCGTCCCAACGATCGAGCACCTTTCCCGAAGAATCCAGCCGAAGCAAATACGCATCCTCGCCGCCCAGCCAGAGATCACCGTCGTCGGCCGGCAGCAGGAACTCGAAGTGATCCTCCCCGTCGCTGAGACGCTCGATGAGAGCCGTAGATTCACCGGTCGCCAGATCGCCGCGGATCAGACGCCGCCGATCGAGCGACCATACCGCCTGTTCGGTGACGTGCAGGCCGATGACTTCGTTGTTCTGGGCCCCGGTACGAATGCCGGGCGGCAAAACCGCGCCGCTGTCGGGATCCAGTTGCTGCACCCCATGATTGGCGCTGCCCAACCAGAGCGCGCCGTCGGGCCCGGTGGCGATGCTGGTGACGCGCTTGATCTCCGCCTCGTCCAGGCGCGGCACGATGGGATGAAATCCGCGCCAGCCCGGCGGCAGGCGTGCAACACCGCTACCGGTGGTCGCTATCCACACGTCACCCTCGGCACCGGACATCACATCCGAGACCTGGACCGCCGACAGGTCCCCGTTGTCCGGCCCCAAATGAAGCGGCCGGGATTGGCCGGTGGCTGGATCGAACAACATCAGCCCCCGTCGCATGCCGAGCCAGAGACTGCCGTCATCGGCCGGCCGCGCGACGTTCACCGATTCGTCGAGCTTCCAGAATTCGTTGATCTGCGCTTTATCTTCAGCGGCCTCGCCGAGTTCGACATCAAGCAGACCGCCGCTGCCGGTGACGAAGGCGCGATCGCCCTGCGCGAGCAGCATCGAAAGAAACATCAACATGCCGGAATCTTCCGCAGCCAGGACGCGCTCGAAACCGAACGGTTCGGCTGTGCGCACCTGCCAGACCCCGTCGGTCCGGAGCAACCAGAGACGACAGGCCGCGTCGCGGGTCAATTGCAGTCCGAAACCCGAATCCGGCAAGCCGAGCTGGCCCGGCGCGAAGTGGGTCGTCGTCGAAGAATCGGGGTCTATCCGGACCAGGCCGTCGGTCGCATAAGCACCCCATACCGCGCCGTCACAGGATTCACTCAGCGACCAGACATAACGGCCTTGCAGAGGCCCGCCGTCACGCGCATTCGCCCACTGTTCGATCACCTGCACGCCACGGATGCGGACAATACCCTGCTCGGATATCGCTGCCCAGACATCGCCGTCGTCGGCCGCCATCAGCGTCAGCACGTTGTCGCCCGGCAACGCGCCGGGGCGGTCGGGATCGCGCCGCAGCACATTGAGGCGCACGCCCTCATGGCGCACCAGGCCGCCGCGGGTGCCGATCCAGACGTAGCCGGCGCGATCGCGAACAACTGCTTCCACGTCGGGATTCGGCAGACCTTCGGCCGTGCCCAGCCAGTCGACGACGGTGACCGGCGTGGCACTCGCTGCAGATATTGCCAGCGAGCACAACAGCATCGGGATGCCGACCAGACACCAATTCAGTGATTTACGCGAACGCCCCGAACCCATGGTTCGAGCATAGCTGATAGAGACCACTGTGCCAATGCCGGCCACCCGGTGGCCCGCCTGCCCGGGTCAGGCCGTGATGCGATCGACCAGCCGGGTCACGTTCGCCGGCTCGGCCAGGCGGTCCAACCCGCTTCGAAGAATTGTCTCGGCTGAATGTCCGTCACGGGTGTTGGGGCACTGGATGGAAAAACTGACCTTCAACGGCATGGTTCGACCCGGGAAACGGGCCGGATTGCGTCCCAGATGCTCGCGCAACCGGGCCCGAAGGTGTTTGGCGCCCTGGGCCGGGGTGGCCATCAGGATCATGCTGAACACCGAGTCGTCGCTGCGTCCGATAGTGTCCTCGACACGCACTTCGCGCGCCAGCACCCGTTCGAGGTGGCGCATCATCGATTCGGCCCAGTTCAGGCCGTGACGAGAGGCGATCTTGTCGTAATCGTCGAGCTTGGCATGCAGAAGCGAAAATTCCAGGCCGTGGCGGTCGTGGAAGTTGCCGATCTGTTCGAGCCTGTGAGTCAATTCGTCGCGCGTACTCACGATATTGGCCAGGCGCGCCGGCTGCGGGCGACCGTCCTTGTTCGAAACGGAGCGCTTGAGGTATTCCTGCACCGGGTCTACCAGGTCGGTGCCGGAAAATGGTTTTGGCACGAGATCGTTGGCGCCGACGTCCAGGGCCCGGCGCCTGCCGGTTTTTTCCTCTACGCTGGTCACGACCAGCACCGGTAATGCCCGGATACGGCCGTGCTCGGCCTCGCGAATTCTGCGAATCAGCTCGATTCCGTCGACTTCCGGCATCATCAGGTCGGTAATCACCACCTTGATGGAATCGTCCTGCTGCAGCATTTTCCAGGCCCGCCGGCCATCCTCGGCAACAACCACATCGAAGTGCTGGCTCAGGAATCGCTTGCCGGCAAAGCGCATCAGACGCGAATCGTCGACGAACAGGATTCTGGCGGCGGCGCTCTTGCGGGGTCTGTTGTCGTACATTCGAATGTTCTCCCTTCCCCTGTTCGCTTGTCGTAGCAATCGACTTTGCCTTGCCATTGCAATCGAGATTTCGATCGCGAACCGGCAGCGGTTCATGCCGGCGCTTCACCATAAAACCAATACAATAACGATGCCATAACGCAGGAAGCCGTCCTAAGCAATTGATCCTGCGTGTTCCTGGAGCATTTTCAGAGGTTGCAAACAGCCCCGGCATGACACGTTTCGTCACATCCGGACCGATCTGCATCTGTACAGGCAGCAAATGCGTCGGCTCGAAAATTCATCGCGGCCGATGAACGAGCGCCACGTCGAGGCGCATGGCCGGATGAACGACGTCATTGAAACGGTCTCCCGACGGTTCGACCGCGCCAGCGCGACACCCCCGAATGGAAGGATGGCACGGCATGCCGTCTCCCGCATGAGCTGTCGGCAGGCAACATCGGATCCAGGCCTGAATGGGTCCTCGATATGGATCTGCCGGCCGGCGAGGAAGACCGCGACCAAAGCTTGAGGCCGGGCATTCGACTGGCCACGACAAGCGCAGCGATATTCGATCGCGGCGCTTGCTTGTCCCGGAACCTACTGCCGGATCGCCTCGAACTCGAAGCGCAGCGCGACGTCGTCGCCGACCAGGTTGTTGCTGACCGCGTAGTCCATGCCCCAGCGACTGCGCGCGATGGTCGTGCGCGCGGAGACGCCGAGGGTTTCCTTGCCGTGGCCGAACGGGTACTTGGCGCGCTTGTTGATGGTCACGTCCAGCTCGACCGGGTGCGTGGTGCCGAGCAGCGTCAGGTTGCCGGCCAGGGTGCCGCCGTCGCCGTCGCCCGGCGTATATTCGGTGGCTTCGAACACGATGACGGGATGACTCTCGACGTCCAGGAAGTCATCGTTGCGGACGTGCTCGTCGCGCTTTTCATGAGCGGTAAATACGCTGGCCGCATCCACCTCGAATCGACCCTCGGTCAACTCGCGCCGCTCCGGATCGTAGCGGAAGCTGCCCTGGGCTTCGCGAAACAGGCCGATCTGGTGCTGGTAGCCGATGTGCTCGACCTCGAACGCGACCGAGAGATGCTCCGGATCGATCTCCCAGTCCGCCGGCTCGGCGTGCGCCGTGCCCCAGCCGGCCAGAACCGCGGCCGATACGGCCAGCAGTGTCGAATGAATTGTCAATTTCAGTGCATGCATAAAAACTCCTGTGTCTTTTTTCGATGACCCGGGTGGCTTCTCGGTGTTGTTCGTGCACCGCTTTTGCGCTTTCACTTCGGATCTTCCAGCGTCGTGCGCGATCAGCGATGTTGAACCGCGCGATGCCGCCACAGCCAAAGCGTATCGCGACCGAATGAATGAACAAGCGCCGCAAGCGACAGCGCCAGCGCCGACTGTACCAGCGCCGCCGGCAGCCACGGCACAAGTGCCAAAGCCAGAACGATGCCCTGGGCGACGCATACCGCCTTGCGCCAGGTGCTGGGCGGCAAATCGCCCTGCAGCCACGGCAGCAGCTTTCCCGCCAGGACGAAAACGTAACGAACGCCGCCGATGGCCAGCACCCAGGCGCCGGCGCGATCGGCCAGCAGCACCGCAACGCTCAGCACCAGGATCAACAGCGCATCGACTTCCATGTCGAAGCGCGCGCCGAAGCGGGTTGCGTCATCGACCATGCGTGCAAGCCACCCGTCGAGCCCGTCCAGCGCGATGGCCGCAAGCGCCAGCGATGCCAGCACGATGCCGTGGCGATTGATGATTTCAGGTGTCGTGAAAACCCCGGCCACCACCGCAACCAGCACTGCGCGAACCAGCGTGACGCGATTGGCCCAGCCAAATCGTTCACGCCGGTCGGTCCGGCGACCGGCTGCCGTCCAGAAGCGGTAAACAATTGCCGCCATGCCGAGATATGCCGCGATCGATGCGCTTGCCCATACCAACGGCGTTTCAAGCCACGCGTTCAAAAACGTAATCAGCATGACGGCCGCAACCAGCCCGACAATAAGGTCGAGCACCAAAGACCAGGCGACCCGGGGCGCGTTGGATGATCTCGACTGGGCCTTGCGCATACGGAATCCCGATCTTCCCATGGGGCTGCGCGGCCGATACCCGTATCGCACGCCTGGTTTACGCGTGCACGCAGCACTGTTGCAGATACGTGACAATAACCCACCATGAGTGAACATTCACGAACCTCACGCGCGTTCTGGGCCACGGCCCCGGGGCGCGGAGAAATCCGTGACCTGCCGATTGCCGAACCCGCTGCCGGCCAGGTCCGGGTGCGAGCTCGCTACAGCGGTATCAGCCGCGGGAGCGAAGCGCTGGTGTTTTCCGGGCGCGTCCCGGAAAGCGAGTTCGCACGAATGCGCGCGCCGTTCCAGCAGGGTGAATTCCCGTTTCCGGTCTGCTATGGCTATTCGAGCGTCGGCGAGGTCGAGTCCGGCCCTGCGTCGCTGATCGGCCGGCCGGTGTTCTGCCTGCACCCGCACCAGGACCGCTACGTCGTACCGGCATCGGCCGTGGTGCCCTTGCCGACCGGCGTGCCGATGGCACGGGCGGTGCTCGCAGCCAACCTCGAGACCGCCTTGAACGCCGTCTGGGACGGCGCGGCCGGCCCGGGCGACACAATCGCCGTTGTCGGCGGCGGCGTGGTCGGGTTGCTGACCGGCGCGCTGGCCGCCGCCATTCCCGGATGCTCGGTGACGCTGATCGATATCAACGCGCAGCGGCGTGCACCGGCCGAAGTGCTCGGCATGACGTTTGCCGAACCGGACGATGCGCCGGAAGACTGCGACCTGGTTTTCCACGCCAGCGGCCGCGACGAAGGCCTCGATACCGCGCTGCGCTGCGCCGGGCTGGAAGCCTGCATCATCGAGATGAGCTGGTACGGCGATGCGCGCGTAAGCCTGCCGTTGGGCCAGGCCTTTCATGCCCGCCGCCTCACGTTGCGCTCCAGCCAGGTCGGTCATGTGCCGCCGCAACGCCAGCCCCGCTGGACCCGCCGGCGACGACTCGAGACGGCGCTTTCACTGCTTGCAGACGAGCGCTTCGACATCCTTGTCAGCGGCGAAAGCGACTTCGAACAAATGCCCGATATCATGCCCCGACTGGCCGCAGGCGACATCGACGCCCTGTGCCATCGGATTCGTTACCGACACCGCTGAAGATTCAAGGCCAACCTCGGGGAACCCGACCATGTATACGCTGACCGTTCGAGACCATTTCATGATCGCCCACAGTTTCACCGGTGAAAGATTCGGACCCGCGCGCAAACTGCACGGTGCAACCTACGTCGTCGACGCCACCTTCGAACGCGCCGAGCTGGACGCCGACGACCTGGTGGTCGACATTGGTCTGGCCTCCGAGGTGCTGGCCGGCATTCTCGCGCAATACAACTACGAGAACCTCGACGAGATGGCGCAATTCGGCGGCCGCAACACCACCACGGAGTTCCTCGCCGGGGTCATCCAGCAGCAGCTGGTCGCGGCGGCCCGGGACAACAAGCTCGGTCCGGACAGCGCCAACCTGGAACGCATCCGGGTTTCGCTGGGCGAATCGCACGTCGCCTGGGCCGGCTTCGAAAGCCCGGTATGACCGGGAGCCCGGACCACCAATCGCTTCCCGACGACGGCAACGTCCAGCGCCTGACGCTGATCGTGCCGGGCGACCCGTCGCAGCCCACCGGCGGCTATCGTTACGACGCCCGCGTGGCGACCGAGTTGCGCGGAATGGGTATGGAAATCAACGTGGTTGGTCTTGCCGGCCGCTTCCCCGAAGCCGACGAACAGGCCCGCACGGCGCTGGATACGGCCCTGCGCGCCCTGCCCGACGGACACGTCACCGTCATCGACGGACTGGCGCTGGGCGGGCTTCCGGAAATCGCTCATCGACACGCCGGGCGGCTGGTGCTGGTCGGCCTGGTCCACCATCCGCTGGCAGACGAAACCGGAACGGCGCCCGAACTCCGCCAGCGCTTCCTTGGCGCCGAGGCGAAGGCGCTGGCCGCGTGCCGGCGGATCGTGACCACCAGCGAATTCACGGCGCGCCGGATTGCAGACCTCGGGCTCGTATCATCCGATGCGCAACGCGATCGCGTCCGGGTCGTACCGCCCGGCGTCGATACGGCCGCGCCGCGCGCGTCAAATGATTCGCCCATCCAGCGGCTGTTGTGCGTCGGCAGCCTGGTCCCGCGCAAGGGCCAGGATCTGCTGATCGATGCGCTGGCCGGCCTCGGGGACCTGCCGTGGCAGCTTGAACTGGTCGGCGACCCCGACCGCGATCCGGGTTTCTCGGCTGCCTTGCGCACAAGCATCGACGTCCAGGGCCTGGCCGACCGCATCAAGCTGTGCGGCGTGCAGGATCCGGACACCCTGGACAGCACTTACCGCAATGCCGATCTGCTGGTCATCCCGTCGCACTACGAGGGTTACGGCATGGTCGTCACCGAGGCGCTGGCCCGCGCGCTGCCGATGATCGCCACCACCGGGGGGGCATTGATCGACACCGTGCCGCCGGTCGCCGCAGTGCAGGTGCCGCCCGGCGATTCAGGCGCCCTGGCCGAGGCGTTGAAGCGATGGTTCGGCGATCCCGGGCTGCGCGAAAGAAAGCGGGCCGGCGCCGAAAAGGTTCGACACTCGCTGCCCGAATGGACCGAGACCGGCCGCCGCTTCGCCGAAGCGCTGAACTTCGAGATCGAGGGACCGGCGGCATGAGCGAATGCTTCGAGCCCGACTGGCTTGCACTGCGCGAAGCCGCCGACACGGCTGCGCGCGACCGGACGCTGACGACCCGGGCGCGGAACTGGCTGGCCGACCGGCCGACACCGCTGTGCATCACCGACCTCGGCGCCGGCAGCGGCGCCAACCCGGGCTTTCTCGCCGGATTCCTGCCGGGGCCGCAGCACTGGCGGTTGATCGACCATGACCCGAAACTGCTCGATCGGGCCGGTGCGCGTCTCGCAGACACGCGCGACGCCGACGGCCGCCCGATCAATTTCGACACATGTCGGCATGACCTGGGCAATATCGACGTCGCCGTCGCCGATCAGACCGATCTGGCCACCGCCTCGGCGCTGTTCGACCTGGTCTCGGCCGACTGGATAGATGCACTCGCCGCGCGCTGTGCCGAGGTTGGCTGCGCCGCCCTCTGGGCACTGAGCGTGGACGGCGACTGGCACTTCACCCGATCCGACGGCAACCGGATCCAGAACGCCGATGACGCGGCGATGCTGTCGCTGCTGCAAGCCCACCAGGCAGGCGAAAAGGGACTTGGCCGCGCGCTCGGCGGCGCGGCGCCGGAGTCGCTTCGCACCGCGTTCGCCAGGCACGGCTACAACATCGCCGAGGCGCCCAGCCCTTGGCGGCT
>Ga0209944_1000146_pt1 | contig 30447 bp, 18 predicted proteins | sample SalPonR1_C_D2_MG_FD_185701 | JGI IMG/M metagenome (GOLD analysis project Ga0209944, IMG submission 185701) | Salt pond soil microbial communities from South San Francisco under conditions of wetland restoration - Salt Pond MetaG R1_C_D2_MG... ...
ACCGCGTAGTGCAGCGTCGACGTTTCGGCGACATGGACGGCATCGTCTTCGACAGCGAGACCGGCCGCCTTTTTGAACGCCAGCGCGCCGCCGCAGGAGCCGGGCGTGACGATCACAGTCTGTCCGGAATGCAATTTTCCCGCAACGACCTCGCCGAATGGTTCGGTACTGTACGCGGGCCCTACCACATAGATCAGCTCGGCACCTTCGAGCGCCGCATCGATATCGTGACCCGCATAAGCGATGCCGGCCGTTCCGGCGATATCGCCATCGGCAACGATCTCCCCTCGTTTCGCAATTGCCGCGATATTGTCGGCGAACTGCGGAAAATCGAACAGCCGAACCTCATGGCCGTGAATCGCACAATCGAATGCGACCGCCGTGCCACCTGCCCCGGCACCCAGTACGGTAGTTTTCATTATGTCTCTCCCGGCTTTCGCGCAAAAGCATCAGAGTTTGCATTTTAGCTTAGCGATACGGGTCTCTAAGATCGTTATTCGTCGTCGGCGTCAAGTCTGTGCAGGTCCTGGCAAGAGATTTCGGTCGAGCTTTCGTTCTTGACCTGTACACCATGCGCCGATGTCATCTTCTGCGGATAGGTAATCCGGAATAGGTATGAGATCGAAAGACGAGCTCAAGATTCAAACGAGCTGATCGCTCGCCCTCTGGACGCCCGCTTGAACGCGTATCCGCGCCGCCTGATCCGCGTTTTCAAAGCAGGCCGCCGAATGAAAGGAGGCGCGCCGGAGATCCGGCGCGCCTTTTATAGTTACCTTTGCGGGCAAGCGGTCAATCGGGTTCCACCGACTCCAGGCCGTCGGCGAACAGGCCGACGATGTCGGTGTCCGAATCGGTGTTGTCCGAAGTTATCAGTTCGGTCGCGCTGGCCGGGGCGGTGACGGTTGCGGTGTTGGTGATCGGGATAGGGTCGGTGTCCTGCAGGGTGCCCTGGAAGTCGAACTCGACGAAGCCGCCGGCGGCCACGGTGACCAGTTCGGCGATGGAACCGCTGCCCGAGCCGAAACACGATGAGCCGGGCGATGGTGTGCACGTCCACGTCAGGCTGCCGAGGCGGGGCGGGGCGGTGTCTTCGACCAGGGCGTCGACGGCGTCGCTGGTGCCGCTGTTTTCGACCCGGATCACGTAGGTGATGGTGCCGCCGGCCGGGGTGAAGAAGCTGTTGGAAAACTTCTCCAATGCCAATTCGACTTGGGATGTGGCGAATGTGGTTTCCTGTGCGTCGTTGTTGCCGGGCACCGGATCCTGGGTGGTGCTGGAGACGGTGGCGCTGGTGCTGATCAGGCCGACGGCGGCGGGATCGACATTGACGTTAACAATGACGGCGGTGGTCTGGCCGCTGTTCAGGCTGCCGAGGCCGCAGTTTGGCGTGCCGGCCGGGTCCTCGGCGCAGCCGCTGGTCGAGACCGGGGTGAGCTCGGCCGGGAAGTTGAAGCTGATCGATACGTTGTCGGCGCTGAAGCTACCGTTATTGGTCACCTCGGCGCTGATCAACAGGGAGCCCCCCGCGACCACCGGATCGACGCTGTCGGCCAGTGACACGGTCAGGTCGGCGGTGGGCGTAACCCCGCCCAGATCCTCGAACTGCATGCGCACGCCGGAGCCGTCGTTTTCGGGCGTCCATGCCTTGACGAAGCGGTTGTTCGAGGTGATGATCAGCATGGTGTTGTCGGGATCGGCGGCCGGGTGGCAGAACGGCAGGCTGTCGTAGCTGGATGTCTGTGCGTCGTTGAGCACGACGTCCGGATAAAACGTGTTGATCGCGCCGCGCTGCGAGCCATTCTGTACGATGAACTTGTGGATGCCGCCGCAGCCACTCAGGTCGGTCAGCAGGTCGTCGAGGCTGTCGCCGTCAAGGTCGATGCCGGCCCCGCTTGCGATGTTGGAAGACGGCACTTCGGCTACGGTAACGTCCTGGCACGAAGGCGCGCTTGCGCCGCCGGCGTTGGCGACGGTAAGGCAGACCATGAAGGTCCCGGTGCTTGCATAGACGTGCGTGACGTTGGGCGAACTGGCGCTGCCACCGTCGCCGAAGTCCCACGACCATGAGGTCACCACGCCGGTGGATTGGTCGGTGAAGTCGCCGATCAGGTCGAAAGTCGAAAAGGTGTACGCCGCTGTGGGTGGATCAGGTGGTTCGCCCAGCAGTTCGAATACGAAGCGAACGCCGCTGGGATCGTTTTCGGGCGTCCAGACCTTGTAGGTGAAGCCCTGGGTTGAATTGACCACCATTGTGATTTCAAAGTCGGCTTCTGGATGGCAGAACGGATTCGCGCTGAGCGCGGCGCCCTGGGCATTGGCCAGCCCCACCGTACGGTAGTCTTGCAGCAGCGCGCCGGCCTCGGCGCCATTGGCGGGCGCGAAGCGGTTGGGGCTGCCGGCGCCGCAACCGGCGTCCGACTCGACCAGGATGTCGTCGAGGCTGTCGTTGTCCAGATCCAGCCCGAATCCCTGAGCCACCGTGGTGGATGTCTCCAGAGTAATGGTCACGTTCTGGCATACCTGCGGTGAATCGCCACCGATGTTGCTGGCGATCAGGCAGACATTGAACGTGCCCGCGCCGGCGTACACGTGGGTGGGGTTCTGGCTGGTGCTGATGTTGCCGTCGCCGAAGTCCCAGTCCCACGCGGCCGCGGAACCGGTCGAGGTGTCGGTAAATTCAGCGACGATGTCGAAGCTTTCAAACGTGAAGCTGGCGGTCGGCGGCGGCGGCGCGCCGGAGCCGACGAACTCCCATTCGACGGAAATTCCGGAGGAATCGTTGGAGCCCTGGTCGCGCAGCTTGTAGAAGTTTTCGTCCGGCGTCTTGTAGATGAAGATGTCGTCGAACAATCCCGGGATCGACTGCGGGACTTCGCCACCGCTCGCGCCGGTCGCGTAGTTCAGGCCCTGGACGAGCGACAGCGTGACGTCATCCCATGCCGTACCGGGAGCTTGGTCGGCCAGTTGTGCCAGCAGCGTGCCGTTCTGATCGCGGATGGACGTGATGCTGCCGGCGTCCAGCGCCAGCAGGTCAGTGGTTGAATCCGCGTTGAAGTCAATCGTGTCGCCCGGTGCGAGTACCACGACGACGGCTACGGCCGGCCCGCAGGCCAGCGCCAGCAGCGCGACTATCAGCAGGCGTTTCAGGCTTCGAGCATTCATGTGTTCGTCCCCATGGGGTATTGGTCCTTTGAAAATTGCCGGACCTGCGGCGCCGGCCCGGCGTGTTGCTCGCAGTCGCGCTCAGCGTTCCACGCGCACCTGTTCGATGCTGTCGGCGATTGTCGCGGCGTCCTGCACCTGTTCGACCGTGGTCAGGCGTGCGGTCAGATCCTCGATCCGGCTGACAAGTTCAGCCTGGTCAGCGGCGGTCTCGTTGAGCCGGTCGATAGCCGCGCGAAGGGCGCGAATCTCGTCGTCCTTGCGGTCGATTTCCCGCTTCAGACCCTGGATCGCGGCCAGCGCGACGCCGCTGGTGTCGATGGTGGCGATCTTGCGCTCGCTGTTGCCCAGTCCGAACTGCTGGTAGAAGTCCTGCGCCATCGGGCCGAGGTGCTTGACCTGGTCGTCTTTCTTGTATGCCCAGGTGCTGATCGGCAGTTCGGCCACGCGCTCCAGCACTTCGGTCGGATCGACCGGCTGGATATTGGTCTTGCTGTTGACGTCCGAGTTCTCGGTCAGCGTTCCGGCGATGGTCAGGTTTCCGGTGGCCGCCAGAAAGAATTCGGTGCTGCCCGAATCTTCCTCGGTGATCAGGAAACCGAATGGGCTGGAAGTGAGCTGCCAGTCGTTAGTCGTACTCGCCGTATTGTCGAACTGGATTGTGCTGCCGCCGGTATTCGCGATCAACAGCATTTCGCGGTCCGCGCTGGTGGCGCTGGTTTCCTCGATCTTGACCGGTGCGCCGCTGGCGTCGCCGCTCACCTGAAGCTCATGATCCGCAGTGGTGGTTCCGATGCCGACGTTGGCCGAGAACGTGGTCAGGTTATTGAATCGCGTGCCCGCCGGTTCCAGTACCACCGCATCGGTGGGAGAGCTGGGCCGAATCTTGAACGGCAGCCGGCTGCCGTTGGTCACGTCGCGGACGAAGAAGTTGGTTTCGTTGCCGGCCAGGTCCCAGACCTGGGGGGTGAAGCCGGAGCTCCCGTTCTGGTCCAGGCGTACCGTCGGCGAGTCGCCGTTGACGATGTGCAGTTCGACCACAGGGGTGCTGGTGCCCAGACCAAGGCGGCCGCCGTCGTCGACGAACAGCGAGTTGCTGGGCGCGGTGGCCTCGAGGGTGAACGGAATGCGGCCGTTGCTGATGTCTTCGATCGAGAACTTGTTGGCGCCGCCGTTGGTCGATTCATTGGCGGTGAGCTGCCAGTCGACGTTCGGAAAGCTGGCGCTGCTGGAGGTATCGTCGAACTTGATCCGGGTGTTGTTTTCCTTGATCCGGATGGTGTCGAAGCCGAAATTCTCGCCGTTGACGCAATCCTGGCCGACGCACAGGCTGCCGATGACGATCTGGTCGTCGAGGACAACCTGATCGCGTGTGGAGTCGGTTCCGGCATCGGTCAGTTCGGTTCCCGAGTCTCGGGATTTGCCCGGCTTGGGCCCGGGTGTGGCGCCAGGCGATTCGGTGAGTCCGCGATCGGCCGCGGCGCCGTCCACGATCGTGAATACACCCGAGGCGCCGCGCAGTGTCGCGCTTTCGAAGGTGGAGACGCCATCGCGAATCGCGGCCGATCCGGGCGTGCGCATCAACTGAAGTTCGTAGCGGTAGGCGCCGTCGGCCAGTCCGCGCAAGCCGACTTCAATCGGCTGGCCGGCGCGGAAACGTGTGCGGCTGATGTATTGGTCCGGACCCTTGATAACCAGATCCACCGAGCTGTCGAGCGCGGCACGATCCATCGGCTCGATCACCAGCATCTGGGGCAACAGGTGGGTTTCGAACTGAAACGCCTCCGCCGACACAGCCGCGGATACAGCCAGACCAAGACTCATTGCGGCAGCCAGGGCACCGCGGCGAAAAGGAAGGCGATTATTCATGATGTGCTCCTCGTGCATGTGGGCTTTCGGGCCCGGTTCATTGGAAGTCAGGATTGCGTCGCAGGCGCAGGCCGGCGGTGAGCAGCAGTAGCAGCGCCATCAGCGCCATTACTGCGTGCCCGGTGGCGGGGACGGCCAGCACCGACAGCGTCGGGCCGCCCGGGTCGTTGATGATGCCGTCGTCGCCGCTGGCGTCGCCAAGTGCATTGTCGGCCAGCGTCAGGGTCCAGACGTTGCCGACGCGGGTCGCGCCGCCAAAGTCATACCATTGGGCGGTGCCGGCATCCCCCGGCGTGGCCGGACCAAACTTGAAGTACCGGTCGCTGAAGCCGGTCAGCCCATCGTCGAAGATCACGTCGATCAGCGCGTTCTCGCACGGCAGCGCGAATCCGACCAGACCAAACGGGAACACAAGATCAGCCGGCGGTGAACTGGCCTGGCTGGCCGGCGACAGCGCCACAACCTGATTCAACACGTCGCAGCCGCCGCGCGCGACGACGGTGATGAAAGTCCGGTCGTCGAACGACGGCAGCGACGCGACTTCGTCCTGGAGGCCATCTGGAATGCCGTCGTTATTGCCGTCGCCGCCGTTTGGCGCTTGTTGTTCGATCACGAACGGCACGCCGTCGCTGTCTTCGGTCACGGTGAGCGTGGCGGTGGCCGCCGGGCTGGCGCCGAGGGTCGAGTCCAGCGGGCTGGAATTGTTCACCCAGGCGCCGGGCTCGATGCCGGTGACATCGACCTCCACGGTACAGACGCCGGAGGCGGCGACGCTTCCGCCGGCGTAATCGATCAAGGTGCCGCCGTCGGGCGCGCTCAGCGTACCGCCGGTGCAGGTCGTTGCGGCGTTGGCCGGGGTTGCGATGCGCAGCCCGGCCGGCAATGGATCGTCGAAGGCCAGCGCGTCGGCGGAGACATCTTCGCCGCTGTTGTCGATGGTGAAGCTCAGTCGACTGATGCCGCCCCCCGGGATCGTGTCGGGCGCGAACGCCTTGGCGAAGTCCGGCGCAGCACGAACCGTCAACGTGGCGCTGGCCGGAGCGCTGCTGCCGAGACTGGAACTCAGCGCCGAGGTGGTGTTGACCAGCGCGCCACTCGCGGCGCCAACGACGGTCACCCGCACCTGGCAGCTTGCGCCCGCGTCGACGCTGCCGCCGGTGAGTTGCAGCGTGTCACCGTTGGCCGGCGCGGTCGCGGTGCCGCCGCAGTCGTTGACCAGGGCGGGCGGATCGGCGATCTGCATTCCGGCCGGCAGTACATCGTCGAAATCCAGCGCGGTGGCGTCGAGTTGAGCGGCGCTGTTGTCGATGGTCAGCGCCAGTTCGCTGGTTTGGTTCAGCAGCAAGACGTCCGGTGTGAAGCTCTTGCTGAACGCCGGCACGGGCGCGGGCTCAATGGTGATGCCGGCGCTGGCCGGATCGCTGACGCCGGAGCTTGAGTTGAGCGCGCTGGTGATGTTGGTCAGGGTCCCGGCCTCGAGAGCGCGCACATCCACCGAGATGGCGCAGGTGGCGTTGGCGGCCACCGACCCGGCGCTGAAATCGATCGCGCTGGTCCCCGGCGCGGCGGTGATCACGCCGTCGCAGGTCGAGCCGGGGTTGGCCGGGTCGGCGACGACCATGCCGGCGGGCAGAGGATCGCTGAAGGCCAGATTGCTGGCCGCCACCGTGCTGGCGCCGTTGTCGATCGTAAAGGTCAGCGTGGTAATTGCACCGGCCGGGATCAGGCTGGCGGCGAACGCTTTGGAAAACAGCGGTGGCGGTTCGATGACAAGCGTCGCCGAGACTGCTGGAGCGACTTCCAGACCGCCACTGGTCAAAGTCGAGCTGGTACTCGGGAAGCTGCCCGGATTCGCGCCGGCGGGAATTTGCACCACCACGCTGAACGAGCAGTTCGCATCGGCCGGGACGCTGCCGTTGTTCAGCGTCAGCACCCCGGCGCCGCTCAGGCTGGAGCCGGCACCACAGACGCCGTTGAGCGGCAGACCCACGCCGGCAAGCCCGGCAACCACGCTGCCTAGATTGTCGGAGAAGGCCAGGCCGTTGGCGGCGTTGGCGGGATCCGGGTTGGTGATGGTGTAGTCGAGGTTGACCGTGCCGCCGGCCACGCCTGGCTCGCTGAACGACTTCTCGAACCGCAGATTCTGAAGCTGCAGTTCGTCGCTCGCGGGGTCGCCGCTCACCGGCAGGCCGCCCAGCAGTCCGTTGACTTCGCTGGTGGTATTGGTCACGGAGCCGCTGGCCGGAAGACTGGCCGGGAGCTGAAGCGTGACGCTGAAGACGCACTGGCCCCCGGCCGGCAGCGAGCCGCCGCTGAGTGTAAGCAGACTCGTGCCCGCGAGTTCGGAACCCGCGCCGCAGGCGTCGACCAGCGGCAGGCCGGTCGCCTGTAGCCCGGCGAGTGCGGCGTTCAGATCGTCGGTGAACGCGATGTCTGAAACCGGCGAGGCGGCATCGAGGTTGTCCAGCGTGAATTGCAGCGTCACGCTGCCGCCGGGGCTCGCCGGATCGTTCAGGAACGCCTTGGCAAGTTGCAGGCGCAGGTCATCGACCACCAGCGTATCGTTGGCGGGCGGCAAGACCAGCGGGTTTCCGTCGACGGTCGCGGAAAGGTTGGAGGTGACGCTGATATACGAATCACTGATCGCACCGGCCGGTACCTGCAGATCAACATCGAACGTGCAGGTGGCGCCTGGCGCCAGCGCGCCGCCGCTGAACAGCAGAAATTGATTCGCCGATAAGCCCATCAGTTGCGAGCCGGCGCCGCAGGGATCGGTCGGCGGCAGACCGGTCGCGGCCAGCCCGCTCAGCGCGCCATCGAGATTGTCGGAGAACTGGATGGCCGTTGCGTTCGCGGTCGCGCTGTCGTTGCGCAGCGTGTAGCGCAGCGTCACGGCGCCGCCCGGCAGCGCCGGATCGTTGACAAACTCCTTTTCGAACGCCACGCTCGCGATATCCAGGGTGTCGCTGGCGGCGAGCCCGGTCGCGGTCTGGCCCAGCACCATCGCGGTCGGCGCTGACGTAGTGTTCGAATACGGCCCGGGCGCGACGTCCGTCGGTACCGTCAGCGTGACCCTGAAAGTGCATGCCTGGCCGGGCAGCAAAGTGGCGCCGCTCAGGGCCAGCGAAGAGATCCCGGAGATTTGCGAGCCCGTGCCGCAGACGTCGTTGGCCGGCAGCCCGATCGCGACAAGCCCGGCCAGCGTCGCGTCGAGGTCGTCGGTGAATGCGATGTCGGAGGCAACGGCGCCGGCGCTTTCGTTGTAGCGCAGCGTGAATTCCAGTTCAACCGGATCTCCCGGTTGAACCGGATCGTCGATAAACGTCTTGGTCAGCAGCGGAGGCGCCAGGATTTGCAGCGCCGCTTCGGCCGGATTGCCGCTGACGCTGTCGCCATCGACGACGCCGCTGATCGCGCTGGTAGTGTTAATGACGGTGGCGGGTGTGGCGCTGGCCGGCAAATCCACGCCAACCTGGAAGGTGCACGAACCATCCGCGGCCAGCTCGCCGCCGTCGACCAGAATCCCTTGACCGCCGGTCCCCAGAGGAACGATGCTGATGGATGATGAAGGTCCGCAGAACCCGGCTGCGGGAAGCGTCACCGGCAACGGAACGGGCAGGAAACTGGACAGTTCATCGGTAAAGGTCAATCCAGTGACGGCCGACGTCGTGCTGGTGTTCTCGATCGTGAATTCGATCGTGGTGGTGCCGCCGGACGGTGCAGGATTCTCAACGAAGGTCTTGGTCAGTCGCGGCGCGGCGAATACGAACAGATCGTCGCGCGCGATGTTCCCAAGAACCGGGCCGGCGCCAAAGTCCGCTTCGATAGCGGTAGTGGCGTTGGGATAGATTCCCGGGACGGCGTCGGTCGGGATCTGCAGCGTTACATCAAAGCTGCACTGGCTGCGCGGCGGAAGCTGCCCATCGGTCAGGCTGAGCACGGAGGTTCCGGACAGCGTCGAGCCCGCGCCGCAGACGCCGCCGGCCGGAAGGCCGGCGGCGACCAGTCCGGTCAGTGCGCTGTCGAGGTCATCGGAGAAATTGATATCGCTGGCCGTCTCGCCGCCGTTTCGATTCAGGATGGTGAATCGCAAGCTCACATTTTCTCCAGGCGGAAGCGGATCTTCGAGAAATTCCTTGATCAGCACGATGCTGCCGCCTTGCGAGTTCAGCGTCGCCGCCGCCCGTCCGCTCTCGGACGCGGCGCTGAAGATCGGCGCCGAGGTAAGCAAACCGCTGATATTGTCGAGTGCGCCGACGCCGCTGCTGACGACGTCGACTTCGATTGTGCAGGTTTCGCCAGCCGCGACCGCGGCGGCGTTTTCGCCTCCGCCTGATCCGAGGCTGATGACCGAGCCGCCGGGATCGGCGGTCAGAATGCCACCGTCGAATTCAAGCGGGAACGGGCTGGTCAAAGAGGCCTGGCAGGTGTTGCCGGCGTTGGCCGGATCGGCAACGACCAGGCCGGCCGGCAGTGAGTCGCTGAAGGCGATGTTGGTCGCCTCGTCGGTGTTCAGCGTGTTGTCGATGGTGAAGGTCAACTGCTGGCGCTGGCCAATCGTCGCGGTCGGGGTCGAGAAACTCTTGCTGAATCCCGGCCGGTCCGCGGCGATGATCAAATCGGCCGATGCCGTTCCGCTGTTGCCCTGGCTCGACGTCAGATCGCCGGTGACGTTGATATAAGTGGCTACAGCAGGGCCGGTCACCAGTACCCGGATTTCACAGCTCGTGTTTGCCGCGAGCGCGCCACCGCTGAAGGTGAGGGTGCTGCCGCCCGCCGGCGCATCCAGCGTGCCGCCAATGCAGGTCGAAGACGCGCCGGCCGGCGAGGCCAGCGTCAGTCCGGCTGCAAATGTATGGACAAATGCGAGATCCTCGACTGGCGAACCATTGGTTTCAGTGACGACATGGATCAGTTCCGCGGCGGTTCCCGGCCCAATCGTTCCGGGATCGAAATTCATGGTGAAGTCTGGTGGGACCAGACCGGCGCGCGTCGGTGACGCGGCGGCGATCAACAGCAGGCTCAGCAGGATAGCCGCACAAAACGCCCGGCCGGAGTTGAAAATAAAAGTGTCGAATCGGCTTTCGATCATTGCGCTCCACCAGCATTTGATGTTGTTCAGTTATTAGTGCCTTAGCGGTTCAGTTTTTCCGCCCGCCGATTCGCGAATCGCGGCTCACCGGATGTTGAACTGCCTGCGGAGGGGATCAGGGTGTTCAGGATTCCAATTATCCGGGCAAGTCTGAATCTATTTCAATGTCGATAATTTCCCGAGTTCGGCCATTACACAGCTTGATCCCTGATCACGAATCCTTTTATACGGACGCCGGATATGGTGTCGGTTGCCCGGCTCCGGCGGATACAAATGCATTCGACTCAATATAAAACGCATTCCGGATTTACCGGAGGACGTTTTTCTTGCAATCGTGGCGAGAAACGGCTCCCTTGTCGAATACTGCGAAAGCAACGCCCGATCAATGCTTTGCACTCGCATTATTCACGACGCGTCGGTCGCGAGACATCGTGAAAAAGGCAGATTCAAGACGTTCCCGCCGATACGCGACGATCATGTACATTGCGTGGTGGAATGTGATCCAATCCACGTCTCCTTCTTACATCGAGCTTATCACTATCCATGCCCGCTGAACAGCCCAGACCAAAAAGCCTTAATGCGCATGTGTTTCGGGAGCCGCAGTGGCTGCATCGCGCGCTTCTTATGGCGCTGATCGTGCCGGTTATGGCCGCGCCGACGGTCGGTCTGGCTGGAGCGGTTCGCGGACTCGGCGCGTTCGAATTCGTGCCGATGACTCTGGCATCGTTCAATCCATCGCCCGGAATGGGCACCGGCGTGGCAGTGGCCGACTTTGATGGCGACGGCGATCCGGACATCTTCGTTCCAACCGGTGCCGGCAGCCCCAATCGATTGCTGCGGAACCGCGGTGACGGCAATTTCGATGAGGTTGCCAACGACTTCGGGCTGGATGACATGCGCCAGGCCCGAGCGGCGTTATGGGTGGACTATGACGGCGATGGCGATCTGGATCTGTTCGTGACCCGGGATTGTTTTGCACCTTTCCCGACCTATCCAGCGGCCGGATCATGCGCCGAGCGCGTGGTGTCGCTTTTCGAGCAGCGCGGTGGAGGCTTTGTCGATGTATCCGACGCCGCCGGCCTTTTTCTTGACGCCGGCGCGATTGCCGATGGGTTTCACGCCGGCGGTCTGTCGGCGGCTGACATCAGCGGCGATGGCTTGCCGGAGATCTATGCGGCGCGCTGGCAGGCGCGCGATGAACTGTACATCAGCGATACCTTGTTTTCTACCGGCAAGGGCGCAGGGTATTCGCTGGGCAGCGGCCTGACCGCGCTGGGCGACAGCCAGGCGGGGCATTGGCAAGGTCTCTTCCATGATTTCGACCGGGATGGCCGGGTGGATCTGATGGTCAATATCGATTTCGTCGCCAATCAGCTGTGGATGAATCGGGGGAGCCTGGTGCTGGAGAACATCGCCGCGACCGCAGGCGTTGATTCGGCCTGGAACGAAATGGGGCTGGCGGGTGGCGACTACGACAACGACGGCGATCTGGATTTGTTCGCCACAAATATTTTCGACTGGGTCGGCTCCTCGGCCGGCAGCCACAATCTGTTGCTGCGCAATGATTCAAGCTCCGGGCAGGTGATCTTCCACGAGCGCGCCGTCGAAGCCGGTGTCGACGACGCCGGCTGGGGCTGGGGCGCGGCATGGCTGGACGCCGACAACGACGGCGATCTCGATCTGGCCGCCACCAACGGCTATTGCCAGCCGGCTCCCGATTTCTGCGAGGCGCCTTATGACGCCGACCCGTCGAGGTTCTTCCTGCAAACCGAAGCGGGCGATTCGTTCTCCGAGATCGGGGTACAGGTTGGATTCAATGACACATTAACGGGCGGCGGTCTGGTTGCAGCGGATTTCGATGGCGACGGTCGGCTCGACCTGCTGCAGGCGGCGCTCGACCCGGCGACTGCCAGCAATCCGTGGTTACGCGAAGAACGCCTGACGCTTTATCTGAACCGCCCCTCCGCCGCCGGCGACGACGCATTCCTGATGGTGCGGCCGCGCATGGCGGGACCGAACTCACACGCGCTGGGTGCGGAGCTGCGGCTGGTACTGGACAATGGCCGGACGCTGACGCGCTGGATTCGAGCTGGAGAAAGCTGGATGAGCCAGGCGCCCTCCAGCGCGCATTTTGGCGTTGGTACGGCCGGCATCGAACGGTTGGAAATCGACTGGCCCTCGACACCGGATCGGCCGGGCGATACCAGCCTGATTTTAGCGCCCGGGGTGGACCGCGTGCTGGAAGTTGCCGGTCCCGAAGCGCTGTTCGTGGCGGGCTTCGAAGTCGGCGATTGATGCGGCGCCGCGCACTGGCGATGAAAGCCGCTCCTCTGAAGTAGCGGGAACCCGCGCATGACTTGCCGGTCCCGGATAAGCCCTCTCGATCAGGCTTCCTGGCAAATCTCTGATTAAAAAGCCAAGTTCGTCCCGGCCGACTACTCTTCCTCGGCTTGCTCCACGATAAGCCGATGCGCGGTGAGCCGCAGCGCGTTTATACGAATAAAGCCGCGCGCATCCTGCTGATCATAGCCGCCTGCAATGTCCATGGAACTGAGATCCGGATCATAGAGAGAACTCGGGCTCGAACGGCCCTCCACGATCACGTTGCCCTTGAACAGGCTAAACCGGACCTCCCCGTCGATCAGCGCGGAGGATTGCCGGAAGGCCGCCTCGATGAAGTCCATCTCGGGCGAGAACCAGAAGCCGTTGTAGATGATCTCGGCAAAGCGCGGCGAGAGCATGTCGCGCAGGCGCCGCACCTCGCGGTCCATCGCAATCCCCTCGAGTTCGCGCAGCGCGGCGTGGAGGATGGTGCCGCCGGGCGTTTCGTACACACCGCGCGACTTGATGCCGACAAAACGATTCTCGACGATGTCGATGCGGCCGATGCCGTGTCTTCCACCGATATCGTTGAGATAGCCGAGCAGCGCCACCGGATCGGTGATCTTCGTACCGTCGCCGAGGTGCTCGATTTCGACCGGCATCGCGTCCTTGAACCGCACGACGATCCGATCGTCCGCCTCCGGGGTATCCTCCAGCGCACGCGTGAGCTTGAACATGTCGGCCGGCGGCGCCGCATCGGGGTCTTCCAGCAGACCAGCCTCGTAGGACCTGTGCATGACATTCTCGTCGCTGGAGTACGGCTTCTCGGCCGTGGCTTCGACCGGAATGTCGTGCTCGGCGGCAAAGGCGAGCAGGTCCCGGCGGCCCTGGAAGCGTGCGAGGAACTCCGGATCCTTCCACGGCGCGATGACCTCGAGATCCGGTGCCAGCGCGGCAAAGGCCAGTTCGAAGCGGACCTGGTCGTTGCCCTTGCCCGTCGCGCCGTGGGCGAGCGCCGTCGCGCCCACCTTCCGGGCGACCTCCACCTGGCGCTTGGCGATGACAGGTCGCGCCAGCGCCGTGCCGAGCAGGTACCGATTCTCGTAGACCGCTTTCCCGGCGATCGCGGGCCAGATGAAATCCGTGACGAACTCGTGCTGCAGATCCTCGACAAAGACCTCGCTCGCCCCGGTCGCGCGGGCCCGGCGCTCGATATCGTCGAAGTCTTCCAGTTGACCAACGTTCGCAACAAAGGCGACAACGTCATAGCCCTGCTGAAGGAGCGTCTTGAGAATGCAGGCGGTATCGAGACCACCGCTATAGGCGAGGACGACTTTTTTCCGGGGCATGATGTGCTACTCGGCTTGGTGCGATGATGAGAGGATAAAGCAGCGGCGCGCACAAGAAACGGGTACGTGCCAGGCTGTCACTCACCGGCGTGCGTTGAAAGGTGAGCTTTTTGGCAGCGTCAGTTCCGGGTCAGGGCAAAACTCAGCAGCCAGCGGCGCCCGCGCTCGATCCTGGAAACCCGGCCGGAACAAAATGATGCGCCCGAACAGGTTGAAGATGTTCCTTTCACAGCTGAATTCACCGCCCGATTCGGGCTTGACCAGCACGCAGTTGAGCTTGTACAGACGACCCTCGGACACCATGTCTACGTGAGGTTCGATCCTGTGGCCGACCGAATAACGGACCAGGTAGACACTCAGGCGTCTGGACTGGAAGAGAACCCGGTTTTTGACCTTTCCTTGCATTGCGTACCTGTTCGCTCCTGAGAAGTAATTCCCTATATTGTCGGCGACGCGACCGGCAATTGAAAGTAGCCAAGCGATTTTCAGATGGAATAATGAAATGAGTGTCCGTGGTTGGCATTCCCGACCTCGGAGTTCTGGAGCGCCAGCTGCCCTTGAAATCGTGCTTGATAAGCGATCTCTGCCTGGAATATCGCTGAGGCTCTCAAACTTTTGGAGGCTCCGGTAAGCCGGTACGGTTCACCTCCGATCAAACACCTCTCCTCGGTGTGGATCCGAGGAGAGGGTTGGCGTGTGCTTCGCGCACCGCGCGAGGGTTCTTTGCCGGGCCGGCCGTTTCGAAGTCGCTTCGGCGTCAATGGCCACGATGGCCGACTGGTCGGGCGCGTGCCGTCTGTACCCTTGGTCAGCAATCGGCCGAAATCGACCCGGCATGGATTCCGGACGAGTAACGGTTCCGGATTCACGGGCCGGTCAGTCAGCATCGGGGCGCGCAATAAGCGCTTGCAGGATGCGACAGGCATTGGCTTCGCTGTTGACCAGGTCCGCTGCGCGGAGTTCGGCCGGCGCAATGGCGGCGAGACGCGCAAACAGATTGTCGCTCAGTTCCCACAGCTTGTCCGTTGTCGATACCGTGCCGACGGCACTCTCCGGCAGATCAAGGACCGAAATGCGTTGACCGAATTTAGCCTCGGCCCAAGCAAGGTCATCCGCCATGTTGGCAAAGAGGCGGCGATAAATCTCCTCCGAGAACGACAGGTGCAGGTCCAGGTCGACGATCTTCATGAGTTTGCCGTGAAGCCGCTTGAAGTCGCCGGTGGTCAGACCGCCCTTGCCGCTGGTCGCCCTGTGGCGGTGGACCAGGTACATTAACTGGATCAGCTCGAACGGCAGGGTTTCGTTCTCGACGGCAATGCTCTTGCCATCGACAGGAATGCCCAGCTTGCCGCAGAAGTCGTTGACGACACAGCCCCGCTTAAGGCGGTCCCGGGCGAACAGCGAAATGTCGACGTTTGACTCGCCGAACACTTCATAGAACTTGGCAAATTCGGCGCGGTACGAATAATTCGGTCGACCGGCGATGACACCGTCGATGTCTTTGGTGTCGCCCTGGAACTTCAGCGCCTGCTGACAGATGCTGGGAATCAGTCCAGCGGCGGGACGGGCGTATCCGATCACGCGGATATGGCTGAAATGCAGGCGAAGTCGATTACGCAGCCGGGTCAGTTCCTCGACGTTCAGGTTGGTCATTCCCTCGCCGGACAGGATGAGCCGGCGCTGGCCGGCCCGGCGGAGGTTCTGCGCGAACTGAGCGCGATAGATCGCTTGCAACGCAATATTCGCCATGTGCCTGAAGGGCGCCGAGTGGCCATAAAACGGGATGCGCAGGCGCGAGGAGAACAGCAGCCAGAGCGGATATGAGTGGTTGCCGCGCGTTTTGAAAAAGTCGGCATACAGGAGGGAATCGTCCTGATAGCCCTCGAGGAAAGTCTGGATCGAGGTCGAGCCTGTCTTGTGGCCACCAATGTGGAGGATGCAGGTAGTCACGAGATCGGGCAACTCAGATCAGATAATCGGAGTTTTGATCCATATAGGACTCCACTGGTGTGCCAAAAGATTTGCATCGAGACATATCGTTACATATCTATCTTCAGAACGGAGCCGGTCTTTTCCGGCGAACTCCTTGACCGCGTCCAGAAATTCGGGGGGACAGCATACTGAATACCAACCATCAACCCGCTTCTCTCTGAGCAACTCCTTCGAACCTTTGAGTTCTTGATGAGAGACTAACTCCGTCGTCAATCCTGCTGCTGCAGTGCTTGAACCGGCGACCGCTGTCGCAAAAAACACGGTTCCGACCAGCCGGGCGGAAAGGGCGCTCGATATTGCTGCGGTTTCGCCATGCGCCGAGTATAACGATTCAACGCCTCGGGCAATTCCTGCCGCTGGTCCAGGCGGGTGCCGCGACCGGCTCAAATCGGCCACTGCTCCAGCCGGTAGGCCGAGTCCCAGAACATCCACTCCAGCCGGGTCGACTCGAAGAACGCCTGGGCCATTCGATCCCGCTCGGCCGGACCGGTCGCCGCGGCCGCTTGCTCGGTCAAGTCGATTGCCCGGTCCACCGTCGCCGAGAAATCCGCGCCAGCGTAGGTATCGATCCAGTCCTGGTAAGGATTCGGAGCGGCCGCCCGGGCGTGGATATGCAAGCCTACTTCGCGGTAGATCCAGAAACACGGCAACAACGCCGCGCAGGCCACCGGATAGCTTTCGCCGGCCGCTGTCGACAGCAGGAAGTGCGTGTAGGCGAAACACGCCGGCGATTTCGGCACGTCCACGAACGTATCGAAACGCTGGAGAAACGAGTTGTGCAGCGCCTGCTCCACGGCCACCGCCTCGCCGGCGAATTCGAGGAAAGAACTCAGGGCGTCGCTGTCCGGCGCACGCGTTCCTGTGACGGCCAGGGCCCGGGAAAAATCAGCCAGATACATCGAGTCCTGCTTGACGTAGAACGCGAAGCGATCCTTGCTCAATTCTCCGTTGCACAACTCCACGTTGAAAGGCAGCTCCAGGATCGACTCGTAGAGCGGGCGGTTTTGTTCCCAGAGCGTCTCCGTGAAACACATAGATGAATACTCCACTCGCTGTAAGAAGACTTGGATTCAATCAGGCATTTTCTCAAAAACGAAAATACCCCAGGTCAGAACCCCGTTACGGCCGCCTTCGACCCAATGGGCCAGGCCGGACTTCATCCGCTCGATATAATCGTCGTTCATGCCCTTCTCGCGCAGGCTCTCGGCCTTCTCGATCAGGACTTCCCGGACGCGCTCGTAATGCCGGGCCAGCTGATCGGGGCGCTCCTCGAAGGCAATCTCGCGCATTCCCGACGCTGAAAGCGTACTTCCGTAAAACGCAGGCGAAGCCAGCGAGCTGAGGTGAAGCCGGTCGTAGATGGCCTGCAAGGAACTCGACGATGCGTCGTCGGCCTGCATGGGGTCGGTGAAGACGAATCGCCCCCCGGGCTTCAGTACGCGAGCGGCCTCCGCGCAGACCTTGTCGCGATCGCCGGAGTGGAGGATGGCTTCTTGCGACCAGGCCAGATCGAAACTGGCGTCGGGGAAGTCCAGTGAAGCGAAGTCACCCTCGACGACATCGATTCGATCGTCCAGGCCAGCTTCGCGATTCATTTGACGATTACGGTCATTTTCAACGTCGCTCAGGTTAAGTGCGACGCACTGCGACCCGATGTTTTCGGCAATGTAGCGCATCGACCCGCCATAGCCTGCACCAAGATCAATCACGCGGCTACTCGGTGTCAACACGCCGGCCAGCTCCACCATTCGCTGCACGGTGCGCCGGCTGGCAGCGGCGATCGATTCGTTTTCGGAATCATACAACCCGACATGAATGTCTTCGCCGCCCCAGACCTCCCGGTAGAAGAGGTCGCCGTCTGTGCTGTTGTAATAATCACGCGCAATCTGGACGGCATCGGAATCGCTATGGCCGCTCATCGGGATACTCCTGGCTGAATTACGGTTATTGTAAAGCCACTCATCGGTACGAACAGGGATCAGAAACGGGGTCTACCAGCGAAATTGCAAATCGGTTTGGGGGGGGATGGTTTTTTCTGTTCGAGCGAACCGGAAACCGGCCACTGATTCTCTCTGCCACGTCCGAGCTCAAGATATCTTCACCGTCCAGAGCGAGGCCCGCCACTATGCGTTCGATGGCAGCCCCCTTCGTCCTTATACAAGCAGCGCTGTTCAACTCCGATGGATCAGTCTTTGGGATGCCACTTGTCGTCATCGCCTTTTTGATATTCTTCCTTGACCGCACCCCATGCGGCAGCGTGTGCGCGTGATTCCTCATCGTATTGCTTATAAGCGCTGTTGAACGTCTCCTTGTAGATGTCCTGTGCGTGCGGCACGTTGCTCAGCGCCTTGCGCACGCTTTCCGGCAATTCTTCACGTTTACTGTAAGGCATGGGGTCTTCCTCCTGCTTCGATAAAGATAGAAAATCCGGACTGATGGCTATCACGGCCGCTGCACGAAATCGCAACATTCTTTGGCGACAGAGACACGATACCGCAGAAGAATAGGGCTACCATCGAGAGGAAGCCGAGAGGAAGCGGACACCCACCACGTCAGCGCGCCGGGTCAGCGGAGAGGAAGCCAGCACCCCCGCGTAGAAGTTTCGCTCAACATCGCGCTGCCGCCGGGCGCCTGGTGGCCGGGACCGCCAGCAGGCCTTGGGAAACGCCTGAAAATCATCCGACGGTATTCGACGATTCTGGTCGAACGTCACGATCAGACCATCATGCGCACTCGAGCCGGGATTGTCTCCGCAGATGACTTGCCTGTAGCGTTACCAGTCGCCGGCTGTCAACGTTTCCCGCTGCCACTGCGAAAACACATTCTGCATTCGGACCCAGAAAGACCGAACCACAAAAAGAACTGTTCCCGCTTCGAAGATCAGCGTGGGTCCACCTTTTCGCATGAGCCCTCCGTTTGCGCGAGGGACTTCCGCGTTTTCCAGGGATAAAAACAGCATGGCACAGCATGCGACAGCTCAAAGCTCCCGGCAGGACTCCAGCATCACCGGCTGGCTGGTGCCGCCGCCGCGGCTGCCCTGACCTTCCATGGCCCTGACGACTTCCATCCCCTCCACGACCTTGCCGAAAACGACGTGTTTTCCGTCGAGCCACGGGGTGGCCGCAAGGGTAATGAAGAACTGGGAACCGTTGGTGTTGGGGCCTGCGTTGGCCATGGACAGCAGCCCGGCCTCGGTGTGCTTGATCTCGAAGTTCTCGTCAGGGAACCGGTCGCCGTAGATCGACTTGCCGCCGGTGCCGTTGCCGTTGGTGAAGTCTCCGCCCTGGATCATGAAATCGGGAATGATGCGGTGGAACGGGCTGCCTGCGTAGGACATGCCCTCGCCCTTCTCCCCGGTGCACAGCGCCCGGAAGTTCTCGGCGGTCTTCGGCGTGACGTCCTCGAACAGCTCCAGCACCACGGTGCCGGCGGCTTCTTCACCGATTCGGATTTCCAGGGCGACCCTGGGGTTTTCTGCTGCAGTCATTTCGTGGCTCCTGATGAGGATTTCGGTCGAGCAATATTGCCGATGGGGCATTGTAATACGCAGCGCAAAGGAAGCCGCAGCCACTTCACTCACCGCTTCCACCCTCGGGGAACGCGGCGTCGTGTCCTCTATAGCATGAGCGACAAGACCGAAATAAAACCACCGAACTTCGATTAGTGATTGTCTCGAACAGGTGACGGCTTTAGTCATGAAGATTCCGAGTCATGCCGGTAGCACGACGTTTCAAGTGGCGCATCTGCAATCTGATTGTCGCGCGCATGGCTCTCGACAGCGTCGACCCCCGAGCACCAAGCCCTTACCCCCACTAAACCGCGCGCAGACGCGACTGAGATTATCAATAACGGCTCGCCGGTCATCGTCGTCCAGGAAAATGTCGCCTCGCGCATTTCCCCGCGCCATCGCATGATGGGGCGGTGCCTTCAAATTCGATTCGAAGTGGTCGGGTCATTTCGTGATTCTATTAAGATGGCCGGCGCTCATCCGCTGGTCTCGTCTACTCGCAGAGCCACATCAAAACAACTGATCGGCTCCATCCCGTCAGACCCTTCGGATGATGCAACGCGGCGGGGCGATATTTCAGGATCGAGCGAACCGGAAAACCGGCCACCGACCCCATTGGCCACATCCCCGCCTGGAGCTATTCAATACCTTCCGAGCGAGCCCGGCACTATGCGTTCGATGGTAGACCTCTTCTGTTTTTCTCCGCGCTTCCCCCACGCGGATGTTAGGCGAACGTGAGGCCAAATCCTGCTAAGCTCCGGGAATCTTTCATCCCCGAACCCGAGAACGCAGGATCTCCACGAATGATTCAATCAACGCGCCGGCTCTCGTTTTTCCTCATCGTTGTTTTCTTTCAATTCTCGGTTGCCCAGGCTGCCGCAGACCTGGCGACCGTCGAAGATGCCGCCGAAGGACTGACCCTTCGCGGCATCGGGCCGGCGATGATGGGCGGGCGGATCGCCGATATCGCGATTCACCCCGGCGACGACGCGCTCTGGTACGTCGCAGTGGGTTCGGGCGGCGTGTGGAAGACCAGCAACGCCGGAACCACCTGGACGCCCATCTTTGATCAGGAGGGGTCGTATTCCATAGGTGACGTGACCGTAGACCCGTCCAATTCCCGAGTGGTCTGGGTCGGCACCGGTGAAAACGTGAGCGGCCGGCACGTGGGCTGGGGCGATGGCGTCTACAGGAGCGCAGACGGCGGTGACACCTGGACTCGCATGGGCCTGGAGAAATCCCAGCACATCGGCAAGATTCTCGTCGATCCGCGCAACAGCAATGTAGTCTACGTTGCCGCGGAAGGTCCACTCTGGGCCGCCGGCGGCGAGCGCGGACTCTACAAAACGAACGACGGCGGGAAGAGCTGGACGCGGGTGCTGCATATCGACGACAACACCGGCATCACCGACATCGCCTTCCATCCGACCGACCCGGACGTGATCTACGCCGCAAGCTACGAGCGGCGCCGCCACGTCTGGGGCTTCATGGCCGGAGGGCCGGGCAGCGGCATCTACAAATCCATCGATAGCGGAGGGAGCTGGCAGCGCAAGAGCGAAGGTCTGCCCGACGGCGACATGGGCAAGATCGGTCTGGCGGTCACTCCGGCGAATCCCGACCTGGTCTACGCGACCGTCGAGGCCGACGACGACAACCGGGGTTTCTATCGCTCCGAAGACCAGGGCGAAAGTTGGGTCCGGAAGAACGACTACATCTCGGGCGGAACGGGGCCGCATTATTACCAGGAGATCGCAGCGTCCCCGCAGGACGAGAATCTGGTCTTCCAGATGGACGTGTTCTTCAACGTCACCCGGGACGGCGGCGAGACCTTTTCCGTGCTGGGCACCGGGCGCGAAAAGCACAGCGACAATCACGCCCTGTGGATCGATCCGGAGAACGACCGCCACCTGATTGCAGGCTCCGACGCGGGGTTGTACGAAAGCTTCGACCAGGGCACGACCTGGCGCCATTTCCCGAACCTGCCCGTTTCGCAGTTCTACAAGGTGGCCGTGGACAACAGCGAGCCCTTCTACAACATCCTGGGCGGCACCCAGGACCTGGGCACGCTGTTCGGCCCTTCGCGCACGATGATGACCGAAGGCGTGCGCAACCAGGACTGGTATGTACCCCTGGGTGCCGACGGCTACAGCGTGGTGTTCGATCCGAGCGACGACAATGTCAGCTACATGGAATACCAGCAGGGCTACATGTTCCGGCATCACCGGGACAGCAACGAGCTGGTCCACATCCAGCCGCAGCCGGCGCCCGATGATCCGCCCGAGCGCTGGAACTGGGATACGCCGATCACGATCAGTCCACACAATCCCTCGCGGCTGTACGTGGGGTCCCAGCGCGTCTGGCGAAGCGACGACCGCGGAAACTCCTGGCGCCCGGTAAGCGAAGACCTCACTTCCAACCAGAACCGCTATGAACTCGGCTATAGCGGTCGCGTATGGAGCGTCGATGCGCTGCACGACAACGGCGCCATGTCGAAGTACGCGACGATCACCTCGATTTCCGAATCACCTGTTCGCGAGGGAACGATCTACGTCGGCACCGACGACGGCCTGATCCAGGCGACCCGCGACGGCGGCGAAACCTGGCAGCGCGCCGCGCCGCTGCCGACCGAAGCCGGGCCGGCGTTCATCAACGACATCGTGGCCTCCCTGTTTGATGCCGACACGGTATTCGCCGTGGCCGATTCGCACAAGCTGGGCGACTTTGCGCCCTATGTCTTCGTCAGCGAGAACCGCGGCCGGAGCTGGCGCGACATCAGCGGCGATCTGCCGGCCGGCACCATCGCCTGGGCGATCCAGCAAGACCATGAGAACGAGCAGCTGCTGTTCCTGGGTACCGAATACGGCGCCCGGTTCAGCCTCGACGGCGGTGACCACTGGCACGAGCTCGCGGGAGCGCCGACGATCGCGTTCCGCGACATTACGCTCCAGCGCCGGGACGACGACTTCATCGGTGCGACCTTCGGCCGTGGAATCTACATCCTGGACGACTACTCCCCCCTTCGAGGCATGGCCGAGGGGTCCTTCGGTGATGCCGCCACCGTCTTCCCGGTGCGCGACGCCTGGTGGTACATTCCGTCCGTGCCTTCCCAGGCCGTGGGAATGCCGACCTTCGGTAGCGACAGCTTCCGGGCGCCGAATCCGGATTTCGGCGCCGTATTCACCTATTACCTCCCGGAATCCCTGGAATCCGGCAACGAGGTGCGCAGGCGCGAGGAAAAGATCCTGCGCGAAGCCGGGCGCGACATTCCGTTCCCGGGCTGGGAACGGCTGAGGGAGGAGAACCGGGAAAGCCAGCCCCGGGTATTGCTGCTGGTCCGCGATGTTGAAGACCAACCGGTACGCTGGCTCGAGGCGCCATCGGAAAAGGGCACGCACCGCGTCGCCTGGGACCTGCGCTTCCCGCCCCCGGACGCCATCGATTTGAGCGAGCCGGGCTTCGTCCCGCCCTGGGTCGGCGACCCGCAGGGCCCGCTGGCGGCGCCAGGAGAATACTCGGTGCAGCTGTATTCCTATCTTGCCGGCGAGATCGAGGCGCTGGCCGATCCCCAGCCCTTCGCGGTCAAGCCGGTGCGGGCGGCGCCCGACGGCACGGACTACGCCGAAGTCGCGGCCTTCCAGCAGAAGGCCGGTGACCTGCGCAGGCGGATCGCTCATGCCGGCGAGGAGCTCGATCGCAGCCGCGACCTTCTGAAGCACATGACGGCTGCCGCGCTGGAAGCCGCGAATGCCGATCCATCTCTGTTCACGCGCCTGAATGAATTCGGCGTGGCCCTGGACGAACTCGAGACAAGACTATTCGGCGACAGCGTACGGGCCAGCCTGGACGAGGCAACCAGCCCTTCGATCGCGAACCGCGCCTACAACGCCGCGAACAACTGGACCAACACCTTCCCGGCGACCGCCACCCAGAAGAGCGACCATGAAATCGCCAGCGATCAGTTCGCAGCATTCAGGGAGGACCTGCAGACGCTGCTCGACGACCGGTTGAAGCAACTGGAAGCGGACCTGCTGGCAGCCGGCGCGCCGAGCTGGCGGTAAATGGATGAATCATCTGCATAACGGCGAATCGATTAGCAGGCGGTACCCGTGACCGCCTGCATCGTTCGACACCCGCGGAAGTCAATGGCCGACACGCTGCGCAGACTCGCCGAGCGTGCCGAGAACAGGCCGGCCCCCGACGTGTACGGCCAAGGCGCGCTGATCGAGGATTTCGAGAACAGGATTGCAGCAATGCTGGGCAAAGCGGCGGCCCTGTTCCTGCCCAGCGGCGTGCTTGCACAGTCGATTGCGCTGAGGATTCACGCCGACGAGCGCGGCAGAAGCAGCGTCGGCCTGCACCCGACCTCGCACCTGGTGCTTCACGAGGAGGACGGCTACCGGAAGCTCTGGGGGCTTGCCGGAAAGCTGCTCGGTGATCCTCGAAAAGTGCTGACCCATGCCGATCTGCAGGCGCAGCCGCCCGAGGAACTGGCCGCACTGGTGCTGGAACTGCCCATGCGGGAGATCGGCGGCCAGCTTCCTGAATGGGATGATCTTCAGGCCCAGACCGACTGGGCGCGCCGGCACGATATCGCCGTTCATATCGACGGCGCCCGGCTTTGGCACTGCCCTGCCCATTACCGGCGAAGCCTGGCCGGGATCAGCGCGCTGGCCGACTCTGTCTATGTCAGCCTGTACAAGGACATCGGAGGAATCGCCGGGGCCGTGCTGGCGGGCGAGACGGATTTTATTGCCGAGGCGAGAATCTGGAGCCGGCGCGCCGGCGGCAACCTGATTTCCTTTTATCCATACATCCTGGCCGCGGAACAGGGCCTGGAGGACAACCTGTCGAGCATTTCGGACGCAGTCGACTACGCACGAAAGCTCGGCCCCTTGCTGGCCAGCCTTCCCGGCGTCCGGGTCAATCCGTCGACGCCGCGGGCCGCCATGTTTCACCTGCACATCGCGCTTGATCCGAACACATTGATTCGGATCGCAAACGACTACGCCAAACAACACGACGTCATCGTGCTGCCGAAGCCGCGCGCGGTCGATGAAAACGGCAACGGCATCTGCGAGATCAGCGTCGGGCGGAGCACCATGGAGCATCCGCCCGCATTCTGGCTGGAACACCTGCGTGCGGCCCTGGCCGGAGATACCGGACACCCATCTTCGTACCGCGCTGACCCCGCGTGACGCCGTGGGGCGCTTCGCTACCGGGGCGTGAGCTTCAGCAGTCTTCCCTGGCTCTCGCCGCGCTCGTCCTCGAGAACCCAGACGCTGCCGTCCGGCGCTTCCTCGATGCTGCGGATCCGCGCGCCCATGTCGTAGCGTTCGAGCTCGGCGGCGTTGTCGCCGTCAAAGCGGATACGCACGATGGCCCGGGACGACAGTCCGGCCGCGAAGGCATCACCGCGCCAGTCCTCGAAAAGGTCGCCGCCGTAAAACATGAGGTCGCCCGGAGAGATGACCGGTGTCCAGGTGATCATTGGCTTTTTGAACTCGGGACGTGTGTCGTGATCGGGTATTTCGCGCCCGTCGTAGTGATCGCCGTTGGAGACGATCGGATAACCATAATTCGCGCCGCGCTCGATGCGGTTCAGCTCGTCGCCGTCGGCGGGGCCCATCTCGATTGCCCAGAGTTGCCCTTCACCATCGAAGGCCATGCCCAGGGGGTTGCGATGGCCCAGCGTCCAGATTTCGTCATAGGGGCCGACGCCGTCGACCAGCGGTTCTTCCTCCCGGTAGTTCACGAAGGGATTGTCCGACGGAATCGAGCCATCCTCATGGAGGCGCAGGATCTTGCCCATGTTGCTCTGCATGTCCTGTGCCGGCGTGAACTTCTGCCGATCGCCGGAGGATACCCACAGGTACCCGGCGTCGTCGAACGCGAGCCGGTGGCCGTAATGGCCGTCGTCGAGCACCTTCGGATACTGGCGCCAGATAACCTCGGCATTGGATAGCCGACTTCCGCGCTCGCCGATTTCGAGGACGCCTCGGACGACCGCGGCCCCGCGCGTGTCACCGACCCCGCTTTCGGCATAACTCAGGTAGATGATCCCGTTGTCGGCGTAGTCCGGGTGCAGGATCACGTCGCCCAGCCCGCCCTGGCCGCGGTAATCGACGTCCGGCAGGCCTTCGACCGCTCCGGATTGCGCACCGTCCTGCGTCACCACCCGGAGGTTCCCGGTCTTCTCGGTGACCAGCATGCGTCCGTCCGGCAGGAAGGTGAGCGCCCACGGTTGGTCGAAGGAAGTGACGGGCTCGACCGAGAACGGCCGCTCGTCCTGGGCCTGGACGGTGAACGCGAGCAGGATTCCGAGCAGCGCCGGCAGTGCGGATCGTAGAGACATGTGGGTCACCTGTCGTTGATGAATTGGCCTCTTACCTTAACGAATCCAAGTGACGGCGTACAGGAAGGTCGAGCGCGACATCTTCTGATCCGGAAGCAAGCGGGCACCCGCCTAACCCCCTTGCCCGGTCAGTGATCGTAGCTGATCACCCGAGCAACCTTCCAGCCCTGTTCGTCCTGCCGCCAGATGTGAGTGAACTTGAATACCCCGCAGTCCGGTTCACCTCCCTCCGTATGACAGAAGCGGTGTTCGCCAGTCTGTATCGCGCCGAAGTCCGGAACGGGATAGACCTCGGTGGAAAGCAGCTCACGGGTCAGATCGCTGCCCGATTCCGCGAGCGACCGCAGGGAGTTGATGGAGTAATCTCGGTCGGTCAACCCCGTCTTGTCGTGATAGAACTCCAGATCAGCGGCGAGCAAATCGCGCATGGCCTCCACACCTCGCTCATTGAATGCGGTGAACATTGCCGAATCCATGGCCAGGATTTCGTCGCGAAGGCTGCTGTCCGAATCAGCCCAGGCAGCCGTTCCGGCCAAGCCGACGACAAGCAAAACGGCGCAAACACAAGTTTTTCGGTTCTTCGTTTTCTTCATGGGTTTTCCTCAGTACGCAGCCCCTGCTCGCTCAGATTTGGGGCTTTTCCTGGTCGACGGACCGCGTCAATTCGAATCCCCCGCCGGATCGAAGAAGCGATCGGAGAAAACCGGGCCGGCAATCGTCAGGCCGTCGTAGCGCGCGAGAGCATACTGCTCCGTCAGCTCCCAACTCGCCCGACGATTGCGGGTCGATTCGCTAGCGTGTCAACGTCGGCCTAAGCGTCGAGCGAAAGACTGCAACTGCGGCCAACAGCAGAACCAGTACAGCAATACCCCACGAACTCATCGCGGGAATCTGCACTGGCCCGGGCGCACCTCTTGCTGTCTCACTGAGGAATCGTCCAAAGTTTACGATCGCGCCGCCGGGAGAAGCCCGAGGGGTCAAAGCCCGAGGGGTCAAGTCTGGTTTAGCGCTATTTCCTGCCGAATCCTTTTCTCCATGCGCCGAATATGCTTGTTTTCCTCGCACAATTTCTCCAGACGCCGGATGCTGGAAGCCACAGCGCTGTAGTGGTTCATTCCCAGCGCTTCGGCGATGTCCCGGTAGGTCATTTGACCGGCGCGGTGCGCGAAATGAATCACCAGCATGCGCTCAAGGTTTTGCCTCCCGCGCACGCTTTCGTAGACCCCGGTCTGATCGCAACCCAGCGCCGTGCACACAACAGCAATAATCCTGTTCAGAGATGCTGGCTCGTGAACTCGCCCGCGCTCGGTGATGTCGGGATCATCACGCTCGTGTCGTTCGAGCGCCTCCTGCCTGAAGCTGTCGTCGCCCAGAATCGGAGAAACGGAATTCCCCTCGTAGAACCGCGCAAGATCTTCATCGACGCCCTGCGCCACGAAGGTTTGGTAATGCTTTCCCTTGCCACCAAGCATCGAATACACCATGTCGCGACAAAGCCAGGACGGCGGTTTGGTGCGGCCCGCATATGCCGGATAGCTCGACCACGGGTAATCCTCCAGCCGCTTCACCATCCTTGCCTCGAGCGGGTTGCGGTGAATATAACTTGACAGATGCAGCAGATATGCATCGGCATCAATCAGAATGGCCTTGTAGCGGCCCCGGAACAACGCGCCGTCACGCCCCTGATCGCGATTGAAGAACTGCGTATACACACCATTGAGATGCCGCATGCCGCGGCCGAGATTCCCAAACGGCGTATGGAGCAGCAGGTGGTAGTGGTTGCCCATCAGACAATAGGCATGCGTCTCGATGCCGAACCGCTCGACCAGATCAGCCAACAATTCGAGGAATCGTTCGCGCTGCGAGTCTGAAACAAACACGTCCCGGCGGGCCGCGCCACGATTCATCACGTGATACCACGCACCCTCGAATTCGATTCTCAGCGGTCGGACCATGGGGCATTATAAGCCACTAAACCAGACTTGACCCCTATGGCTCCCTTGCCCGGCATCTGTCGCTGTAAAATACTCGTTTCTTTCTTCGAGCGAGGTTCGACGTCATGAGAATCGCACGGTCCTTCTCCATTTCAATGCTGCTTCTTGCACTCTTAGTTCAATTCCCGCCGGCGGCGCTTGCGGAAACCCGGTTCGACGGCAAGTGGTCGGGTCAAATCGATGTACCCGGTAATCCGCTCGAGTTCAACGCGGAGATCACGTCCGGAGACGACGGCACGATGAGTGGGACGCTGTCGATCCCGGCCCAGGGCCTGACCGACGCCGAGCTGGAAGATCTGGAGCGCGAAGGCAACCGGATTCGCTTCCGGATTCCCGGCATTCCAGGCGACCCGAGCTTCGATGGCGAGCTGGTCGAAGCCGACACGGTCGAGGGCAAATTCACGCAGGGCGGTGCCGAATTGTCGTTCTCGATGGCGCGCGAAGATGCGGCAGAAGAAGCGCGCGTAGCGCTAAAAGGACTGGACGCGGAGATCGAACAGGCGCTGGAAGATTTCAACGTGCCGGGTCTCGGGATCGCGGTCGTAGCCGGCGACGAGGTGATTTACGCACGCGGTTTCGGCTATCGCGACATCGACGAAGAATTACCGATGACGCCCGACACGCTGTTCGCCATCGGCTCGACGACCAAGGCCATGACCAACACCGTGCTCGGCATGCTGACCGACGACGGCGACTTCGACTGGGATGAGCCGGTCCGTACCTTCCTGCCGGCCTTCGCGGTCGAAGATCCGGTTCTCTCCAACCGGATCACGGCGCGCGACATGGTGACCCACCGCACCGGGATGCCGCGCCACGACCTGCTCTGGTACAACAACAACGATATCACTCGTGCCGAATTGGTCGAGCGACTCAAACATCTCGAGCTGACCGCCGACCTGAGGCAACGCTTTCAGTACAACAACCTGATGTATGCGGCTGCAGGCTATTTGACCGAACAGCTGACTGGAACTACCTGGGAAGACGCCGTCCGGGCCCGCTTGTTTGAGCCGCTCGGCATGACGCGCAGCAATTTCCGTGTGGAAGACTCCCAGGCCGATCCCAACCACGCCAGGCCATACCGGGACAACGACGGCGAACTCGAGGAAATCCCCTTCCGCTCGATCGATCGGATCGGACCGGCCGGCGCGGTCAATTCCAGCGTCAGTGAAATGGCGCGCTGGCTGCAGTTCAATCTCGACCGGGGGCAGTTCGACGGCGAGCGCCTGATCGAACCCTCGACGATTGATGATCTGCACACTTCGCAGATGGCCGTGCCTTCGTCCGGCAGCGTTGGCTCGACCGTACCGGTAGGTTATGCGATGGGATGGTTTGTCAACGTCTACGAGGGCCATCGGAGACTGAGCCACGGCGGGGGAATCGATGGCTTTACTACCTCGGTCATGTTCTTCCCGGACGACGACCTCGGCGTCGTGGTCTTCACCAACGTCCCTTCGTCGCTCGGCAACCTGGTCGCTCGCACGGCGGCTGATCGGGTTCTCGGAATCGACTCCGACGACCGCATTGCCGAGGCGCGTGACCGACGCGAGCGCGCGCTCGCCATTCAGGACGAGGCCGAAGAGCGGCTGGATGCGCAGCGCACCACCGACACGTCACCCTCGCACGCGATGGCCGACTACACGGGCCTCTATGCACACCCGGGGTACGGCGAACTGGAGATCGCTCCGGGGGCCGGAGACCGTGATTTCGAACTTCGCTACAATGGTATCGAAGCGGCGTTCCAACACTGGCACTACGACGTCTGGAATGGCGCGGAGACCGACGGCGACCAGACCTTCGAGAATTTCAAGATCGCGTTCCGCAGCAACTTCGATGGCGTGATCGATACGGTTGTAGCGCCGATGGAACCGACTGCGGCACCGATAGAGTTCGAGAAGAGGCCCGACCCTCGGCTCAGCGATCCCGACTACCTGCAGCGCTTCGTCGGTCGGTATTCGGATCCGGTCACCGAGCGCGACCAGCGCGTTGCGCTGTCCGGCGACCGGCTCCAGTTGATTCTGCCCCGCCAGCCGGTCTACACCTTGCACCCCAGGGTGGACGGGCGATTCAATATCGGGGAACTGCAAGGTTTCTCGGTCTCTTTTGATACTGACGAGAACGGCAATGTGGTCTCGATCACGTATTACCAGCCAAACGGCGTTTTTACCTCCGAGCGCGCCGATGAATAATCGGGCCAGCCAGAGCCCGGACACCCACCAAGGCCCTTGACTTCGCGCATCCCTCTCGAGAGCGTCGGTTCCAGCGTTTCAACCAAGAGATGATAGTGATTGCTCATCAGGCACCACGCCCAGACGCGCCAATCAAACCGCCCACTCACACGACCCAGGTTGCCTACGAATAGCTGGCGGTCTTCGTCGTCAACGAAGATATCGGACCGAGCATTGCCACGCGCCATGACGTGATACAGCGCGCCTTCGAATTCGATGCGAAGCGGTCGGGCCATGTGGGGAGCTTATCGCTGCGCGCCTAACGATGCAAATCGCAAGACCTGACCCCTTTTTTCTCATGTGGGGAGCTTATCGCTGCGCGCCTAACGATGCAAATCGCAAGACCTGACCCCTTTTTTCTTTGCTCGAATTCGATTCGTATCGGACGGGCCATAACGGCAGCATATCAAATAAAGCGCTAAACCAGACCTGACCCCTTTGCTTCAGCGGTCGGACCATGGGGCATTATAAGCCACTAAACCAGACTTGACCCCTATGGCTCCTGACCCCTATGGCTCCTATGGCTCCTGACCCCTATGGCTCCTATGGCTCCTGACCCCTATGGCTCCATGGCTCCCCTTC
>Ga0209944_1000147_pt1 | contig 30347 bp, 25 predicted proteins | sample SalPonR1_C_D2_MG_FD_185701 | JGI IMG/M metagenome (GOLD analysis project Ga0209944, IMG submission 185701) | Salt pond soil microbial communities from South San Francisco under conditions of wetland restoration - Salt Pond MetaG R1_C_D2_MG... ...
CACGATGACATCGAAGTTTTCCGGATAACGCATGGCCACCTGCCGGGCGCGACGGCCCAAGGCGCTGAAATCAATTCATTATTTTACACCCTGGGTCATGCCCGCCGGCAAGTGAACGGCAGGGGACCGGCGAGGGAATGAACCGGCGGGAGCAGACAGCTCAGCGGCGACGGCCACCGCGGCGATCACGGCCATTGTCGCTCGAACGGCTGGCGTCGGAATGCTGGCGCATCAAGGCGCGCCGCGAGGGCGGCGACGCTGCACGGACCGGTTTGTCCGGCCGACCGAGGTCGCGCGACGGACGGGGCGGCGGCGCGGCGCGACGCTCGGGTCGCGGCGGCGGGGCGCCCGAACTGCGGGTAGAACGGTTCAGAAGACTGCCGCGAGCCGGGTTGGCGGCGCGGCGTATCGAGTCGCGGCCCCGCGCGTCGTCAGACGCGCGATTCCCGGAATTCACGATCACGCGACCGCGCAGACCTTCGATCGGGATGCCGCGGTGACCTTCGGACGCCGACGCGCCACCGTCGCGCCGGATGCGGTCGCGATTGCGATCACGATCTATCGTGCGCCGATCCGAGCGTCGCTCAGAGCGGCTGTCGGGGGCGCGACGCTGGACGCTTCGATCGGGTGCCGCTGCCCTGCGCGGCAGCGCTCGCGAGTTCCCGGCGCTTGACTGGCGCAGCAAAGCGGCCCGCGACTGCGGGCGAGCACCACTGTCGCGGTAGCTGCCGCGAGTGTCGTACTGGCCGCCGCCGGGGCGGCCCGCAATCCGGTCTCGCCCCAGAAGCTCTCTGCGCGAGGCGTACGAATCGCCGTGCTGCAACGCTTCGAGCCGGCTGTCGATCTGGCGGATCCTGTGCCGGTCGCGACGGTAATGCACGCCGTGGTAGTACGGGTCGTAGCCGGAAAAGAAACCGAACGTGTACGCCGGATAGCGATACCCGTGGCCGTACCACGGATAGCCGAAACCGAACGCAAGCGAACCGTGCCACCGCGACGGGCGGTAATGGCCGAGGGCCCAGCCCGGGTAGGGATAGTAAAGCGGCTCGTTGTAGCCCACGTAGACCGAATAAGGGTGGTAGAACTGACTGAAATAGAAGTAGTCGATCGACCAGTACGGATAAACCACCGGGTTGACCGGGCCGTAGCCGACGCGCGAGTAGCCGATCGACGAATAGCCGGCCGAATGGCCATACACGCCGGAATCTTCGTAATAGACGCCGGAGTCGGGGTAATAGGACTGGTAGTAGGTCGAGCACCCGCCCAGCACCACCGCTGCCATGACCAGTACCGCGAGGTGGAGGCTGGATCTTGTCGTTACGGTCTTGTTTACGGTTCTCTGGTTCATGTCGCAACGTTAGCACATGCCGATAAATGGAAACTGAACCGGCGCTCGCGGGAGGGTACACTTCGGCCCATGCCGTATGCCGAAAAGCCCCCCGTCCACCTCATCGACGCGAGCATCTACATCTTTCGCGCGTGGTACTCCATGCCCGAAGACTTCGCCGATCCACAAGGCCGCCCGACCAACGCGGTCTATGGCTTCGCCCGCTTTTTGTGCGAATTCCTCGAACACACCCGTAGTCGACACGTGGCGGTGGCGTTCGACGAATCGCTGTCGAAGTCGTTCCGCAACGAGATCTACCCCGAGTACAAGGCCAACCGGGAGCCCGCCCCTGCCGACCTCCAACGCCAGTTCAAATGGTGCAAGGACCTGGCCGGGTGCCTGGGGCTGCCGCTTTACGTTCACAGCCGGTTCGAGGCCGACGACCTGATCGCCGCCCTTTCGCGCTACTGGCGCGGGCGCGGCCATGCCGTGGCGGTGGTGACGGGCGACAAGGACCTGGCGCAGCTGCTTGCCGGGCCCGATGACAGCTGGTGGGATTTCGCCCGGCGCAACCGCCTCGACGAGGCCGGCGTCCAACTCAAGTTCGGGGTCCGGCCCGACCAGATCGCGGATTTCCTGGCGCTCACCGGGGATGCCGTGGACAATATCCCCGGCGTGCCGGGCGTCGGACCGAAGACGGCAGCGTCGCTGCTGGCGCATTTCGGCAGCATCGACGCGTTGTTCGATCGCATCGACGAACTGGCCTTCCTGAAGATTCGAGGCGCCAAGGCCATGGGCGCACGGTTGCGGCAGCACGAAGCCACGGTACGGCTTTCACGCCGCCTTACCGGGCTGGAAACGCCCATCGCCGAAATCGACGATGCGGTTCATGAGGGTTGTGTCGCAGCCAACCCCGACGGGCTTGATGCGCTTTTGGACACGCTGGGTTTCGGAAAGACCCTTCGCCAGCGACTTCACGGCGTGCATCTTTCGAATTCGACCTGAGCCGGCACCAACTGCCTGCCAGGGTCGGCAAGCAGACGACAAGGCTGATTGAACGCCCCGCCATCGCCTTATTCGCGCGGCGTTGGGCCGTCTGGTTGCGGATTTCGATCGCCGCGAATCACGGAGCACCCGCCACCGAAGTGACGGCGGGGCACCAGCGCACAGAACGATCAGGGGTCTTGTGGCGGATTCACCGCGCCCTGCTGCTGTTGAAAACGCTCGAGCATTTCCTGTTCGGCAACCATGTTGGGTGCCTGGTCCACCGACGCGCGAAACACCGGGATGGCAGCCAAGGGCGGGTCAAGCGGTCGGCCGCTGCCGTTGACCTTGTCCCAGTGACTGGCACCAAAAAACAGGAATTCGTCTTCGACAATCGTGCCGAATGTCGGGATATCGAACTCCGGCAGCGCCTTGGCAATCGTTGCGATATTGGATACACGGGTACCCGATTCATCCAGTTCCAGCCTGAGCACACGCTCCGGCGTGACACCGTTCTGGATCACGATGAGGGAGTCCTGCCATTGGTACAGACCATCGACCCCGCCAAGATTCAAGGTCGGCGGAATACCCAGCGCGAAGCCCTCGAGCTTGTCATCCAGGTTGAAGAAGAACACGCCCAGATCATAATCGGACACATAAAGCCGCTCTTCGTCCTGCGACAGCGCAATGCCGCGCAAGCTCGAAAAAATCGGGTTTCCGACCAGCGGCTCGGGGCGCTCGTCGCCGGCTTCAAGCCGATAGATCATCGCGGACGACCCGTCGGCCGCATAAATCGTGCCATCGGATGCCTGGGTAATGGCGCCCAGAAGATGTGGCCGGCCGTCGGGCAGAACCCGGTATTCGCCCAGCTTTTCACCGGTTTCAAGGTCGAGCTTCAGCAAGGCTGTTCGACCCGAGTCAGAAGGGCGCGCATGCCGATATTGGCCGGTTGAACCGGTCGCGACCCACAAATGACCTCGCTGTTCATCCACCAGAAGGTCGAAAATCGCTTTCAGACCTGAGGTGGTCTCCGAGTCGGCAAATACCTTGAATTCGCTGTCGGCGGCGCCTCGCACCAGAACCACGCCATCCCGGATCGTTCCGACGAATACCCGGCCCGTATCGGGGTCGTGGGCAAGCGCTTCGGGCATGGGGTAGTCCGCGCCGACTTCCCAGATGATTTCTGCGCTCCCACCGGGTTCGGCGGCTTCAGCCATCAGGTCCCTGAGATGCTCATAAAGCGGATATTGCCGCAACGATTCCACTTCCTCGATGGCGTCCCAGTCGACGGCCAGCCCCTGCTGCTGCATCGAAAGCATCATGTTGAACGCCTCGGAAGGCTTGTCCGTCAGCGCGTAGCCCATCACCAGCTGCCGCATCATGTCCTGATTGAAAGGCCGCAACCGATGGAGGTTTTCCAGCGCCGTCACCCACGCCACGTGGTCGTCGGATGCATATGCCTCGGCCGCACGCTGAAACCAGATGGCGAGCTGATTGGCGATTGACGGCGTCTCGGACGGCTGCGCCATGTCCTGATCGGCACTCGACACCGCATCTTCATTGCCGCTGGACGACTCGGATTGTGCACCGGCGAAAGCCGAGAGCGTGAAAAGTGTTGCCACGGCAACGATTTTCCATTGGTTAGAATTCATTAATCTGGATCGCCTGCTTGAGAGTTCAAAAGTGTGGGCGCGCCACGCCCGATCGTGACCGAAAGCCGCAACCGGATTTTCGGCGGCGGCGTGCGGAAACGTTCCGACCGTATTCGTGCCAATATGTTCCGCCGAATGCCTCTCGGACCAGAACCGGAGCAGGATCGACGATGACGTCAACCATTCATTATAAAGGTCGCTATCTGAGTCTTGTGGAACGCGACGACTGGGAATTCGCCACGCGGACAAACCCGGTCGTGGCGGTTCTGGTCGCATGGCTTCCCGATCGACGGCTTCTGCTCGTCGAGCAATACCGCAAGCCTGTCAGAAACAGCGTGATCGAGTTGCCTGCCGGACTGGTTGGCGACACGCAGGACTTTGCCGGGGAGTCGGTCATCGCCGCCGCGCATCGCGAGCTTATCGAGGAGACGGGCTATGCGGCCGGAAACATTACCGAAATCATGCGCTGCCCGACATCAGCGGGCATGACGGACGAAACCGCCGTTTTCGTGGCGGCAACCGACCTGCGAAAGGTAGGGCATGGTGGCGGGGACGCGAGCGAGGACATCACCGTTCACGCAATTTCGCACGACCGCATAGACGCCTGGCTGCAGGAACAGTATCGACGCGGCAAGGCTGTGGATCCCAAGATTTATACTGCGCTCTACTGGGGGATGCCCGACGCGAGCTGGCCATAACCCTCGCAGCCGGGAGAGAAAATCCCGGGGTACACTAGTCGAGCAACGCAAATACAGCTGCGGCCAGCCCCATTCCCGATGAAACCAATAGCACCGTCCAGGTCAGCACCGTTCCAACGACCCGTGCACGGCTTGCCCCGGCCGTGCGACTCAGCCCGATCGCGTGAGCTATCCGGCCCAGCAGCAACAGCAATCCGAGTACATGCAATGCCCAGGCCGGCACGTTGCCGCCGATCTCGATCAGCAGCAACAGCACCAGGGCCATCGGCACGTATTCGCAGAAATTGGCGTGCGCCCTGATCGCTCGCTCCAACGACTGCACCGAACCGCTACCGATGCCCACCTGGTGTTGCTGGCGGAGCCGGACGACATTGTATGAAAGCGCGATCAGCAGCAGCGCAAGCAGCGAAGTGTAAAGAAGTACAGCGGATGAATGCATGATGGCGTTCCCTCGACAAGCCTCTCAAACGCCGATTGTACTGCCGCGATTGTCCTGCCGACGGTCTTCCGGCGCTGTTTGCATTGAGCAACATCGAAAACTGCCTGCAACATGCTCGAATGGACTTTTGGCGCAAGCAGGTTAGGATTGAACACATATCGCGATTACCGGGGGGGGGATTCCCGGCTTTTTTGCTGGCAAGCGCCTGAAACCCAAGCTACGCATCGATTGGAGGATAGCGCACGATGTCCAGAAGACTGATCAGCCTGCGCGGCGTATCGCCCGAAGAAGCTCTCGGCCTTAGAGAGGCTCTTGATGCGGCCGGCGTGGAATACTACGAACTGCCGCCGACGGCGTTCGGAATCAGCGCCGGCAGCATCTGGATTCTCCATGACCACGACTTCGAGCGCGCCCGCGCCGTCTTCGACACTTTCGAGGCTGCGTTTGTCCGAAACGCAAGGGAATCCCATGCGCGGGAGCCCTTGCTGGCATTCCTGCGCCGCAACCCGCTGCGCGCGGCAGCCTACACGGCCGCGGCGATCGCAGTGCTGCTTGTCCTGTTCTGGCCGGTCTTCCAGCTGTCGCTTTGAGCATGCCGGTCATGCTCGAATCGGAAAATCGGCCCGCGTTCGGCGCCAAAACAGATTTCGACGACGATGAGACCTTTACGGGATTTCGAGACCGCGTAGCCGGTCGAGGAAGGCTTGGCCGTACTTTTCGAGCTTGTGTCGGCCTACGCCCTGCACCCCGGAAAGCCCTTCCAGCGAGTCGGGTCTTTCGGCAAGCATCGCCTGCAGAGTGGCGTCGTGGAAGATCACGTAGGGCGGCACGCCCTCGGCCCGAGCCAGTTCAAGCCTGAGCGCACGCAAGCTGTCGAAAGCTTGCTGCTGCGGTGCGCTCAACTCGACAGCTTTGCCACGCTTGCGCTTCCCGGCAGGCTTTCGCGCCGGCTCCTCACGCATCCTGAACGATTCCTTGCCGCGCAGCAGATCGCGCGCCGAAGGATCCAGTCGCAGACCGCCATGCCCTTCAGGATCGGCGGCGAGCTTGCCGGCCGCCAGCAGCTGGCGGATCAAGGAATGCCAGAAGACCGCCGGCTGTTCGGCGCCGATTCCGAAGGTCGAAATGCGATCATGCCCGAGACTGGCCACCCGCTCACCTTCTTTTCCGCGCAATACATCCACGAGATGTCCGGCGCCAAAGCGTTGACCGGTTCGATAGACGCATGACAGCGCCATTCGCGCCGCCTCGGTGGCGTCGACCCGCTTCGGCGGATCGATGCAGTTGTCGCAGTTGCCGCAATCTCCCGGATTGTCTTCGCCGAAGTAGCCCAGCAGCGCGGGACGACGGCAATCGGGCTGCTCGCAATACAACAGGAGCGCCTCCAGCCGCTGTCGCTCGATTCGCTGCCGTTCGTCTGACAGGCCGGATTCGGCGAGCATCTGGCGCAGGCGATAGACATCCTCCATTCCGTAGACCATCCAGGCATCCGCCGGCTGGCCGTCGCGGCCGGCGCGGCCGGTTTCCTGGTAATAGGCTTCGATCGATCTCGGCAGGTCCATGTGTGCGACGAAGCGAACGTCCGGCTTGTCGATACCCATACCGAAGGCCACCGTGGCAACCACGATCAGGCCCTCTTCCCGGATGAACCTGTCCTGGTGGGCGCGTCGCTCCTCACCTTCCAGACCGGCGTGATACGGCAACGCTGTGAGCCCTTCGGCATTGAGCCAGCCGGCAACCTGCTCGGAGCGTTTGCGTGAAAGGCAATAGACAATGCCGGCATCTCCGGCATGCTCCTGGCGGATGAATTCAACCAGCTGGCTTCGTGCGTTGTGCCGCGGCTGGACCCGGTAGCGGATATTGGGCCGATCGAAACTGGCGATGAAATTTTCGCAGCCGTCGGCGAACAGTGAACTGGCGATCTCGTCGCGGGTGCGGATATCGGCGGTGGCTGTCAGGGCAATTCTCGGCACGCCGGGGAAATGCCCGGCCAACGCGCCGAGCTGCAGGTATTCGGGGCGAAAGTCGTGACCCCATTGAGATACGCAGTGGGCCTCGTCGATCGCCAGAAGCGCGATCTCCGCGCGCTTCAACCGACTGAGCATGCGGCCCTGCATCAAGCGCTCCGGGGCCACATAAAGCAGGTCCAGTTCGCCGGCGTCCAATGCCTGCTCGACGCGTTGCTGTTCGGCCGGCGGCAAGCTGGAATTCAGCACCTCGGCGCGAACACCGAAAGCCTTCAGCGCCTCGACCTGGTCTCGCATCAGCGCAATCAGGGGAGATACGACCACACCGGTCCCGGGTCGAACCAGCGAAGGAATCTGGTAGCACAATGACTTTCCGCCGCCGGTCGGCATCAGAACCAGAGCATTGCGTCCCTCGGTGACGGCCTGAATGATGGTTTCCTGGCAGCCGCGAAAGCCCCCGAAGCCGAAAACCTGGCGCAACAGGTCGCGGGCCTTCGCCATCCCGCCCGCCATCGACCCTGACGAACCCATCACCGCTCCGGTCAAGCCTCCAGATCCAGCGACCGGGCCGCCGCCTCGGCGCGACGTGCACGCTCGGCCAAGGTCTCGTCGCTCAGCGATGCCTGCTTGCCGAATTCAGGCCACCCTTGTCCATGGCGCCAGCACAGTTCGGCCAGGACTCGCGCGTGGTCGGGTTCGGCATTCAACGCCGGAATGTATTCCAGTTTCTCTCCGCCGGCGTGCTCGAAGGCTTCGCGGTTTTCCAGTGCGATTTCGTCGATTGTCTCCAGACAGTCGACTGCAAATCCCGGGCAGACGACCTGGACGTGCTTGATCCCCGTTTCTGCCATGCCCTGGAGGGTCTGGTCGGTATACGGCTTAAGCCATTCCTCTCGCCCCAGTCGGGACTGGAACGTGACCTGCCAGGCGTCGGGATCGAGCTTCAGCCGCGCTGCAATCCGCCGCGCCGAAGACTGGCATTCGCAATAGTAGGGATCTCCTTTCAGCAGGTACTTCTTCGGAATTCCGTGGAACGAAAACAGCAGTTTTTCGGCCCGTCCGTGGACGTCCTGATGGGTACGGATACGATCCGCAATCGCCTCGACCCAGGCTTCGTCATAGTGGTAATGCGTGATGAACCTGAGCTCCGGGAGCCACCTGACGGTCTTGAGCGCGGTCGCCAGTCCGTCAAAAACGCTGGCCGTAGTCGTGGCCGAATACTGCGGATACATCGGCAGAACGATCAGGCGTTGCACGTTGTCGCCGCGTGCCTGTTCCAACGCGTCGGCGATGCTTGGGGTGCCGTAGCGCATGGCCGGATATACGCGAACCTGGGGCTGGCTGCGCTCGAACTCATGATTCATTGCGCGGGCCAGATCGCGCGTGTGGTAGAGCAGCGGGGAACCGCGCTCGGTCCAGACCCTGCGATAGGCTTCGGCCGAACGCGGCGATCGAAACGGCACGATGATCAGGTTGAGGATCAGCCACCAGATCGGCCGCGGGACTTCGACCACGCGGCGATCCCAGAGGAACTCGCGCAGGTACTTGCGAAGCGCGGCCGAATCCGGACGGTCCGGCGTGCCGAGGTTTGCAAGCACAATTCCCGCCTTTGGCGGCTGCGAGTGCGCGGGCAGCGCGCGAACTTCGTGCGCCGTTTTGATCGGATCGGCCATTTCAGTATCCCAGCGGGTCGAACGGCGAGTTTACCTTTACCGGTGCGGATTGTGCTCGCGACCACGAATCTGCTAATATGACTTCGTCGGACAAAAGTACCCAAATATAATGAAAATTTCAGGATGGGCCGCAAAACTCAGTTTTGTGCTGGCATTAGTGTCGGCGCATATGGCCGTGTCGGCGCAGCCGGCCGGTTTTGCGGTGAACTCGCGCGGCTTCCTCTCCGAGGAGGATATACACGTTCTTTGGCGCGTCGACCTTTCGAATGGGCAGGTCGAAAGGATAGGCCAGACCTCGTTCCTGGACATGGAAGGCCTAGCGTTCGCACCCGATGGGACTCTTTACGGGGCCGACGATGAATCCAAGACGCTGGTCACGGTCAACACCAACAGCGGTTTTTCCAGTCCGGTAGGCGGCCTGAGAAACAACATGGGCGTGCCTGTCTCGCAGCCGATGGATTTCGGCATGACCTTTACCTGCAACGGCAAGTTGATTGTCAGCTCGGATACCGAACGCAGCCTGTTCGAGGCATCGCTGGAAACCGGGAGCCTTGAGCGCATCGGCCAGGCCGGCGCCCTGGGCGCGCCGATTACCGACCTCGCAAGCTGGGGAGACGAGCTTTACGGAATTGGTCAGGGGCTGGCCGGCAATGACGGCCAGTTCTCAACCGACGCGCCAAATCTTTATCGGGTCGATCCCGAAACCGGCACGGCCGAGTTGATCGGCTCACTCGGACAGGCCATTCTTCCGTACGCAAACGCCGGCCTGGCATTTGACGCCGATGGGACGCTCTGGGCGATCACCGACCGGCGTGCCAACGGCATTCCCGACATCCGCTCGGAAATTCTGAGGATCGATCTGGACACCGGCACCGCCCACAAGACGGCCGACGCCGAACTGGTCGGTTTCGAATCTCTGGCCATTGCGCCACCTGGTGGCTGCGGCACTCGCGGCGTCGCAGATCCTGCGCCGGCTGTCATTCCCGCAAACAGCCCGCTCGGTCTATCAATCCTGGCACTGCTGATGTTGATAGGCTCTTTCTGGACGCTTCACCTCAGGCAGCGCTAGAATAAGCGACTCGCATTTGAGCTTCGACGGAGGCAGACACCATGCTGGGCAATATCGGTCCCATGCAGCTACTGATAATTTTTCTGATCGTGCTGCTGATCTTCGGCACCAAGAAACTGCGCAACGTCGGCGGTGACCTCGGTTCTGCAATTCGCGATTTCCGCAAGGGAATGAGCAACGAAGACGAGCACAAGAACAACAAGGACGACTCGTCCGAGAAATCGACCTCCCCGGAATCCGACGACGATTCCGACAAATCGAAATCCTGAGCGATGGGCGGCGCCGGCTTTACCGAGATACTGCTGCTTGCAGTCATCACCCTGATCGTGGTCGGCCCGCAAAGACTTCCCAAGATTGCCCGTACCGCCGGACGTCTGACACGCCAGGCGCGTAACGCCTGGCAGGGCCTGCAATCCGAACTCCAGGCCGAACTGGACGCAGACCACAACCGCAAGATCATGGAGTCGACCCAGGCACGGGCAAACCCGCCCGAGGCGGCCGGCCAGGAATCCGCCCGAACGCCGGGCGGCGAAAGCGAAGACGGCAAACAAGATGAGCCAGCCGATCGAAACTGACCAGGAACTGTCGCTGATCGACCACCTGCTGGAACTCAGGAACCGGCTGATCCGTTCGGTGGTGGTGATTGCAGTGGCAATGCTGGCGATGGCGCCGTTCGCGCGCAAACTCTATACCCTCATCTCCGAACCGCTGGTCTCCCGGCTGCCCGAGGGCACCAGCATGATCGCCATCGATGTCGCCTCGCCGATCTTCGCGCCGTTCAAGCTGATCCTGATCCTGGCGATTCTGGTCGCCATGCCCTACGTGATCTACCAGGCCTGGTCGTTCGTCGCGCCCGGCCTCTACCAGCACGAAAAGCGCATCGCCAAGCCGCTGCTGGCCGCCGCCACCGTGCTGTTCTATCTCGGCTGCCTGTTTGCCTATTTCATCGTTCTGCCGGTGATCTTCACCTTCATCACCAAGATCGCGCCCGAGGGGGTGGCGGTGATGACCGACATCAACCGCTACCTCGATTTCGTGCTGGTGATGTTCCTGGCCTTCGGATTCTCGTTCGAGGTGCCCGTGGTGACCGTCGTGCTGGTGGCCATCGGGGTCGTCACTCCGGACGGCCTGGCCAGAATCCGCGGCTACGTGGTCGTCGGCGTGTTCTTCGTCGCCATGCTCATCACCCCGCCGGACATGATCTCGCAGACTCTGCTGGCGCTGCCGGTCTGGGCGCTGTACGAAATCGGCATCGTATTCGCGCGCATGGTGCATCGACAGCGAACCGACGAGAACGAAGCCGGAGAGACCGACGCGGCAGATTGACGAAAAGCAAAAAGCCGTTTTTCTCGCGGAGACGCAGAGGCGCAGAGAAAGTCAAAAAAAGCAGATAACCACGAAGAACACGAAGAACTTCAAGAGCAAGACAGGGAAGTTATGCTGGCCCGGGTGAGCCGCACCTGGAAGGCTGCATAGAACACTCATCTCTTCTTCGTGATCTTCGTGTCCTTCGTGGTTATCTGATTTTGACCTTGTTCGCTTGTGCCTTTGATTTTTCTTTCCTTTGCGCCTTTGCGCCTTCGCGAGAGCTGCTTTTTCCATTCTGATTTACGCGCCGCCGCCCGAGATCGTCTGCCAGAACGCATCCACGCACTGCGCGCCCAGCTTGCGGCTGCGGCCCGGCGACCAGCCGACATCGGGCATGGGATGGTTGGCGGCATCCTTGAACGGCATTTCAAGCGTCATCGACAGGCAGCCGAATTTTTCGGCGACGTAGTCGGTGCACTTGCGCAGGTCCGCCGAGCCCGGTGCGTCGCGCTCGTAGCCGAATTCGGTCTGGAAGTCGGGGCTGATCCGGGCCAGCAGTTCCTTGAACGCCTGAAGATCATTCTCCATCGCATCGTTCCAGCGCGCCACGCCCTCGCCGCCGGCGATGAAGTTGTACGGCAGGTTCTCGTCGCCGTGCACGTCCAGCGCAATGTCGACCCCGGTTTCGTGCATCCGTTCGCGCACGTAATAAACCTCGGGCGAGGTGTCCGGGTCCGGATCGCGCCAGGCGCGATTGAGGTTCACGCCGCGCGCGTTGACGCGCAGGTGGCCGCGAGCACTGCCGTCCGGGTTCATGTTGGGCACCACGTAGAGCACGGCATGATCGAGCAGCGCGCGCGAAACGCCGTCCTCGGGATCCAGCAGTCTTTCAAGAAAGCCCTCGATCCACCACTCGGCCATGATCTCGCCCGGATGCTGGCGCGCGGTGACCCAGATGCGTTTGTGGCCCGCGGTCTCGTCGCCGATCTTCAGCAACGTCAATGCCCGACCGTCCGGGGTCGGGCAAAGCACTTCGGTACGCACCCGCTCGGATTCGGCGGCATCGGCGATCAGCCACTGGTGGCGCTCGTAGCTGTAGGGCGCGAAATAGGCATAGAACACCTGATCGGCGGGCGGCTCGTGGGAAATCACCAGTTCGTTGCCGTCGAACGCCGTCGGCACCCGCAACCAGTTTTCGCCATCTATCGATGCGACTGCCTGATAGTCGCGGAAACCGTCCGGGTAGGACACCTCCCCGGCATTTTCGATCGTCATCCGGCAGTTCTTGCCGCCGGCGTTCGAAAGCTGAAAGTAAAACCACTGGACGTGCTCGTCGCCTACGTCGCGCCTGATCTTCAGCCGGATGTCGGATGCGTCTTCGGCTTTGACGACTTCGATGTTGCCGGCATCGAATTGACTGCTGATCTGGATCATTCTGGTTTCCCGTCGCATATACGAATGCGCTGTATGGACTGGCTCGATTCTAACGCGGGGGCGGCTTTTCGATTTCAACTTTGAAGTTTGAAGTGACAAAAGTTGGAAGTCGAGCCAGAAAACCACCCGCGCCCGGCAACGGCGCCCTCATCCCACCAGCAATCGCCTCAATACCGACCGCAGCGCCAGCGGCCGAATCGGCTTGTGCAGCAGTTCGCACCCGGCCTCGCGCGCGGCATTGCGCAATTCGGCGGCGTGGTCGGCGCTGATCAGCAGGGCGGGGGCGTCGACGCCGGACGCGCGCAATTGCCGCAGCAGGTCCAGGCCGGTCGCACCGTCGTCGAGGTGGTAATCGAGGATCAGCATATCGAATCGGCATTGCCCGCATTTGCTGCGGGCATCGGCGGCGCCCGATGCGCTGTCGACGGTGAATCCCCAGTCGCCCAGAAGCTGTTCAAGCGATGCAAGCATCTGCGCATCGTTGTCCACGACCAGCACATGCCCGCCTTCCGGCGCACCGCGCTCCTCTCGACGGCCGACGCGCGAACGAACGTGGTCGACGCGAAGCACTTCGACGCCGAACATCGTGCCGCGCTCCTCGACGCTTTCGAGTACCAGCGGGTGATCGAGCAGTCGGGCCATCCGCTCGGCGATTGCAAGCCCCAGCCCCAGCCCGGGCGAAGCGGCATCGGCATCCAGCCGGCGAAATTCCTCGAAGATCAGCCGGCGCGAGGCCGATGGTATGCCGGGTCCGGTATCCCAGACGCCCGCCAGCACGCGGTCCCCGCGTCGACGAACCCCAAGGACGATTCGACCCTCGCGGGTATAGCGCACCGCATTGGACAGAAAATTCTGCAGGATGCGCCGGAGCAGCTGAGGATCGCTTCTGACCACCAGCGAGGTGGGCATGCAGTGAAGCGCAAGTCCACGCTCGCGCGCCAGCACCCTGAATTCGCCGGAAAGCTGCTCGAACAGCTCGCCGAGCGGGAATTCGATGATCCGCGGCTCCAGGCCCCCGGCATCCAGGCGCGAGATATCTAGCAGGCCTTCGAGCAGATCCTCGGTCGCCCCCAACGCACCCGAAATGCGAGCCACTGCATCTCGCTGCTCGATATCCTCGACTCGTCGCGCCAGCGAATGCGTCATCAGCTGCGCGGCGTTGAGCGGCTGAACCAGATCGTGGCTGACCGCGGCCAGGAAGCGGCTCTTGGCGTTGTTGGCTCGCTCGGCCTGCACCTTGGCCTGCTCGAGTTCAGCGGTGCGGTCGGAGACGCGCTGCTCCAGCGTTTCGTTGATCTGCTTGAGCTCGGACTCGGCACGGCGAAACGCCGTGACGTCGGTGAATGTGGCGACAAAGCCGCCGCCGGGCATCGGGTTTCCTCGAATCTCGATGATGCGCCCGTCCGGCCACGGCCGCTCGACCCGATGCCGGCTGCCGGCGCGCTTGTGGGCCAACCGTTTCTCGATCATCGCCTCGCGCTCGCCGGCGCCCATCAGCCCTTGCTCGGCGTTGTATCGAAGCAGGTCGGCGACCGGGCGGCCCACCTGGATCAGTGCGGCCGGGTAGTCGAACAGATCGAGGTAGGGCTGGTTCCATGCCACCAGACGCATTTCGGAATCCACCACACAGATGCCCTGGCTCATGTTTTCCAGCGCGCCGGAAAGCACTTCGCGGCTGAAGCGCGCCTGCTCGGAAGCCTCGCCGACCAGGTCAGCGACGGTTTCCAGCGGGGCCGGCGCGCGGCGACGCGCGGCGTCCAGCAACAGCCGCGCCGAAGCCGCTCCGACCACGGCGGCGAGCTCATGCTCCACGTCGGCTTCGAGCTGGTAGCCCTCGCGCGATTGGTCGAACAGCATGGCGATTCGATCATTCGGCAGAAACCGGTCGGCCAGACGACGCAGCACTTCGGGTTCCAGGCGCTGGGCCTCGGTCGCCGATTCACCTTGCCTCCAGCCGATCCGCTGCCCCAGGCCGATCAGCGCGAGGTTGGCGATGAGGCTCGCAAGCACCGCCCTGGGGAGGCTTTCCAGCGCATCCAGGCCCAGCAGGTCGGACGGCGTCAGCCAACCGATCCCGAACGGACCTTGTACGATCCAGCCAGGCTGCGATTCGTGTGCGATCAGAAGCGGCAGAAGCAGTACGTAGGCCCAGACCAGCACGCCGCCGAGCAGGCCGGCCAGCAATGCGCGCGGTTTCAGACCGGGACGGTAAACGGCCAGTATTACCGCCGGCGCCAGCTGGGCCAGCCCGGAAAACGAAACGGCGCCGATGTCGGCCAGCGCCTCGGCGGTGCCGGCCAGCCGGCTGTAGGCATAGGCCAGCAACAGCACCAGCACGATGCCCAGCCGGCGCTGCACGCGCACCGCGATGCCCAGTTCGCCGGCCGACGAGCCGCGACGGCTGACCAGGAGCGGCGTGAGCCAGTGGTTGCCGATCATGATCGATAGCGTCAGGCTGGCCAGTATGACCATGCCGGTGGCCGCGCTCAGGCCACCCAGAAAAGCGAACAGCGCCAGGCCGGAATTGCCCTCCGAAAGCGGCAGCATCAGCACGTATAGGTCCGGGGGCACGGCCTGCCCGCCCAGAATCGCCTCGCCGGCGCGCGCCAACGGGAGGATCGGCAGGCCGATCAGCACCAGGAACAGCGGAAACAGCCAGCGCGCGGTGCGGATATGCGATCCGTCGCGGCATTCGACCACGCCGATGTGGAACTGGTGGGGCAGCGTGAACATCGCCAACGCACCCAGCAGCATCAGCGTGATGAATGTTCCCGGCGAACCGAACGGCTGGCGCGGCGTCGAAGCAGCCCAATCTCCGGGCCCATCGTAAAGGCCGAACAACACGAATGCGCCCAGCGCCAGCATCGCGCCCAGCTTGAACAGCGACTCGAACCCCATCGCCAGGACCAGGCCGCGGTTATGTTCAACGGCCGACGCCCGGCGGGTACCGAAAAGCACCGCGAATAACGCCATGAATGCCGCGATGTAGAACGCCAGATCCTGCCAGGCCGCCAGCCCGGATGCGTCGCTGGACACACCGGCCAGCGCGCCGAAGCTCATCGCCACGGCCTTGAGCTGCAATGAAATGTAGGGAACGATGCCAAGCACCGCCACCGTGGTCACCACGGCGGCCAGCATCGATGACTTGCCGAACCGGCTGGCGATGAAATCGGCAATGCTTGTGGAATTCTGCTGCTTGCTCAGTTCGACCAGGCGCATCAGGAAGCGCCAGCCGAACAGGAAAATCAGGATGGTGCCGACAAAGGTCGGCGGCACCGGCCAGCCCGAGCGCACCGCCTGCGTGGTGGTGCCGTAGAAGGTCCACGCGGTGCAGTAGACGGCCAGTGAAAGCGAATAGACCACCGGCCAGTAACGTCTGAACCTCTCCGGGGAACGCTCGCCGGCCAGCGCGGCGGCAAACAGCAGGCCCAGCCAGAGCAGTCCGGCAAGGGCGAGGACGCTTCCGGGAAGCTGGATCATGCTTGCACCGGTATGAGTATGTCGATCGGGGTCATGCCGCCGAGCTTAGCTCAGCCGAACCGGAAAAAGAAAAGGGCCGACCGCCAGGCCGGCCCGAATGGAGGGCGCAGGGTTGTTCACAGTTTCGATCGAGACAAATCGTCTTGACCTGCAGCTAAAAAGGACCGGCGAAGGCGCCGGTCCAAAGGGCAACGGGAGAATCTCAGCCCGGTTCTTAGCACTTCTAGAAATTGACGCGTGCCGTCAACGTCACGGTGCGTGGGTCGCCGTAGAACGCGTTGAGCACACCTTCGAGCCCGAGCGTCGGCACGGTGCCGTTCTGGGCCGTGAAGTTGTATCCGGAGACCTTGTATTCCTTGTCGGCCAGGTTGCGTCCGTAAAGTCCGAGTTCGTACTTGCCGTCGAGCCGTTTCCATACGATGCTGGCGTCGTACAGCGAGTAGGAACCTTCGTCAAGGAACCCCGAGGGGATCTCGAACTGGTTGGTTTCGGTGCGGAACGACCAGGCGCCGATGACCGACAGCGTGCCGGCATTGCCGATTAGCGCAAGCGGCCGGTCGTACTGCAGGTTCATGTGCACGGTCGTCTCCGGCGTGTTCTGGAACACGCGCTCATCGGAAACGTCTTCGAGCGCCGTGGAGCCGGTCGCCGGGTCGGTGACCTGGGCGATGAACTCGTTGTATTCGGCATCGATCAAGCCCAGCGCCAATCCTGCGCTCAGGCTGTCGCCGGTGATCGCCATGTCGTAGCCAAGCATCGCGCTGGCCTCGAACTCGAGACCTTTGACCGTGGCCTCGCCGGCGTTGGTGGTGACACCGGCAAACGTGTCGGAAATGCCGTCACCATCGGTGTCCACACCCACCGAGCCCGGTACCTGAATATCGGTGTAGTCGCTGTAGAAGACCGCCAGACTGGTGGAAATTCGATTATTCGCGAAGCTCGACTTGATGCCGGCCTCGTAGGTGTCGACGAATTCAGGCTCGAACTTCATGAACTCGAACACCTCGTCGTCGCTCACGGTGCCGTCGCCGTCGAAATCGGGCGCTGCCGTCGTCAGGCCGCGCGGATCAAAGCCGCCGCCCTTGAAACCCTGGCTGTAGGAGACGTAGATGTTCTGTGTATCCACGGGCTGCCAGGCCAGGCTGACCCGCGGCGTGAAGTCGGTGAATTCCTCGCTGCCCTGGAAATCCGAAGTGGTCTGGATCGGAATGCCCGTACCGCCCAACTGCGGCGAATTGCCGCCGATGAAGGTCTGGCGCAGGACGCTCGAACTCCGCTCGTCGCTGGTATATCGGCCGCCGATCGAAAGCTCGAGACCGGTATCCATGCCAAAGTAGGCGGCCAGGTCGAAGCTGACGTCGGCAAACACCGACCAGGATTCGGTATCCACGTCGCCTTCGGTCTGTGCGGTGAGCCCCGGAAGCCCAATCAGGTCGCCGGTGGTCGCCAGCACGACGTCGAACACGTTGAAGGCGTTGGCGTCGATGTAGTAGAAGCCGGCGATACCGCTGATTCGATCACCGGTGTAGGCGAGCTGGAATTCCTGGGTGAACTGTTCGTTTTCATAGATGGCCGGGACATCGACGTCCTGTGCCGGCAGCGCCTCGAAATCGATCTGCGTGAAATTGTCGTCTTCGCGATAGGCGGTGATCGACTTGAACTGGAGATCAGGCGAGAGATCGTACTCCAGCAGCAGACTGGCGCCGAACTGCTCGGAATTATTGGGGCCCTGGATGCCGGAACGGGAATCGAACACGTCATCGAGTACCGGCGCGCCGGAAAACAGGCCGGGAATCAGGCGATGGCCGGCGCGCGGATTCGAGTCGTCTTCAAGGTAATCGGCGGTCACGCGCGCGAAGAACCTGTCGGTCGGCGTCCACTCGGCGCTGCCGCGGAATGCCAGCAACTCCTTGTTGTAATTGTCTTCGCCCAGATTGCGGTTCTCGCCGAAGCCGTCGCGATTGAACGTAGCCGCACTGGCACCGATCGCGAAGGTATCGCCGATCGGCGTCTCGGCCGATACAATGAGATCGGCCTGGTTGTAGCTGCCGTAGGAGCCCTCGATGGACAGCGCCGGCTCGTCACCCAGTCGCTTGGTCACGTACTTGACCGCGCCCCCGATGGTGTTGCGGCCGTAAAGCGTGCCCTGGGGTCCGCGCAGTACTTCGATCCGTTCCACGTCATAGACTTCCAGCAGCGCACCCTGGGGCCGGTTCAGGTAGACGTCGTCGATGTAGATGCCGACGCCCGCCTCGAATCCCGCGACCGGGTCCTGCTGCCCGACGCCGCGAATGAACGCCGTCAGGGTGTTGTTGGTGCCGCGTGAGGTTTCGATGGTGGCGTTCGGCACGACGCGGTTGAGGAACGTAATGTCCTGAGCGCCGAAATCCGCCAGCTTTTCTCCGCTGAACGCCGTGACCGAAATCGGAACGTCCTGCAGGTCTTCGTCCCTTCGCCGGGCGGTAACGACCATCCGGTCCAGGCTCGCGTCTTGTGTGTCCTGGCCGTCGGCATTCTCCGCGTCTGCGCTGTCCTGCGCATGCGCTGCCGCGAAACCGATGCACAGACCGGAAATCAGTGCCATTCGAATCGCGCGCCCGAGCCGCGTACGCTTGTAAGTAATTGTTGTCGAATCGATCATGCTGAAACCTCGCCTGCTGCTTGAATTGAATGAATCCTGCTTGAACTGAATACGTCGCTCCCGGCGGGCCGGGCAAGTCAATGGCGAGTCTATAAGCGGGGGGGATGGGAAAAATACTGTACCAAGGTACAAGCCCACTCCATCGCGGCCCCGCCCGGCATGCCGCGCTTGTACCTTGGTACAGTTCCACCGCGCCCGCAGTCCGAGCACCATGGCCTTCGCCGGGTTTGCGCACCGGCAATGCAATTCGAACCATGGGTGGTTGAAGTATGTTGAGCCTGATCGGGCTGCTGGGCGGCCTTGCACTGCTGATTGTCCTGACCATGCGCGGCATGAGCCTGTTCGTGGCCACGCCGCTGTGCGCGCTGCTGGTGGCGCTGACCAGCGACATCGCGCTGCTGCCTCCATTGGCCGATGCCGGGCAGGCCGACCTGATCACCCAGTACATGAACGGCTTCACCGGCTTCATCGCATCGTGGTTCTTCATCTTCCTGCTCGGATCGCTGTTCGGCAAGATGATGGAATCTTCCGGTGGCGCCGAGAGTGTGGCGCACTGGATCATCAGCCGTCTGGGGAACGCAAGGGCAGCGCTGGCCGTGGTCATCGCCTGCGCCGTGCTCACCTACGGCGGCGTCAGCCTGTTCGTGGTCGCGTTTTCCGTGTATCCGATGGCGCTCGCGCTGTTTCGCGACGCCGATCTGCCGCGCCGGTTCATTCCGGCCACCATGGCGTTCGGCTCGGTGACTTTCACGATGACCTCGGCCGGCTCGCCGGAGATCCAGAACTGGATCCCGGTGGAGTTCCTCGGCTCCAGTCCGCTGGCCGCCTGGCAGGCCAGCCTGATCGTGGCGATTTTCATGGCCACCACGGGTTACTTCTGGCTCAAGTGGATGCTCGACCGGGCGGTTGCCCGCGGCGAGTCCTTCGACGAACGCAAGTTCGATCCCGAAAGCGGTCGCGGCGACCTGCCCCACCCGGCGCTGTCGGCGCTGCCGCTGCTGGTCGTGCTGGCGGTCTCGTTCACCACCCACGACATGCTGGGCACTTCGGCACTGATCATCGCGCTGCTTGCCGGCTGCATCGCCGCGGCGGCGATCAACATCAACCACCTGCATTCACCGGGACAGGCGCTGGCCGAAGGCGGCACCGGGGCCTTGATCGCGATCGGCAACACCGCCGCCGTGGTCGGCTTCGGCACCGTGGCCAAGGCGGCGCCGGCGTTCGATACGGCCGTGGTCTGGGTCACCGGCCTGCCTGGCAATGGTCTTGTCTCGGCGGCGATCGCGGTATCGGCCATCGCGGCGATGACCGGCTCGGCTTCCGGCGGTCAGGCAATCGCGCTGCCGATACTGGGGCCGCACTACATCGACCAGGGTGTGGACCCCGACCAGCTGCATCGCGTGGTCGCCATCTCGTCGGGCGCGCTGGACTCGCTGCCGCACAATGGATACGTGGTGACCACCATCCGCGCCATCTGCGGCGAATCGCACGCCGGGGCCTATCCGGCCATGGGTGCACTGACCGTGCTGGTGCCGGTGGCCGGCCTGCTACTGTGCCTCGGGCTGTTCGCGATCGGTCTGTAGCACCTGCGACCCCTGCGCTGCCGCAAGGCTCGGCACTGCTTATGCTCCGTGCATGGCTGAATCCCAAAGCCCTGCATTGCGTATCATCCGCGCATGGCTGAATCGATATCGCTTCGCGGAGCCCGGCAATGACCACAGACCTGATGGTGCTGCTGGCCATAATCGGCGTGACCTTCGCACTGTTCGTCAGCAATCGCTTTCGGCTCGACCTGGTGGCCGTGGCCGCATTGCTGGCGTTGTTTGCCGCGGGCCTGGTGGATACCGACGAGGCGCTGGCCGGTTTTTCGCATCCGCTGGTCATCATGATCGCCGGGCTGTTTGTCGTCGGCGGCGGCCTTTTTCGCACCGGCGTGGCCGACGCGATGGGCCGCTGGCTGGAGCACACCGCAGGCAGGGGCATCCGCTCGATGATGATCTCGGTGATGCTGGTTGCCGCAGCACTTTCGGCTTTCATCAGCTCCACCGGCACGGTCGCGGTACTGATTCCGGTGGTCATCGCGCTGGCCCATGCGCGCAAGGTCAACCCGTCGAAGCTGATGATTCCGCTGGCTTTCGGCAGCCTGTTCGGCGGCATGCTGACGCTGATCGGCACGCCGCCCAACCTGATCGTCAGCGCCGCCAGGGCCGATACCGGCGCCGGACCATTCGGCTTTTTCGACTTCACGCTGCCCGGACTTTTCATGCTCGGCGTCGGCCTGGCGTTCTTCGGCCTGGTCGGACACCGCCTGGTGCCCGACCGCGGCGACCGAAATCGGCCCGCCGGGGGCGCGGACGAACGCGAACTGGCCGACGAGTACCGACTCACCGACCACCTGGTGCGGGTGGCCGTCCCGGACGATTCGCCGCTGCGCGGTCTGAGCCTGACCGATTCGGCCCTGCGCACGCGCTATCGGGTCACCGCGCTGGCCATCAGCAGTCAGACCGCACGCGGCCGGCAGACGCGCCGGGCCGAGTCCGGCAGCGTGGTCCGCAGCGGCGACCAGCTGGTGATTGCCGGAGACGCCGACGCGATCGACCAGTTGTGCGAATCGCTGGGTCTCGAACGCATCGAAGAACACCCCGGCCTGCCGACGTCAGTGCATCTCCTGGAGGCCGTGATCCCGCCGCGCTCGCGTTTCTCCGGCAAGACCCTGCGTGAACTCAGGCTGCATTCCGGCGCCGGGGTCACCGTGCTGGCGCATCGGCCGATACGCAGCGATCCGATCGCGCCGCCGGACCTGGACCGGCCGCTGGAAGTCGGCGACGCGGTGCTGGTAACCGGGCGCGTGCCCGCCCTGCAAAGAGTGGCCGAGAACGCGCGCGACCTGGTGCTGCTCGGCGGTGACCTCTCGCTGCGCACCCGGCGCACCGGCAAGGCGCCGATGGCGATCCTGATCATGCTGCTGATGCTTGCAACGATGACGCTCGGCCTTGTGCCGAACGTGATCGCGGTTCTCGCGGCCGCGGTCGCGATGCTGTTCGCCCGCTGCCTGACGGTAGAGGAAGCGTTCGGCGGCATCAACTGGGAAAGCGTGATCCTGATCGCCGCCATCCTGCCCATGGCCACCGCGCTGGAGAATACCGGCGGCATGGCGCTGGCCGCGGCCGCGTTGTTCGAGTTCGCCCAGGGTTACGGCCCCCACGTGCTGATCCTCGCGGTGTTCGTGCTGACTTCCGGCCTGAGCCAGCTGGTGTCCAACACCGCGACCACGGTGCTGGCCGCGCCCATTGCGATGAGCGCCGCGACCACGATGGGCATCGATCCGGACGCCGTGCTGATCACCGTCGCGATCGCCGCATCGACTGCCTTTGCCACACCGGTGGCCTCGCCGGTCAATACGCTGGTCTACAACCCCGGCGACTACCGGTTCGCGGATTTCGCGCGGGTCGGACTTCCGCTGCAGCTGCTGGTTCTCATCGCCACGCTGATCGTCGTGCCGCTGTTCTTTCCGTTCTGAACGTCAAAGCCCGTCGCGCTGCTCGACCTGCCGGTTGCGGGCCAGGATGAGCTTGTAGGCGACGTAGTACTTGTAGATGTTGCGCACGTAGTCGACCGTCTCCCGTCCGATGCGGCGCGCGGCGATGACTTCGACGTTGTCGAACCAGCGGTTCGGGTCCAGGCCTTCGGTGCGGGCTTCGGCCCTGAGCTCGCGCACACGCCGGGGACCGGCGTTGTAAGAGGCAAGCGCCAGCAGCAGCCGGTCTTCTTCGGCGATTTCGGGTTCATCGTAGTACCGGTCGATCATGAACCTGACGTACTTGGCCGCGGCATGGATGTTGTTTTCAAGTTCCGTGACATCGCCCACGTCCATTTCCGCACCGGTAGACGGCAACAGCTGCATGACGCCGATCGCCCCTGCCGACGAGCGTACCGAATGATCCAGCCTGGATTCCTGGTAGCCCTGCGCGGTGAGCAGGATCCAGTCGAGGTCGTATTGGCCGCCGTATTCCCGGAACAGGCCGGCCATCTGGCGGAAGCGCGCCATTTCCTTTTCACCGGCCGGATTGCTGACCCAGCGCGTGTCCTCGAGAAAGCGCTGGAACTGGATATTGCCGAACAGCGTGCCGGCCCGGTGGGTCTCCAGGAATGCGTCCAGCTCGGCTTTGAGCGCGCGGCTTTCCGGACGCACCGCGAACGCGATATCGGCTTCGCGCCGGAGGACGATATCGTCGTGAACCGTGAGATCGGGCAGTACCTGGGACCAGAATCCGGCCAGGTATTCATCGGCAACCGCGTGATCTGCAACCCCGGCGTTGACCATTTCCAGTACATCGCCGACCTCGAAATGGCCGGGCGCAATTTCCAGCCGCATCGAAGCCAGTCCCTTTTCGACAAGAACCGCGTTGGCCCGCTGGAGACTGTCGAAATAGCTGGAACCGCGCCGAACCAGCACGCTGCGACCGGCCAGGTCGTCGAGCGCTGTCACGGGCGCTGCGCCGGGGCCGGAAACCAGCAGTTCGCGGACATCGCGCGCCAGCGGCTCGGTGAACAGAACGGATTCCGCACGCGCTGGCGTCGTCGTCAGATCGGCAGCGATCAGATCGCCGCGACCGGCCAGCAACCACGGAATCAGACGGTCGCGCGTGACCGGCACCAACACCACCGAAACCTTCAGAAGCCCGCTATCGAGCTTGTCGTTGATCTGCTGTTCGAATGCCTGCATGAAGGCATGGCTCAGACCACGCTGATTAGCTTCCCGGTCGAGGAAATAGAACGTCCGACTGTACGGCACCAGCGCCCGGATCGTGCGTCGCTCGATCATGGCGGGAAGATCGCCGCCGACCCTGTCGATCACGCCGACCGGGTTTTCCGCGAGCAGGTCCGGGCCGATATCGGTCGCATCGACGCCAGGCCCGGGCTGGGCCGAGTCTTCCGCTGAATCACCGCATGCCGAAATCACGGCAAGCAGGATTACTGCGAGGATGAGGCGAAAGGTGACCATGCGCTTTCTCCGGTTTCGTCATGAGGCGCGGCCGCCACCTCCATCCCGCTTAGCCGAGCCGCCGGCAGGTTATCAGCCCCGCGTCAAGCCACGGTGCCGTGATTCCAGCTGTCCGCTGATCTCTTCCAGCGATACTCCGCTGGCGGCAAGCACGACCAGCAGGTGGTATAGCAGATCGGCCGATTCATTGACGAGTTCATCGCGGTCGCCGGTAGCGGCCGCCAGCGCGACTTCGACGCCCTCTTCGCCCACCTTCTGGGCACAGCGCTTGACGCCCTCCGACAGCAGCCGAGCGGTATAACTGGACTCGGGATCGGCGCCGACGCGCGATTCGATGACGCGTTCGAGTTCGGCCAGGAAGCCTGCCGGCGGGTGAACCTCGTCGCCCCAGCAGGTATCGGTGCCCAGGTGGCAGGTGGGGCCGTGCGGCACGGCCAGGACGAGCAGCGTATCGCCGTCGCAGTCGGCCTGGATGCCGGCAAGCTCAAGCGTGTTGCCCGAGGTCTCGCCCTTGGTCCAGAGTCGCTGCCTGGTCCTGGAAAAGAACGTCACGTGGCCGGTCGCCTGGGTCTTTTCCAGCGCCTCGCGATTCATGTAACCGAGCATCAGCACCCGGCCGGTGCCCGAGTCCTGGACCACTGCCGGCATCAGGCCGTCGACCTTGTCCCACGCGAGATTTTCGAGATTGCTCATGTTCTTGCCCTTCGTAACGGGTTTGCCGGACGACGCGTCGCTATCATCGCTCGTTCAACGCGCCGCCGCAGCTCGATCCCTGGCCGGCCGTGCAGCCGTAGCAGTGATCGGCCACTGCGATGCCGCCGGGCACATCGTCGAGTTCCAGCATGTCGGTCAAGTGAATGTGTTCCCGGCCGCCGCCCAGCGGCAGCCCCAGCATCTGGTTGAAATCGCAGTCGTAGACATAGCCGCGGTAATCCACGCTGACCAGGTCGCGGCACATGACGCCGTTGAGGTTCTCGCGACGGTAACTGTTCTTGAGCAGCGTCATGTAGTCGTCGAACTGGCCCTTGGCCAGCAGTACGGCACCGAACCGCTTGATCGGCATGTTGGCGATCGTGTAAAGGCTGTTGAATACGATATCGAATTCGTCGGCGAGCAGGCGCCGGTAGTCGGCCGTCAGCGCTTCCTGCGGCGGCGGCAGGCTGGCGCCCGTCGGATTGTAGACCAGGTTCAACACCAGGCCGGAATCGGGCTTCCCGTAGCCGAGCCGGTTCAGGGTCTGCAGCGCGCTGATCGAGGCCTCGAACACGCCGCTGCCGCGCTGCGCGTCGACGTTTGCCTTCGAATAGCACGGCAGGGATGCGACCGCCTCCACCCGGTGCCCGGCCAGGAAGGGCGCGACCCAGTCGTAGCCGGGCTCTTCGATGATGGTCGGATTGAGCCGGTCCATCACGTGTACGCCGCGCGCGCGCGCCTCGGCCACCAGCCAGCGGAATTCAGGATTCATTTCGGGCGAGCCGCCGGTCACGTCCAGCGTGCCGATATCGAACCGATCGATCACCTCGAGCGCCTGCACCATGGTGTCGCGGTCCATGAGTTCGGTACGGTTGGGCCCGGCGTTGACGTGGCAGTGGGTGCACGCGATGTTGCACAGATAGCCCAGGTTCATCTGCAGCGTATCCAGCGATCGTCGACGGATCGCCGGAAAATCGGATGCCTTCAGCCGCGGCCAGCTGTCTCTCATGTGGATGCACCGGTTCGAGTCGGCAAGATCATGGCACAGGCACCGTGGAACCGGCATTCAGGCGCGTCTCCACATCGTGGTCGGCCAGCCATTGCTTGAGTTCGGGAATCGGGATCTGACCGGAGTGGAAAACCGTTGCGGCCAGCGCGCCGTCGACATCGGCGCGCTGGAACACTTCGAGAAAATGTTCGCGTGCGCCGGCGCCGCCGGAGGCGATCAATGGCACGTCGCATATCGAGCGCATTTCGGCGAGCTGGTCGATGTCGTAGCCGGTCCTCACGCCGTCGGCATCCATGCAGTTGAGCACGATCTCGCCGGCGCCGAGCCGCTGCACCCGTTCGACCCAGGCGCGGGTGTCCAGGTCGGGATCGATCATGTTGTCCGGATCGCCGGTGTTGGCACGCAGCCTGTAGCTGCCGTTTTCCCGAATCGAATCGATACCGATGACCACGCATTGGCTGCCGAAGGTATCGGCCAGCTCGCGCACCAGCGCCGGCCGCTTCAGCGCAGGACTGTTGATCGAGATCTTGTCGGCCCCGGCGTGCAGCACAGCGCGGGCCCGGTCGACGTCGCGAATACCGCCGGCCACGGCGAACGGGATGTCGATCTCGGCGGCCACGCGCGCTACCCATTCGACATCCACGCTGCGCCGCTCCGGGCTGGCGGTGATGTCGTAGAACACCAGTTCGTCGGCGCCCTGGTCGCGGTAGGCCTGCGCGCGCTCGATGATATCGCCCATGTCGACGTGGTCGCGAAACTTCACGCCCTTGACCACGCGACCGGCGCGCACGTCCAGGCACGGAATGATGCGCACGGCCACCATTACCGGTTTTTCTCCTCGCCCCGGAAGCGGCCGATGGCGTCCGTCGGCACGCGGCCCTCGAGCAGCGCGCGGCCGACGATGCAGCCGTGCACGCCGGTGACGGCCACCGCTTCGATATCGGCCGCCGACCCGATGCCGCCGGAGGCCTGGATGCGCAGCGTTGGAAACCGCTCCCGCAATTCCTCGTACAGCTCGACGCCTGCACCGGTCAGCATGCCGTCGCGCTCGATATCGGTGCACAGCAGGTGATCCAGCCCGGCACCCGTGAGTTGCTCCAGCAATTCGAACAGGTCCAGCTCGCCGGATTCGGTCCATCCGGCCGCCTGCGGCATCCAGCGACCGCCGGCATCGCGCTTGACGTCCAGGCCGGCGACGATGCGCTCGGCGCCGAACGATGCTATCCATTCGCACACGGCCTGCGGATCGCGCACGCACACGCTGCCGATGACGACGCGGCCCGCGCCCGCATCCAGGCGCGCCCGGACGTCGGCTTCATCGCGCACGCCGCCGCCGGTCTGGACCGGCAGGGTCAGGGCGGCGCACAGTTCGCCGATGAGCTCCAGGTTGCCGTCGCCGCCGTCCAGCGCGGCATCGAGATCGACAACGTGCAGAATCTTCGCGCCGGCCTTTTCGTAAACGCGCGCCTGATCCAGTGCGGATTCGGCGTAGCGCGTCTCGCGCGCATAGTCGCCCTGCTGCAGGCGCACCACGTTGCCGTCGCGAAGGTCGATGGCGGGGATCAGGATCATTGCAATTGCTCCATCGTCGGGGCGCTCCCGAAAAAGGTAAAAAGCGGGTCACGAAGAGCACGAAGAAGGCACGAAGGACACGAAGAAAAACCGCTGAAATGTTTTTTTGTAATCATTTTTATTGTTTCTTCGTGTCCTTCGTGCCCACCTTCGTGTTCTTCGTGCCATGCTTTTGGCTTTTCGAAACTCATTGCCCAACCTCCAGGAAATTCTGAAGCACACGCGCGCCGGCGGCGGCCGATTTTTCGGGGTGGAACTGGCAGGCGGCGAAGTTTTCGCGGCGCACGACCGCGGCGAATTCGCGGCCGTGAGTGCTGGTGGCCACGGCGCCCGCGGCCGGCGCGGCATAGCTGTGGACGAAGTAGAACCATTCGCTGCCGTCCATCCCCCGGGCAAGCGGATCTTCGGCAGTCCACGTCAGCCGGTTCCAGCCCATGTGCGGCAGCCGCAGTCCCGGCGCTGCGGGCAATCGCGTCACACGACCCGGGATCAGTCCCAGGCACAGCGTATCGCCCTCTTCCGACGACTCGAACATCAGTTGCAGCCCGAGACAGACGCCGAGCACGGGCTGGGTCAGCCCGCGGATCACGTCCACCAGGCCGTGTTCGCGCAACGCGTTCATCGACCATGCGGCCGCCCCCACGCCGGGCAGGATCACGCGGCTCGCGCCCCTGATCTCGTCGGCGTCACGCGTCAGCACGCTTTCGGCGCCCAGTCGGTTCAGCGCCTGCACCACCGACCCGAGGTTGGCGCCGCCGGAATTGATCACCGCGATGGTCATCGGCTTAGCCTTCCCGCGGCCTCGCCGGATCCGGGATCATTGAATGCGGCGCTCACAGCATCCCCTTGGTCGACGGCGTACCGCCTTCGCCTTTCGCCAGGGCCGGGCGCAGTGCGCGGCCGACGCCCTTGAAGCAGGCTTCGACCAAGTGATGGGTGTTGTCGCCGGACAGCGTGATATGGATGGCGCAGCGAAGTTTCTGCGCCAGCGAGGCGAAGAAATGGCTGACCATTTCGGTGTGCAGCCCGCCCACCGATTCACGCGGGAACTCGCCGTGCAGTTCGAACGCCGGTCGGCCTGAAAGATCGATCGCCACGTTGGCCAGCGATTCGTCCATGGGCAGGACGAAACCGTAACGCCCGATGCCGCGCCGGTCGCCCAGCGCGCGGTCCAGCGCTTCGCCCAGCGCCAGCGCGCAGTCCTCGACAGTGTGGTGCTCGTCGATGTGCAGGTCGCCTTCGCATTTCAGTTCCAGCGCGAACCCGCCGTGCGCGGCCAGCTGGTCGAGCATGTGGTCGAAAAAGCCGATCCCGGTGCTGTTGGCGATGGGCTTGTCGGCGTCCAGGTTTACCGCAACCGAAATGGCCGTTTCGTTGGTCTTGCGCGCCACGCAAGCGGTACGCGGCTGTTCGAGCAGCGCGGCGGCCACCTCGCTCCAGCCCATCCCGTCTGGTCCTATACGCAATCCCTTCAGCCCCATGTTCGCAGCCAGCTGCATGTCGGTTTCGCGATCGCCGATCACCGCCGAATGCTCGCGGTCCATGCAGGGATCGCGCAGGTAATCGAGCAGCATGCCGACGCCCGGTTTGCGGTTCGGGCTGTTGTCTTCCGGCAGGCTCGGGTCGATGTGCTCGGCGTCGAACGCAATGCCTTGTGACCCGAGGACATGCAGCAGCATCCGGTGCGGCGGGTGGAAATGTTCCTCCGGGAACGAAGCCGTCCCAAGCCCGTCCTGATTGCTGACCATGACAAACCGATACCCGGCATCCTTCAGCTTCAGCAGTGCCGGAATCACGCCGGGCATCAGCCGGAATTTTTCCAGCGAATCGACCTGCTCGTCTTCCGGCTCCTCGATCAGGCAGCCGTCGCGGTCGATGAAAAGGATTTTTTGATAGCTCATGAATTCCACTCTCGAATGAAACCGATCAGCGCATTGTTTTCTTCCGGTGCGCCGACCGTGATTCGAACGCAGTCGTCGAGACCCGGCTGCGCCGATTGGTCGCGCAGACGAATGCCGGCCGCAGCGGCGTCGCGGACCAGGCGCGGACCGTCGGCGGCACGCACCAGCACGAAGTTTGCCGTCCCCGGCCAGATCTTCACGATCCCCGGACTGGACGCCAGCGCCTCGGTCAGACGGTCGCGCTCGGCGGCCAGCGTCTCGAGGTGTGCGCGCTCGGCGGCCAGCGCATCTTCGGTCAGTGCCTGCAGTGCGATGGACACGGTAGGCGTGGGCAGCGGATACGGAGCGATGATTCGGCGGAGCAGGTCGATCACCACCGGATCGGCGATAACCGTGCCCAGCCGGCATCCGGCCAGCCCGTGCGCTTTCGACAGCGTGCGCAGCAGCACCAGGTTCGGGTGCCGCGCCAGCAGCGGAATCATGGAGGTCTCGGGCGCGAATTCCACGTAGGCTTCGTCGACCACGACCAGGCCTGTTCCGTCCTGCGCGGCCGCCAGCGCGGCGACCGTCTCGGCGGGAATGATGTTGCCGGTCGGGTTGTTCGGCGAGCAGAGGAACACGATCCGGCATCCATCGGCCCTGTCGGCCAGGTCTGCGGGCAAGTCGAAGGCGTTGCCGGCATCGACCAACGGCGCCTGAACGACTTCGGCACCCTGCACCTGCGCCGACAACGCATACATGCCGAAGCACGGCGGGCAGATCAGCACGCGTTCGATTCCCGGTCGGCAGAACACTCTTACGAGCAAATCGATGCCCTCGTCGCTGCCGCGAGTGACCAGCAGGTTTTCAGGCCGCGTTACGTAAAGTTCGGCCAGGCGTGCCTTCAACCCGGACGGCTGCGGGTCGGGATATCGATTGAGCGCCATGCCGCCGTCGCCGGCCGGCGGCCAGGGGCTTTCGTTGGCGTTGAGCAGGATGCCGGCCGAATCGGCCAGCGCGCGGGCCGAAGCGTAGGGCTTCATCGCGCGGATTTCCGGCCTTGCAAGATCCGCAAGCGCTGCCGGGCTCAAGAGCTGCTTTCCTTCTGCAAACGCAGTTCGATTGCCAGGCGGTGCGCGTCCAGGCCTTCGTGCGCGGCCAGCCGGGCCCCCGGCGGCCCCAGCTCGCGCAGGCCGTCGCGGCTGGCGCGCTGCACCGTCATGCGGCGCATGAAGTCGACCACGGCCAGACCCGAGGTTGTGCGCGCCCAACCCCCGGTCGGCAGCGTGTGGTTGGTGCCGGAAATGTAGTCGCCCAGCGATTCCGGCGTGTAGTGCCCGACGAACACCGAACCCGCGGTGGTCACCCGCTCGGCCAGGCTTTCGGCGTCACGCGTCTGGATGATGAGGTGTTCGGGCGCATAGCGCTCGCTGACCTCGACCGCCTCTGTCATGTCGGCCACGCGTACGATCACTGCATGCTGCAGCGCCTTTACGATGGTTTCGGCCCGCGACAA
>Ga0209944_1000158_pt1 | contig 29249 bp, 25 predicted proteins | sample SalPonR1_C_D2_MG_FD_185701 | JGI IMG/M metagenome (GOLD analysis project Ga0209944, IMG submission 185701) | Salt pond soil microbial communities from South San Francisco under conditions of wetland restoration - Salt Pond MetaG R1_C_D2_MG... ...
GGGTTTTCCGAAGACGATCACACCGAGCCCCATCAGGCCGCCCAGCGCACCGACGTAGAGCATCGCGTTCCAGCCCCACAGCCGCGCGTCCTCGATGTTTTCTCTGCCGAGCGCGTTGCCGACCATGGTCGAGGTCGCCATGCCCAGCGCGATCGCCGGCAGCACGATCAGCAGGCCCAGCGTGAGCAGCACGTGCACCGCGGCCAGTTCGCGGGTGCCGATGTAGCCGACGATGGTGATCAGCGCCACCATGCCGCCGGCGAAGAACAGTTGCTGCAGGCTGGCCGGCAGCGTGCGCCTGAATTGTTCGACGAGTATCGCGCGCGACGGAATGCGGTGCAGAAAGCCCTCGGCCCAGGCGTGCTTGATGCCGAAGGCGAAGTAGATCAGCGTGCCCAGGAAGATCGAAATGGTCGTCGCCAGCCCGGCATCAAGCACGCCTGGGCCCGGTGCACCGAGGTTGCCGAAGATGAACACCCAGTTCAGGAAAATGTTGACCGCGTGCATGATCACCAGCGTGGTCAGGTACAGCCCGGTCTTGTGCACCGCGGCCCAGTAGCCGCGAAACGAGAAGTTCATGCCCACAGCGACCAGCGCCAGCAAGCGGACTTGCAGATAAGGCGTGGCCTCCTGGACAACCTCGGTGTCGGGGTTGATCAGCCCAAGAAGTTGCGGCGAGAAGACGATCACCACCACCGACAGCGGCACGCCGATGATCAGCGCCAGCAACAGCCCGCCGTTCAGCGGTACCGCGATCTCGCCGTGTGCGTCCTGGCCGACCCGGCGCGCGCAGTAGGCCTGCACGCCGGTCGACAGGCCGAGGATGAACGCCATCGAAAGCCAGTTGGCGAACGAGCCCAGTCCGGCTGCGGCCAGCGCCGTGGTGCCCAGCCGGCCGACCATGGCAATGTCGACCAGGTTCAGGATATTCTGCGACATCATGCCGCCGATGATCGGCAGGGCCAGCGTCAGCAGCGCGCGCCGGCGTGCGCGCCCGGGGAAATAATCCCTGGTCGCCGCCAGCGCGCTCACTGTCGGGATCCTGTAATCGTCGAATGATGGGCGGCTGAAATCACCCGGGCATTGTGCCGCGTGGCGGGATACGGGGTGTGACTTTCAGCGCCGGCCGCTCACGTGGAGAAGCGTTATCCGGAACTTCCCTGAACGTAGACGCTCACCTCGCGCGTCGCCCGGAATGTGATCTCCGGGTGGCGCTCCTGGGCCAGCTGCAGGTTGACGCGGGTCGGTGCCAGGTAGACCAGCCGGCCGCCGCCGTCTTCGGCCAGGTGCTGGATGTTCTTGTCGCGGAATTTCTCCAGGTCGCGTTCGTTGTCGGCCGAGACCCAGCGGCAGGTGGCGACGTTGACGTTCTCGAACCCGGCCTCGCAGTTGTACTCCGATTTCAACCGATAGGCGACCACGTCGAACTGCAGCACGCCGACAGCGCCGAGGACCAGGTCGTTGCCCATCAGCGGCTTGAAGAACTGGGTCGCGCCTTCTTCCGACAGCTGGGTCAGGCCCTTGGTCAGGGCCTTGAGCTTGAGCGGGTCGCGCAACCGGACGCGGCGAAACAGCTCCGGGGCAAAGCTGGGAATGCCGGCGAACTGCAGGTCCTCGCCCTCGGTGAAGGTATCGCCGATGCCGATCGTGCCGTGGTTGTGCAGGCCGACGATATCGCCGGGAAACGCCTGCTCGGCCTCGGCGCGCTCGGCGGCCATGAAGGTCAGCGCGCCGTGGGTACGCTGCTCCTTGCCGATGCGCACGTGGTGCAGCTTCATGCCCTTGGTGAAGGTGCCGGAGCATACGCGCATGAAGGCCATGCGGTCGCGGTGGGCCGGGTCCATGTTGGCCTGGACCTTGAACACGAAGCCGGTCAGCTTGTCTTCCTCGGGTTTTACGGTACGGCCCAGCGTGGCGCGCGGCTGCGGCTTGGGCGCGTGTTCGACGAATTCGTCGAGCAGCGGTATCACACCGAAATTGTTGAGCGCCGAGCCGAAGAACACCGGGGTCTGCTCGCCTTTCAGGTAACGCTCGGCGTCGAAGTCGTGGCTGGCGCCCTTGACCAGTTCGATCTCGTCTCGAAGCTCTGCGGCCATGTCGCCCAGTTCGGCGTCGGCTTGCTCGCTGTCGATGCCCTCGATGACCTTCGGTTCCTGGCGCAGGTAGTTCTTGCCGGATTCGTACAGGTGAATCTCGTCTCTGAGCATGTGATAGATGCCGCGCAGTCGGCGCCCCATGCCGATCGGCCAGGTGATCGGCGCGCATTCGATGCCCAGCACCTCCTCGACTTCGTCCAGAAGCTCAATCGGTTCGCGGCCCTCGCGGTCGAGCTTGTTGATGAAGGTAAAGATCGGCGTATCGCGCAGCCGGCAAACCTCCATCAGCTTGATGGTCCGTTCTTCCACGCCCTTGGCGCAGTCGATGACCATCAGGGCCGAGTCGACTGCGGTGAGCACGCGGTAGGTGTCCTCGGAGAAATCGGCGTGGCCGGGGGTATCAAGCAGGTTGACGATTGCGTCGTGATACGGAAACTGCATCACCGACGAGGTGATCGAGATGCCGCGCTCCTTTTCCATCTCCATCCAGTCCGAGGTGGCGTGGCGCGAAGCCTTCCTGGCCTTCACCGAGCCGGCCAGCTGGATCGCGCCGCCGAACAGCAGGAACTTTTCGGTCAGCGTGGTCTTCCCGGCGTCAGGGTGCGAAATGATCGCGAACGTGCGGCGGCGGTCGATTTGTTCGGTCAGATCGGGCACGGGCTAAAGTCGCTGGGTAAATGTTTGATTGTACCGACACTGCGTTTTGGCCACTTGGCAGCAAGGGCTTGTCGTGTTCCGGCAAGGTCGGCGGAATCGACTGCCGGCCCGGCTGCGGGCTTGCGCCATGAACGGACCAACCCGCGTGGCGGGGACGGCGAGGATGAAAAAAGGGGCCGCATTTGCGGCCCCTTTCGGGTCGGACAATAATGCGAAAAATCAATAGACGCGTCGCGCCATCACAACTCCTGCCATCAATGCCAGCAACAGCGCGAGGGCCGTCAGGCCGAATTTGTCAAGTGCGGGTACGGCAATGACTTCATCAGGCGGTATCACTGCACTGGTGCCGCGGAGCGCAAAACTGGCAGAAACCTCTGCAATTGCTAGGTCGGTCGCCGATGTCCAGGCCAAGCCTCCGAAAAAGCCGGCGATATCCTGCAGAAACCAGTCGCTGCCAATCGCGGTCGGGCCGGTGTTCCAGTTCCAGCGAGCTGTGTCCAGGTCGGGCGCAGAATCGTACACGGCAACCACCGAAACCCAGTAGGTGCCGCCGGTCAGCACAACCGGGTTTGGCAGAGTTAATTCCTGGGTGGTCATCGTCACCGCGCCGCCAAACGGAATGCTCTGGCGATCGATTTCGGCGCCCGGCAAGCCGCCGCCGTCAGCGTAGAAGATGACTTCGAATGAATCGGCCGACGGCGGGAGATTGGTGAAGCCCCGGGAAAAGACAAATCCAATGGTCCACTGGACGCCAGCCGGTACGATAAAGTCATCAGCTGTATTGGCCATATCCGCGCCGGCCGGGAGCGAGGCCAGGCGTGTCGCAACGATTCCTGTACCAGCGTTGTTGATTGCGGTGTTGTCCCACAAAACGTCGTCGGGACCGGGGAGCCCGCCTCGTGGTGTCGGCTGCGGGTTCTGGGCCGTTATTGATTGGGCTGCGGTGACGGTAGCCAGCGACAGCATTGCAATTACTAGAACGTACTGGATAAATCTTGGCATTTTGTCCTTCCCTGTTTAGCTTTTAACGAGCAGCCACTCGGTCGATACCGGGATTGTGGCCGTAATTGTCGATCATCTTGAATTTTTTTTCGGAGAATGTCTTCATCCGTCTGGCAAACAACGCCTGCTCGATTATAGAACGACTTGAACCCCCAGCGCGAGAATCATTCTGACGTACATCAACGATATTGTCTATATTATCGCTGCTTTCAGCAAGCTTTTGAAAGCGAAGGGTACGACAGATCGGCGTTCGAATCAATAAAAAGCTTCTCGTGTAACCCCGGATTATTCCTTACCTGATCGTCGCAAGACGGTTCCAGGCGTCGTGTTTGCCTGCCAAGACAATCCCGGATCCCGGCTCGCATGGGCTGATTGGGGCGCCAATTCGCTTTTTTGCTGCTCAAGCCAACGAAGGATGACGGATCGGAGGTTCCTTGTGAAATAACGCCCGTCAGTCAATGATCTGGCCGAAGGTTGATCAGCTTGCCCGAATGATCGACCATCCTGAACGGGACCGAGACCAGTTCCATGTCGCGGTTGACCTGCACCGCGAAATGCAGGTGCGGGCCGGTCGAGAAGCCGGTGTTGCCCGATCGTCCGATCTGTTGACCGGCTTCGACCTGCTGGCCGGGGCGGACGATCACGCCGTTGTAGTCCAGGTGGGCGTAGACGCCCATGCTGCCGTCGTCGTGCAGGATGCGCACATAGTTGGCCCTGGGGCCGTCGATTTCCGGATCCTGCCCGGCGCGGTGAAAGTAGCGCTCCACGTCCATCACCGTGCCGGCGCGCGCGGCCAATACGGGCGTGCCCGTCGGCAGCGTGAAATCGACCGCGTGGCGACTGTGCGGCGCCTGGTGGCTGAACTCGCCGGTAAAACCCTGGCCGACGCGCAATGGTTGGTCCGGGCGCAACGGCGGCCGGTAGCTAAACTCGCTGTCCGGTTGGGGATCGAGTGGGCCGGGCGTGGCCGACATCAGGATCGAATAGCGCCAGGCGGCGGTCGGCGCCATCGGGCCTATCAGCACGGAGCTGGCGCCACGTGCAGGCAGTTCCAGCCGGGCGGGCAGCGCAGGCTCCGTCACGACGTTACTGGACTGCTCGAGCGAGACCGCGACAGTGACCGCGCCGTGCATAAGGTTGGTGAAGCGCCATTCCGGTTCGCGATCGCTGCCGATGTTCTCCATCTCGACCGGCGCCTCGGGCTGCGTGATCGCGCGCTGCACCTTGACCTCGTATTCGCCCTCGGGTTCGCGGTCGCTGAGGTGGCGAATGCCGGCCTCGTCGGTCCACAGGTAGATTTCCTGGGCTTGCAGCGCGACGGTCCAGCCGAATGCCAGCACCAGCGCTGCAATTGCGGCACGACAGACTCGCAAAGCGCTGCGAAGAAGGCTGAGGGTGGGTCGCCGTGTCATCGTGGGGTCAACTGGAATCGGAAGTCACAATGAAAAAAGGTTTCCGGTTTCGGGTTTCAGGTTTCCGGAACGACAAAATCGGGAGTCGAAGTCGGCGCAATCGCCGGCGAGGCCGGCTCCCACACCCGTAGAGGTCGCCGAAACATTCTCATCAGCGCCGGAGCCGCCTCCCACAACAACCAGCAACGCCCTCGTCCTTGATTGCGGAAACCGGAAACCGGAAACCGTGCCCTCTTCAACACTCGATGACGTTGACGGCCAGACCGCCTCTCGACGTTTCCTTGTATTTCGTCTTCATGTCGCGCCCGGTGTCGCGCATGGTCTTGATGACGCGATCCAGCGAGACGTGGTGCTTGCCCTCGCCGGCCATGGCCATTCGGGTGGCGTTGACGGCTTTGACCGCGCCCATGGCGTTGCGTTCTATGCAGGGAATCTGGACCAGGCCGCCGACCGGGTCGCAGGTGAGCCCCAGGTTATGCTCCATGCCGATCTCGGCGGCGTTCTCGACCTGCTCCATGCTGCAGCCCAGAGCCGCGGTCAGCCCGGCCGCGGCCATCGAGCAGGCCACGCCGACTTCGCCCTGGCAACCTACCTCGGCCCCGGAGATCGAGGCGTTCTCCTTGTACAGAATACCTATGGCGGCGGCGGTGAGCAGAAACTCGAGCACGCCGTCCTCGCTGGCCGAGTCGATGAACCTTCTATAGTAGTGCAGCACCGCCGGAATGATGCCGGCCGCGCCGTTGGTCGGTGCGGTGACCACGCGCCCGCCGGCAGCGTTCTCCTCGTTGACCGCCAGCGCGTAGAGGTTGATCCAGTCCAGGCTGTCGAGGTCCTCGCGCCTGGCCCGGTCCTTCAGCCGCCGGTACAGCTTCGGCGCGCGGCGTTCAACCTTCAGACCGCCCGGTAGGTAGCCTTCGCTGTCGACGCCACGCTGCACGCAATCCTTCATCGCCTGCCAGATGCGAAACAGACCTTCGCGGATTTCGGACTCGTCGCGCCAGACCTGTTCATTGGCCATCATCACCTCGCCGATTCGTAGTTCGTTCCGATGGCAGATGCCGAGTAACTCGTCGCCGGACGAGAAAGGATACGGGACAAGCGTTGTATCGGTCACGATACGATCTGCGGCGGCCTCGTCGGGATTGACCACGAACCCGCCGCCGACCGAATAATACTCGCGTCTGACCAGCAGCTCGCCGTCAGCGTCCAGCGCCGAAAAACGCATGCCGTTGGAGTGATAGGGCAGGGTCTGGCGCTTGTGGAAGGTCATGTCGCGCCGCAGATCGATGTCCAGTTCGCGTTTGCCCAGCAGCGAAATCCGGCCGCTGGAATAAATTTCGGTGATCCGCCGGCCGATGTGGTTCGGGTCGATCGCATCGGGCATATGTCCCTCCAGCCCCAGCAGCACCGCCTTGTCCGTGCCGTGCCCGCGTCCGGTATGGCCCAGCGAGCCGAACAGCTCGAGCTTGAGTTTTTCGACACGTTTTATCAGGCCATTGCGCTCGATGGCGCCCGCGAACAGGCAGGCCGCCCGCATCGGGCCCACGGTGTGCGAGCTGGACGGCCCGATGCCGATCTTGAACAGGTCGAATACGCTGACGGCCATGCTGGTTCACGCACAGGTTGAAATGATCGAGAATTATGCATCGGCGAGCCGATTGCCGCCACCTGAATAGTTTGAGGGTACACATGCGTCGATGGTTCCGTGGAATGGGCGTAGATTCCGGGCGCACCACCGGCGGCATTCGAAAACCGTCCGATTTCCGTCATAATGTCGGAGTTGTAAACGTTCACGATCCGGAAGGAATCCAATGGGACTGCTCTTCTATACCCGCGAGCCGTGCGAGCTCTGCGAGAAGGCCTACAGGCTGATCACCGTTGGCGGCCTGGCCGACGAGGTCGAAATCGTCAATATCGATGACGATCTCGAGTTGATCCAGCGCTACGGCGACCAGGTGCCGGTGGTGCGCAATGAGGACACTGGTGAAAAGCTCACCTGGCCGTTCACGGCCTCACAGGTTCGTGAACTGGCCGGTCTCGACTGATGCACCGATCGATGCTGAAATCGATGCTGCGGGAAATGCTGCAGCCGGCAGTCCCCGACAAATGGAGAAACCAATGAGCGCGTCTTCGACGCTGATGCGCATCGAGCCGGAGCAGCTTCAATACGCGTTGATGTCCGGCATCGCTTACGTGCAGGCGCGGCGCGATCTGCTCAACCGGATAAACGTGTTCCCGGTGCCCGATGGCGATACCGGCACTAACCTGATGTTTACACTCAACAATGTCGGGCAGCGTTTGCAGTCGAGCAGGCGGGCGCGGGTGGCGCAGTTGTTGGACGAGGTGGCCGACGCGGCGCTGGACGGTGCGCGTGGAAATTCCGGCGTCATCATGGCCCAGTATTTTCACGGCATCAGCGAAAGTTGCCGGCACTGCAGCGAGCTTGACGCGCGCCAGCTTGCCGCGGCGTCCAAGGCGGGCGCAGTGGCCGCCTGGTCGGCCATGTCCAAGCCGGTCGCCGGCACGATGCCCACTGTACTGGAAGATTTCGGCGACGCCATGGCCGAGGGCGTGGAGCACGGTATTCGCGATATCCGCAAGCTGTTCAACCGGGCGCGCAAGGCGGCGCACAAGTCGCTGGCGGCCACGCCCGAAAAGCTTGCGGTGCTGCGTGAAGCCGGCGTGGTGGATGCCGGCGGGCAGGGTTTCGTGGATTTTCTCGACGGCATCTGGCGCTACATTCGAAGCGGCAAGCTGCCGGCCGGCGGGGCATTGCCGCTGGAAGAGCCAGGTGATGAACTCGCCCATACCGGCGAGGCGCCGAGCGAACACCGCTACTGCACCGAGTGCCTGATTGCCGGCGACCGGATCGAGGCAGCGCAGCTGCGCGAATCACTGGATGCGCTGGACGCCAGTTCGCTGGTGGTCGCCGGCGGAGGTCGCAGAGCCCGGGTACATATTCATACTGATCGACCCGGTGAGGTGTTCAAGATCTGCGGCGATTTCGGCGAGATCAAGCAGCAGAAGGCCGATGACATGACCCGCCAGCACGGTTTGATCAACCAGCGCGGGCGGATTGCCGTGGTCACCGACTCGGCCGCCGACCTGCCGGCCGAGGAGATCGACAGGCTGGCCATTCACGTGGTGCCGCTGAGGCTTTTCTTCGGCGACGAGGAATTTCTCGACAAGCTTTCGATTCAACCGTCCGCGTTCTATGCGCGACTGGCCGAATCCAACCTGCACCCGCAGACCTCGCAACCGCCGCCGCGCGATTTCCGGCGACAGTTCGAACTGCTGACAAGCCATGGTCACGAGGTGCTGGCGATCCCGATTTCCGGTAAGCTCAGCGGCACCTGTCAGGCAGCCGAGCAGACCGCGGGCCGAATGCACGATCAGCCGGTGAAGGTCTTCGACTCGCTCAACGCCGCATGCGGGCAGGCGCTTCTGAGCCTGTTCGCTGCAGAGGCGGCCGCCAATCGGTGGCCCATGGACAAGATCATTCGCGCGCTCGAAGAACTGGTGCCTAAGACCCGCACCTTCGCCCTGGCCCGTGACCTGTCGTGGGGCGTAAAGGGTGGAAGGGTCAAGCCCTGGATGCACTGGCTGGCGTGCAAGCTGAGATTGAATCCCGTGCTGGCCAATACCGAGGACGGCAACCTGACCGCACGCGGCGTCATTCGAGGCCGGGCGGGCGCCGTGAAAAGATTTGCGCGCTATCTTGCCCGACGCATGGACCGCGGGGTCACCTACAGAATCCTGATCAGCCATACCGACGCCGAGACCGACGCCAGGTGTTTACGTGATTTGTTGCTGACCAGCCACCCCGAAGTGGATGCCTGCTGGATCGAGGAAGCCTCTCCTGCGGTGGGCGTGCACGCAGGCCCGGGGGCACTGCTGGTGGGACTGCAGCCCTGGCGCGCGCCAGAGCGCTACGAAAACGGGGACAGTTCGCCGGCACCCGATAAGAAGCGTGAAGACGATGCTTGACCTCGCCTGGATGACGCTGCTCGGCTATCTGTTGGGCTCGATTTCCGGCTCGCTGGTCCTGGGCCCGCTGCGCGGCGTCGACATCCGTTCGATGGGTTCGGGCAACGCCGGGGGCACCAACGCCTTGCGCAGCGTCGGCTGGCTGTTTGCGCTCATGGTGGTGCTGATCGATATCGGCAAGGGCGTGGTCGCCGCCGTGGTGGTGCCGATGTTGCCGCCGCTGTTTGGCGAAGGTCTGCCGCTGCCGGCTTCCAGCGTCGGGGCCCTGTGCGGTCTGGCTGCCGTGGTCGGTCACGTCTGGCCGGTGTATTTCGGCTTTCGCGGCGGCAAGGGCGCCGGAACCGCCGTAGGCGTGGTTTCCGCAGTCGCGCCCTGGTGCATTCTGCCGCTTGTCGTTGTGTGGCTGGTTGCATTGCTCGGTACCGGCTACGTTGGCCTGGCCACCGTGCTGGCGGGACTTAGCCTGGTGCCGGCGATGTGGTTGCTTGGCCCGGATCCGGTCGCGCCGGCGCTTGGTGCCTTGGCGATTGCGCTGGCCGGGCTTCTGCTTTTTACCCATAGAAGCAATCTTGCGCGGCTGAAAAGCGGAACTGAAAACCGGTTCGAAAAGGCGCGCGTGATCAAGCGCAGGCGATGACGCCCGAAGCGGTTCGCCTGTTCAGAGCGCTGGCCGACGGCAGGCCGCTAAATGGTATGAACTACGCCGAGGAGGCCGGCATCAGCCGTTCCGCGGTCTGGAAACAGGTCGAACAATTACGCCGGGCCGGCCTGCCGGTGGCTGCGGTGCGCGGCAGCGGCTACTGTCTGGCGTGGCCGATTCGTTTGCTTGACGCCGGCGAGATTCAACAGGCGGCGAGCTCGCCGGGGGTGACTGTCGAAATCGTCGAGCGCACCGGTTCGACCAACAGCGATCTGAACCGGCACTTTACGCACCGTCGCATAAGGGCCGCGGAATACCAATCTGGTGGCCGCGGACGTCGGGGACGATGCTGGGTCTCGCCGCCGGGCTGTGGCGCATATTTCTCGTTCGGTTACAGATTCGAATGCGGATTGCAGCGGCTCGGCGCGCTCAGCCTGGTGGCCGGGGTAATCGCGGCCGACACTGTCGCCGGAGATGGCGTCCCGGTGGCGCTGAAATGGCCCAACGATCTGGTGGTCGACGATGCCAAGCTGGGCGGTCTGCTGGTCGAGATCCGCGGCGCCAGCGAAGGTCCCTGCGAGGTGGTTGCCGGAATCGGCATCAATGTCCGCTTGCCACGCAGAGCAACCGGGCCGTGCGGCTTCGTTGCGCCGGACCAGCCCTGGATCGATATTCATGCGGCAGCCTCTGGTTTACACGACCTCGATCGTAACCGGCTCATCGGCCGACTTGCGGGCGCACTGGACGCGGCTTTTTCGCAATTCGAGCGTGATGGCTTCGAGCCATTCATGCCGCGCTGGCGCGAGCTGGATGCGCTGGACGGGCGCCATGTGCGGGTGTCGTTCGGTGACAGGAGCGTGCTCGAAGGCGTTGCGGCGGGAGTCGACCGGCAGGGTCGGCTTCGTGTTGAAAACGAGCTTGGAATCCTAAGCGTTCACGCCGGTGAGGTGATTGTCCGTGCGAACTGACTGGCTGCTGGAACTTGGCCACACCAGGCTCAAGCTGGGGCAGCGCAAAAATGGAGGCGTTGCCGGCGTAGACTCGATTCCGACCGACCGTTTCGGTGAATGGCTCGCCGGCCGGTCGCTGGCGCCTGTCGATCGCTTCTGGCTCGCGTCGGTACCGTTGGCGCACGTTACGGCATGGGTGACCGACACGCTGGCGGACGCCGGACTTGCATGGACCACGGTCACCACCGGCTCAACGACGCTGCCGGTGGCGGCTTCTTATTCCGGCATGGGCGTGGACAGGTGGCTCGCGATGCAACCGGTCTGGACCGCGCTTCGTGCGCCGTTCTGTCTGGTCGATTGCGGGACTGCGACCACCATCGACGTCGTCGACGAATTCGGCGTGCACAGGGGCGGCTGGATCATGCCCGGCATCGATGCCGCACGTGAGGGTCTGCTGGCGCGTGCACCCGGGCTCCGGCGAGAGTTGCCTGAGCACAGCGCGCTACCGCTCCCGGCCCGCGATACCGCCCAGGGCATCGAGGACGGCCTGCTGCTGCAACAGGCGGGCGGTATTGCCCGGGCATACCGGATTGCCGCCGGCGCGCCCGGCGTTGACCGAGAACCTGCATTGGTCATGACCGGTGGCGCGGCTGCGCCGTTACAATCGTTGCTTGAAGGGGCTCGGGTCGAGCCCGACCTGGTGTTGCGCGGCCTGGCGATGGCCGCTGAATCGTTGAGCGAGTAATTATCCGGGATGACGGGTTTCTGGCGAATCGCGGTAATCGTTTTGGTATTGGCCAACGGTGCGACGCTCGTGTTGCATACGCTGCAACCGGAATCCCAGCCCCTGCCCGAGGCGCCCCCACCCGACCCGGAGGTGCCGGAGGCGGAACTTGTTGCCGATGCCTACCGTCGCGCAACCGCGTCGGGCCCTCGCTGTTTCACTATCGGCCCACTCGCGACCCTGGTACAGCAAAGTCGGGCCGAGGATCGTCTGCGCCCGTTCGCCAATCAGCTTCGGCTTCGCACTACCCAGGCCGATCGGGATCGCGGCTGGTGGGTGTTCGTATCCGCTCCGAGCCGGTCGGCTGCTATCGCCCTGGCCCGGCGCTTGGCCGAGCGTGACGTCGAAGACTATTTCGTCGTCGCCGATGCGGATCTGCCGGACGCCGTTTCGCTGGGATTGTTCGAGGACCTCGACAACGCCCGCCGCCGGTTGTCTTCGATCCGACGTCTGGGCTTCGACGCCCAGCTGTCGATTCGACGCGAGGAAATTCCGCAGTTCTGGATTGACTACCAGATCGATCCGGGCACGCGGTCGCCATGGCGGTTCATTCTTCGGGCTTCGCCCGGGGCCCGGAATTTTGAAATTCCGTGCTTTTAGAACTTTTTTGTTTTTTGGGCGGGTTCTGATTTCGCCTTCAAGTTTTTAATTTCCAACTTCCAACTTCAAATTCATTTCGCCCGCAAGCGCGAAGCGCGGGGCGAAATGAAGTTGAAGTTGAATTTGAATTTGAATTTGATTTAAAAGCTGCCGCACACAGCCAATGTGCCCTCAACCCTGGGTTGCAACCCCCATGTCCTGCAGCGCCTGCCGGGCGCGCTGTCCGGTCGGTGTCTCCGACTGCGCGGCGACGCGAAAGTGCTCGATAGCCTCGGCGCGGTTGCCGGATTCGCGTTCCACGGCGCCCAGATAGAAATGCCCGACGGCGGTCGGCATGCGCTCGATGCTGGCCTGCAGGTCGGCGCGCGCCTGGGTGTTTCGACCGAGTTCGGCGCGGGCCATCCCGCGTTTGAGGTGGTGATAAAACCAGCTGGAGTTGCGATCCAGGGCCCGTGAATAGGCTTGTTCGGCTTGCTGGAAATCTTTGCGTTCGGCCAGCGCGTCGCCGCGCAGGGTGTAGAACAGGGCCTCGCCTGGTTCTATTTCGATCGCCCGGCGTGCCTTTTCCAGTGCGCTTTCGGTATTGCCTTCCTGCAGTGCCTCGCGTCCTTCATCGTAAGCCTCGTAAGCCGGTTGAGCACGTTTCAAGCGAGCAATCTGCTGCTGGTATTCGTCGCGCCCGATTCGGCCGGAATCGCCGAGTTCGGCCAGCAGCTCGCGATTGTTTTCCAGCCGTTCCCGACTGGGGGGGTGGGAGGCGAACAGCGCGGAGAAGGCGTCCTGTTCCTGACTCTCGGAAATCCTCAGAAAGGTTTCCTGCAGCTCCACCGCACCCCTTGGGTTATAGCCGGCACGCTTCATATAGCGCATGCCGTACAAATCGGATTCGCGTTCGGCATCGCGAGAATATCGCTGCGAGACCAGTTGCGCGCCGACCATGCCGCCCAGCAACGCGGCCTGGGTGTAACGCTGGTCGTCGGTCGCCGCGCCGGCGGCGATGCCGCCCGCAAGCACCGCGCCCTGCAGCAACATGCCGCGCGACTGGCTCTGGGCACCGTGGCTGGCGGCCGAATGCACGATTTCGTGGCCGAGCACTGCGGCCAGTTCGGCTTCACTGTCCATTTCGGTCAGCAGGCCGCGGTTGATCGAGATCTTGCCGCCGGGCAGTGCCCAGGCGTTCGGCACGGATTCATTGATAACTGCAAATTCATACGGGAGGTCACGGTCGGAAACGGCGGCGAGCCGCTGGCCGACTTGCTGAACGTAGTCGACCAGTCCGGGATCCAGAGTGAAATCCCCGCCCTGGGCTTGGCGCAACGGTGCGTACTGCTGGGCGCCGACGTCGAGTTCCCACTGTTCGCTCACCAGGCTGAGATTGCGCTCGCCGGTGACCGGGTTGACGGCGCAGCCTGATGTCAGTGCGATACCGCTGGCAATGACGACGAGTAAAAGAGTTTTGCGCATGGTGGTGGCTCCAGTATGCGTTATCTTTTTGGCAAACCTACTCTCAATCCTACTCGATTTCCGAATTCTGACCGACACTGGCCTGGCATGCCGACGAAGCCGGCAGCTTCAGGCTCGCGGACCGCCAATCTTCCAGCGTCAGCGAGATCGGCTTGCCGTCGTCCTCGTGCGAAATCCGGACCGGCATCCAGCCCAGGGACTCGGCATGCCAGGCCGTGTAGTTGCGGCTGGAGCCTTGTTTCCGAAAGCGCTTGAACACGGCTGTCCGGTAACAGCGCCCGTCGATTTTCAGCATCTCCCTGCCGCTGTAGCGGTATTGCTGCTGTTCGATTTCGTCGCGTTCCAGCACCGGCATGGTAAAGCTCTCGAAATCCGGGGCCTGTTCGGCCATCCTGGCGACGGCGGCCAGGCGAAGGCTGAGCGGATCGACTACGCCGCTTGTCAGCTTGATGGTCAGATCGCCTTCGTGGGTTCTGGTCTCGGTTTGCAGCGTCTGCCAGTCATAGCGGTGCTGCCAGAATCGGTCGCTGCCCGGTTCGCGTGAAACGTGATGGTAAGTCAGCGGGAGTACTCGACCCTGGTACCACTGAACCCAGGCACTCTCGGTGGTCGAGATTCCCAGCACCTTGATATACCAGGCCGTAGCCTGCGACTCGATGGCGTAGTGCCACAAGCCGTCCTCGCGCTGGCTGAGCGCGACTTCCATCCTTCCGATTTCGGAATTGCCGCGGGTGACCGCGTAGGTGGCCTTGTGCGGTTCGAACGGGGGCGATTCAGCGGCCAGCGCGCAGCAGGCGCCCAGCGTCATCGAAATCACGGTCAAGAACCGGCGGCGAACCGATGGACTTGCAGTCGTCTGATGTCTCATGCCTATCTCCGACCGGATTGGCGAGCAATAGTGCCAGGGCTGCCGGATAAAGTCTGTGCTCCTGTTCCAGCACCCGGGCGGCCAGGGTGTCGGCATCGTCGGCGTCGCGAATCGGCACCTTCGCCTGGGCGATTACCGGACCGGCGTCGAGTTCCGGCGTTACCCAGTGCACGCTGGCGCCGTGGTCGGCGTCGCCGGACGCCAGCGCCCTGGCGTGGGTGTCCAGCCCGCGGTATTTCGGCAGCAGGGAAGGGTGGATGTTGATCATGCGGCCGGCGTGACTGTCGACGAAACCGCTCGACAAGACCCGCATGAAACCCGCCAGCGCGATCAGCCGGGGCCGGAACCCTGCGATGGCTTCGGTCAGGGCGGTCTCGAAGGCATTTCGGTCGCGGAACGCGTCGCGCGGAACCGCGGCGACGTCGACGCCTTTCTCGACGGCCGGTTTCAGGCCCGGGGCGGCGCCGTCGGCGATGACGGCGTGGACCGGGATGGGCAGAATCCCGCGGGCGGCGGCATCGACGATCGACATCGCATTGCTGCCGCGGCCGGATATCAGGATGACCAGGCCGTCACGCTTCATGCGTCGCCGAAGTGCATCCGGGGCTGGCCGGTTTCCACCCTGCGCACCCGACCGATCCGGGCCGGGCGCCCCGCCCCGGACTCGGCGAGCCGGTCGGCCAGGCGCTCGGCATCCGCCTCGGGAACCACCAGCACGAAGCCTATTCCGAGATTGAAGGTACGGCGCATTTCGACCGGCTCGATGCGGCCCACTTCGGCCAGCCAGGAAAAGATCTCCGGCGGCTGCCAAGCGGTCGTGTCGATCTCCACCCCGAATCCGTCCGGGATGACGCGCACGATGTTCTCGTCGAGTCCGCCGCCGGTGATGTGGGCCATCCCGCGAATGTCGAAATCGTCCAGCAGCGGCAGCACGTCGGCGACGTAAATGCGGGTGGGTGCCATCAGGGCCTCGATCCGGTCGCCGTTGCGCTCCGCGCCGCCGGCGCGCTCCAGCACCTTGCGAATCAGCGAATAGCCGTTGCTGTGCGGCCCCGAGGACGGCAGTCCGAGCAGAACGCAACTATCGTCGATGCGGCTGCCGTCGATGATCCGCTCGCGTTCCACGGCGCCGACGGTGAAGCCGGCCAGGTCATAGTCGCCGGGCGAATACATGCCGGGCATTTCGGCGGTTTCCCCGCCGATCAGCGCGCAACCTGCTTGTTCGCAGCCGGCGGCGATGCCCTCGATCACTTCGGCCGCGGCATCCACTTCGAGTTTGCCGCAAGCGTAGTAGTCGAGAAAGAACAGCGGTTCGGCGCCGCAAACCAGGATGTCGTTGACGCACATGGCGACCAGGTCGATGCCGAGGCCGTGATGGCGACCGGACTGGCGTGCCAGCAGCAGCTTGGTGCCGACGCCGTCGGTGCCGGAAACAAGCACCGGGTCCTCGAAGCGGCGACCCAGGTGGAACAAGCCGCCAAACCCGCCCAGTCCGCCCATGACTTCGCTGCGGGTGGTGCGCTTGACGGCCGGCTTGATGCGCTCGACCAGTCGGTTGCCCGCGTCGATGTCGACGCCGGCGCTCTTGTAGCTTAGATTGGAATCGGGTTTATTGTTCATTCAATTCGTTCATTCGGTTCGTTTATCCGGGTTGCCGGGGCGTTCGCGATCAACGCATGCATTGTGCCCCAAGCGCGGTCGTCGAGGCTGCCGACCGAACCGGAAGCGCGCCAGAAGGCGTGCGCGTTCGAGGTTCCTTTTCGGCCGTGCTGTGCTATCTTTTCGGACGTGAATATCCCGCGCGTCATCATCATGCTGCTGGTCCTGTCCGGCTTTTCCATGCCGGTCACAGCTCAACAGGAATTGTATGAGGGCGAGGCCGTCGTTGCCGGCGACCGCTCCGCCGCGCGCGCGCCGATTCTGGACGCGCTCAACCAGGTGCTGGTCCGGCTGACCGGCCGCGTGGGCGAGGATGTGGTCGCAACCCTGGGGCTGGATTCGGAACAAGCCTCGGCGATGGCACTGGGGCGCCAGTTCAAGCGCGTCGACGTTCCGGCTGCGGGGGGCGAAATGCTGGAGCAGCGACGCCTGAGCGTCGATTTCGATCCGTCGTCGGTCAATCGCCTCATCGATGAGGCCGGTCTGCTGCGCTGGGGTTCGGAGCGGCCTGAATTGTTGCTGTGGATCGTGGTCGAAGGCGAGCGCGGCGTAGCGTATCTCGAGCAGGAACGGATGCTTCAACACACCATCGATGAACTCGCTTTTCGCTACGGTATAGAACTGACTCGACCAATACTGGATGCCAGCGATCGGGTCGAAGTGACGCCGGCCGACGTGCGCGGCGGCTTCACCGGCGTGGCCACCGCGGCGGTGCAGCGGTACGGCGCAGACGGCGTGATCATGCTCGATCTCAGGCCCAACCGAAATTTCTGGACCGGGCGCTGGGCCTGGCGCATCGGCGACCAGGAAAGCGCTTTTCAACGCTCCGGCGCCGGGCGCGGTGAAGTGTTCGAACTTGGGCTCGGACGAATTGCCGAGTCCCTGGCGGCGCGCTTCTCGGTGCGGCCGTCCGAAGGCATCGAACATCGCCTGGTCGTCGACGGCATTGAGAGCACTGCGCACTACAATGAAGTCCGGGATTTTCTGGAGGCGCTGACCGGTGTCGAGTCCGTGCGAGTCGTTTCGGCTGCGGAGGCGGCCATGAGCTTTTCCGTCCGGGTATCCACCGACGGGCTTCGCCAGCGAATCGCGTTGACCGGACCGCTGGAATTCCTGCGCCACGACCTGGCGACGGATACCTTTTTCTACCGGTTTTCGCTGTAGCAGCGCCCGGGGGCGACGGCATGCTTTCGATCCGCGACCTTCCCAATGTGCTGACGGTTGCCCGAATGCTGCTGGTCGGGCCGCTGGTCTATCTGCTGCTGACCGATCGCTACGTCGCGGCGCTGGTGCTGGCCGTCGTCTCGGGCGTCAGCGACTGGCTGGACGGCGCGCTGGCGCGTCGCTTCGACTGGCAGAGCAAATTCGGCGGCGTGCTCGATCCGCTGGCCGACAAGACGCTGATGATCGCCGTTTACGCCACGCTGGCCTGGCTGGGTCATCTTCCGGCCTGGCTGTTCTGGCTGGTGGTCCTGCGCGATCTCGTGATCGTGAGTGGGGGGCTTGTCTATCACTATTGGATCGAGCCGTTCCGCGCCGAGCCGACCCGGCTGTCCAAATTCAATACGCTGTGCCAGGTATTGCTGATGTGGGCAGTGCTCACGGCACTTGCCGGACTTGCATTGCCGCAGCTGTTCATACAGGGTCTGATCTGGCTGGTGACCTTTACCCTGCTTGCCACCATGTTCCAGTACGTGGCCGTCTGGGGCCTTCGGGCGCGCGCGATCGTCGGCCGGCGCAAGCCGGAATAGCCATGGCGCAACTCCCCCTTTCGCTGACGCCGCCGCGCCGGAAGCGCCTGAACAACTTCGTCACCGGGGCCAACGCGCCGCTCGTCAGTTCTCTCAGGCACGGCCTGGAAGAGCGGGGATGGCTGTTGCTGTGCGGTCCGGAAGGCAGTGGAAAATCTCATCTGGCGCTGGGCGTGCTGGCCGAATGGACGGCGGACCAGCGGCGCGCCTGCTATGTGCCGTGTCGCGATCGGGGCGCGGCCGAATTGCTAGCCAGTTGCGATGCGGAACTGGCTGTAGTCGAGGATATCGAAGCCCTTGCCGGCCGCAGCCAGGCGGAACTCGGGCTGTTCAATGCGCTGAACCGCTGGAGAGCTGCGCGCACTGCGGTGCTGATGACCGGCAGCGGCGCAACACCGTTCGACCTGCCGGATCTCGTATCCCGGGTCAGCCAGGCCGCGCGCTTGACCCTGAAGTCGCTGGACGATGACGCTCTTGAGCGTTTCATCCTGCAGCTGATCGCTGATTTTCACGTGGTGCCGGGACGGGGGCTTGTCGAGTACCTGATGCGGCATGGACCACGCTCGGCCGGAGGCCTGGCGGACCTGTTCGAGCGGATCAGTCGCAGGGCACAGGCGGAGCGGCGGGTGGTTTCTGTGCCGCTGGTGCGAGAGGCATTGAACGAAGACTGAGTCCGTCTGCAAGGCGATGTTTCAGAGGTCGCACCCGAAACAAGACCGCCCGGCGCCGGGCCGGGCGGTCTTGGCAAAGACTGGAGAATCCGTGCCTAGTTCAGCGTGGATTCGGCCACGAAGTCAATGCCCTTGTCGCCGAAGCGAATCTTGAACGCGGCCTGCTCGTAGATTTCGGCCAGCGCTTCATACTGGGCCCGCTGTGCGGCCAGGCCCATTTCGGCCTCGTCGCCTTCCATGCCGCCGAGCGCGGATTCGGCCACGTCGACCAGTTCCAGAAGCATTCGGAAATCGAATCGACCCGCCAGCAGGAGGTCGTCGGCGGAGGTCGCCTCGATGGCGCTGGTCAGCGCATCAATGTTTTCCTCGCCGATCGCGATGCCGATGGCGTTCTCGCCCATCGCAAGCCACGCTTTCAGGTTGGCCTGCTGCAACTGCGGAATGGCCCCTTCAGGCACCGGAAGCGGCTCACCGCCCGGCTCGAGCTGCATTTCCGCCACGGCCGGCGAAAACATCTGCGCCATGCCGACCAGCAGCTGCGGGTTGCGCATGAAGAAGCTCAGCGTGCCGCCACCTGTGGGCATTCCGTTTGCCATGCTGAAGCTCTCGGCCTCTAGAAACATGCCCTGGAGGTTCGTGACCACCGGCGGGATGGGCCGATTGAGGGTTTCCTGCATCTGCGGTGCCTGTTTCGCAATATCCTCGAAACTCGGGCATTGCGGCGGGTTGGCCACCCAGCCGTCGACCAGCCCGCGGGCAAATTCGCGGCCGGCGACCAGATCGAACGCCAGTCCGAAGTTGAACAGGCCGGACAGTTCACGGTCGATGCTCACCGGCGCCTGCGCGATCGGGGCGAGGCCGGCAGCGAGCTCGTCGGACGTCTCCTGGCGCGCCAGGAAGTCGGCATGGCTTTCGGTCATTCGCGTATAGCCGAAGACCATGCGCGGCATGGCTTCGGTCACGGCCTGGTATTCGGCTACGCAGGCGGGGTTTTCGATCACCGACGTCAGCGCTTGCTGTTGTTCGGGTTCGTGCATCAATCGGGCGATGGCCGACTCCCCGGTCAACAGGGCGTTGACCATGCGTTGCCAGTCGATGAAGCCGCTGCCGTGGCTGGAAAAGCCGATCTCGCGGTTGAATGCCTCCAGCGTGTCGCTGCTCATAGCATCAGCCGGTTCATACTGGCCGGCCACGCGCGCGAGCAGGGCCGCGTCGTCCGGGATCATGGCCGCAGTCACCGAATCCTGGTCGTGCTGCATGGCGATACCGAAGCCTTCGGCAATCTCGAACCAGATCACCTCCACGCCCTCGATGTCGCGCCGTTGCAGCGGTTGTTCCAGGTCCGATTCCACGCGATCCAGCAAGTCACTGAATGCGGCGCCATCGGCGAGCTCGAGCTCGCCGAAAGGCATCAGGTCGACGCCGTAGAACGCATAAAGCGGGTTGGTGTGCAAGCCTGCCGCTTCCCAGCCCTCGCGCGTTGAAAGTGCCTTGACTTCGGTGATCAGCGCGTCCATTTCGGCGGTGATTTCCTCGTCTTCGGCCAGCGCGTCGAAAATTGCTTCGTTGCTCTTCGCGCTTGCATCGTTCATGGCCCAGGCCTTGTCAACAACTACCTGCGGAAGGCGTTCGAGGTTGGCATAAAGGTAAGTGGTATCGGCGTCGACATTGACCAGAAAGCGGTTCGCGCTCGCAGTGGCGGCCGCTTCGGGCTGGGATTCCTGACTCTTGGGCGCCTCGGTCTCGGGCTCGCCGCAACCCGCGGTAATAAGAGTGGCGGAGATGGCCGCAATGCACAAACGTTTCATTGGATTCCTCCCGGAAATGTAGGTTCTCTACTGTTGTACAACAGTAACACACTAGTCCGGCCCAGTGCAAGCGAACTTCGGTCCCGAAGGCACTTCCACAAGCCATTGACGTCATAATACCCAAGGAGTCGGCCGGACAGTCGCTGCCTTGCGTTTCCTCGCGGATCGCCGGTGGAGGAAAGTCCGGGCTTCACAGGGCAGGGTGCCAGGTAATGCCTGGGAGGCGCGAGCCTACGGAAAGTGCCACAGAAAACAAACCGCCTCCGGCATCGGCCGGGGGTAAGGGTGAAAAGGTGCGGTAAGAGCGCACCGCGTCGCGGGTAACCGCTGGCGGCACGGTAAACCCCACCCGAAGCAAGGCCAAATAGGGATGCGACGGCGTGGCCCGCGCTGCATCCGGGTAGGCCGCTCGAGGCGGCTGGCGACAGCCGTCCCAGATGAATGACTGTTCTCGACAGAACCCGGCTTACAGGCCGACTCCTTAATTTTTTCGGCGGCAAGAACTTGCAAAAGCGCTTTTTGCGAAGGCGGTTTTGGACGCCAGTGTTGCAGGCCGAGGATCCTCCTGCGCCGGGGAGTCTTCAGCTCGCGAATTTGGAAGCCGCCCGCACACGCCCCAAGGCATGCCGGAGGCGCACTTGCCAATTGGGCTAGGAAGCGCGATCGAGCGAAAGTCCCGGATGCTCGCCGGACGCCGGACGCCGGACGGCTTCGCCGCAGAATGGGTGGTGAACAAGGCGGGTTCAAAGTACCATAAGGGTTTGTTTCTGAATTCCCAGTATAGCCCCGGGATTCCTGGAGAAAAACCGGAAACCGCAATGTGGTGCCCCTTCTGTAATCACACCGATACCCGCGTGGTCGACTCGAGGCTGACCTCAGACGGTTACCAGATTCGCAGGCGGCGCGAGTGCGCCCATTGCGGCGCGCGGTTCAACACTTTCGAGGCGCCTGCTCTCCGCGCGCCCAACGTCATCAAGTCGAATGGTTCGCGCGAGGCGTTCGACGAGGACAAGCTGCGCGGCGGCATGATGCGGGCGCTGGAAAAACGGCCGGTCGAGACCCAGCAGGTCGAGCGTGCGATCCGCGATCTGCTGCGCAAGATCCGTACGCTCGAAGAGCCCGAAGTGCCCAGCAACGCGATCGGTGAATGGGTGGCCGCCGAGCTGGCGAAGCTCGACCAGGTGGCCTACGTCAGATTCGCCTCGGTCTACCGCCGCTTCGAGGACGTCCAGGCGTTTCGCGAGGAAATCGAGCGGCTGGAAAAGGAAAGCCCGGGCGGCCTGGACACCCGCCAGATTTCACTGCTGGGCCAGCGCGATGATTGACGCGGTCGCTGGAACGACGGAAATCGGAGGGCGGATGTCGGTGGTCGGTGGTCGGAAGTCGGAGACAGGACTATCGCCGGCGAGGCCGGCTCCCACATTCGTAGCCGCTATCGAACCTGGTTCGAGACCCGACGATGACTGTTGAACCACTACGGGTGTGGGAGCTTGCCCTGCAAACGAAAGACTTTGGCGAGCCGCAAGATTTTTCCGACTACCGACTACCGACTACGCTTTATCGGTAAACCTCAAATCCGAAATCTTAAAACTTAAAACTTAAAACTTAAAACTGACCCCCATGCCCCGCAACCCGCCGACCTTTACCGCCCTCGACCACGCCATGATGGCCGAGGCGCTGCGGCTGGCGCGCAAGGGCCTGTGGACCGCCGAGCCCAACCCCCGGGTGGGCTGCGTGATTGTCCGCGGTGACCGGATCGTCGGGCGTGGCTGGCATTCGCTCACCGGCGGGCCGCACGCCGAATCGGTTGCCCTGGCCGGCGCCGGAGCGGAGGCGCGGGGCGCAACCGCGTATATCAACCTGGAGCCGTGCAGTCATCACGGCCGCACGCCGCCGTGCGCCGATGCGCTGATCGCTGCAGGCATCGCGCGCGTGGTCTGCGCCATGCGCGATCCCCATCCCAGCGTGGCCGGCGAGGGCATGCGTCGGCTGGAGGCGGCCGGTGTTGAGGTCGTCTGCGGTCTGATGAGTGGGCTTGCCCACGAACTCAATCGGGGTTTCGTCAGCCGCATCGAACGCAAGCGGCCTTTCGTTCGTGCCAAGCTGGCCGGCTCGCTGGACGCGAAGACGTCGGGACCGGACGGCGCGTCGAAATGGATTACCAGCGAGGCCGCGCGCCGCGACGGCCACCGCTGGCGCGCGCGCGCCGGAGCGATACTGACAGGCATCGAGACCGTGCTGGCCGACGATCCGGCCATGGATGTCCGGCTGGCCGATTTCAAGAAAAAACCATTGGTCGTCGTTGCCGACAGCCGCGCACGCTTGCCTGTGACGGCCAGATTGCTCAGCACCGGCGCGCCAGTGCTGCAGGCCTGCGTCCAGGGCGACGCGGCCGTTCCTGCAGCATGGGAGCGGGTGATCCTGTCGGCGGGACCGGACGGTCGGGTCGCGCTGGATGCGCTGTTCGGCCTGCTGGCCCAGCGCGGCATCAACGAACTGCACGTGGAAGCCGGCCCGGCATTGACCGGCGCGCTGTTGATGCAAGGCTTGATTGATGAACTCCTCGTCTACCAGGCCCCTTGTATTATCGGAATGAATGGCGGTGCGATGGTGCGCCTGCCCGGCGTGGAAAAACTCGACCAGCGTCTCCATTTCCAGGTGCTGGAACGTCGCGTCGTGGGCCCGGACCTCCGCCTGCGCCTGGCGCCGGAGGTCAGTGGTCGGTAGACGGAAGTCGGAAGTCGGAAAAGGCGGTTTCCGGTTTCGGGTTTCCGGTTTCCGGAAAGGCAAAACCGGAACCCTTAACCCTTAACCCTTAACCCTTAACCCTTAACCCTTAACCCTTAACCCTTAACCCTTAACCTTGATCCTCGAATTCAAATGTTCACCGGAATCGTAAAAGCCCAGGGCCGCATCGAAAGCATCGAGCCGGCCCATGGCGGAAAACGCCTGACCATCGCCGCCGACGCGCTGGGCGGATTCGGCCTGCAGGTCGGCGACAGCGTCGCGGTCAACGGCGTTTGCCTGACCGCGCTGGCGCCGCAGGCGTCTTCGTTCACCGCCGACGCATCGCCGGAGACGCTGAACCTGACTTCGCTTGGACGGCTGTCGGCCGGTTCGACGGTCAACCTGGAGCCGGCGCTTAAGGCGGGCGACGCGCTCGGCGGCCATCTCGTATCGGGTCACGTCGACGGCATGGCGACGCTGGTCGACATCCACGACGACGGGGACAACAGGCGCATGCGCTTCGAAGCGCCGGAGGGCCTGGCGCGCTATATTGCGCACAAGGGTTCGGTGACGCTGGACGGTGTCAGCCTGACGGTCAATCGCGTCGACGGACATTTTTTCGAACTCAACCTGATTCCACACACCCTGGAGGTCACCACGCTGGGCGGTCTGGCCCCCGGTGACCCGGTCAACCTGGAAGTCGACCAGATTGCCCGCTATCTCGAAAGACTGCTAGGAGTCTCTCGGATTCAACGCTGATCTACTGCGGAAAAGCCGGATTGGGCCAGATTCTCCGCTCTTTCTCGTTGAATAGGCCTACTATGCGCCTCAAAAGATCGAAAAATCTGACTCCAACCGGCTTTCCCTCGTTACGATCGGTGGAATCCGAAAGACTCCCAGAACAACGGAAATAGTGCATGAAATTTGACTCCATCGAATCCATCCTCGACGACATCCGCGCCGGCAAGATGGTGGTGATGCTCGACGACGAGGATCGCGAAAACGAGGGCGACCTGATCATGGCCGGCAGCCTGGTCAAGCCCGAGGACATCAACTTCATGGCGCGCTACGGCCGCGGGCTGATCTGTCTGTCGCTGACCCGCGAGCGCTGCAAGCAGCTGGGCCTGCAATTGATGGTGCGCGACACCGACCGTCATCATCAGACCAATTTCACGGTATCCATCGAGGCCGCCGAGGGCGTGACCACGGGCATCTCGGCCTACGACCGGGCCCACACGATTCGCACGGCGGTGCGCCCGGACGCCACGGTGGATTCGCTCACCCAGCCCGGCCACGTGTTTCCGCTTATGGCCCAGCCCGGCGGCGTCATGGCGCGCGCCGGACACACCGAGGCCAGCCTGGACCTGGCGCTGCTGGCCGGGCTGGAGCCGGCCGGCGTGCTGGTCGAGATCCTCAATGAAGACGGCACCATGGCGCGTCGCCCCGAGCTGGAGCGCTTCGTCGCCGAGCACAACCTCAAGATGGGCACGGTCGCCGATCTGATCCGCTACCGGTTGGGTACCGAGCAGAACGTCGAGTGCATCCACAGCCAGCGCGTCGGTACCGCGCACGGCCCGTTCGATCTCAGGGTTTTCCGCGACCGCATCAACCACAAGCTGCATTGGGCGCTGGTGCGCGGCGAAGTTTCCGCCGAAGAGCCATTTCCCGTGCGCGTGCACGTGCCCGAACTTCTGGGCGACGTGATGGGCCTGACCGGGCCGGCCTTCGGGATGCCGCTGGACGCCGCACTTGCCGACATTGCGCGCCGCGGCCGCGGCCTTGCGTTGGTGCTGGGCTATGATGAAAGCGACAGCGATCGCCTGTCGGGCCTGGTCGGATCGAACGGCGAAGAGACCGAGGCCAAGGACCGCGCCGCCAGCGAGCTGCGCAACTACGGCATCGCCGCGCAGATCATCGCCGAGCTGGGTATCCGGCGCATGCAGGTGTTCGGTGCACCCAAGCGTTTGCACGCGCTGGACGGTTTCGGCCTGGAAATCACCGAATACGTGGTGCCGGGCGAAGACGCACACAACGGCTACCAGGGAACATCGGCATCGTGAACGAAATCAATCCGCAGCCGCAAGGCAAGGGCCGCCGTATCGGCATTGCGGTCGCGCGCTTCAACGCCGAGGTCACCGAAATGCTTCTGGCCGGCTGCCGCGAGGCGCTGGTCGACCGAGGCGTGGCCGGCGGCGACATTACATTGGTGCGGGTGCCGGGCGCCTGGGAACTTCCGCTGGCCTGTCAGCACATGATCGCCACCGGCCGTTATGACGCGGTCATTGCACTCGGGGCCGTGGTACGCGGCGAGACGGCGCATTTCGAATTCATCAGCGGCGAGTGCGCCAGAGGGTTGATGCAGCTTTCGGCCGAAACCGGCGTACCGGTAGCCTTCGGCGTGCTGACGCCCGAGAACGGCGATCAGGCGCGCTACCGGGCCGATCCCGGACGCGGCAACAAGGGCCGCGAGGCCGCGCTCGCGGCGCTGGAAATGGTCGATCTGGCCGAGCGGGTCGCCGATGCCGGAGTCGCCGATGGGTCGTAGCAAGAAGCGCACCGTCAGTCCTTTCGAGCCCCGCCGCCGCGCCCGCCGCCGCGCGCTGCAGGCCTTGTACCAGTGGCAGCTGAACGACGATTCGGCGGTTTCCATCATCAAGCAGTTTCTCGAGGAGCAGAACTTCGAGGGCGTCGACGCGGAATATTTTCAGCAACTGGTGCGCGACGTGATCGCCGAGGGCGAAACGCTGGACGAAAAACTGGGCCCGCACGTCGAGCGCATCGACTCCAGCCTGGACCAGATGGAGCGGGTGATCCTGCGCATCGGCGCGGTCGAATTGCTCAAGCATCCCGAAATTCCCTGCCGCGTGGTCATCGACGAGGCCGTCGAGCTTGCCCATCGTTTCGGCGCCGAGCAGGGCCACGCGTTCGTCAACGGCGTGCTCGACCGTCTCGCGCGCGAGCTCCGCCCGGTCGAATTCCAGGCCGAGGGCGGCGGCTGAAGCCGCATCGCGTAGAAAGCCGGCTTCCACACCTGTAGAAGGCTGCGCGCCCGGCCAACGGATCTGAATCCGCCGCAAGACCGTCTACGGGTGCGGGCGCTTGCCTTGCAAGCGATTGCCTGTCCGAGCCTGCATTTCGTCCGGCCCGATCGGCTACGCTTTGATTCTGTTTCCTCGATCACTTCGATTCCATGAGCGCAGGCCTTCCGCCCGATCCGAAACCATTGGAAAATGTCTTCCTGTGGCTGGGACCCGCGGCCGCCGCACTCGTGCTGTGGCTGGGGATAGATGCCTGGGGACTGAGCGGGCCGGCGGCGGCCACCGCCGCGATCACGGCCTGGTGTGCGGTCTGGTGGCTGACCGAGCCGGTGCCGATTCCGGTGACTTCGCTGCTGCCCATGGCGCTGCTGCCGCTGGCCGGCGCGCTCACGCCGGGTCAGGTGGCCGAAAGCTACGGCAGCCCGCTGATCCTGCTGCTGCTCGGCGGCTTCATGTTGTCCGGCGCGCTGGCCAAATCCGGCGCCCACCGGCGGCTGGCCATGGCCATGATCCGGGCCTGCTCGTTTTTCGGCCGCCGGGGCCTGGTGCTGGGCTTCATGCTGGCCGCGGCCGTGCTGTCGATGTGGATTTCCAACACCGCGACCACGCTGATGCTGTTGCCGGTGGCGCTGGCGGTGCTCGAAGACGAGAAGCTCAAGTCGCTGACCGTGCCGCTGCTGCTCGGCACCGCGTATGCCGCAAGCCTGGGCGGCACCGGCACGCCCATTGGCACGCCGCCGAATCTCATCTACATGCAGGTCGCCGCCGACCAGTTCCAGGTCGCCACGTCTTTTCCGGTCTGGATGAGCTGGGGCCTGCCGGTGGTCGCACTGCTGCTGCCGATCATGTTTCTGTGGCTCACCCGCCGGGTGGAGGCCGGGCCGCTGCCGCTGCTGGAAGTGCCGGGCCGATGGTCGCCGGCCGAGGTTCGCATCATGGTGATTTTCGTGCTCGTGGCGCTGGCCTGGATCACGCGCACCGCGCCGGGCGGCGGCTGGCAGGAGTGGCTGGCGCTTCCCTACGCCAACGACGCGGCGGTCGCGCTGCTGGCGGTGGTGGTTCTTTGTACCATCCCCGACGGGCGCAGCGGCCGCTTGCTGGACTGGCAGACCGCCGGCGCCATTCCCTGGGGTGTGCTGCTGCTGTTTGCCGGCGGCATCACCATCGCCCGTGGCTTCATCGAAACCGGACTCAGTGATTCGGTGGCCTCGCAGCTCTCGGTGCTGGCGACGCTGCCGCCGTGGCTGATGGTGTTGTGCATTTGCCTGGGCGTGACCTTCCTGACCGAAATGACAAGCAACACCGCGACCACCTCACTGCTGATGCCGGTACTGGCGGCCACTGCGGTCGCGGCCGGCATTCGTCCCGAACTGCTGATGGTGCCGGCCGCGATCAGCGCCTCTTGCGCCTTCATGCTGCCAGTAGCCACCGCGCCGAACGCCGTCATTTACGGCTCGGGTCGGGTGAGTATCCGGCAGATGGCGCGCGAGGGCCTGGTCATAAACCTGTTCGGCGCGCTCGTGGTCACGCTGGTCATCACGCTGAGGTTCGGATAGCAGATGGCCGCCAGCCAAAGGTGGGCTGCTGGAAGATCCTGAGGTCGGAGGTCGGAGAATCTTTCGGTCTGTCCGACCACCGATCACAGTTCCCTAAACCCTAAAACCTAAACCCTAAACCCTAAACCCTAAACCCTAAAACTTAAAACTTAAAACTTAAAACTTAACACTTAAAACTTAAAACTTAAAACTTAAAACCTAAAACTTAAAACCTAAAACTTAAAAACCGTCGCGCCAGCGACGAATTAACCTTCCAACATCGCCTTCAACGCCGCCAGGTTTCCTTTCGCCTCGTCGGCGGTCGGCGGCTTGGCGCCGTCCCTGCCGGGCCAGTCCAGCAACTCCATCGGCAGTTCGGTGAGAAACCGGCTGGGTTCGCGCTTGCTGGTTTCGCCGAACTGGCGGCGGGTCTTGCACATCGACAGGCTCAGCCGGCGCTCGGCGCGCGTCAGCCCTACATACATCAACCGCCGTTCTTCCTCCACCCGGCCTTCCTCGATGCTGCGCAGATGCGGCAGCAGACCGTCCTCGAGCCCGGCCAGCCACACGCGCGGAAACTCCAGGCCCTTGGCCGCGTGCAGGGTCATCAGTCGCACCTCGTCGGCATCGGCATCGCGCTCGTCGTCGGGCCCCGCGGCCAGCGCAATGCGCGCAATCAGCTCGTCCGGCGAAGCCGTGTTCTTCGCCAGACGCTCCACCCAGCCGACCAGGTCGTCCAGGCTTTTGCGCCTTCTACGTGCCTGCTCCGGCTTGTCGGCCTGCTCGTCCAGCCACTCGCCGTAGTCGATGTGGTTGAGCATCTCCCGATACAGCGCGCCGGCCTGGTGGGGGTCTTCGCGCTGGGCGCGGTCGTTGAACTCGATCAGCATGTTGGTGAACCCGCGCAGGCCGCGGGCGGCGCGTTCGGGCAGTTCGCGCTGGAACTGGCTGTCGGTGGCGGCCTCGAAAAGGCTCTGGCCGGCGGCGCGGGCGAAATCCATCAGCCGTGCCATGGAGCTCGAGCCGATGCCGCGCTTGGGCGTGTTGGCCACGCGCATGAAGGCCGGATTGTCCTCGGGATTGAACAACAGCTTCAGGTAGCTCAGGCCGTCGCGGATCTCGCGCGCGTCGAACCAGCTGGGGCCGCCGGAGACGCGGTAGGGGATGCCGTATTCGCGCAGCGCCTTCTCGATCTCGCGCGCCTGGAAATTGGAGCGATACAGCACCGCGGCCTGGCCCCAGCGCATCGACGAGGAACCGTGCGAGTCCATCAGCGAGCGCGCGATGCCGTCGGCTTCTTCCACCTCGTCGCCGTATTCGCGCACCGATATCCGGTCGCCCGGGCCGTGTTCGCTCCACAGGCGCTTCTCGTGGGTGTGCGGGTTGACCGCGATCACCGCGTTGGCGGCCTTGAGAATGGTGCCCACCGACCGGTAATTCTGCTCGAGCTTGATCACCTTCAGCCGCGGGTAGTCCACGCCGAGCTGGTCGAGGTTTTCCGGCCGCGCACCGCGCCAGCCGTAGATCGACTGGTCGTCGTCGCCCACGGCGGTGAAGGTGCCGGATTCACCCGACAGCCGCCTGAGCAGCCGGTACTGGG
>Ga0209944_1000161_pt1 | contig 29145 bp, 26 predicted proteins | sample SalPonR1_C_D2_MG_FD_185701 | JGI IMG/M metagenome (GOLD analysis project Ga0209944, IMG submission 185701) | Salt pond soil microbial communities from South San Francisco under conditions of wetland restoration - Salt Pond MetaG R1_C_D2_MG... ...
TGAGATCCTCAATTTTTTCTGCGGTGCCGGGCATGTTGGGTGCATGCTTTAACAAGGTGACGTTTCCAGCAAGAATGGAGGGAATAACGAAACGAAACACTTGCCAAAATGGAAAATTCCATGGCATAACGCCTAAAACTGCACCTGTAGGATCCCGGCGCACTCCCTGCTCGATGCCTTCGATGGTCTCTGTTTCGGGCTGCAAGGTGTGGGGTGCTTCCTCAATATAATAATCAACTAAAAGGGCGCACTTTTGAATTTCTGCTTTACTTTCGATAATTGGCTTGCCCATTTCCCGCGTAATATGGAGTGCCAGGTCGTCGACATGCTCACGTAAATAAGAGGCTATGGGGCGTATGATATCTACTCGCTGGCTGATGGGTACTTGCTTCCATTTGTGGAAAAGCTTTTCAGTTTCAGTCAGTTTGCCGTTTAACTCAGATGAAGATAAAAAACTTCGCTTGAAGTATAGTTCACCCGTGTAGGGGTTAAGAGATTGAAATGTCATAGAATGTTACTCATTTTCTGGGCGAAAAATATGGTCCTCATAATTGAGTAGTTTAACGCCATGATTCTTTAAAGGTAACAAAGGAATACCTTCTATATGTTCATCCAATTGAGGCGGAAACTTAAAAAACAACTGAACGCCTTCATAAGAAACCTGATCCAGATAGGCATAAAAGTCAAGTCCAAATTGTGAAAGCCCCGATGCGATAAACATTCCGTGGTCGTAACCTTTCACAGCCCAACTACTGGGCAATCCGGCGTAGGCATCAAAATAGGTTTCTTCAAATTGGAGGTAGGTACTATCGGTGTGAAAAGGAATTGTATGAGAAACCAAATGGATATTTCCATTTTCAAAAAACTCATATAGTAAAGGAAAGTTTCTCCAACTGGAGAAACCGTAGATATCCATTTGCAAATCTTGGTTTTCTGACAAGTAGGAAAGTGCATCATATAAGTAGGACTCGTTCCTATCCATTGCAAGGACTACAGCTTGAGGGGCATCGACCTGCATCCAGTCTGGCAATTCAACAGCTTCCTTATCCTCTTCAAAATAGTCATCAACGATCCATGTTTGATAGGTAAAGAAAGGGTATTCTCTATCCAGATAGTCGGTGAAGATCTTTAGCCGTTCACTAAATTCAGGGGAGGAAATTAATGTAAGAATCGGGGCTGAAGAGTCTCGGGAAACGTGATCCGCAATAAAATGACAATATTCTTCTAAACCGGGCGTAAGCTGAAGAAAAAGAGGATTATCTGAATACGGGGTACTGTTAATCCAGGGGGAAATGTAGTAAATATTATGCTTAGCAGATAAAGAGGTTAACTGATCTACACTTTCCGGCCGAATTCCCCCTATAATGACATCGGGCTCAGGCGACAAAACCCAGCTCATGGAGTCGGAAATCAGTGCATCGAGATCCCCTGAGCTTTTCACATGCAATCTGAAATTAAAATCAGGATAATTTTCTCTGGCCTTTTGCATGGCGAGCCTGAATCCTGAAAGATAGTCTATGAAATGAACATTGAAAGGCAATAGTTTTTCGTTTTCCACCTCATTTTTGGCTTCCCCATCGCTCTCTTTCTCCTGTATTAAACCACCTTCATTCCTGGGTACTAAAGGCAAAATCAATTGCAAAGAGTACTTATCCTTTTTGCGGTATTGAGAGGTATCTTCATCAAGAGTGGTGGTTATGGAGTCTAAAAGTGGCGCTGGATCCTCGGATTCATCCTCGACAGTCAAGTCCTCTTCTTCAGGCGTTTCTGTTTTCTTTTCTTCTACCCGAGGATACTCGCGTGAAGGCTTTGTACGTTGTGGGCGCTCTGGAGCAGAATTAAAAATTCCGCATGCAGAAAAAAAAAGGACAACCCAAACTGGCAAAAAATATCTCATTTTGTCTTTTTACTCCCATTCGATGGTGGCCGGAGGTTTTGTGGAAATATCATACACCACCCGATTAATGCCTTTAATGGAATTAATGATTTCCGATGAAATCTCAGCAAGCAATTCATGAGGTAATCGACTCCACTCCGCCGTCATTCCGTCTATAGAATTTACCGCGCGTAGAGCCACTACAGATTCGTAGGTTCGTTCATCCCCCATAACACCCACGCTTTGAACCGGCAAAAGTATTACGCCAGCCTGCCATACTTTATCGTACCAGCCAAATTCACGCAACTTGCGAACATATATGGCATCTGCTTCTTGCAAAAGTCGAACGCGCTCCGGGGTGATTTCTCCGAGAATGCGGATAGCCAGGCCCGGTCCGGGAAAAGGGTGCCTTCCGATAATGGTATCGGGCAATTCCATTTCTTTGCCCACGCGACGCACCTCATCCTTAAATAACATGCGCAGAGGTTCTACGACTTTCAAATTCATGTGTTCGGGCAATCCGCCTACATTATGATGACTTTTGATCGTCACAGAGGGCCCATGAACCGAAACCGACTCAATGACATCCGGATAAATAGTCCCTTGCCCTAACCAGCTAACTTCAGGTAGGCTTTTTGCAACTTCATCAAAAACGTCAATAAAGGCACCCCCAATAATTTTTCTTTTCTTCTCGGGATCAGACACGTTTCGGAGCTGGTCGTAAAACTGTTCCGACTTATCCACCCCAGTGATATTCAATCCCCAATCTTTGTAGGACTCTAATACCTCCTCAAATTCATTTTTACGGAGCAGGCCATTATTCACAAAAAAACAATGCAATTGCTTCCCAATGGCCTGATGTAATAACATGGCTCCAACTGAAGAGTCTACGCCACCGCTGAGAGCCATAAGCACATGATCCGTGCCTATTTGATCCCGAAGGCGATCTACCGTCTCATCAATAAAAGCAGCGGGTGTCCAATCCGCCTTACAATCTGCAATTTTGAAAAGAAAATTAGATAAAATTTTCGATCCGTGCTCAGAATGAGTGACTTCCGGGTGAAACTGCAATCCGTACATCGGCTGCCCTTGTGTTCCATATTTAAATGCAGCAACAGGGATTCCGGCAGTTTTTGCCAAAACCTTAGCTTCCCGAGGGAGGGATGCAATAGTATCTGCATGTGACATCCAAACTGTAGAGGAGTCGGGAAGGTCTTCAAATAAGGGGTCTGATTCTGCGATGAGTTGCAAGTCGGACTTTCCATACTCTCGTTGATGCGATGACTCTACCCGTCCACCCAAATTTTGGACAATATATTGCGCTCCATAACAAATAGCAAGAACGGGATATCTTCCTTTAACAGCTGCCAAGTCAAAGGTCAATGCATCCTCAGACCGCACCGAAAAAGGGCTTCCGGAAAGAATGACGGCAGCAATACTTTCATCGTACTCCAGAGATTTATTGTAGGGAAGAATTTCACAAAAGATATTGAGTTCACGGACCCTTCTGGCAATAAGCTGAGTATATTGCGATCCAAAATCAAAAATGATTACGCGTTGGTGCATGCTTTTAATTTTAGGCTATTGCTGAAGGCCTCGACCTTGTTTCACAATTTTTCCACTATCTAAGAGATCTGCCTTCACTTTATCCAATAGACCGTTTATAAACTCCTTTGAATTATCGGTACTGTAACGCTTGGAAAGGTCTACATACTCATTGATGGTCACCTTTACCGGTATGGTAGTAAAATGAATGAATTCAATGATTGCCATTTCCAGACATAATTTGTCGATTAGTGCTAAGCGATCAATATTCCAATTCTTTAACTTCGGCTTGATGATCTCCTCCATTTCTTCTCTATGAGAGGCTGCTTTTACAAATAATTGTTCCCCAAACTCCTGCACCGTCTCTGAGTCGGGATAAAAATCTCTTAACCAACCCTCCTTCAAGGGCAGAGCTTTAAAGGTTTTTTTGATAGCGCCTAATACAAGAGATTTATCATCAATCCAGTTTGGGAAAGCGTCTTCCAGAATATCATTAAATGACTCTTTTTTCTTTAAAAACCGAAGCAGGGCATGAAATATTTCCATATGCTCCTCATCACTCCATTCGTCCTTTGTCGAATAGGCTTGATATTCTTCGTCCTGAGAAAAATCCTGATATAAACTTTTAAGTAAGTCTTTGTCATATAGTTTTTCAAAGGACTTTTGTTTGGCTCTTTTTAACAAAAATTCATCGTGAATTAAGGATTGAGAAAGCGGATTTGAAGAGAAAATACTCTTAAAAGCCTTATCATTTTCGTTGGGAAGATATTTATCCTTTCTCCATTTTTCATCCGTTGAGGCAAAATCACAAATTTGCCCAATGATGTGTAGGGAAAACAGGAAAAGATTATAACTTCGGTCAATCCCGTCCTTATATTTTTGTTGAGCATCTGCCAGACTCATATCACTATCCAGTTCATAGGCATACAATGACTGCATCACTTTAATTCGAATATTCCTTCGACTTAGCATAAGGAAACTTTTAGTAGAAAATCAAGTAATTGCATAACTGGAAAAGGATATTTATTCGTTGCCAATGTAAGTCTCTTTAATGGTCTCATAGTCCGGCATTTGATTCCAGTGCCACTTCTTAACCACGGTTCCATTGTGAAGAAGAATAAGTCCGGGATTAGAACGAACCATCGTTTTAAGTAAGATGTTGTCGGCCTCATATACCTGACCGGGCACTTCATTTGATGTCATGAAGTTTTCCATGGCTTCATAGCTCACCTTCCCGGCTAAAACATAAGCTTGATGGCCCTCATTCAAAGCCAAATCCATAACAGGAATAAAGTAATCCGTGAATTTGGACACATACGATTCATCCCAATCGGCCTCCAGACGAGAAGTAGTTCGACTTAAAATGGTATCAACCCGATCGACAATAATAGTTGAATCCAGGCCGACCAACTGAATCGTATCGGACACATATACCGTATCTTGAACCTCGATATCCGTGTAAGAGACCTCCCCTTTTAATGCATCAGCTACGACCATAAAACTATACCCCTCCTGGCTCAATAGTTCATCAGCCACATTTTCACCCTCAGAATTATAAACGACAAACTCACTAAGTTTGGTCGGTTCGATGGCAGGCTTTTCATACTGATAATCTACATCATATGTTTCTTTAGGATATTCTTTGTATACGTCCATATAATCCGTGTAGGATAGCTCTACCACTTGCCCATTTTTGCGATGAGTCAATTGAACCTTATCAATGCTGATACTATTCGAAGCCTCTTCTTCTGCTTTCTTTTTTTCGTAGATATTGACTCCCTCCTTAAAGGGTCGAAAATCAAAGTCGGGAATGTTCCAAACAAAATTACTCATTCCATAGTATAAGAGAAAGCCGCCCAACACCAGAGAGCTAACCCATCTCCCTCTTGCATTAAGTATTTGATGTTCACGCTTCCAGAAAATGAGAAAGAGAACGGCTGGGACTAACAGGAAAACATCCTTCATGAAGGATACCCGGGGTTCGATTTTAATGAAATCACCAAAGCAGCCACAGTCCGTCACCCGCATATGTCTCGGATCGTATTCCTGCCAGACTGAAAAATCAAAAAAGTTCTCTGAAGGAGGAACATAGCCCGTCAGGAAGGTAAATCCTGTAAGAAAGGTGAAAAACAGAACGAGCAAAAAGAATAGCCAGGCAACCCCCTTACGCTGATACCCTACGATAAGCATCCAGCCCAGTATCATTTCCAAAATAATAACAATCAATGCAAAGCTTGCTGAATACTCGGATAATAGAGGAAAAAGAGGAGCCAGGAATGAAAGCCAGGTAGCTTCAAACGTCAACTCAAATTGCTCAAAATAATCTTGCATTTTATAAGCCGTCCCCAAAGGGTCCACTACTTTAACCCAACCTGAAACGATAAAAAGAAGGCCTGCAAAGTTTTGTAAAAAACTCATGAGGTAGCTTTCTACCTTTTTAAGCAAAAGGCCGAAAAGAGCTGTCAGTGCTGCAGCCCCAATAGCAACGTAAAGAATAAGACTGATTAGTGTCATTGGTTATTGGTTTACTCCCCTAAGCGGATTAACGCAAAGATCGAATAATTTATGATATCTATGTAATTGGCATCCAAACCTTCGGAATTAATTGTTTTCCCCTCATTATCCTCGATCTGCCGAATGCGCAATAATTTCATTAGAATGAGGTCTGTTAAGGACGAAACCCGCATATGGCGCCATGCCTCTCCGTAATCATGATTTTTTTTCATCATTAGATCCCGGGCTTGTTTTAGATAGCCCTCATAAGCCTCTGATAGCTGCTCAGCTGCCAACTGCTTAATGTCTTTCGCGGAAAGATCCAACTTCATGAGAGACATTACGCCATAATTTACCAGGCCCACGTACTCTGGTTCTATACCTTCATCGACTTTACTTATTCCATGCTCTTCCAAACTGCGAATTCTTCGTGCTTTTATATACATTTGATCTGTAAGGGAAGATAGACGAAGTATATGCCAGGCCATCCCATAATCGCGATGCTTATTCATAAACACCTCTTTACATCGCTCTTCGATCTGACGGTATTGCTCCAATGTTTTCCTCAAGGGTTCGGATTTTTTGCAAATTTCTTAAAAATAATCTATTAATTTGCATCTCTCGGCAATCAAGGTCAAAAACTTTTTAGCGCGTGCTCTATATTTCCCTCGCCATACTATCAAATGCCCTCATTGGGTTAATCTTTAGATTTTTTAATCAGTGGAAAGTAGACACCTTCGCATCCATCGTTATCAATTATTATGTCTGCGTGGGTATAGGGTATATTCAGTATGGCAATCAGTTAGTGCAGTCTGATATATGGACCGCTCCGTGGTTGCCTTATGTGGGAGCGGTCGGCGTTATTTTTATTATTGGATTTAATGTGGTCGCTATTTGTGTACAGTTTTACGGTATGACTTTTACCACCCTCATGCAAAAAATGTCTCTGGTCGTCACAGCTATCTTTGGAATTGTATTTTATCAGGAGAGTTCCGGATGGATGAAGTGGCTCGGAATAGCTACTGCCATACCTTCCATTTATTTGCTGAATCAGAAACCAAAAGAAGGAACTCCCCTACCCGATGTAAAAAAGTTACCCAATTCCATTTTAGCTCTTCCCTTTCTGGTTCTGTTAGTCAATGCGGTTATTGACTCTACTTTTTTGTCCATGGAAGCCGAGAATCTCTACTCGGGATCAGATCTCAGATTAGTTACTTATATATTCTTCGTGGCAGCTGTTGTGGGCAGCTTTATTTTATTCATACGGTGGATTCGATCTAAGGCTGAGGTCAGCACCCGTGAAATTAAAGCGGGGGTTTTACTCGGGCTAGTGAACTATGGCTCCATTTACTTCATACTCTTGTCACTGAACACCGGCTGGGAAGGCAGTGCCTTCTATCCTATCGTAAATGTGGGCATCATAGGATGCACTGCTATTTTTGGGAAGTTATTTTTTGATGAGTCGCTAAGCCCTATGAAGTGGGCCGGATTTGCGCTGGCCATCGTATCCATTGCCTTAATATCCTAATCAAAATGAGTACTCCAACCGACAGTTATACAACCATTTCTCATGAATCTGTGGGCGAATTTAAAGATAAAGGCTCTCGGTTTATCGCCTACGTTTTTCCCATTGAATCAGAGAAGGACTTTCAAGAAAAACTAGAGGAAATTCAAGAAGATCATCACAAGGCACGTCACTTTTGCACCGCTTTCAGCTTAGGACCACAGAATGTATTAGAAAGATTCAATGACGACGGCGAGCCTTCGGGATCTGCCGGTCGACCCATACTCGGACAGTTACATAGCTTTGATGTGGTCCGCGTTGGAGCCATTGTCGTCCGCTACTTTGGGGGCACCAAATTGGGCGTTTCCGGACTTATTGAAGCCTATAGAGAGAGTACAGCTGCCGCACTCCACAAAGCTAAAATCGTACCTAAAAAAGTAATGACTTATTTTCGCGTGCAATGCCCTTATGCGGTTATGCCCATATTCATGGAGGCATTAAAGTATGCTAAAGTTGATATTTTAGAAAAAAACTTTGAACAGCTCCCCTCCTTTCAGCTGGCCATACCTCAATCGCAAACCGAAAAATACTGGAATATCATTTCAACACACTTTGTGGGGCACAGCGCAAATAAAGAAGATTTGATCACAGACCACGATTTTTCAATAATATTAGAGAAAACGCATTAATTTGCCGCAGTATATGAAAAAATTAGCCGTTACCGGAAACATAGGAAGTGGAAAAACGAGTTGCTGTCGGATTCTGGAAATATGGGGCTACCCGGTGTATTACGCCGATCAAAAAGCAAAATGGCTCATGGAGAACGATACAAAACTCCAGCGTGAACTTGTCCGCGCTTTTGGTCCAAAAGCTTATTCCGGTCAAAAATTGAACCGAACCTATCTCGCCCGACGCGTTTTTACAGACGCTGAAGCTTTACGACAACTGAATAGTATCGTTCATCCCGCCGTCCACAAAGATATGATGGACTGGATGATTGAGCGTCAAAAAGAGGGCTATGGAACTGCTATTGAGGAAGCTGCCCTTACCTTTGAAGCGGGCCATCAAAGCAGTTTTGATTACACGATCACGGTAGCCGCTCCGGCCTCCATCCTAATCGACCGGGTAGTAAAGCGAGACAATAGCAATAAAAAAGATGTACAGGACCGTTTGGATCATCAGATGAGCCAAAAAGAAAAATGTCAGCAATCCGATGGAATAATTTTGAACGATGGACAACATAGCCTTATCTTTCAGCTTCAAAACATTATCACCCGCTGGGAACTTTCTCTTAGATCTTAATTCCTTAAAATCAGAACATGATAGAGCAGAATAAAACCGAACAATACTATATAGATATCGAGCACAAACACGGTGCCCACAATTACCATCCCCTTCCCGTTGTACTGAAACGAGGAAAAGGTGTCCACTTATGGGATGTGGAAGGCAAAAAATACTATGATTTCCTGTCGGCCTATTCTGCGGTGAATCAGGGCCACGGTCACCCTCATATTCTGGATGCCCTTCATAGTCAGGCTGAAGAACTCACCCTAACCTCACGAGCCTTTCACAATGACCAACTCGGCCCCTTTGAAAAGTTTGCCACCGACTATTTCGGTTATGATAAACTCCTGCCGATGAACACAGGTGCCGAAGCTGTTGAAACTGCTATTAAATTGTGCCGAAAATGGGCCTACGAGAAAAAGGGCATCCCCGAGAATAAAGCACGAATTATTTTTGTCACCAGCAATTTTCACGGACGGACCATGGGAGCCATTTCCGCCTCAACTGAAGAGAGCAGTAGAGAAGGCTTTGGCCCATACCTGCCCGGCTATGACATCGTTCCTTACGACGACATCCCCGCACTCGAAAAAGCGATCCAGGAGCCACACATCGCTGGATTTATGTTTGAACCCATACAGGGCGAGGCCGGCGTCGTAGTTCCGCACGAAGAATATTTAGCTCGCGCACATGCTCTATGCAAGAAACACAACGTTCTCTTTATAGCGGACGAGGTTCAGACAGGAATTGCCCGAACGGGGAAGCTCCTCGCCACTTGTGGCAGATGCGACTGTCAGGAATTCTGCGAAAACAAATACGAAACTCGAGCAGATATCCTCGTTCTTGGCAAAGCGATTTCCGGTGGTGTATACCCGGTTTCAGCGGTGCTTGCAGACGACCCCATTATGTTATCTATCCAGGCCGGCGAGCACGGAAGCACCTTTGGTGGAAATCCACTCGCCTGCGCCGTAGCCAAAGCCGCCCTGGAAGTGGTTCGCGACGAGCGATTGGATGACCGCGCAGAAAAACTCGGAATCATTTTCCGGGCCCGCATGCAAAAGCTGGTAGATCAAATGGAGATCGTTTCCCTCGTCAGAGGAAAAGGCCTCCTTAACGCTATTGTTATCAACGATAGCCCCGATTCAAAAACGGCATGGAATATATGCATCGAGCTCAAAAATAATGGCCTGCTAGCCAAGCCTACACACGGAAACATCATTCGCTTTGCCCCGCCTCTCATCATGACTGAAGATGAAATTCACGATTGCTGCGATATCATCGAAAAGACACTGAAAGGCTTTGATTAATGTTCTTTAGTGTATTTGGGCATCACCCCGAAGAGCCCTTCGGGCGCCTCGGGGTCGCTATGTCCGTAGCGTGGTCGCCACCGACACCTCGGTGGCGACGGCTTCGGCAAAAGCCTCGCCCTACTCCCAGCGCTGATGCAACTCAGCTTGATCTTTTTTCGTTATACTATATGAAAGTCGGACATTTTTCACGGAAATAGGAACTACAGAATGAATAAAAACACCATTTGGAAGCTTAAGCCGCAAATTGATGACCTGAATGCTTTAGGTAAAAACACGCTTGGAGATCATCTGGGACTGAGGTTTGTAGCGATCGGACCTAACCGACTGTGGGCATCTATGCCCGTAGATGAACGCACCAAACAACCGATGGGACTGCTTCACGGAGGGGCTAATGTAGCCCTGGCCGAAACGCTAGGCTCTGTTGCCTCTCAACTTTGTATTCCCCCAGCGGAAAGAAAAATGGCAGTAGGCGTAGAAATCAATGCAAATCATCTAAAATCGGCTCGGTCCGGGCGCGTTTACGGAATGGTCGAGCCCATTAGAATCGGTCAGTCCATTCATGTCTGGCGCATTTCTATCAAAAATGCACGGGGGCAACTCCTCTGTACAAGTCGTCTGACATGTATGATCATTAGCCGGTAAACCCTGAAGGCCTTTAGTAAGGAAGTATGAGGCTGCATCGTAATATTGAAAGAAAACACCTACCTTTATCTCAAACACCCTAATTCAGAAACAACACACTATGAAACTCACTTTACCCCTATTTCTCGTATCTCTGCTATTTAGCCTGAACGGCTTCGCTCAGCGTGAGAATTTCAATTTAGACCTCCTCATGCAGTTGGACTATCCCGAAAACTGCAATGACATTTGGGGCTATGTTGACCAAAATGGCGATGAATACGCCATATTGGGTACCACGGAGGCAACAGCCATCATAGCTATAGACGGACCCGGCGCGCCCAGAGAAATTGCATACATTCCAGGCACAAGATCTACCTGGAGAGATATGAAGCACTTTGAAGATCACATCTACGTGACGACAGATGTTGGCGCAGATGGGCTGCTTATCATTGATATGAGCGAGATAAGCCAGGATAGTATTGACTACTTTTATTGGACCCCAGAACTCAGCCTTGAGGGACAGGTTCTGGATACGATTACAAAATGCCACAACTTATATGTAGACGCCTCTACTGGATACCTATTTTTGAGTGGATGCAATAATCTGAATAGTGGGGGAATGCTCATATTTGATTTAAATGAGGACAAAAAGGAACCCAAATTGGTAGGAAGAGGTCATAGTGTTTACTCTCATGATGTATATACAAATGAAAACCTCATGTTTGGAAATGATATTTACAATGGAGAGTTATCTATTTTTGACATTACGGATAAAACCGCGCCGCAACTCGTAGCCCTTCAACCCACTACCGGCTCCTTTACACATAATGCATGGTCATCTACAAATAATGATTTTGTATTTACGACCGATGAAATAGCTGGTGGGTTTGTCGATGCATACGACATCCGTGAATTTGACAATATTAAGCGACTAGACGCCTGGCGTCCGGCGAATGCGCTCGAGGAAGGAATCATTCCTCACAATACCCATTATCACGAAGGTTACTTGCATACGAGTTGGTATATTGTGGGACTCGTAATTTTGGATGCTACAGATCCTTCCAATCTGGTTCCTGCAGCCTGGTATGATACATACTCCGGAGATCAGCGCCGTTTCAATGGAGCTTGGGGTGCCTATCCTTTTCTACCCTCTGGCCGGATCCTCGTATCAGATATCAATAGCGGACTGTACGTTTTTGAGCCAAGTTTTGAGCCCGTATCACGGCTTGAAGGTCAAGTTACAGATATCGTGACAGGGGAACCCATACCAGACACAGAGGTCCGGATTGAAGACTTCATTACCACCACAGAGATTACTGGTGCTGATGGCACCTATAAGACAGGAACGGCTCAATTTGATAGTGTAATCATCCATTTTGAAAAATCGAATTATTTGCCATATACGGATACGCTCACTTTATTGTCAGGGGAAACATTGAGATATGACGTGGAGTTGATTCCTGATTTCCAACTATTTACCTGGAATTTACGTGTAATTGATTCAACAGAGAACTTCCCTATTCAGGACGCCCAGATTCGTTTATTTAGTGCAGAGAATCAAGAAAATTATATCTACGAAACAGAAAATAGCGGTCAACTGGAGCAGCCGCTTATACCTGAAGGAGACTTTGAGTTATACTACGGAAAATGGGGCTGGAAAGAAAGCTGGAATCCTGATTTTACGATGAATACCAATCGTACAGACAGCCTTTTCATCGCCAGAGGATACCGGGATTATTTCAATTTGGACTTAGGTTGGACGACTGAGGCTACGAGCTCTGTAGGACAATGGGAGCGAGTTGTTCCTGCCGGCACCGAGATTGACGGCCAAATTTCGAACCCCAATCAATCGAGCCCGAATGATTTTGGTCGTACTGCATTTGTGACCGGAAATGATGATCGATCCGCGGGATTTGATGATGTAGATGATGGGGACGTTACTCTTTTCTCTCCCTGGATGGATTTAAGTGATTGGACAGACGTAGATATTTCTTTGGATTATTGGTTTTTTAATGCCGGCGGTGCTACCGCTCTGAATGATTCGCTTCAAATCACATTACAAACTCCGAATGAGACAATACTGATTCGCACGGTCACAGAATCAAGTTCAGAATGGAGAAGCTTGGATTTCAATTTTGATAGTCTATTGGTTGATCGGCGAGATAGTGTTCAACTAATATTTATAGCCAGTGATTATCCGGAAGGCGGTGGCCATATTGTTGAAGCAGGAATTGATGCTTTTGAGGTTTCCGGCAAGCGGATAATATCAGGCATATCAAACCCTGTGAGTACTTTAGAAGTATACCCCAACCCGGCCACCCATAGTCTGTTTTTCAATGCACTGAAGAGTGATTTCAATCAAGTGGACCCTGTTGTCGCTATGATTTATAATTCAAGTGGACAGTTAGCTCATTATGGAAAAGTATCCGGAAACAGCTTAAATGTTAGTAAACTTCAGGTAGGTTCTTACGTCTTGGTTTTGAAACAAGACGAAAAAATTTGGAGAACCCAATTTCAAGTTATCAGATAACATCTAATCGGGCCTTAAAATCAGTCTAAACCTACTTATATGGAAATTTGGCATAACCCACGTTGCAAAAAAAGCAGAGAGACTCTCAAACGGATAGAAAATGCGGGATACACCCCTCAAATAAGAAAGTATTTGGAGCACCCACCATCGGAACGGGAGTTATCTCAGGTCGTTAAATTGCTGGGCATAAAAGCCGAAGATCTTGTCAGAAAGACGGAGAAGATCTATAAGGATGAGTTTAAAGGAATGGACTTTAGTGGCCATGAGTGGATTACGATCATGACAAAAAACCCAAAATTAATAGAACGTCCGCTTGTAATTGACGATAATAGGGCTATTATAGGAAGACCTCCGGAAAACGTAGATGCTTTGCTTCGATAATGATCAGGTACAATAAAAAAGGCTGCAATGAATATCATTGCAGCCTTTTTTTTGTAGCCCATAGGGGAATCGAACCCCTGTTTCCAGGATGAAAACCTGATGTCCTAACCACTAGACGAATGGGCCAAAAGAAACCGTGAAATAAGTAGCCCATAGGGGAATCGAACCCCTGTTTCCAGGATGAAAACCTGATGTCCTAACCACTAGACGAATGGGCCAAAAGAAGATCTTTTTGAGCCTTTGCTCAAAAGCAACGCAAATATATAATTTGAATTGAATATTAGCCAAATTTTCATCCTCATTTCTAAAATTTTCTTTTTAAGCTCATCTCTTCTGGCGGCTAGACTTTAGCTATGCGCACAATTACTTACATTTGTGTATAAGATATTCGTTTCCAAAACAGACCAACTTGATGAAAAGCATAAAAGAATTAGACTTACAGGGACAAACCGTAATTGTGCGAGTGGACTTTAATGTACCCATGCGCGATGGAACCATAACTGACGACAGTCGCATACGAGCTGCGATACCCACCTTAGAAGAATTGGCAAATAAAGCTTGTAAAGTCATTTTACTTTCACACCTGGGGCGTCCGAATAAAGATACGGACAACGATGGAAACATTAGAAAAGAAAAATACTCCCTGCGCTTGATAAGCGAAAGGTTGGCAGAGCTACTGCCCTACCCTGTTACCTTTTGCCCTGAAAATACTGGAACTCAGGCACAAGCCGCCACAGATAAACTCACACCGTCCTCCTTTCTTCTTTTGGAAAACACCCGTTTTGCAGAAGGGGAGAAAAAGAACAGTGCGGCTTTGGCTGCAGAATGGAAAGCCTTGGCCAATTTTTACATTAATGATGCCTTTGGGACTGCTCACCGGGAACATGCTTCCACTGTAGCTTTGGCTGAACAATTTAAACCCGATCGTAAAGCAGCCGGTCTCTTACTAAATAAGGAGATCATCCAGGGATACAAAGTTTTAAATGACCCCATGAGTCCTGTTGTGGCTATTATTGGCGGATCCAAAGTTTCAGACAAAATAGGTCTTTTAGAAAAAATGATAGATCTAGCCGATGATATTATCATCGGAGGCGGAATGGCGTATACTTTTATTGCTGCTCAGGGAGGACTGGTAGGAAATAGCATTCTTGAGGAAGATTATTTTGAGCTGGCCCGAAAGATCCTGAATAAAGCCAATGAAAATGACACCAAAATCCATATCCCGAAAGACTCGGTTGTAGCCGATCGGTTTCACAGAGATGCAAAAACAGAAGTGTCTACCAGTCGTGAAATACGAGATAACTGGATGGGGCTGGATATTGGACCCAAGGCAATTGAAGAATTTCAAAAGGTTATCCTTCCTGCAGGAACAATTATATGGAATGGCCCAATGGGTGTATTTGAAATGCCCCCTTTTGCCAAAGGGACAGATCAGGTGGCTCGAGCCATCGCAGATGCTACCTCTAGAGGAGCATACTCTTTAGTCGGAGGCGGAGATTCCGCCAGCGCAGTCAAAATGTTAGCGCTCAGTGACCGCATGAGCCATATCTCAACTGGCGGAGGTGCTATGCTTACCCTATTGGAAGGCAAACCCCTTCCAGCTATCGTGGCCTTAGAATCGAGCTAACTATTTGACTGAGGTTTTGCATATGCGTACAGACCAACTTGAAATACGGTTAAGCTGAGGCTAGGTAGGAACGAATATGCTCAACAATGTGCTCCTGCTGATCCATAGTTAATTCGGTATGCATGGGTAAAGACATCACTTCTAATGAGGCTTTTTCAGATTCAGGGAAATCACCTTTAGAATAACCAAACTCTTTATACGCATCTTGAATATGGAGCGGAATCGGATAATAGACTCCACACGGTAACCCCTCATTCGAAAAGTGCTCTACTAAACCATCTCTGTATTTTGCGGGAACCCGGAGCGTATATTGATGGAACACATGAGAGGTGAAGGACGCACGAAATGGGGGTGTAACACCCTCAATATCTTTCAGCAATTCATCATAGCGATCCGCTGCATGAATACGACTTTGAATGTATTGGTCCAAATACTTGAGTTTAACATTCAAAACGTGAGCCTGAATAGTATCCAATCGAGAATTCACACCTATGTGGTCATGATGATATCGCTTCGTACTACCGTGATTACATATCGATCGGATTCGGTTCGCCAATGCATCATCATCTGTTACGAGAGCTCCTCCATCTCCATAACCACCCAAATTTTTGGAAGGAAAAAAAGAAGTGGCACCAATGTGACCTAGTGTTCCAGACTTTTCCTTTTTACCATCTGGAGAGTGGTAGTCCGCACCAATAGATTGTGCATTATCCTCAATGACATAAAGACCATGCGATTCAGCAAGTCTTCGAATATGCGTCATCTCGCAGCACTGCCCAAAAAGATGAACGGGCACGATGGCCTTCGTTTTATGGGTAATAGCAGCCTCGATTTGCACCTCATCGAGATTATAGGTATGCGGATTAATATCAACGAAAACAGGCTTCAATCCCAGCAGTGCAATAACCTCTGCTGTTGCTATAAATGTAAAAGGAGTGGTAATGACCTCGTCCCCCGGCTTCAAATCCAGCGCCATCATTGCAATCTGTAAGGCGTCTGTGCCATTTCCGCATGGAATCGCATGCTCCACTCGGTGATAACTTGCCAAATTCTTACTAAATTCGTGGACGCTGGGGCCATTGATAAATTGAGCTTTAGATAGGATTTCAGAAATCCCTTCTAAAACTTCTTCTTTAATATTCTCGTACTGGGATACGAGATCTACCATTTGAATCTTCTTCATTAAATTACGGTTTTATCCTGCCCAAAGATAGCAGAAAAATTACCGCTATAAAGAACAACTGGCCTGCATTCAAAACATAGTTATCATAAATACGTAATATTGTGTGACAAGCAATTGAGAGAACGTTTTCGAACCGGAAAACACTGAAAAATACGATGTAAATATGAAGTATCGGAGATTAAATCAAGAGGAGCTAATAGAACTCGAACAAGAATTTGTCCGCTTTTTAGCGGCTCACTCCATGCCGGCTTCGGACTGGGAAAGTTTAAAAAGAGACCAACCCGAAGATGCAGAAGAGTGGATTGAGCGCTTTTCAGATTTTGTTTTCGAAAAAACCTTATCGGATGTGAACTATCTGGAACTCCGAACAGCTCACAATATTCAGATTGTAAAGGTCGACACCGTTCCTTTTATAATGAGAGGTATTCGAGTAATCGATAATCCCTATCTCAATTTTCTAGACGAAAGCTCGCCCCAAACCTGGAATAAAATTCTAAAAGAGCACGGCGGAAAATTACAAACCTTTCAAGCGACGAAGACACCCAAAGGTACCGTCAATGAAGCCAAGTTTGAATTCATGGAAAATGGATATCTGATTCTAAAAGATCCCAATCTTTTCTATTCGCTAGAGAATCTTCAAAAAAATCAATCAGATTGATTCCATCGTTGTTCTTCCAAAGCCGCTTCTCGAACCGCTTCAGCAACCTTGAAAGCGACCTCTGCGTTCAGAGTTGGCGGAATAACCATATCAGGAGTAGGATGCATCAGGCAATTCGAAATTGCTCGAGCAGCCGCAATTTTCATCTTTGCCGAAATGGTTTTCGCTCTGGCATCTAAGGCCCCGCGGAAAATACCCGGGAAGCCCAGAACATTATTCACTTGGTTGGGTAAATCAGATCGCCCTGTTCCTACTATAGCTGCTCCACCTTTTTTAGCCTCTTCAGGCATAATTTCCGGCTCCGGGTTCGCCAACCCAAATACAATGGCATCTTTTGCCATCCGCTTAATATCCTCGGCTTTTAACAGATTGCCCACCGATACGCCAATAAAGACATCAGCCCCATCTAGTGCATCCTGAAGTCCGCCACTTACCTTATCTTTATTTGTGAACTGAAGTAACTCTTGCTTTGATGAATTGAGGTCCTCTCGATCAGGGGAAACAATCCCCTTACTATCACATACTAATATACTTTTCACTGGCACACAAGTATCGAGATGCTCTCCACCCACACATTGAAGGAGCTTAGCTATAGCCACGCCGGCAGCACCAGCGCCATTGATGACTACTTTTAGATCACTAAATTCTTTTTTGACTAATTTAGCTGCATTTATCAAACCGCCCAGTACCACAATGGCGGTGCCGTGCTGGTCATCGTGAAAGACAGGAATACCGATATCTTGAAGTCGCTGCTCCACTTCAAAGCTATTTGGAGCAGAAATATCCTCTAAATTTACTCCACCAAAAACAGGCGAAATCATTTTGACCGTTTCTACAATTTTATCCGGATCCTGAGTATCTAAACAGATGGGGAAGGCATCAATTCCTGCAAACCTTCTAAAAAGCATTGCCTTTCCTTCCATAACGGGAATTGCCGCTTTGGCCCCTATGTTGCCCAAACCCAAAACAGCGGAGCCATCTGTAACGATAGCTACAGTATTGCTTTTAATAGTATAATCCCATACCTTCTCCGGATCCTCAGCAATTTCACGACAAGGTGCAGCTACGCCAGGAGAATACACAAGAGCTAAATCTTCCTTGGTTCGAACATCAAATTTAGTTCCCACTCTGATTTTCCCGCGCAAGCGCTTGTGCAGGATTAATGATTCTTTAAAGTAATCCATATTTTGTGCTATTGTTACATGCAATAGTATGAAAGATTCTTCACATCTGAGACACAAATGTTAGAAAAGCTAAAGGTCCTAAATCACATATTGGCAGGAATTCGAGCAATTCTTATCGTCATACTTCTATTGATATGTCTATTTTTCTTTCTTCTTTCTGAACCCCTGGTGAAAAATAAATTCAACTATGCCAGAAAATGGCGACGCCTTTATTGCAAGCTTTCTTTAAAGATTTTAGGATGTCGGGTTCATTATAAGAGTAGCTCCACACCACTTCCGACTCACTATTTATTGGTGAGCAACCATCACAGCTTTTCAGATCCTCTGGTTACATTGGCATTTTTGGATGGTATGCCTGTGGCCAAGGCTGAAATTCGAAAATATCCCATTATTGGGTATGCTGCATTGAAAACAGGAATCATCTACGTAAAACGCGAAGAAAAAAACAGCCGTAAAAATGCAAGAGAATCCATTACAGAAGCTCTTGAAAAGGGGCGATCTGTGTTGGTATATCCTGAAGGAACCATCTCTCCTTCTCGCCAATCATTACACTCGTTTAGAAATGGTGTTTTCCAGAGTGCGATTCAAAGTAACTCACCCGTAATCTGTCTTGCCATCCACTATCATCATAAAAATGGCTATTGGGAATCAAAGCGAAGTATTCTTAAACAATTTTTTTGTCAATTTGGAGTTTGGAGTCAAACTATAACCTTAAAAGTCTCCGATCCACAGCATTACAACAAAAGACAAAAAGCTTCAATAGAAGCTCAAAGTTGGATTCAGAAAGAACTGATTAAGCTGGAGGACGACTCCTAAGTATTTTATAAGGTGAGAGGCAGAAGGTGATTTAGGTTTACTATAAGACGGGTTGTAAAGGTTAAATAGATTTTTCATGAAAAACCTGAGTAAAAAGATTCATGAATAGCTTGTTAAATTATTGAAGGCAATAGCACTCAAATTTAATTATTTGTATACTTGTACCTACAACTTTTAGCCCTCAATTTTAGTTGTTTATACGTATTGTAAAGTAGACTATGAGATCGAAATTTTTCCTTTTAAGTGCAGCGGTGCTTATTTTATTGGTATCTTCCTGTCAGGACTCTAAGCCGGATAAATCTTCTGGAAATCGGCAAGGCCGCACTTTTCCTGTTCGGGCGGTCGTATTAGAGCCTTCTTCCTTTTTTCGAGAGTTTAATGCAACTGGAACATTTGAGCCTAATGAGCAAGTGATGGTAGCGACTGAAATCCCAGGCAGGATCGAGAACATTCACTTTACAGAAGGTGACTTCGTGAATCAAGGACAACTCTTAGTATCCATAAATGCCGATGATATTCGAGCCGAACGCCGTCGGCTGCAATCAGCACTAAAAAATGCCCGCTCAAAAGCTGAGAGAGGTAAAAGGCTGCGTAAAATTGAAGCTATAAGTGAAGAGGAATTGGAGGATTTACTATTTGAGGTAGAAAGCCTTGAAAATCAGCTATCCGAAAATGAGGTGCGATTAAATCGAACTCAAATACGAGCCCCGTTCTCAGGAGTAACCGGCTTTCGACAGCTCAGCCCGGGCGCTTTCGTGAATACCGGAGACGAAATTGTGGAACTCGTTCAATATCATCCATTAAAAGTTCAATTTGAATTGCCACAAAGATATGCGGACAAAATAAAGATAGGTGACTCTATTTCAATTGATTATGGAGAAAACACGCAATTCAAAGTACCTGTAGCCTCTATTTCCTACCGAATAAATGAAATGAATCGAGCATTTGAGGTTCGGACGGTTGTTGATAATAAGAACCAGGAAATTCTGCCGGGGAGCTTTGCAAGTATAAATGTACCTGTGTATGAAACTGATTCCGCCTTACTCATTCCCTCAGATGCCGTGATCAAAACCATAGATGAAGAAGAAGTATTTGTGGTCAAAAATGGAACAGCACAGAAGGTAAAGGTTCAAACTGGAATGCGAAATGAAAAGGCTGTTGAGATTAAAAAAGGATGTCAGGCCGGTGACACGGTGATCATCACAGGTCTGGTTTCCCTATCTAATGGAAACAAGGTGAATGCCACCTTAGTAGACTGGCAAAACTCAAGTCAATGAATTTATCCTCACTCTCCATAGATCGCCCTGTACTGGCTACCGTCATGTCTCTGGTTATATTTCTTTTTGGAATCATAGCCTTTACGTTTTTGGGCGTACGCGAATACCCTTCAGTGGATCCGCCAATTATTTCAGTTCGAACGAATTACCCTGGTGCCAATGCTAATATTATTGAAACACAGATTACTGAGATTCTGGAAGAAAGCATCAATGGAGTAGCCGGAATTAATTCTCTTTCCTCAATTTCCAGTGATGGCAGAAGCAGTATTACTGTTGAATTCAACTTGGGAGCAGATCTCGAAGCCGCGGCCAATGATGTTCGGGATCGAGTATCCAGAGCGGTGAGAGATCTCCCCCCTGAAGCAGAACCCCCGATAGTCACTAAAGCGGATGCAGATGCCACGACCATTCTGGCCATGACGGTTCAAAGTAATGAGCGGGATTTGATGGAATTAACGGAGTTTGCCGATCGCTTTTTTAAAGAACGCTTGCAAACGATAGATGGAATAAGCCAAATCACAATATGGGGATCGAAGGCCTATTCCATGCGACTAAAAATGGATCCCGAAAAAATTAAGGCATACGGATTAAGCCCTCAAGATGTCAGACTCGCCCTGCAACGCGAAAATGTAGAACTTCCTAGCGGCAAGATTGAGGGGTACCGTTCCGAATTGAGTATACGAACGTTTGGACGGCTCCAGACACCAGAAGAATTCAATAACCTCATCATCCGGGAAGATGGAAATACACTCATCCGATTTAAGGATATTGGCCTGGCATCCATTGAGCCCCTGGATCAACAAACTCTGCTGCGAGGAAATGGACTCATTCCCATGGTGGGTATTGCTGTAACTCCCCTTCCCGGAGCCAACTATATCTCTATTGCCGATGAATTCTATGAACGAGTGGAGCAGCTAAAAAAGGATATGCCGGATGATCTGGAATTGGGGTATGCTATCGACACAACACTACCTATCCGAGCCGCTATTGACGATGTCACGCTGACCATCGTCCTCGCTTTTTCTTTAGTCATTCTGATTATCTTCTTTTTCCTAAGAGACTGGCGTTCTACACTCATTCCTGCTGTAGCTATTCCGGTTTCATTAGTGGGTGCTTTTTTCATCATGTACGCATTCGACTTTTCCATAAATATTTTAACCTTATTGGGCGTGGTTTTGGCTACCGGACTTGTAGTTGATGATGCCATCGTGATGTTGGAAAATATCTATCAAAAAATAGAAGAAGGGAAAAAGTCAATGCAAGCAGCTCACGAAGGTGCACGGGAGATCTTTTTTGCCATTATTGCAACAACCGTAACCCTAGTGGCCGTTTTTCTACCGGTCATCTTTCTACAGGGATTGACGGGAAGACTTTTCCAGGAATTTGGAATTGTCGTCGCCGGTGCCGTTATCATATCTACTTTTGTATCTCTCACACTCACCCCTTCCCTTTCTGCCCGAGTTCTCAAGAAAAAAGATTTATCAAAAGGATTCTACGCCCGAACAGAGAAACACTTTAAATGGCTGACCCAATCCTATACAAATAAACTTTCCCTTTTCTTGAAAAACAAATGGATTTCTCCCCTGGCCATAGCTCTAGCTGGACTGGGTACCTATATGTTGTTTACTTCATTGCCGAGCGAATTAGCTCCCATGGAAGACAAGAGCGGATTCCGCGTAATCGCTTCTGCCCCGGAAGGCGTGAGTTATGAACTGATGGATCGCTACGTCCTGGACCTTCTTCGGCTGGTCGATACAATTCCGGAAAAGGAAGCGCTCATTTCCGTGACTGCGCCCTCATTTGGATCGTCAACGTCGGTCAATTCCGCTTTTATGAGGGTTACCCTTAAACGACCAGATGAAAGAGAGCGGTCCCAAATGGAAATTGTAAGCGATCTCTATCCCAAATTAAAACAGCTTTCTTTTGCGAATGCTTTTATTGCGCAAAGTCAAACCATTGAGGTGACCCGTTCTCTTGGAGGATTGCCGGTGGCCTACGTATTACAGGCTCCGAATTTGGATCGTCTGAGAGAGATTCTACCTAAGTTTATGGAAGCCGCTGCTGAAAGGCCCGAATTCAATGTTCTTGACCTCAATTTAAAGTTTACCAAACCCGAAATTAATATTCGAATCAATAGAGAGCGTGCAAGATCTCTTGGAATTTCAGCTCAGGATATCGCAGAAACTATTCAGTTGTACTTCAATCAACAACGAATGGGCTATTTCATAAAGAACAATAAACAGTACGAGGTGGTTGGAGAAGCGGAGCGAGTACACAGAGATCAGCCCGATGATATTTTATCTCTCTCCCTTCGAAATGCGAATGGCGAATTGATTCCTATGTCTGATATTATCGAGCTGGAAGAGCGTTCTACGCCTCCTCAAATATTCCACTTTAATAGATATACTTCTGCAACAGTATCAGCTGATTTAAGCTCGGGCTATACTATCGGGCAGGGAATTCAGGCAATGGACGAAATTGCAGCAGAGATACTGCCAGATAATTTCAAAACAGACCTTTCCGGTGCTTCAAAAGAATTTCGCGATAGTGCCGGGGGACTTTCCTTTGCTTTTATTTTGGCTCTGGCTTTGGTATTTCTAACCCTGGCCGCTCAGTTCGAAAGTTATGTTGATCCGCTCATCATTATGTTTACCGTGCCCCTGGCTCTGGTAGGAGCATTGTTTTCGCTTTGGATCTTAGGATTCACACTAAATATATTTAGCCAAATCGGAATGATCGTACTCATAGGAATTGTGACAAAAAATGGAATTTTAATCGTAGAATTCGCCAATCAAAAACTCGCACAAGGCCAAACGAAATTAGAGGCTATAACCAATGCGAGTGCTTCTCGATTTAGACCGATTTTAATGACGAGCCTAGCCACCTCCCTGGGGACCTTGCCGATTGCGTTAGCTTTAGGCTCGGCCGCAACGAGTAGAATACCTATGGGTGTAGCCATCATTGGGGGATTGCTCTTTGCCATGATTTTAACCTTATTTATTATTCCGGGGATGTACCTGTTGATATCAAGAAAAAAACCAGCAGAAGATGTATAAATTATCATTTGCTTTTCTCTTTGCTTTCCTATTCAGCAGCACTAATGGATGGGGACAACTAAATGTGGAAGAGTTAGTACAACTTACCATCGATAACAACCATCAGCTGGCTGCAAATAATTATCAGGTGCTGGAGGCAAAAACCTTAAATACGAAAGGGGTTGCCGGATATTTCCCCCGAATCAGTTTATCCGGGAATGCCCGTACAGATATCAATAATATCCGCCTTCAGTTCTTCGATAATCGCGAAATAAGTCAAAATAATGCCGACAACTATTCGGCAGGAGGCAATCTTGATATTGAATATCCTATATATGAGGGAGGAGCTAAGAAAGCTCGTAGAAAGCAACTCAGACTCAATGCTGAAGTCAGCGAGATCAATTATCAAACGAATAAAGAAGAAATTCTGCGCCTTTTATTCAACCACATGGCTGAATACCAACTTCACAATAGGCAAATGGAGGTATATGCATCCGATACTTTACACTGGACAGAACTTTTAGAATTGCGAAGGGATATGAAAGCACTCGGGCGCGGAGATCAAAAAGATATCGTGCAAATAGAGGCCGAATTGAATAGTTCAAAAATCCAGTTTCAGCGCGCTCATCAATCTGCGCTTTTAGCTCGAACCCAATTGGAGTCCCTTACCTTTATTGACAGTGCAGCAGTCGTAGACTTAAAAAACCTCAGAACCTTTTTAGAAAATCGAACGATCAATCCTGCTGAGATAGGGCCTTCTATTTTGAAGGGTGCAGAACTTGAACTCGCCCAGCGAACCACACTCCTTTCTCTATCTCAATCGGCTTTATATCCAACCATTTCTTTATTTGCAGGATATGGATTTAACTGGTCCAGGAATGCGGTTGGAGTCTTACTGAGTAACCAAAATTTTGGGCCTTATGGTGGAATTAACCTGAACTGGACACTATACGACGGAAACAGGCTTCAAAAAGAAAAAGAGGCGGCGAAAATGGCGGAACTGAGCCAGCAGGAGATCGTGAAAAACCAGAAACGAGAAATCACTTATGCAAAACGTGAATTCAATCAGGCCATTCAAACTGAGCGGTCTATTTTTCGCCAGGAAGAAAAGCAGAGGGAAATTCTGGAGCGCCAATATCAAATATTTGAAAATCAATATCGAGAAGGCCAATCAGATATACTGGAAGTATTGAATTATCGCAGACAATATAGACTCAGTCAACTCAATGCCAACTTGGCAAATTACCAAATAATCCAATATCTCATTGATTGGTTATATTTTGATGGTCAGCTCCGACAGATGTAGTCTTCTAAGCGCCTACTTTAAACTGCATATCCATCACATCGTCTTCGCGATAAAGCATAACCGGAACCGGACTGTTATTCAAAACCTTGAATGAATGAGATATGCTTAAGTCACTCATGATATCTGTCCAGGGTCGGGTCAATAGACAAATCATATCAATATCGTGCTCTTTAGCATATTCAAGAACGCCCCTACTAATGCTCTCATGCGTTGTAACAGTTTCGTACCCATTGAGATTGGCTGATATGGGATATTGCCTATGCCTCCACAACACTTGAGGAGGCTGTACAATTTTAAGACAGTGTAAGTTAGCCTGCAATCGAAGTGCCGTGTCCATACCTACTCGTAAAAAGGATTTTTCGACATCGGGATAAGAACTATATGCCAACAGAATATTATTGATCTCGCGAGGGGGACTACTATCAGGAATCACAATATGTGGACCACAACTTGCGAGCCCCTCTTCTTTCTGTAACCAATATCTTCGAATGGAATCTGTATTTAAAAAATGTCGTGTAGAACTAACAAGCCAGTCTCTCGACCCATTGGACCGTTCCCAACCGGGATCAGGTTCATGTATTTCCAATGTGGCATTGAGCTGTTTTTTGATGTAGTGAACGAAGTCTTTGGAATGGTGATCAATAATACCTTCGGAAGCAATACATCGCAATTTCATAGGGTTCCATTTAATTCAGATTTATAACGCAATTAAAGGTCATTTTAGTTCTTTCAAGTCTTAAAAACCAAGCCCTTATTTACTGTATTTTGACAAATAATATTTGGTTTAAAAACCAACAAAACAAATAGTAGGGCTAAATATATCAATAAACTATTATTTGTATGTCAAATTATTAAAAACAAAATATATCTCTGCCCCATTTAGTCAAGCTCTATAAAAACCGAGTTGTTTCTTTAAATCCCGAATCTATTCAGGCATTAATGGCAAAAAATACTTTGTAAAAATGTGTACCGACCCATTCCAAATGTAGAACGCAAACCCTACAGGTCTGTTCGGATTTGCCACGCCACAAATGCGTGAGGGATAGAAGCGGCAGGCAGGGCCATAGCCGGTGCGTCCCAGCGCATCCAAAAATATCGCCTCATGCTTTCTTTTTCTGCGATCAGAATACGATAAAGAAAAAGTCCAGGCAGCCGTAGAGCGAGTAGGTCCCGAGGAACGCCTGCGGCGTCCTCGAGGACGAAGCGACCGGAGGAAGCCCCACGCAGCCGTACGGCTGTCACCGAATATGGCCCTGACTACGAGTGGATAGCCCGCTCCTGATGGGGCCGCAGGCCCATCAGGACACGCCCATATCCCCATCGAAAACCAGGCGAAATAGGATTGAGGTAAAAGAAAGCTGATTCAAATTTGTATATTTACGACATGTTGAGAAAATGGGTTTTTATATTTTGCGTGTGCGGATGGTGGATCTCTTCGGTAACTGCGCAAATCTATGAGCGAACTGATATTCGGCCAGCCACTCTGATAGGTATACACTATGGATATGGGGAGCCTTTGGGCGATATGAGTGCGCGGTTTGGAAATCATCATGCATTGGGCATTTCCCCTTCTTACATGACTTCGAAGGGGTGGATTTATGGTATAACGGCGCGTTACAATTGGGGAGCCCGGGTAAAAGATCCGGTGGCCGCTAACTTATTTACTGAGGATGGGTTTATTATAGGAAATAACCAGGGTCCTGTCACTTTCAAAACGCGTCAGCGGGGGCTTTCAACCTTGCTCAATTTCGGTAAAATTATTGATCTCACCGAAAGTACATCTCGAACGGGCATTCGCACCGAATTGGGAGCCGGCATGCTTTGGCATTGGGTTCGGCTACAGGATGATACGCGTTCAGCAACTCAGATTCTCGACCCCTACCATAAAGGGTACGACCGACTGACGGGCGGACTGGCGGGAAGTCTGGATGTTTCATTTAATTATATGGCCGCCAACCGGGGATTGAATTTTCGAGTAGGTGTCAATTACTTGTTTGCTACTACGAAAAGTCAGAGGGGATATAATTACGATACGAGACAGGCAGATACGAAACGGCGGTATGATGGTATGGTTACGGGATATATCTCCTTTATTCTACCGATCTATACTTCCAATGACGATTCACTGATCTATTATTAATGCGGCACAAGCTGTTATTTGCGATATACCAATTTTTGATTCGGCTTTATGGGCTGGGTATTAAAGGCGCGGCCCTGTGGTCTTCTAAAGCTCGATCCTGGATAGAGGGACGAAAAAAACCTCAGGTCCCTCCTGCTACATGGAAAGGCCATCGGCCCATTTGGTTCCATGCGGCTTCGACCGGCGAATTTGAGCAGGGGCGTCCTATAATGGAAAAATTGCGAGAACGTGATCCTCATCGTCCGATTTTACTTACCTTTTTCTCTCCTAGCGGATACGAGGCGACTCAAAAGTATGCCGACCAATATGTCATTACATACCTTCCACTGGACACCTATTCGAATGCGAGGAAGTTCATCAAAAAGTGGAATCCCGCACTGGCCATATTTATAAAGTACGAAATTTGGCCCAGCTATTTATCCGTTTTAGAGCAACATCATATCCCCGCCTTGGTGATTTCATCGAGATGGAGGCCTCAGCAAATTTATTTCCGATCCGGTCGCCATCTTTTTTTTCCCTTACTCCAGAAAATGGATCACATTTTCGTGCAGGACGCCCTCTCTATGGAGGTATTGAAAATGGAAGGCCTTGAACAAGTGACACTGGCCGGTGATACTCGAATAGACCGGGTTAGGGATATCGCAAAAGAACCTTTCTCTCATCCCCTGCTGTCGGCCATTTCACCCAACGAAAAAATTTTTATCATGGGTAGCAGCTGGCCGGCTGATGAGAAACTGCTTTTTGAAGCTATGAAAAAGTCGCATTGGCCAAATTTTGATCGCATTCTCATCGTACCGCATGAACTCTCCGTCTCACATATCAGCCAATTGGAGTCGGAGGCACCGCAATCGAGTTGTACAGTACAGCAAAGTGCTCCAGATCCCGATTCAAAAATAATTATTGTCAATGAAATGGGCATTTTAGCCTATCTGTACCGAATGGCTGATTGTGTCTATGTCGGCGGTGGCTTTGGGGATGGCATACATAGCATATTAGAAGCAGCTGTTTATGGCGTTCCCGTCATCTTTGGCCCCAAACATCACAAATTTAAAGAGGCCGAGGATCTCATTCGATTGGGTGCAGCAAAAGCAGTTCAGGACTCGTCTGACTTATTAAATGCCAGCGTACATTTTGACCAGTCAGCTATTCGACATGAAGTAAAAGCTGCTTTAGATCAATATTTTCGAGAACAGTCGGGAGCTAGTGAGCGCGTGAGTCACTATATTGAGCAACGATTAAAAAAGAAGACATGAAATCCTTACACGAACTTTTTCAAGGACTGCGCGTGTTAGTGATCGGCGATACAATGATCGACCGCTATTTAACTGGGACTGTGGATCGCATTTCTCCGGAAGCACCCGTTCCTATCCTTCGAAGAAAGATCAGGGAAGACCGTCCGGGTGGTGCTGCAAATGTGGCTCTCAATGCGGCTGCATTAGGTATGCAGGTTGGAATTTGCTCTCTTCACGGGCGAGACCCTGAAGGGGAACACCTGAGGGAAATCACTTTTGAGGCCGGCTTGCACAATCAATTCTGGGCTGAAACTGATGAACGCCCCACCACACTCAAGACGAGAGTGATTGCCCGACAGCAACAACTTTTGCGAGTAGATTTTGAGGAAACACATCCCCTTTCTGAAGTGGAGCAGTCCGCTTTCGAAGCCCGGATTCAGGATGCTTTTCAGCGCTTTAAACCTCAGGTTGTCATTCTACAGGATTACAACAAAGGCGCTTTAAATCCATCGAGCATTTCTTTTGCCCTGAAATTAGCCCAAGAAAAAAAGTGTTTTGTGGCTGTTGATCCCAAGCGAGATCATTTTACAGCCTATACAGGGGTAGATCTCTTTAAGCCTAACCTTATGGAGTTTCGAACAGCAACGGGATGGTCGGGTCAAGTTTCCGAAGAAGAATTACATCCTGTAGCCGATCAATTTATTGAAGGTATTCAGGCGAAACATCTTTTCATCACTCTTTCGGCGGATGGCATTTATTATCGAAATTCCAAAGCTGAAGGTGGCCTGGCTCCCACCACCTCTCGTCCTATTGTTGATGTGTGCGGAGCCGGAGATGCTGTCATAGCTGTTGCCGCCGCTGCCTTATATTCAGGAATGAGTCCCTTGGAGACGGCCCGATTGTGTAATATAGCTGGCGGTCAGGTGTGTGAACGCGTGGGTGTTAGCCCAGTGGAACTTGAAGCCCTGGAGCGAGAATATGGGAATCGAGCAAACAAATAGAACCGTCATCTCAGAATATTACAATGCCGTAGAGGCGCAATGCATTACGTCTCTACAAATACCAAATTCCCACACCATGATCAGTCATTTTGCGATTGACCTGAAATCTCGCACAGATGAACGTTGTTGGACCTTCAGGAGATGA
>Ga0209944_1000163_pt1 | contig 29121 bp, 27 predicted proteins | sample SalPonR1_C_D2_MG_FD_185701 | JGI IMG/M metagenome (GOLD analysis project Ga0209944, IMG submission 185701) | Salt pond soil microbial communities from South San Francisco under conditions of wetland restoration - Salt Pond MetaG R1_C_D2_MG... ...
AGTCCCCGCGTCAGCCGCCGGGCGCGGGCATTGAGTTCCGACAGGCGGCCAAGGCAGGCATCCTCTGACCCAAGATGGAAACCGATCTCCTCCTCGGTTTCCCGACAGGCGCAGGCAAAGCCGTTGGCGTCCTCGCGTTCCAGCCGGCCACCGGGAAACGCCATCTGACCGGACCAGGGATCGCCCTCGCGCTCGGCGCGGCGAATCATCAGCACATGCAGTTCCCCCTCGAACACCTTGAGAATGACCGCCACAGCGGCGCGCTGCATTACCGGGCGCAGCCACTGGCGGCGGGCGCGGTGACGGGCCAGGCGATCTTCGGCAAGCTGGAGGAGGGCGACAGACACGCAGTGATTCAAGGCAACTGAACCCCGATTAAGCCAGCCAGGGCCGGCGCTTGCAAGCCGACGCGCCGCCGCGGCGCGGTAAGCGGGTACAATCAGCCGTTCTACGGGAGAACGGGGCGTGTACCCGGCCCGACAGCAGGACAGTCACAGACCCGCAGGCATCCGATGACATCCACCGAATCACCCCTCTTCGAGCTGCGCAATGTCTCACTCACCTACCGGGCTCGCCCGGTGCTGCGCGGCCTGCGCTGGCGCGTCAACCCGGGTGAACAATGGGCGGTGCTTGGACCCAATGGCGCCGGCAAGACCGTCCTCGCGTCGATCATCAGCGGCGAGCAGGCGCATTTCTCCGGCCACTGCGATCGATCGGACGCCCTGTCCACCCAGGGCACCGCCTACGTGGGCTTTGAACGTGCGCGATCGCTGATAGCGCGTGAGCGCAAGCTTGACGTCTCGGAATTCAACTCCGACGCGACTGATCGCGGCACAACCGTCGCCGACCTGCTGCCACACCCGGCGGATACCGCAGCATGCGATGCCTGGATACAGCGACTCGAGATGGCCCCATTCCTCAACCGCGGGCTGCGCTACATCAGCACGGGACAGATGCGCAAGGCACTGCTGGCGAGCGCCATACTCTCGCATCCCGGGCTGCTGATTCTGGACAGCCCCCTGGATGGCCTCGACGCGAGCAGCCGGGACATACTGGCAGCAGCCCTGGAACAACTGCTGCAAACTGATCAACCCGTGCTGCTGCTGGCGCGTGAGATGGATGATATTCCGCAACACTGCAGCCATGTTCTGGTGCTCGATCGCGGCCGCATAGTCGCCGCCGGTGCGCGCACGACACTACTTGATGACCCGGCAGTGCGACAGATCATGCAGCCGGCGACGGCTCCGCTGCGCGCACTGCCACCCTTGGCGAAGCGCAGCACCACTCCGGACGCCGACAGCGACCTCATCAGGCTGCGCGGGGTCGGCGTCAGCTACGGTAATGCGCGCATCCTGCACGACGTCAACTGGACCTTCGCCGTCGGTGACCACTGCTGCGTAGCCGGCCCCAACGGATGCGGCAAGACCACGCTTCTGGGCCTGATCACCGGTGACAATCACAAGGCCTACGGCCAGGACGTCTCTCTTTTCGGCCGGCAGCGCGGCAGCGGAGAGAGCGTCTGGGATATCAAACAGCAGTTCGGGCAGGTGGATACGCAGCTGCAGCTCACCTTCAGTCGCGGCATGCGCGTGATCGAGGTGGTCACATCGGGCTTCTTCGACTCGGTGGGCCTCTTTGATGACTGGAGCGACCGTCAGCGCGAGCACGCCCTGGCCTGGCTGGCGGCGCTGGGTCTGACGCCCCTGGCGCCGGAACCCTTCGATGCGCTGTCCTTCGGCATGCAGCGCATGGTCCTGCTGGCTCGCGCGATGGTGAAATCGCCGCGCATCCTGGTACTGGATGAACCGACGCTGGGGCTGGATGGCGTCCATCGGCGCCTGTTTCTGCGAGCGCTCGAGCACATCGTCGCAGCATCTGACACCCAGCTGCTGTTCGTCAGTCATTCGCCGGGGGCGTTGCCGGCCTGCATCAACCAGTACCTGCACTTCGTCCCGGCAGAGCCCGGTTTCACCGTCAGGTGCGAGCCGGCGCTCTAATAGCCCGTTCGATCAGCGCACGCAGCGCCGCACACTCTTCACGCCGGCAGTAAAGCAAGCCTCGCTCCGCCGTCGCCCTGGCCTGGGCGGCATTACCCGCATCGAGGTGCGTGCGGGCCAGTTCCAGGTAGAGTTCCGCATTATCCGGGTCGATGCGCTGTGCACGCTCGAGCAGGGCGATGGCGCCCGCACTGTCTCCTGCGGTCCGGGCCTGTACCGCCGACGCCAGCAAGGTGTTGCGGGCACTCCCTTCCGCGGGATCCAGCCGCGGCGGTGCCGCGGGTCGCGGCGTGGCCTCCCCGGCAGAGGAATCGGGCTGCTTTGAACCCAGGACCTCACCGCCGGGCGTGCTGATCCCGGCGGGAGACTCGCGCTGCTCGCCGAGCCCCGAACAAGCGGCGAGACAGGCGACGATCAGCAGCGCCGCAGTCCGCTGCGCAGCGGACAGGTACTGACAATCAAGCATCAGCCTTCTCCAAAGAGTTTCTGGAACCAGTCCCGCACCGGACTCGAGGATCCAGTGCAGGGGCTTTTCTGTACCGGCTCGCTGCCCTCGATGAACGGCAGCAGGCGCGCGCCGGGACAGCCCTCGGCAGACAACAGCCCGCTTTGCGCGTCCACCCAGTGCAGGCGGATACCGTCCGGCATGCGGTAGGCCAGCGGTCGTCGTGCCGAAGCCGCCATGAAGTCGGCCCAGACCCGCAGGGCGCCGTTGCTGCCCGTCAGGCCGGTACTGCCGTTGTCGTCGCGACCGATCCAGGTCACCGCCAGGAGGTCTCCCGAAAAGCCGGCAAACCAGGAGTCGCGATTGTCATTGGTAGTGCCCGTCTTGCCAGCGACATCGAAATCCTGCGGCAGCTGCGCGTAGACACCTCGACCCGTGCCCTCGCGGACAACACCACGCAGCGCGTAGTGCAGCAGATGGACGACCCGCAGGTCCAGGGTGCGGTCGAAGGCGAGCGGGTAGCGGCGCAGCGGCTCGCCGCGTGCATCGACGATGTCGCGGATGCTGCGCAGCGGCATGCGAAAGCCACCGGCGGCAATGGTCTGGTACATGCGCGCCATGATCAGCGGTGAATACTCACCCGCCCCGAGGGTCAATGCCGGCACGGACGGCAGATCGACCGTCACGCCGAGTTCACGCAGAGTCGACACCACCCGCTCGATGCCCAGGTCGAGGCCCAGCCGCGCCGTGGCCACATTGTGGGATTGCGCCAGCGCCCGGTGCAGGAGCACCTCGCCGTGGTACTTGCGATCGAAATTGCGGGGTTCCCACACCGTTCCATTGGGCAATGCCACAGACAGGTGCGTATCGTCCAGGGGTGTAGCCAGGGTATAGCGGCTACTTTCGGCCAGTGCCGTCAGGTAGACCGCCGGCTTGAACAGCGAGCCGGCGGGACGGCGCGCATCCAGCGCACGATTGAAGCCGGCATAGCGCGGCTGCCTGCCGCCGAGCAGCGCGACGACCTCACCACTGTCCACCCGCGTGACCACGCTGGCGGTCTCCAGCGCAGCGTCAAGGCCGAGTCCATCCATGACCTGGCGCGAGCTGCGCTCGAGCTGACGCTGCAGCAGGGGATCGAAGGTGGTGAAAATACTGAGACCCAGCGTCGTCAGGTCCTCCTGCCGATATTCCTCGTCGAGCTGGCGTCGCACCAGGTCGAGAAAGGCCGGAAAGGCGTCCCGGACACGTTCGCGCCGGCTGACGCCGAGCGGCATGGCACGCGCCACCATGCCCGCCTCGCGGGGGATCACCCCCGCCTCGACCATCTCGTCAAGCACCAGGTTGCGTCGCTCGGTGGCACGCTGTGGATGGCGCAGAGGGTTGTACAGGGACGGGCCCTTGATCATGCCCACGAGAAGAGCCTGCTGATGGAGGCCCAGCTGCTCGAGCGGCATCTGGAAGTAATGCTGCGCCGCCAGCGCGAAACCGTGGATGGCGCGCGGCCCCTCCTGCCCCAGATAGACCTCGTTAAGGTAGCTCTCGAGAATGGCCTCCTTGTCATAGTGCAGCTCAAGGAGCACTGCCATGACCAGCTCGGTGAGCTTGCGGCTTATGGTGCGCTCGGGCGTCAGGTAGTAGTTCTTGACCAGCTGCTGGGTGATCGTGCTGCCACCCGCCACCACGCGCCCGGAGCGCAGGTTGCTCACCAGCGCCCGCGCCATGCCGAATGGAGAAAACCCCCAGTGCCGGAAAAACCGTCGATCCTCCACCGCCAGCAGACCACCAATCAGGGTGTCCGGTACTTCCTCGAGGCGCAGGAGAATCCGGTCCTCGCCATGGCCGGGATAGATACCGCCGATCTGCAGTGGATCGAGGCGCATGAGATCGATAGCCGCACGCTCGTCCGCCAGCGTTGCAACGCGGTCCTGCGCGATCGTCAGGCGAATCCTGCGCGCGGGCTCGGAATCCCCCGGGAAGTCAAAGCCGCGCGCATGAATGGCGAAGCGGGCGCCATCGCGCGCGTACTGTCCCGGCTGCAGCGCCTGGCGCGCCGGGGCATAACCGAGCAGCTCAAGCTCATAGGCCAGCTCTTCGGGACGCAGAGGCGCGCCAAGGAACAACTCCAGGGGCCGTGCATACACCTTGGCGGGCAGCGCCCACATCTTGTCGCTGAAGGTCCCGGTAATGCGCGCGTCGAGAAACGCCACGCCAACAGCGGCGAGGACCAGGAGAACGATGCCCAGTTTGAGCAGAGGTCGGCGGGTACGGGTCATGGGACGCGAGTCTACCGCATATCGCCGGGCCTGAGGCCCATGCGACCAACTCATTTATTTCACTGGGCAAAACAAGGGAACTATCGCCGATGACACAAGTCGCAATTTTATAGGGGCCAGCTTACTGGTCGCTTAAGGACCAAATTTCTGATTGAAAGGAGGCACTATGCAATCGTTACTGAAGACCGCCGCCGCGATCACGGCACTGACGCTCCCGATAACGGCCCTCGCCGAGCAGAGCATGAGCGACAAGGACAAGCAACGCCAGTGGTCAGAGATGCGCGCGGAGGCAGTGAGCGCATCCGAAATTCTGACGGGCGACGTCACGAACGTGCTGAACGCCGTCGGTAATGTCAAGGAGCTTATCCTTACGGAAGACAGCAGAAAGGTCGAGTATATTTTATATGACGTGCCCTACCCCTACGGTTTCTATGGAACCGATGACGGCTTCGTAGCGTTCGACAATGTCGCGCTTGAGCATGGTGGTTTCGGTGACATCAACGCGCGCTTTGATGACCAGGCCGACGCCCGGGCGCCGGAGCAGCTGAAACTCACCGCCTCGCAGGTGGATCACCGTGCGGTATCACGGCTGGTCGGCGAACAGGTCGTGTTTCAGGATGATGCAGTACGCACGCTGAGTGACATGTTGGTGCACCCCGAGACCGGGATGGTGACGCACTTTGTTGTCGAGATGAATCCCAACGCCATCTTCGCAACCGATAACCGTGCAATTCCCGCCAACATGGTGAGGATAAAGAGATCAGGCCTCATGCAGGTCAGCGTCACGGTGGACAAGGCACTCGGGATGAAAGAATACGATCCGAGCATGCTGTAAAGCATCGTTTGGCAACTGCACGAAAATGCCCGCTTCTGCGGGCATTTTTTTGTCTGCCCGTTGTTTGTCGAACGGCGTCCGAGCTACGGGACATGCCCGGGGCGCTTCATCACTGTTCAAGGCGCCCGCACACCCGGATAATGGCCGGTCACTGAAACGATCAGAGGTCGGCATGAAGAAATATAAGGTCTATGGCATCGGCAACGCATTGCTGGATACGGAAATACAGATTCACGATGAGGAGCTGGGCAGACTGGGCGTGGACAAGGGCCTGATGACCCTGATCGACGATGAGCGCCGGCAGGAGCTGCTCAACGGTCTGCAGGGGCACCTGGTCAAAGCCAACCACGCCAGCGGTGGCAGCGCCGGCAATTCGATGATCGCCACGGCGCTGTTCGGCGGCCCTACCTTCCTCAGCTGTAACGTGGCAGACGATGCCGACGGCGACCTGTATCTCTCGGACCTTGAGGCGGCTGGTGTGGATCATCCCCTGCGCGGCGACCGCTGTAGCGGTGCCACCGGCAAGTGCCTGGTCCTCATAACGCCGGACGCGGAGCGCAGCATGAGCACCTGCCTCGGCGTGTCCGAGGCACTCTCCATAGAGCAACTGGACCCAGGGGCCCTGGAAAACGCTGAGTACCTGTACATAGAGAGCTATCTGGTCACATCACCCACGGGTCGCGCCGCGGCTATCCGTGCCCGGGAACTGGCGGACGCCGCCGGCGTGCGCACCGCAATCAGCTTTTCAGACCCCGGCATCGTCGAACACTTCCGCGACGGCCTGGCGGACATGGTGGGGGACGGTGTCGATCTCGTCTTCTGCAACGAGGCCGAGGCATGCCGCTGGACAGACGCTGATTCGCTCGATGTCGCCAGCGAGCGCCTGCGCAGCACGGCGCGGCAATTCGTCATCACTCGCGGCAGCGAGGGGTCCGTATGCTTTGATGGCACCGCCCTCGCAGCGATCCCCGTGCATCGGGTCAAGGCGGTCGACAGCAACGGCGCCGGCGACATGTTTGCGGGCGCCTTTCTCTACGCCATTACCCGCGGCGAAGACTTTGCCACAGCGGGTCGATTTGCCAGCCTGGCTGCCGGCAACATCGTGGCCCAGTACGGGCCGAGACTGCGCGCACACGACTATGCGGCGCTGCGCCGGGAATTCTTTGGCGATTGACCGCCGCGCAGGTACAGCGCGCTACCCAACCCGGGGCGCGTGGCTTAGAGTAGTTGTTATCTGATGGCATTGAGAGACACACAGCATGAAGAAACCGGAGATCAAGACCGATCCGCTTTACCAGTTACTGAGACAGGAAGATATCAAGGGTTTCAATGAACAGCGCGACAGCCTGGACACCAGCGAGCTCAGGAGTGGCGATTACCGAGGCCGCGATCTGCGCAACATGAATGCCTCAGGGCTCGATTTTTCCAACGCCTACTTCCGCAATGCCGATCTGAGCGGGATCGACTTTCGCAGCACCAATCTCGAGGGTGCAAGCATTCTTGATGCGAAGCTGTCGGGCACTTATTTTCCCGAAGAGCTGACCGCCGAGGAGATCAGGCTCTCCCTGAATACGGGTACGCGCATGCGCTACCGGCGGGGCTGAGCTGTCCGGGCGCTGCCTGCCGCTGACGGAACCCCAGCAGCGTCGGCAGCCTCTCAGCCGCTGTCGAGCAGGTTCCGCAAATCAATGATGCCTGCATTGGCGCGACTCAGGTAAGAGGCCATGACCAGCGAATGATTGGCGAGAAAGCCGAAACCGGTTCCGTTGAGTATTATCGGGCTCCAGATAGCATCCTGGGTGGGCTCCAGCTGGCGGATGATCTGCTTCAGACTGACAGTGGCATTCTTGTCCTCCAGCACGTCCTCGAAGTCCGCAGCAACGGCGCGCAGGAAATGCAGCAAAGCCCAGGCAGAACCCCGCGCCTCAAAAAACACATCGTCCAGCTCCACCCAGGGCGTTTTCACGTCCTGCGCCGGATCTGCGAGCGTAGACCTCAGGGCCCGCGGATCCCCGGTCAACGAGGTACTCAGGCTGCGCTGACCCACGCTGGCGGCCAGTCGCTGGGAAAGACTGCCCAGGCGTGAATTGATCATTGACAGGTAGTCGCGCAGATTATCGGCGCGAGCATAAAAATCAGCATCGGGATTGTCCGGCCGTGTCAGACGCTCAAGATAGCGGCGGAAATACTTAAGGCCGTCGCGGTACTCTGCTTCCGATGCCGGTAACAGCCAGCTGTTGGTCTGGAAGTTCAGGCGCGGCTCGCCTATGGCGAGGTCTGGATCTTCCTTGGACTGCGATTGCGAGCGAGTGAGTACTTCGCGCATGGCGCGCCCAAGGTCCCGCGCCTGTATGAGAACTCCGTATTCCCAGTTTGGCATGTTGTCCAGATAAACGCCGGGCGGCATTTTATCGTTATAGACAAAGCCACCGCGCTTATTGAGCAGCGTCTCTACCACGCCAATGAGAGCGGCGGTGGTCACGGCGCCGGTGGGAGGCGCCTCGGCATCATCCGGTATGTATTCAGTGACCCGCGCATTGACGTCAAAGGGCTCGGGCGCTGCGCTCCACAAAATGCCGAGTACCAGCACCACGACGAGGTAGACTGCCAGCAGCACCAGCAGTACCTTCACCCAGCCACCCTGGGGCACATAGTCATCAACCAGATCCTGTAAGCGCCGGCCGAAACCGGGCTTCTGCGCTGCAGTTTCCGATCTTGTATCACTCATCGCAATGCTCCTCAGTGATGAAGGCGGGTCGTTGTGGAAGGGCCGTCCCGGCTGACCACGGCAGTCGTGCAAACGGGGCCTGTCCGGTCCAGCTCAAGGCAGAGCTCGACGGAGTCGCCCACCGCCGGCATGCGCGGCATGTCCCGGAGCATGAGATGGTAACCACCTGGCGCCATCTCCACGCGCTCGCCCGGCGCGACCGCCAGTGTCTCCACCCGCTGCATGCGCTGCATGCCCTCGCGACTCACCGTGGTGTGAATCTCCACCCGCGGGCTGGCGTCTGAGCTCGCACCGATGACTGTCAGCGCGCGATCGCCATCATTTTCAAGGGTAAGATACCCTGCGGTCATGCGCTGTGTGCTCGGCATTGCCCGCACCCAGGCGCCGCTGATCACGGCGTCGCTCAATGCCACCCCCGACCACAGCAGTATGGCAGCCGCGGCAAGCGCTCGGTGTGCAATCATGTCGGTTCTCTTTTGCAGTGACTTTACAGAACCCAGTGTACCAGCAAGCGTTATCGGACCGCCCGGTGTCGGCGACACGTTGGGCGCCTGGCGTCGCGCTGCTACACTAGGCACCTTTCTCAGACACGCCGGTTCATCATGCGCCCCGCACTACAGCACCTGCTTTCACTGCCAATCCTGCTGCTGGGCTGCCTGGTCATGCTCAGTGCCGTGCCCGCTTCCGGACAGGCGCTCCCCGATACTGCCGGCCAGGGTGGCCTGACCCTGTCCGGCAACATCAGTGGCCCGGATTTCCTGCCGGTCGAGGACGCGTACAGACTCGCCGTCGAGGTAGAGAGCAACGGCGACCTGCGGCTGTACTGGCAGATTGCCGACGCCTACTACCTGTATCGCCACTCGCTGGAATTCACGCTCAGCGAAAACGGCGAGCAGATCAGTCTGCAGGCCAGTCTGCCGCCCGGACTCGAGCGCACAGACGAGTTTTTTGGTGATGTCAGCGTCTACTATGACGATGTGGATATCAACCTGGCGCCTGCGAGTATCCCCGGGCAAGCCACGCTGACCGTCACGTCCCAGGGCTGCGCCGATGCCGGCCTCTGCTATCCGCCCCGCACACAGCAATTCGAGGTCGATTTCGTCAGTGCCGCGGTAACAGAAACGACGGTCAGGCCGCAGAGGCGGGCGCAATCCCCCCGCCCCGACGCCGCTGCAGGTGTCGCCAGTGCGAGTGTCGCCACACTGCTTTACATGCTGTTGTTGGCTGTTGCCGGCGGCATCATTCTCAACCTGATGCCCTGCGTCTTTCCCATTCTGTCTTTGAAAGTTCTGGCCTTCGCCCGCGCCGAGCCACAGGAGCGCCAACAGCATGGCTGGTGGTATACCGCTGGCGTGGTGGCCAGCTTCCTGCTGGTCGCGGCCGTGCTGGTAGCCCTGCAGCAGGCGGGTAGCGCCATCGGCTGGGGCTTCCAGCTGCAGTCGCCGGGATTCGTTATCGCCCTGGCCTACCTGTTCATTGCCATGGGGCTGTCGCTGTCCGGTCTGGTGCACTTTGGCGGCAATCTCATGAACGTCGGCAATAGCCTGGCGCAGCAGGGTGGCAATACGGGAAGCTTTTTCACCGGTGTGCTTGCCGTCCTCGTGGCCAGCCCCTGCACTGCACCGTTCATGGGGACTGCTCTCGGCTTCGCCCTGACGCAGCCCCCGACCATTGGCCTCGTCGTCTTCGCCGCGCTCGGTTTTGGCATGGCCTCACCCCTGCTGCTGCTCAGCTACAGCAGCACGGCGCGACGACTGATGCCGTCCCCCGGCCCCTGGATGGAAACCCTGAAACAGGCGCTCGCCTTCCCCCTGTACGCCACCGCTCTGTGGCTGTTCTGGGTGGCCGGGCGGCAGACCGGCGTCGACACCATGAGCATGGCCCTGCTGGGCGCACTGCTGCTGGCATTGGGCATGTGGCTCTGGGGGCCCGGCGCGTTTCGCAAAGGGGCGTCCGCCGTTGCGCTACTGCTGGCCCTGGCGAGTGCCGGCTGGCGCGGCGAGCCGGGCGCCACCGGTCAGCTGGCAGATGGCCGGGTTGCCTGGTCTCCCGCCGCGGTTGCCGAGGCCCGGGCCAGCGGCCGTCCGGTGTTCGTCGATTTCACCGCGGACTGGTGTATTACCTGTCTCGCCAACGAGCGCACTGTATTGCATACCGAGGACGCGAAGGCGCGCTTTGACGCCCACAACGTTGTCTACATGGTGGCTGACTGGACCAACCACGATGCGAAGATCGCCGAATTTCTGGCAGATATGGGGCGTTCGGGCATTCCGCTATACCTGCTCTATCCCGCCGACAGCGCCGCGCCACCACTGGTGCTGCCACAACTCCTGCGCAAGCAACACCTCGTCGACGCCCTCGCGCAGCTGCCGTCCGGTTCGCCTCTCGCGGTGCGGTGATAGCGGCTAATGCACCAGCTTACATCGCAGCGTCCCTCACGAGCGCGCCGACCGCTGCAGCTCCGGCAGCGAGTTGCCCCGCATTGTCTATGGAAAAGCCGGTAAAATCCGGAAAAACACCAAGATCATTGGACAAAAACCGCGACTTGATTCACACTCCGGACAATTGTCAACGGGCACGCAGTGAGCGCTCATGGCCAGCATACTTGTCATTCACGGACCCAACCTGAATCTCCTGGGAGATCGGGAGCCAGACGTATATGGCAGAACAACCCTCGCCGACATTGATGCCCGGCTGCACGAACAGGCCAGAGAAGCAGGGCATCACGTCCTCAGCCTGCAAAGCAATTCCGAATCGGAACTGATAGAGCGCGTGCACGATGCCCGTCGCGAGGGTGTCGACTTCATTGTCATCAATCCCGCGGCCTTCACACACACCAGCGTGGCATTGCGCGACGCCCTGGCGGCCACCGCCATCCCCTTTATTGAAGTACATCTGTCCAATGTTCATGCGCGGGAGAGCTTTCGGCACCACTCGTATTTTTCCGACCTGGCACAGGGCGTGATCTGCGGGCTCGGTCCGGATGGTTACGCGTTTGCACTGCAGGCAGCGCTGCGCCAGCTGAAACAATAACCCACAGACATCGCTGAAGAGAACGACTATGGATATTCGCAAGGTCAAGAAGCTGATCGAGTTGCTGGAAGAGTCCAACATCGATGAAATCGAGATCAAGGAGGGCGAGGAGTCCGTGCGCATCAGCCGCAATGGCGCGGCGGCGGCACAGTCTGCCCAGCCGGGCTACTACATGCCACAGCCCGCGCCGCAGCCTGCCCCGTCAACGCCGACGGGCCCCGGACCGGGGCCGAGCGTAGCGCCGGAGCCTCCAGAGACTGCAGAGGACAAAGGCCACAAGGTGCTGTCGCCAATGGTCGGCACTTTCTACCGCTCACCCTCGCCCTCGTCGCCCTCCTTTATTGAAGTGGGCAAGACCGTAAAGGAAGGCGATGTCCTCTGCATTGTGGAAGCCATGAAAATGATGAACCAGATCGAGTCCGACAAATCGGGCACCATTGCCGCCATCCTGGTCGAAAATGGCGAGCCTGTGGAATATGACCAGCCGCTGATCACCATCGTTTAGGGCCTGCGCCAATATCCTGCGCCAACCAGAGGAAGAGCGAATATGCTGGAAAAGGTCCTGATCGCGAACCGCGGCGAGATCGCCCTGCGAGTGCTGCGTGCCTGCAAGGAACTCGATATTCTCACCGTGGCGGTGCACTCCAGTGCCGATTCGGAACTAATGCACGTACGTCTTGCTGACGAGGCCATCTGCATCGGTCCGCCGGGGGCATCACAGAGCTATCTGCACGTGCCGGCGATTATCAGCGCGGCCGAGGTCAGCAACGCCGATGCCATTCATCCTGGCTATGGCTTTCTGTCAGAAAATGCAGATTTTGCTGAGCAGGTCGAGAAGAGCGGCTTTATTTTTATCGGCCCGCGCGCCGACACGATCCGATTGATGGGCGACAAGGTATCGGCCATCGCCGCCATGAAAGAGGCCGGTGTGCCGACGGTACCCGGCTCCGACGGCCCACTGCCTGATGACCCCGATGAAATTGTGGCCATTGCACGCCGGATCGGCTTCCCGGTAATCATCAAGGCAGCCGCCGGCGGTGGCGGTCGCGGCATGCGCGTCGTCCACAACGAGGCCGCATTGATCAACTCGGTGCACGTGACCCAGTCCGAGGCAGGGGCGGCCTTCGGTTCCAGCGTGGTCTACCTGGAGAAGTTCCTGCAGAAGCCGCGGCACGTGGAAATACAGGTGCTGGCCGACGGCCAGGGCAACGCCATTCATCTCGCCGACCGCGACTGCTCGCTTCAGCGCCGACACCAGAAGGTCATCGAGGAGGCACCGGCCCCGGATATCGAAACCCATCTGCGCGAAGAGGTCGCCGAGGCCTGCGTCAATGCGTGCATCAAGATCGGCTACCGCGGTGCCGGCACGTTCGAATTCCTCTACGAGGACGGTGGCTTCTACTTCATCGAGATGAATACCCGCGTGCAGGTGGAGCATCCGGTCACGGAAATGGTCACCGGTATCGACATCGTGCGCGAGCAGCTGCGCATCGCCGCCGGCCTGCCGCTTTCTGTAAAGCAGGAGGACGTCCGCGTTCGCGGCCACGCCATCGAGTGCCGTATCAATGCGGAGGATCCGCACACCTTCATGCCCTCGCCCGGCACCATCACCACCTTCCACGCTCCCGGCGGCCCGGGGATCCGCGTCGACTCACATATTTACGACGGGTATACGGTACCACCATTCTATGACTCGCTGATCGCCAAGATCATCAGTTATGGCGAGGACCGCGACATTGCCATGGCGCGCATGCGCCAGGCGCTGGATGAGCTGATCATCCAGGGTATTCGCACCAATACCGCACTGCACCGTGACCTGGTGCGAGATGCGTCCTTCCGCGCCGGGGGTGTAAGTATTCACTACCTGGAAAGCAAGCTGGAAGACTGAGCACGCATGAGCTGGCTGCAGCTGCGACTGGACACCGACCCGGCCTCCAGTGCGGTGCTGGAAAGCCGGCTGCTGGCGGCGGGTGCCGTCGCGGTGACGCTTGAGGATAACGCCGACCAGCCGCTACTGGAGCCGGGGGTCGGCGAAATGCCGCTATGGCGGGAAACCAGGCTCACCGGCCTGTTCCCCGCCGATGCCGACATAGATGCCGTACTGGCTGAACTCGATCCGGCGCTGCTCTCGCGCTGCAATCAGCGTGTGGAAATACTCGAGGACAAAGACTGGGAACGGGAGTGGATGCAGCACTACCGCCCCATGCAGTTCGGGCGCCGGCTATGGGTCTGCCCGAGCTGGCTGCAGCCACCGCAGCCAGATGCCATCACCCTCCTGCTTGACCCCGGGCTGGCGTTCGGCACCGGCACACATCCCACGACAGCGCTGTGCCTGACTGCACTGGACACCCTGCCCCTCGACCAGGCCCATGTGGTCGACTACGGCTGCGGCTCGGGCATTCTGGCGGTAGCGGCGGGTCGTCTGGGTGCGCAGCGTCTGCTGTGTGTCGACAATGACCCCCAGGCACTAGTAGCCACGAGGGATAACGCATCCCGCAATAGCATCGCTGAGGCCAGCCTGCAGGTTGCCCTGCCCGGAGACTACGACGATGCACCCTGGCGGGGCAGATCAGACCTTGTGCTGGCGAATATTCTCGCTGGGCCGCTCCTGTCACTGTCCGCCACCCTGCTCGCCTTCCTGCGCCCGGGAGGCACCTTGCTACTGTCCGGGCTGCTGGCCTCGCAAGCCGACGAGGTCATCGCTCACTATCAATCGGATATCAGCCTTAGGGTTAGCGGGGAGCAGGACGACTGGGTCTGCCTGCAGGGCCGACTTCCCATGAGCTGACTCCGGGCTGGCGATTTTCTGACCAGCGCCGCTTTATCCGCAACCGGCGCTCGCGTATCATGTCGCGTCCGCAAACGGACAGTCGTGGCGCATGTTTCAGATCGGCCCCCACAAGCTGGCAACGCCCGTGGCCCTCGCTCCGATGGCCGGGGTAACCGACCTTCCTTTCCGGCGTCTTTGCCTGCGTTATGGCGCCGGTCTCGCCGTGGCCGAGATGATCGGCTCCGACCCGCGTCTGCGCAACTCGCGCAAGACCCAGCTGCGCAGCCGTCATGACGCTGAAGTCATGCCGCGTGCGGTGCAGATTGTGGGCAATGACCCCGAGGCGATGGCCGCCGCCGCGCGCTACAACGTGGCGCTGGGCGCGCAGATTATCGACATCAACATGGGCTGCCCCGCGAAGAAAGTCTGTCGCAAGGCGGCAGGATCCGCATTGTTGGCCGACGAGGCACTGGTGGCCGACATTCTCAGAGCGGTCGTTACAGCTGTCGATGTACCGGTCACGCTGAAGATCCGCACCGGCACCCGTCCGGAAGCGCGCAATGGCGTGACCATCGCACGCATCGCCGAAGACAGTGGTATCGCGGCACTGGCGGTACATGGCCGCACTCGGGCCTGCGCGTTTCGCGGTGAGGCGGAATACGACACGATTGCCCGCATTGCCGCGGCGGTGGCGATTCCTGTATGGGCTAACGGTGACATAGACAGTCCGCAGCGGGCTGCCGAGGTTCTGGCCCACACCGGCGCGGCAGGCGTCATGATCGGTCGCGCCGCGCAGGGGCAGCCCTGGCTGTGCGGACAGATCGCCGACTTTATCCAGCATGGAAGGCTGACACCCGCGCCGTCGACCGACGAACGGCTGGCGGTCCTGAGCCAGCATCTGGGAGAGCTGCATCGGTTTTATGGTGAACTCATGGGCGTGCGCATCGCGCGCAAGCACGTAGGCTGGTATGCCGATGCGGCCGGGCTGGGCACGGATGCGCGCCGCCGATTCAACTCCCTGCAGGCTCCCGCCGACCAGCTCGCCGTGATCCGGGAGCTGTTCAGCCAGGCGTCGCAATCCAGGCAGGCGCTCGCGGCATGACGCGGCCAAGCTCGACACCATCGAAAGGCCAGGGCGGCAGCGCCTGCACAGACGTGCAGACTGTTCGCCAGGCGCCGACAGGCGCCGCGACGACAGGCTCGCTGAATGGCAGCGCCGCTCCGTCAGAAACGCGCGGCGGACTTCTTCACGAGACGGTCAGCGCCTGCGTCAGACAGTATCTTGAAGAAATCGATGGTGAGCCCACCACCGATTTCTACCAGCTGGTGCTGTCTCAGGTGGAACCACCGCTCCTGCGCGAGGTCATGGTCTACACGCGCCACAACCAGACCCGCGCCGCAGAGCTGCTCGGGCTCAATCGCGGCACCCTGCGCAAGAAGCTGCGCCAGTACAACATTTCATCCGATAGCCCATAAGGCCCCGAATCACTCATGACCACATCGTCCCTGATACCCGTCAGACGCGCCCTGATCAGCGTTTCCGACAAGACCGGCATTGTCGACTTTGCGCAGGCATTGCGCGATATGAAGGTGGAGCTGCTGTCCACCGGCGGCACCTACCAACTTCTCAGTGACGCCGGCCTCGACGTCACTGAGGTGTCGGACTATACCGGCTTCCCCGAGATGATGGACGGCCGCGTCAAGACGCTACACCCCCGGGTCCACGGCGGTATTCTCGGCCGTCGCGGCCAGGATGATGCGGTGATGGGTGAGCACGGTATCGCGCCGATCGACATGGTGGTCGTCAATCTCTACCCCTTTGAGCAGACCATCGCGCGATCAGACTGCAGCCTGGAAGACGCCATCGAGAATATCGATATCGGTGGACCTACCATGGTGCGCGCGGCGGCCAAGAACCACCCCTTTGTGACTATCGTGACCCAGAGCGACGACTACGTGCGCGTGCTTGAGGAAATGCGAGCCAATGAAGGCGCCACGTGCCTGGAGACCCGCTTCGATCTGGCGGTGCGCGCCTACGAGCACACGGCCGCCTACGACGGCGCCATCGCCAATTATCTGGGCACCCGGGTGAAAGGCAGCAGCGAAGACTTCCCACGCACCGTCAACCTGCAGTTCGAGCAGGTGCAGACCATGCGCTATGGCGAGAACCCGCACCAGCGGGCCGCCTTTTACCGGGAACACAAGCCTGACGGAGCCTGTATTGCGACCGCCCGCCAGATACAGGGCAAGGCGCTGTCTTACAACAACGTTGCTGACACCGACGCCGCACTGGAGTGCGTCAAGACGTTCAGTGAAGCGACCTGCGTTATCGTCAAGCACGCCAACCCCTGTGGCGTGGCCAGCGCCGACACGCTGCTCGAAGCCTATCAGCGAGCCTTCGCCACCGACCCCGAATCCGCCTTTGGCGGCATCATCGCCTTCAATCGTGAGCTGGATTCCGATACCGCACGCTGCATTGTCGAGCAGCAGTTTGTCGAAGTGATCATCGCCCCCCGGATCAGTGACGCGGCCGCGGATGCTGTCGCCAGCAAGAAGAACGTACGGCTGCTGGCCTGCGGTACATTCGGCAACGTCGTTGCGGACCGGGATTTCAAACGCGTAAGCGGCGGCCTGCTGGTACAGGATCGCGACCTCGGCCGCGTCACCGAGGACGATCTGCGGCTCGTCAGCCGCGTTCAACCCGACGCAGGGCAGCTGCAGGACCTGCTGTTTGCCTGGAAAGTGGCGAAATACGTCAAGTCCAACGCCATCATCTACGCCCGCCAGGGCCAGACTATCGGTGTCGGAGCGGGCCAGATGAGCCGCGTTAACTCGGCACGTATCGGCATTATCAAAGCCGAGCAGGCAGGCCTGGTTGTCAGCGGTTCCGTCATGGCGTCGGATGCCTTCTTCCCCTTCCGGGACGGCATTGACAACGCCGCGGCGGCGGGCGTCAGCGCCATCATCCAGCCCGGAGGCTCCATGCGGGACGACGAGGTGATTGCCGCCGCCGATGAGCACGGCATCGCCATGGTCTTCACCGGCATGCGCCACTTCCGGCACTGATCAACAGCAGGACACAGCAGCCATGAATGTACTGGTATTGGGCGGTGGCGGGCGCGAGCACGCGCTTGCCTGGAAACTAGCGGCATCACCGCGCGTCGCGACTGTCTATGTGGCACCCGGCAATGCCGGCACGGCCCGCGAACCAGGGGTGCAGAACGTTTCCCTGGACCCCAGGGATTTCGCCGCCCTCGCTGATTTCGCCAAGGGACACGACGTTGCCCTCACCCTGGTCGGCCCCGAAGCGCCGCTGGTGGATGGCGTCGTGGATTTTTTCGCCCAGCGCGGCCTGCGCTGCTTTGGCCCCAGTGCGGCGGCGGCACAGCTTGAGGGCTCCAAATCCTTCACCAAGGCTTTTCTCGATCGCCACGGCATTCCCACCGCGGCCTATGCCTGCTTTACCGAACTACAGCCGGCACTGGACTACCTGCGCGAACGGGGCGCACCGATTGTCGTCAAGGCCGATGGCCTGGCCGCGGGCAAGGGCGTGGTGGTAGCGACCACACTGAATGAGGCGGAGGCCGCGGTCACCGACATGCTGGCGGGGAATGCCCTGGGCGCCGCAGGTGCACGAGTGGTCATTGAGGAATTCCTCGATGGCGAGGAGGCCAGCTTTATTGTCATGGCGGACGGCAGCAACGTCCTGCCGCTAGCCACCAGCCAGGACCACAAGCGCATCGGTGAAGGCGACACCGGGCCAAACACTGGCGGCATGGGGGCCTACTCACCGGCACCGGTGGTGGACGCCATTACCCATGAGCGGATAATGAATGAAGTCATTCTGCCCACCGTGCGCGGCATGGCAGCAGAAGGCACGCCCTATACCGGCTTTTTATACGCCGGCTTGATGATCACCGCCGATGGCACACCAAAAGTGATTGAGTTCAACTGTCGCTTCGGCGATCCGGAGACCCAGCCAGTGCTCATGCGTCTGCGCTCCGATCTGCTGTTCCTGTGCGACCAGGCCCTGGATGGCCAACTGGACAAGGCCGTGATTGACTGGGATACGCGCTGCGCTATCGGCGTGGTCCTCGCCGCCGAGGGTTACCCGGGGTCTTATCGCAAGGGAGATACCATTAGCGGACTCGACGCTGCCTGGTCCGAGGAGGTCAAGGTCTTCCATGCCGGCACCAGCGTATCGGGCGATGCCGTGGTCACCAATGGCGGGCGCGTACTCTGCGTCACCGCCCTGGGCGAGGATATCAGGGTCGCGCGGGAGCGCTGCTACCAGGCGATCGAGGATATACAGTGGCCGGGTATGCTGGTGCGACACGACATTGGCTGGCGAGCCCTCGCACGCTATAGTTAACGATCAGGTTCTCGAGGACATGCACGTGAGTGATACCAGCCGCGCCGCCGATAACAGCACACGCAGCCACTCCCGTAAAGATGCCGGCGATGCCTCCAGCGAGCACGTCGGCGCCAGCCGCCAGCCGCAAGGTCGCAGGCTGTCGCTGCTGGACCGCGTGATCAGCGAGGCCGACACGGTGATGCGCACACTGGCCAACCGTGGCAACAGTGCGGGACGAGAATCTCCCGCCAGCGGTCACAGCGAAGCACTGCTCAGCGAGCGCGAGCGGCGCCACGTTGCCGCTCTCATGCGCGTCAACCACACGGGCGAAGTCTGCGCCCAGGCCCTATATCAGGGCCAGGCTCTGACGGCGCGTCTGCCCACCGTGCGCGAGGAGATGCGCGAGGCTGCAGCAGAGGAAATCGACCATCTTGTCTGGTGCGCCGAGCGACTGCAGGAGCTAGACAGTCGTCCGAGTGCCCTCAACCCGGCCTGGTATGGCCTGTCCTTTACGCTGGGCGCGGTCGCCGGCGCGATTGGTGACAAGGTGAGCCTCGGCTTTGTGGCCGCCACGGAAGAGCGTGTCTGCACTCACCTCAAGGAGCATTTGCGCCAGCTGCCAGACGATGACCGCAAGTCCCGGCTGATTCTCCAGCAGATGCTGGAAGACGAGCAGCGCCATGGCGACAATGCCTTGGCCGCCGGCGGCACAGATTTCCCGCGGCCGGTAAAGGAGGTCATGACGCGGGTGTCACAGGTCATGACGCGCAGCAGTTACTGGGTTTGAGGCGCGTCAGCTGCCACGATCTCCAGGCTATGGGTAATCTCGACCCCTGCCGCACCCAGCATGATTGAGGCGGAGCAGTATTTTTCTGCCGACAGTTCCACGGCACGCTGAACCTGGCTTTCTTTCAATGCATACCCGGTCACCACGAAATGCATGTTGATGCGGGTGAACACCGCAGGTACGGCGTCGGCCCGCTCTGCCTGCAGTTCCACCCGGCAGTCGGTTACCGCCTGACGCGACTTTCTGAGCATGCTCAGCACATCGTAGATGGAGCAGCCGCCGGTGCCCAGCAACAGCATTTCCATCGGCCGCACTGCGTGGTTGCGCCCGCCCAGATCCTCTGGCCCATCCATCACCACCGTGTGTCCACTGCCCGACTCGCCCACAAACATTGCGCCGTCTAGCCACTTCACCGTTGCCTGCATTTATCGCTCCCCGGAATGATCGGTGCCTTGCACCCAAAAGCGTTAGTCTAAACCATTTTTACTCGCCGCCGCCGTGGGTTATCATCGAGTCGCTTTTGTAGACACAGGTGACAGTATCCATGGTTCTCAGGCCTCAGGTGATCAATGCCCTGCCGAACATTGAGCAATTTCTCCGTTTTTGCCAGAACAAGGAATACAAGGCAAAAAGCGTCATTGTCGAACAGGGTGAGGCCAGTGATCGTCTGTTTCTGATTCTCGACGGCTCAGTTTCGGTGCTGGTCCAGGACGAGGACGACGAAGACCACAAGATGGTCGTCAGCTATCTGAACATGGCGGATTTCTTTGGCGAGATGGGGCTTTTTGACGACAGTGAGCAGGAGCGCAGCGCCTTTGTAGAGGCTCGCACGCACTGTGTCGTGGCAGAGATTTCCTACGAACGCTTTCTGCAGATCAAGGATCGTTTCCCCGACATTCTGTTCTCCATCGCCCGCCAGATGGCCGTGCGCCTGCGACGCACCACGGTAAAGCTACGCGACCTCGCCTTTGTCGACGTGTCCGGGCGCATCGCCCATACCCTGCTCGACCTGAGCAAGCAGCCCGATGCCATGACCCATCCCGATGGCATGCAGATCAAGATTACCCGTCAGGAGCTGGGCAAGATCGCGGGCTGCTCCCGGGAAATGGCCGGGCGCGTGCTCAAGGCGCTGGATGAAAACGGGCTGGTGTCCGTGTCGGGCAAGACCATTGTGGTGTACGGCACCCGCTGAGCCAGTGTGGCAGGCAACGCCCCCTGCGCCACGCGCGCAGCGGGAGGGCTAAGCCAGGTCAGACAGTTTTTGGTCAGGCAAACAGCTCACGCAATTTCTCGCCGGGCTCTCTCGCCCGCATAAAGGCCTCGCCCACGAGAAAGGCGCTTACACCGGCATCCCGCATACGCGCAACGTCGTCTCGGGTGTGTATTGCACTCTCGGTGATCACGGTACGGTCGGCAGGCACATGGGGAAGCAGCGCGAATGTCGTGTCGAGTGTCGAGGTGAAGGTACGCAGATCGCGGTTGTTGATGCCCAGCAGTCTGGATTTCACGTCGAGCGCGCGATCCAGCTCGGCGCGGTCGTGGATTTCCACCAGCACGTCGCAGCCAACCTCTGTTGCCGCCGCGGCCAGGTCGAGCATCTGCTCCTGCTCCAGAGCCGCAACGATCAGCAGAATGGCATCGGCACCGAGAGCGCGGGCCTCCACCACCTGATAAGGATCGATGACGAAATCCTTGCGCAACACCGGCAGCCCGCAGGCAGCGCGGGCCTCACGAAGATAGTCATCGGCGCCCTGGAAAAAGTCCACATCGGTCAACACCGACAGGCAGGCGGCACCGCCGCGTTCATAGCTTGCGGCGATCTGCGGTGGATCAAAGTCCGGGCGGATGACGCCCTTACTGGGCGATGCCTTTTTTATTTCGGCAATAACCGCGGAGCGTGGCTCACCCGCAGCGTCCTGCACCGCCCGGGCGAAGCCCCGGGGCGCCGACTGCTCGGTAATCGTCGACTCGAGGGATGCCAACGATCGCCTGCCACGTCGCTCGCTGACCTCCTCACGCTTTCGACGCAGAATATCCCGCAGTACAGCGGGGACGCGGGTAGCCGCCATCACTCGCGCTCCTCCCTCATGAGTTTCGTAAAATCGACAAAGGCCTTGAGCTTTTCCCCCGCCTGTCCGGTGGCGATCAGGTCCTCGGCCATCCTCACTCCATCGCGAATACTGCCGGCGATACCGCTGACATAGAGGGTGGCACCGGCGTTCAGCGCAATCAGATCAGCCGCCTTGCCTGCAGATGCCTGACCGCCCAGGGCCGCGCGGATAAGCGCCGCGGATTCCGCGGCGCTGGCCACCGACAAGCCGTCGAGAGACTGCGCCTGCAGGCCGAAGTCTTCCGGCGCAATCTCATAGCTGCGCACCACACCGTCGCAAAGCTCTGCGACCCGGGTCGGGCCGGACAACGCAATCTCGTCGAGACCGCCGTCGCCATGAACAACCAGCACATGCACGCTGCCCAGCGCTTTCATCGCAGCGGCGATTGGTTCGCACAGCGCGGCATCGAACACACCAATGACCTGCCGCTTCACGCCGGCGGGGTTGGTCAGCGGACCCAGAACATTGAACAGAGTGCGCAGGCCCAACTCGCGGCGCGGACCCACCGCGTGGCGCATGGCGCTGTGATAGGCCGGCGCGAACAGGAAGCCAATGCCTACCTCGTTGATTGCGCGGGCCACTTCTGCCGGGGTCAGGTCCAGCGGGGCACCGAGTATCTGCAGAACATCCGAACTGCCGCTGGTGCTGGAGACCGAGCGATTGCCGTGCTTGGCCACCTGCGCCCCCGCGGCGGCCACCACAAAGGTAGCAGCCGTGGAGACGTTGAACAGGTTGGCACCGTCGCCGCCGGTACCCACCAGGTCCACCAGATGGTCCCCGCTCACAGGAACCGCTACTGCCAGGCTGCGCATGACCGAGGCCGCCGCAGCGATCTCATCGATGGTCTCGCCCTTCATGCGCAAGGCCATCAGCAGTGCGCCAATCTGCGCATCTGTGGCATTGCCGGACATGACGCCGGTCATAACGGATGTCATCTCCTCACGGCTGAGGTCCTGTCGCTCGGCAAGCACCGAGAGGGCTTCCTTGATTTGCATTCCTGCTACCTCGGGCTTTGCCTGAGAAAATTGCGCAGCAGGTCGTGCCCGTGCTGCGTAAGGATGGACTCGGGGTGGAACTGCACACCCTCTACTGCCCATTCGCGATGGCGCAGGCCCATGATTTCCTCCCGCTCGCCGCCTGCTGTTTCTGTCCAGGCCGTGACCTCAAGGCAAGCCGGGACGCTGGCCTGCTCAACCACCAGACTGTGGTAGCGTGTTGCAGTGAACGGCCGCTCCAGATCGTGGAACACGCCTTCCCCACGATGATAGATCGCGGAGGTCTTGCCATGCATGACGCCGCTCCCGGCGCGCACCACCTTGCCGCCGTAGACCTGGCCAATACACTGGTGGCCCAGACAGATACCCAGCAGCGGAATACGACCGGCGAAGGCCTCAATGGCTGCCATCGACACCCCTGCCTGATCCGGCGCACAGGGGCCGGGGGAAATGACGATACGCTCCGGTGCCATTGACTCGATCTGCGTAACGCTCACTTCGTCGTTACGCAGCACGGTGACATCGGCGCCGATTTCGCCGAGGTATTGCACGACATTCCAGGTAAAGGAGTCGTAGTTGTCGATCATGAGAATGCTTGGCACTGGGCCCCCTTTCGTTTTCCGGCCGGGCTGATAACCCATGAGGTCGGGCGGCATGATGGCTGGCGCGCAATGATATCACCGCTTCGGCCAGCGGGGCTGATGCTTTGAGTATCTCGCGCATAATGTCGCTGGCCGCCTGTCAGGCGACGGCGGCATCCGGCGCCGCTCCAAACACCCGCGCATACTCCTCCCGTGAGGTCTCGCCACTGGCGAGGCGCCGCAGCGCAAGATCCTGCATGCTGACGTGATTGTCGGCACACAGCAGCCCCTCAGTCCCGTGCCGCCCGCCGCCGGCGGCAATCCAGCGCGACAGGCCCTCGTCAACCCGCAGAATCTCGTACACCGGAACACGTCCCCTGTACCCGGTCTCCGCGCAGTGTTCGCAGCCCATGGCCCGATACAGCCGCGGCGTCTCGGCGCCGATCCACGGCTTAAGCAAAGACGCCAGCGCTGCATCGCCCTCGGGATCGACTACCTTGCAATGAGGACACAGACGGCGCATCAGGCGCTGCGTGACCACGCCGATCAGCGCCTCCGACAGCGCCAGCGGCGAGACGCCGAGAGACTGCAAGCGCAGCGGTACGCTGAACGCAGTATTCACGTGCAGGGTTGACAGCACCACGTGGCCAGTCTCGGCCGCGCGCAGGGCTGCCTCTGCCGTTTCCGTATCGCGGATCTCTCCCACCAGCATGATGTCGGGATCGTGACGCAGAAAGTGCCGGATAGCCGAGTCGAAGGTATAGCCCGCACGCCGGTTGACCTGCGTCTGGCAGGCGGCGGGCAGATTGTATTCAATCGGGTCTTCCACCGTGAGTATGCTCTTGCCCGACATGCAGTGTGGCTTTAGGCCGGCAAACATGCTGGTGGTCTTGCCCGATCCGGTCGGTCCGGCAAACAGGGCAATGCCATAGGGCTGGTCAAACAGGCGCTTGAGCAGCGGTAGATGCTCTGGAAAAAAACCCAGTTCATCCAGGCCGCTGACCAGTGCGCCAGTCGGCAGCAGGCGCATGACCACGTTCTCACCCGCGGGCGTTATCGCGGTAGACACGCGGACGTCCAGATCCAGGCTTTCTTCGCTGAAGGAAAAACGCCCGCCCTGGGGCCGCAGGCTGTCGCCAATATCCATGCCGGCGGCGACCTTGATGGCCGATACCAGGCGCAGCAGGCGTCGCGGCATTGCCATCACCGGGATCAGCACCCCGTCGATGCGCAGGGAAAGGAGCATGGATATCTCGTCCGGCGCCAGGTGAATGTCCGAGGCGCGCTCGGCATGGGCCAGAGTAATCAGCGCGCGCAGCAGGACTTCCATGCCCAGCTCACCGCCCTCATCCCGCTGCAGGCGGTGGCACTCGAGCTCAAACAGCGCACGGGCGTTGCGGCGGTCATTCACATAGGCCGCATCGATGGCTTCCGCCACTGCCTTGAAGGGTCCCTGGTGGCAGACCAGGTCGAGACCCAGGCGCCGCGACACCCAGGCCGCAGCCCGATCGCCATCGGGTTCGCCCAGCCAGGCCAGCAGGGTGCCACCGTCCACCCGCAGCGGCAGTATGCCGAGGGACTGGCAGATTTCCCGGCGACACAGTGCCAGCGCCGCGGCCTCCGGCAGCTCCGGCGGCAGCGCATCGGTCAACGGCAGTCCGCGCGCCACCGCCACCACCGCCGCCATCGCCGTATCCGGCACCAGCCCCAGACGCACCAGCAGGCCGGCCAGCGATCCCTCGCTCAGGGCGTGCTGGCGCAGGGCATAGCTCAACTGGGCGCGCGATACCAGATCCTGGGCGAGCAGCGTATCGCACAACGCCTGCTCGTCCTCTCGCAGCGGGCGCATCAATCCATCAGGTAGTAGAGCGTCATGACGGCGACCTGCGCCTCGTCACGTGCGCTACCACATCCGCCGCCAAACACGCAGGTGTTGTCCAGGCTGTATTCCTGCTCCGTGGGCGTACCGCCGTTACGACTGGTGGGAAACTGCCGGATCTTGCCGAACTGGGCGTCCCGCGCCGTATCCACCAGAGAATCGATCAGGCGCGCCAGATCCGGCGTGACGCTCTTGATCACCATCACGTTCTTGATCTGATTCTGGTAACTGTTCAATCCCGTCTGCACCACCCAGTCACGGGCCTGAAAGCACACCTCCAACTGCTGCGGATTGCCGTTGGAATCCATGTAGGCGTAGCGCGTGTCGTCACCCTCGGACCGCCCCTGGGGCATCTCCACGCCGGCACTCAGCATGGCCGCGCGCAAATCGCTGCGGCACACCTCAGTCCGCCGCGGTGTCCCGTCGGCGCTGGCGCCGGCGACATAGCCGCTGGGCGCGGTCTGGGAATCCGCCACCACCACGCCCAGCTTCTCCTTGTGGGACAGATACGACAGCTGCCAGCCCCGGATAAAGGATGAGCCCAGACGCTGATAGGCGGCATTGCGCATCAGATCACCACCAACACTGACGGCACCGATGATCAGCGCCGTCACTATCAGCACCATGGACAGCTCTACCAGTGAAAAACCGCGCTGTCGCCGGCGGCCGCCGCGGACGCGTCGCGGCTGTATCGTTGTCATCATCATGTTTGCCTATTCATCGGAATACACAGTGCGACCGCCGCGCTGCACGTTATCCTGCACCGAGAGATACAGCGGCCGCAGGCGCCCTGAGACCAGGGTGTTAAAATCACCACGCAGTGCCTTGACGCGGTTGGAGTTGTCCACGGTCTTGCCCAGATTGATACCTGCCACCACGTTCTGCGCCACCAGCAGCCCGATGGCAATACCGGTGGAGACCGCGGAACCGGAGGTGGCGCCGGCTTTGTTGATCGCCGAAGCGATGCCGATGGGAATGCCCGCCGCCGTTGCCGCAAGACCTGACACCGCAGAGGCGACGCCAGCGCCGGCGGCGAAGTTGTCGGCAAAGGCGATATCCACATTGATATCCAGCTGGTCGCCGTAATCCTCCATGGTCTGGATCACCAGGGCCAGCATGGTCTCGAGATTCGGGTGCGCGCGTCCGGCGGTCGCCATATTGGCGGAGCAACCGAGTCGGTCCCAGAGCTGATCAAACTGCGCGACAATCACCCTGTCGTCGTACACCAGCGACTGTTCCCGGTCGGGCGCCTCGAAGCGCGGCTGCGCAGTGCTCGCGTTACCGTTGTAGCCATCGAACAGACCGTTGCGCAGATCGCGGTCGCCGCGACCCGGATCCACGAGTGCGTAGGCCACATTGCGGCGCTCGCCACCACCGCCGGAAGCGCGGGTCTCGATGTACAGATGGGACGTACTGAGCGGCAGGCGCATGCCTGCGCGCAGGGCCTGACAGAAATCCAGGCGCCGATTGGATTGCGTGAAGGACACGGGCTGTAGCGCGACCCCAGCCGCCGATGCGCGCCCGATATCAGGCCGGTAGCGCTCAAGCAGCATGGCGAGACGGGCGTCGGCTCCCAGTGTGCCGGCACGCTGGTGAACGGCATAACGAAAGGGAAAACCCGCCGCATTCACCAGCGGCCGTGACGCGCCCAGCGTGGCATAGGGCACGGTACCAATGGCGGCACAGCTGTTCTCGAAGCCATCATCATCCGTATCGGCACAGGGCAGTCGGCCGTGAATCGCGGCGAATGCCGACAGACTCCTTTCCACCCGGTCGAGGTTGCGCGCAGTCTCAGCACTCACTTTCACTTCCCGCAGCGCGGGCACCAGCTGCGCCAGGAGTATCGCAATCATCCCGAGCACGGCCAGGGTGAAAGACATTTCGATAAAGGTAAAACCCCGGCTGTCCCGCCTCATCGGAATACCCCCCGCCGGTCCAGCTCCAGCAGGGTTTCCCGCGCGGCCGCCCGGAACTGCGCCGCCGCCGCGACCGCAGCCTGGGCCTGATCGCGACGCTGCTCCGCCTCGACCTTTTCTGACGCCTTATCGGACGCTCCGTCGATCGCCATGCTCAGCGCGACCGCTGACAGCGAGATTGAGGAAACGGCGTTGATCAGGTTTACCGCCACCGCGGCGGCCCCCGAGCCGCCGGCCAGGGCGACCCCTGTGTCGAGCACGCCGAGGGCGACCGTCATCGCAACTTCAAAGATCGCCAGGTCCCGGATGGTGTTGGCCAGCTGCAGTTCATGCGCGCGCATACGCAGCTGCAGGTCGCGGAAGTCCTTGAGATAGCGCCAGGTGCGCCAGTAATCGTCGGCGAAGTCGACCTCGCGAGCAGCGGCGCTGACGCTGGCCAGCAGCGCCGGGCAGTCGAAACGATCAAACAGCTCGGTAAAACCGACGCTGTGCACGTGATCATCGTAATCCTCCGCCGGAGGCCGGCCATCGGATTCATACAGCAGCTGGCCATCCTGAGGCTGGTTACGGGCGTCGAACGCCGGCTGCACGCCGCCGGCCCGATCGCGGTCGCCGGCACCCGGGTCCGTCAGCACGTAGGCCATGTTGATCACCGCCGTCGGGTGATTCAGGGCGCGGGTGGCGAGGTGCGCTGAGGTGGCTGGCGCCAGCGCCGCCCTGCGCAGCTTGGCACAGACATCCAGACCGTTGGTCTGTGTCGACTGCTGTCGCGGCGGTGCCAGCTGGTAATTGTCATTGGCCGCCGGCGTGAACGCATAGCGCGGTGTCAGCGCTGCGCTGCTGACAGCCAGGTCAACAACGCCGCGGTAAGCAGCGTAGGCGACCGGCTGACGATCGGCATTGCGCACCGGTGCCGGCAGCTTCAGTGTGCTCCAGGGGAGGAAGCCCTCTGTGAGACGACAGTCCTCGACCCCGCCTTCAGCGGACGACGCGGGACAGGGCAGGCGATGCTCACTGTACAGAAAGCCCTGCAGCGCCGCGTCTGCGGCCTGCAGCGAACTGGACAAAGGCACCGTACGCAGCGCGGCCCCACCGTCGCGTAACACTGCCGGCACTGTCGCAACAAGGGCACCGGTCACGAACAGTGACAGTGCCATCTCGAGGAAGGTAAAGCCGCGCTGGTATCTGCGATTCCTCATTCGCTGATACCTTTTTGTATGATGGCGTTGGTGATGTCGCGCACACCGCGAATCGTTGTCCGATCCGGTGACTGGCCGCTGTACAGCGCGCACAGCTGGGCATCGTAACGCGCATTGTCCACGTCACACACCCGCTCCCGCTCGGCCGCCGCGGCAGCGTCCTGTTCCGCGGACTGGTCGATAGGGTCAACGCCATTGCCGCAATTCAGCCCCACCGGACCGCCAGCGCCGAGGTTCTCACCCAGGGCATCCCACAGCGCCGGGTTGTTGCTGGGAAAGTCACTACCACCGACAAAGGTCCGGGGCGGATCCTCGCGGGAACACAGACCCGTCTTATAGGCGTTGCGCGAGGCCCAGGCAGCGTCCGCCTTACCCTCGGCCTGGCGCAACAGCAGCTCATGGTTCTTTGCAGCCTCGTGCAGGCTGACAGCCTCAATCAGGCCATTCAGCTCGCTGGATCGACTGCTGGCATGGGTGTCGTCATTGCCGGCACTGGCGCTGCGGTCGCTCATCCAGCCACACTGGCTGCTGGTCTGACTGCTGCCGCACAGGCTGGTGCCGCCGCTGTAGTCCCAGCTGGACAGGCCGGTCTCATCGCGAACGCCAGCCAGCGCCGTGCTGCGCTGACCCTGCTTCAGGTTGTAGTCGGCCTGCGCCACGCTGAGTGCGCTTTCTGCCGCGTCCAGCGTTTGCCGCGCAGCCGCCTTGGCGTCTGGGTCCTCTTCACCGTCGATGGCGTCATGGCGGGCCCGTGCAGTGGTGACATCATCCTGGCGCGCCTGAAGGGTCCGCTCGGCCGCCTTGAAAGCCAGGTGTCGCTGGTCAAAAGCGCTGACGGCACCGAACATCGACGACACTGCCGCGGTCACCCTGTTGCTGTCGCGCATCGCCGCATCCAGCGCTGCGGCCGCACCCGCTGCCGCCGCTTCCTGGGCCGCCTGCTGAGCCTGCTGCTGTGCGGCGAACGCCTCGGCGTCTGCCTCGGTGGTAATGCCCTCCGCACTGGGCGCCTCGCCCGCACTGAAAGCGGCCGAGGCGCTCGCCTGCTGCTGGTAGAACGCCACCAACGCGGACTCGACGCCCGGAGCATTCGGCGCCGTACGGTCGCGCACGTACAGCGTCTGGTATTTCGGCACAGTATTGCCGTTTTCATCCTCTTCGGTTGCGATTGCACCGTTCGCGCCAATGGTCAGCGGCACTTCCAGTGCCTGGCAGCCG
>Ga0209944_1000164_pt1 | contig 28918 bp, 24 predicted proteins | sample SalPonR1_C_D2_MG_FD_185701 | JGI IMG/M metagenome (GOLD analysis project Ga0209944, IMG submission 185701) | Salt pond soil microbial communities from South San Francisco under conditions of wetland restoration - Salt Pond MetaG R1_C_D2_MG... ...
CCGGCTCAAAATTAACGGCAAAGATATAATTTTGAATGTCCCAGGAAATCCGTTCCTCATTATATGAATAGAGCGACTCCTTGACCTCCTGGAGGACGGTATAGTTATAAAGGTTGATCAGTGCGTTAAGAAAGCCGTCCGGGATGAGTTCCATGAGTTCGGCATATACCGACATAAAAAAGCTGTAGAGGTTTGACATATTGATGAGTTTGCCGTTTTTGGCATACCTGGAGTAGAATGCGTTGAATATCTTTATGGATTCCCTCCCGGAAATACCCTTGTCGCCCTCGGATTCCGCCTCGGCAATGATTTTTCGGCGCCGGTCCGATGTAAACCGCTTCCTGTCCTCTTCAGAGAGCCATTTGGGAATATTGCCGCAATAGATTTCCATTTTGAGCAGATGCAGGTTGGGGTCGCAGTATCGCCTGTATTTTTCCGGGCCGTCGATCCATTCATTGAGGGCGGGAGATTCTTTATTTAAGCGCGAGGAGATAATCACCCGGGCGAAGTTATGGAGCACCCGGGGGAGGAAATGTTGGTCAATCTGTTCGCCGAAGGTTTTGCGATAGATTTCGGCTTCTGTATTCAGGTCCATGACGTATGGGACCTTGATGTATTCGATCCGGTCCTCAAACGATTGGAACTCCTTGAAGCTGCTCAAATCCTCCGGGTTCATGACGGCAAGAAAAAGGGAGTGAACGCACTCCTCCAGGTCTTCAATCTTGTGCAGGCCTTCACTGATAATGTTATGCAGGCCCATGAGGCGGGTTTTATTGTGGGCCTTCAAATCCATCAGGGCATAAATGCCGTTATTGGTTTTGGCATACTGGGAATATATGTATTTGACGCGGTTGCTGTCGCCCAGAACCGCATCGATTTTTCTCTGGAGCTCTTCATTTTGAAACCGGTTTTCTTTGATCGGCTTGTCTCCCGGCATAAAAACATTGATCCCCTCGCCAAGCCGCCGGTTATAACGGTAGGGGCTGGCGCCGATCATTTTAAACACTTTGGCGCTGTCCTTTACCCGCTCAAGCAGGGCCTGATACATGGAGCTGCAAATCGTACAGGGCTCGGCCCGCCAGATCCAGTCGTATTCCTTGTCATAAAAAAGCTGCTCCAGAAACGGATGGCCGTCGAACATGGCCTTGAAAAACTGCATCCGGTATTGCTTGGGTATCAAGAGTATCGGATGGTCGTAGCTGGGGCACGGAATTTCCAGAGGTTTGTCAGGGTTGATCTCAGGGGGATGCTCGGCATCTTCAAATCCTATCGCTTGGGCGGGAATGTTCCAGACCGTTCGAAGGGCCAGGCCTTCAGGGGTACCCGTATACGCCTCAAACTTTAGCAGCAGGGTATTCAAAAAGGTGCTTTTACCGCTGCCGGGCGGCCCCCTGAAAATATATATTTTATTCTGCTGGGCGCTTCGTTTGAGCGTCTCCACAAGATTGACCAGCCGGTTGGCAAACAGGCGGTCGGCAAAAAACGGATAATCGACACCTTCCACGAACAGCTTTGTGCAGTCGTAATGGACATACTGAATGGACTCCGAGTCATCGGAATACTCATCCACGCCTTCGCCGATATAGGTTTTAATCATGTCATAGAAAAGCTGAAAAACATTTCTTAAGATTTTCCGGGGATCGGCGTAAAGGTATTCGAGAAATTCATCGAATGAAAGGGCCCTCGGAATCCGGTGGCCGTTTATGGTTTTCAAAAACCGCCTGGCCTTTTCCAGATTGCCCGGCTTGCCGTCTATATCCATTCCATGCTCAGTTTTCGCTGATCCATGGTATATTTGACTTTCTCCCATATGACTTCCGGTTCCTCTTGTTTATCATCTGTCTTATTGAGTTGCTTGACCTGATGGGTTTCCAGGGTTACCGGTTTGCCCCACAGGTATTCGATGCCGAGCATGGTGTTCGCGATGAAATCCTTTACCAGGGGGTAGCCTTCGAATACATGGATCAGGTTTAGCACGCCCCCAGCATCCACGCTGAAGCGGATGCTGGGGGGATGGTAAAGGTTTTCCAGAAGCATCTTCCGATAGTCTTCCGCCTTTCGGCTTTTTACATAGTATTGCCAGGTGCGTTTGCTCCGGTTCAGCTTTTTCCCGGCCACAAACAGCCTGTGCTGATCCACGAAATCCTGGTCGACAAACCTTCGGATAAACAGGCCGTCGCAAAGATGGCGGCGGACGGCAAAGATAAAATCGAGGCCGTCGCCATTGGTTTTGTTGAAATCCCGGCGCGCCTTCTGATCCACCAGTTTTTCAAACGTGTAGCTGTATTTGCCCGCTTCGGCTTTTCCCTTAATGTTTTGGAAAAGTCGAAGGCCCAAGGCATAAGGATTGAGCCCGATTCGCGAGAGCGCCGCCACCTGGCTGTTGACCTTGGAAAAATCAATTTCATGTCCGTTGATCCGGTCATCTTCAAGAAAGAGTCGATCATTCCAATAGGTGGCCCAGCCTTCGTTCATAATTTTGGTGCGGATCTGGGGCTGAAAAAACAGGCTCGTTTTTCGGACCACCTCAATTACGGACTTCATCCACTTGTTTTCCTGCCTGTTCAGAAAATCGGAGTGGTCCATAAAAAATTCCATGAGATCCTGTTTCCGCTGTTTTTTTTCCTTTTCGGACCAGTTTTTATATTTCTCGTCAAACTCCGGATATTTTCTTCTCACCCGGATGAAAAATGTATCGGTGCCTGTTTCCGACCCGTCCTCCCGAACCGAGCGGTTAAAGGCCTCGATCTCCTTGAGGTAGTCGACCTGGGTGAATTCCTCTTCGACCTGGAGGAACTGATCGAAATAATAGTCCACCATTTTTTCCCGGGCGGGCTTTTCCGGCTGGTCGATCTGATACAGGGCGTTAAAATACCCCACCAGGTTGTCAACGCCCCTGGCAAATTCGATCACATAATCCACCCACCTGCCGTAAGTGGATCTGAGCCTGGCAATCAGCCGCTTGTCGGCAAGGGCCTCGCCGTTGAAGTCGTACGCCCAGGTATGCTGGAAATACATGTTATTCTGGAAAAAATCCATGTGGGCGAGCACATGGTAAAAAATCATCACATTCAGCCAGTCCGGATTGTTGTCATTGTAATACGATATGGCGGGCCTCGTATTAATGACCGTTTCATAGGGATTGCTCGGGTAAAGCTCATATCGCCCCTTTTCCCGCAGAACATCCACATCATGAACCCAGTAATCATATAAATTGGGTATCATGGACTTGGCTGAGAGTTCCAGCAGATCCCTGTTGGTGACGATATACTCAAGGCTCTCATCGCAAAAACTAAGCCCTGCCTCCCGGGCCCTTTCCTTGCATCCCTCCATGATGCTCTTGGTGTGCTGGTCAATCAGTTGCATGGTCTATCCCGTCTTCCTCTCCCTCTTCCTCTTCCGTCTTCCTCTAAAATCAGATTCGCAAACTTCCTGTTATCAAACCGCTTCATCGACCATTCACCGCTCATCCCCATCTTCGGATGTCAGGCGGCGGATGCCTTCAATAAGCCTTTGTTCATCGGCACTTTTGGAAATTTGATCCAGCCGTATTTTGGCCCTCTTCTCTTCAATAAGCCGGGAGTCATTCAAATAGGATGCCATCCGGCTGATTCCCCTGTTTTCACTGGCCGCAAGGGTGATGCCGACCCGGTTGGCGTAGTCGATGGTTTTTCGGATTTCCGGCAGGGTCGCCTCGCCCTTTGTATCCCAATCATCTCCGTCGGTGCCGTGAAACACATATATATTGTAATCCCGGTAAAGGCTCTCTTCTTCAATAATGTCATTGATCAGCCGAAAGGCGGATACGATCTTCGTGCCCCCGGCGACCCTGAGGCTGTAATAGGTATAGAAATCCTCAACCTCCTTTGCCTCGGTGTCATGGAGAATAAAGCGGGTTTCCACCTGGCGCGCATATTGATACAGCAGCCAGCTATAGATCAATACATGTTGGGCCACCACAATTTCTGTGGCCTTGCCCCACATGGACCCTGAATAGTCACGGACGAAGAAAACCAGTGCTTGGGATTCGTAGTCCCTTTCCCGCGAAAGGATCCGGAAGACTTTATCCCGGGGGGCAATCAGAAAGCGGGTGGTGTCGATATGGTTGATATCCGGAACAGCGCCCAGTGTCATATTGGTTTCGAGAATTTTTCTGAGGGTGGCCTTTTTGTCCAGCAGCTGGCCGCTTCCGCGGTGCTTGTCGGTGAGGTCATAGGTGTAGTAGCTCAAAGACCTTTTTTTGCCTTTATCCTGGAGATTGGGCAGTTCGAATTTTTCGGTCAAAATGCGGCCGATTTCATAGGCATCGGATTCCAATTCGTGGGCGCCGCCTTCCCCCTCACCGGCGCCCCCGGCCCCTTGGGCGCCGGGGGCGTCAATGGGACGCTCGTCGATGATCTCGCCCGCTTCACCTTCGCCTGAACCCCCGCTGGCGCTTTCTTCATCTTCCTTATAGGCTATGGTGTCGTGGACGAACTTTTCCTCTACGGTAGTGGGCACGACGGTCACCCTGTTTTTGGTGCCGGGCCGCACCAAACGGCCGATTTTAATTTTTCGCGGGAAACCGTCTTTCTCCCGCTGCCGGTCGCGCTCGAGCAGCTCTTCGAACGAGCGCAGGCAAACATCGAAATCGCCTGAAGGCCGGCTTGCGCCCTGAAGATGGATAAAGTCCGAGCGCCCGTAAATACCGCGGAAAATTTCCGAGCCGGAGGCGGGGGGCGCCCACCTTACGGTTTTTTGGGCCGGTTTTTTTGAGAGACTATTCATTTTTTTGCCATCACATTTCATCATCCTGGGTGCAGAAATACTCTATCGTCTTCTGCGCACAGGTCTGGCAGTAGTTAAGTTTGGAGAGCATGGTGTCGATGATCCGGTTGTAGAGCTTCTGGTTCTCCTCGTTGCTTCTGTTGGCCAGCGCGCCGACAAGGCTTCCGGCGCCCGCGATATCGGATTTGAGTCTGACATCCGTCACCGCTTTGACCAGCTCGAAGTTGTCCATGAAATCATAGTTGGGGTCCACCGAGATTTTCTGGCCGTATATCTTTCGCAGGGATGTCCGGAACATTTCCTGTTGTTCGGCAGTCTCCAGGCCGAGTCGTTTTTCCACGCTGTTGATAAAGCGCTCGTCAATTTTAACCGCCCGAAGTTCACCGCTCTGCGGGTCCTTGTATTTCCACATCAGGTCCTGACCGAGGTTTTCGGCATCCATACCGATGATCATGTTGACATAGTTAAGGACATCCTTGCGTATCGCCAGGGGCTCGTCCATGTAGGCGTTAAACATCTCGGTCATTATCCGTTCCCGGTAAAGCCCTTTGGCTATTTTAATGTCTTCAAGATACTTAACGCGGTCATTGGCATCGGATACATAGTCAAGGATAACCCGTTCCACAGCCCGGAAGAAGTCATAGGCGAACATGCATTGGCCCTCGTTGGTCTCGGAGCTCTCAACCATCAGCTGAATCGCCCGGCCCAGGTTGCGCTGGCCGAGGCCCTTCTGCCCGAATCGGCGCGTCACATCCGGGACCTGATTCAAGGAGTCGATCACCTCAGAGAGGGTCTTGATGCTTTTTTCGCCCGCCACCTCACCGGCGGCGAGTTTCATCATTTCAACGGGGGTGAGTTTCTCCGTTCGGGGCAGCCGGGTGAGAACCACGGCCACGGACGCCGCGTAATTGAGGTTCGGATCCTGATGCAGGTTTTCCCGGGCCAGGGTGGTTTTGGTTTCACTGCCGATGGCGTAGCGGGTGAGTTCGGTTTGAAGCCGGTAGTTGGTATTATGCGAAACATTACAGATCCGGCAGCGGTCCACGATGGGGGCTTCCTCTTTTTCTGATACGAACTGGTTGAATTCGGAATTGTTGCTGGTGGCAATCACCAGGGTATCAATGGGCCATTTGAATCCATCCAGTTCAATTTCCCTGTTCTGGATGACGCCTAGATAAATCTGGACCAGATCTTTTTTATTTTTATAGATTTCGTCGGTGAAGTGGATGCCGCCGCCGGCGACCCGGGCAAGCGCCCCCCGTCTCAAGTCAAACCGGTAGGGATTGTTCGTGTCCGTGATATGGAGCAGCCGTTGAATCGATTCCTCGCCGATCAGGTCCACGGACGAGGAGGTGATTTTGTCCTTGGCGGGGTATTTTCCCGTTATCGTGCCCAGGCTTTCCACCAGGGGCACGGGCACGACTTCGACGAAATCAAACATGGTGTCGATATCGTCATCGGCATATTCCCGGATGTCATTCCAGATATAGCCGCTGCAGGCGCCTAACGGCCGGTAGTTTTCGTAAATTTTTTCCAGCTCCCGGTCTGAAAATCCGTATGTGGCGGCAAGATGCTCCCGGTTTCGGCCGTTTTCCGGGAAAAGGTTCATGGCAAGAATCATGGGGTCTTCATAGGTCTGCGACTCAATGGCCCTAATTTGGCCATAGGTGCCTAAACGATCGAGGTTTTTGAAGCGAAACGTGTACTTGCCATTCCCCTTTTGGGTTAGAAACTCGCGATACTTGTGGCACAGGAAATCCACAAAGAAGGTCTTGCCGTTTCCCGGTTCGCCGACCAGTACGTAGGCCATCTCCATGGAAGACCCGCCTTCGGATGCGTCCTTTACATAGGATACAAAACTGTTTATTTCATCGTACATGCCGACGATGTGTTTTTTCCCGTTTCGGAATATATTGAAATCATATGTTGTTTTGCCGTTGACCGTAACCTTTTCAAACCCCCCCTCGAGTATCATCCGGGCAACGGATTGGAACGCGTTCTCAAAGTTTCTTTCACCTTTTTTGACGCTTGAAATATGCGCATTCAATGTGTCCATGGGATCCTGTGCTCCTCTTCAAAGTAAATTCGGTTTATTGCTCAGTGGTGCTTTTTTAAATAATTGAAGGACGGGTGATTCATTATGATTATTGGACGCCGGTGCTACTTCCGGTGTCAATCAATCATAAATGAGACGCGGCCGCTGCTTTCATTGGGGCCCCCATATAAAATTGAGGCAGCAGTGAAGAGGAGAATGCGATCCAGGCCGGATTAACGCGAAGAGAAGAAACACTCGAAAATTCAGGAATGCTATATGCGTATGAGGTGAATGATACTGATAGACAGCTGATTGCGCCCTTCATGGAAAATATAACTAAATTGAGCCGTTATTTTACCCTATGGCTAATAATTCGTTTATTTTCTTAATTTTTGGCGTCCTCACAGCCACTTATATCTTAACCACAAGTTAACTCCATAATATCTTTTAGAACTCCAAAATACAAGCAAAAAATATATTTCCGGGGTTGGCCCCTGCCGGTTGGAAACAATCTATTTTTGTGATAAACTAGATATTTATTGGGCTTTATCACCTAAATATGTTAAAATCATTCAATTTAAGTAAAAATCAAAAATAATTATAGGTGAAGGAGAGGCAATGCCACTAATGAACGCCGAACAATATGAGGAGAGCCTCCGCGAACTGAACCTCGTCGTGTACATGTTCGGAAAGCGGCTTGAAAACATAGTTGACGATCCTATCATACGGCCTTCCATGGCGGCGGTGGCCAAAACATATGAAATGGCCCACCGCCCCGAACACGAGGACATCATGACGGCCACCTCGCACATTACGGGAAAAAAAATCAACCGTTTCACCCATATCCACCAGAGCATGACCGACCTGGTCAAAAAAAGCAAAATGGGCCGTCTGCTGGGCCGTGAAACTGGATGCTGTTTTCAGCGCTGCGTCGGTATGGATACTTTGAACGCCTTATCCATTGTGACCTATGACATCGATCAGGAGAAGGGCACCGGCTATTACCAGCGGTTTCTGAAATACCTTGAATACGTTCAGGAAAATGATCAGACCTGCGACGGCGCCATGACCGATCCCAAAGGGGATCGCAGCCTGCCGCCGCACAAGCAGGCGGACCCCGATCACTACCTTCACGTTGTGGAAAAACGCGAAGACGGCATCATTGTGAGGGGCGCCAAGGCCCACCAGACCGGGGCGGTCAACTCTCATGAGATTATTGTCATGCCCACCATTGCCATGCGTGAAGGGGACCGGGACTATGCGGTTTCCTTTGCCCTGCCCAGTGACGCGGACGGCATCATCTATATCATGGGCCGTCAGTCCTGTGATACCCGTAAACTCGAAGCGGGCCTGCTGGATCGCGGCAACATCGTTTTTGGCGGCCATGAGGCCCTGGTGGTGTTCGACGATGTTTTTGTTCCCTGGCAGCGGGTTTTTATGTGCGGGGAGTATGAATTCGCCGGAAAACTGGTCGCCCAATTTGCCGCCTATCACCGGCAGAGCTACGCCTGCAAGGTCGGCGTGGGGGATGTGCTGATCGGCGCCGCCCAGACGGCTGCCGAGTATAATAACGTGGCCGGCGCCTCACACATCAAGGACAAGGTGATTGAGATGAATCACCTAAATGAAACCCTTTATTGCGGTTGCATCGCCTGCGCCTCGGAGGGGCATAAGGAGCCCAGCGGCACCTATGCGGTAAACACCCTGCTCGCCAACGTTCACAAGCAGAATGTCACCCGGTTTCCCTATGAAATGGCCCGGCTTGCGCAGGATATTGCCGGCGGTTTGATGGTCACGATGCCGTCTGAAAGCGATCTGAAGGCGCCTGAAACCGGCAAGTGGATTGAAAAATATTTCAGGGCGAAAAATGACGTCTCCGCTATGAACCGCATGCGCATTCTGCGGCTGATCGAAAACATCACCCTGGGCACGGCGGCCGTGGGATATCTAACCGAATCCATGCACGGGGCAGGCTCCCCCCAGGCCCAGCGCATCATGATATCGCGTCTGGCCAATATGGTGGAGAAGAAGCGGGCGGCCCAAAAACTGTGCGGGATCGAAGAGGAATAAACGATGAGGCGGGTGGGCATTAAATATTGCGGCGGATGCAACCCGGATTACGACCGGCTGGCGCTGGTGGAAGAATTAAAAAGCCGCCTGGCGGGGTATGTAGAATTCGTAGCCTATGATGCGGAGAATATCGATATGGTCCTGGCCGTCGAAGGTTGCCAGAGCGCATGCGCCGACTTGTCATCGGTAAAGAACCTTGAGGTTTATATCATTAAAGCGCCCGCGGATGCCGAGCGCTTTATTTCTTTTATTCGCCCTTAAACACCGGCTTGCGGTTTTCAAAGGCAGAATAAAAGAAAAAAACCGAAAAAAACGGCTGAAGGGTTAAAAGAGAAGGCCATGAAGGTTTTTGAGGGGGTCATCCATAACAACTGCATGGGAATGCCATAAGAAAATGGGCGGACCGGTCAATTGCACGGAATGCCATCCCCGGCCGCAGCAGCAATAAGCGGTATTATTGATTTTTATCGGCCCTTCCCTGCAGGGCCGCAATCTGCTCCAGAATTTTATCCCGCTGGTCCTCCAGATCGATCAGCTCTGCCATCATTCCGGGTTTCGCCGAGTGGGCCGGCATGCGCGATTTGGCTTCGGCGATTTGATTTTCTATCGTCTTTAGCTGCCGGTTGAGGTCGTCAATATCGGACATAAGAATGACTTCTTTCTCCGTTAAGTCTCACCTAAATTAAGGTCTCATCTTTAGCAGTCAGTTTCTGAAAATGTTCGATCATGCTCTGGCGCTCTCGCCGCAGGAGCTGGACCAGTTCCTCATTATTCCAAAAAAAACTCCTCAAGAGAATTTTGTCCCTATAGATAATAATGTTACGTCGATACCGGAGCGTGGCAAAGCCGGTCGGCGGAAGCAGGGCCAGATAGCCAAACACCCATTTCCAGCTCATGCCGGCAGCATGCCAGAGCCAAAAGCCGAAAGCGGCATAAGCTAAGCCAAACGCCAGAAATCCGACTCCGAAATAGGCAAAGGCGCGGATGGCCTCGTGGCTGGTGAAACGTGGCAAGTAGCGGGTCAACAGATAGGGCACCAGGTTATGTAACAGGCCGAAGAGTGCCACAGGGGCCATAAGCAGCGCATAGATTGTCATCCGCAGGCGCATCAGCCGCTGACGTACAGGCTCATCCATTGATCGTTTTAAGGCTTGGCTGCGCCGGGTTTGACTCAAATGGCCCTGATAGCGATCTACCTGACGCCGCAGGGCGGAAACCGACGCCGGGTCATCGGCCATGGCCCTTGCCAGAATGGCAGTCAGGTTTCTACGATCCTGTATACGGGTTTCAAAAGAATTAGCCATCTCGCCGGTATCCGGCCGGTACCAGTCCAGCAGCTTCCATAGCCAACGTTTCAGCCGGGATTGGGATTTTAATCCGCCTCCCGCCCCTCCTTGCTCGTCCAGCGCCAGCGGCGCAAGCCGGTATCCGAGCGCCTCAGATAGATCATCGGCTAGTTTCCTAATCTGATCGTCTTCGACATGAATCGCTTGATGACGCAACAATATCTGGAGATCTGATGTCAGCTGTCGCATGGCTGCAGACGGATCTTGCCTGTTCAGTTCTTCGTAATCCGCCACCCGGAAGGGCGTGCCAAACCGCAGCAGCACGGCTGACATAAAGAGTTCCCGGTGTTCAAAATTAAGCCCCACAGGCACAATTCTCAGGCCAAGCTGATACCCATTCCGGGCCTCAGCCCCCAAGGCCATTCGTGCGCCCCCTGTCCGCAGTTCTATGACTTTACCAGCCGGCGAGTTTTCCCCCTCGGGGAAAAGCCCCAGGCAGCCGCCGCGTTCAAACAGCCTGTAGACCTCCTCGAAGACATCCACGTTTTTCGTATCGTGGGCTTCCACTTCACGGGCACGATAGACAGGAATGGCCCCCAGCCGATGCAGTAGGGCCGTAATCATTCGGTTTTTAAATAAACCGCTTTTTGCCAGGAAATGAATCTGGCGGTGGGTCTGCGTGGCCAGGAGGATGGCATCGAGCACTGAGGTCGGATGATTGGCCGCTAATATCACCGGGCCGGATTCAGGGATGCGTTCCGGATTGAGGGCCCGTATTTCCACAAAATAGAGATAGCTGAACACGCGCAGCAGCCAGATGGTTAACTGGTAGAGCTTCATGGCATCACTTTTTATTCGCCCTTAAACACCGGTTTGCGGTTTTCGAAGAAAGCGGTGAATCCTTCGACGGCATCTTTGGATGTTTTAACCGCCGTGCTGCCTTCCGCCTCCATTTTAAGGCCAGCGTCCATGCCCTCATAAATCCCCGCCGTTATGGCTTTTAAAACCGACCGTACCGCTATGGGGGGTCTTTCAGCCAATCTTTGGGCAAATTCCAACACTTCATCCATGAACCTCTCCGGGGCCGAAACTTGGTTCACCAAACCAATTTCATATGCCTCTTGGGCGTTTAGCCGGTTGCTGAAAAGAATCATGTCCAGTGCTTTGGCTTTTCCCACTACCCGGTAAAGCCGCTGGGTGCCGCCCCAGCCGGGAATGATCCCCAGGTTTAATTCGGTCAGTCCCACTTTGGCCTTGGGAGAGTCCATCATAATCCTGAAATGGGCTGACAGGGCCAGTTCGAGGCCGCCCCCCAGTGCATGGCCGTTAATAGCCGCTATAATGGGTTTTTCAAAACGATCCACGCGGCGCCATACCTCTCGGCCTTTTGCGCCGATATGGGGGGATTTGCCGGCGTCCGCCACGTCCATTCCGGCGGAAAAGCATTTTTCCCCGGCACCGGTAAGCACCACCACACGGATATCCTTATCATCTTCAATTTGTTCAAGAATTTTTTCAAACTCCTCAATGGCGGCAAGACTCCATGAATTGGCAGGCGGGCGGTTAATCGTAATGATGCAGATGTTGTCCTTTTTATCGACGACTAAATTTTCATATTCCATAACAAACTCCTTGGGATAGCCGATTTTTTCAATTTTTATCCATTGGTGTCCCGCCATAAATGAGATAATTTGTTCAAGTTCAAGGAAGGCGAAAATTTTAACCGCAGGAATACTCGAAGTATTTTGAGGATTAAAATTTGAGCCTGACACAGAAATTGGGCAAATTAGCCATTTATGGGGGCACCAATTAGCGATTGGCTTTCCTGTAGCCCAACCGATCATTGGCAATAATAAACTTGCAGATATTGGCCGATCCCTCGACGATGATGTACGTGGGGATATCCCGGTAATACCTGGCCAAAGGGTATTCGGTGGAATACCCGTAGGCGCCCAGGATGCGCATGGCCGATTCCGCACACCGCATGGCCACCTCGCCGGCCATGTACTTTGCCTGGGCCACTTCATATCCGTTGTTTACGTTTCCCTGGTCCTTCTGCCAGGCCGCCTTGTAAACCAACAGGCGGGCCGCCTCGATGTCTGTGGCCATTTTGGCGATCAGCTCCTGGTTCATCTGGAATTTGCCGATGGGTTGGCCGAACTGGACCCGTTCGTTGCAGTATTTAAGGGCAATTTCATAGCATGCCTGGGCGCATCCCACCGCGCCTGCCGCAGCCGAGAGCCGGGTATTGGCAAGGGAGCTGAACACGATTCTGGCCCCGTCTCCGGGTTTACCCAGCAGGTTTTCCTTGGGCACCGGCGTGTTGTTAAAAAAGAGCTCGCCGGTGGGCGAGGAATGCGATCCCAGTTTATCGAGATCCGAAGTGGTCACACCGGGAAAATTCTTCGGTTCCACGGCGAATGCGGACATCCCCTTGCTGCCGGCATCCGGGTTCGTGTAACAGTATACGACGGCCACATCGCACTGGTGGGCGTTTGAGATCCAGTTCTTGGACCCGTTTAACACATAGTGATCCCCCTTGTCTTCCGCCACGGTCTGCATGGCCATAACGTCTGATCCGGCATCCGGCTCGGTGATGGCAAACGCTCCCAGCAATTCGCCGGCACAGAGTTTGGGGATATACTTTTGCCTGGCTTCCTCCGTACCGTATAAATAGATGGGATAGGCGCACCCGATCCCGATCAGGTTGATCTGCACGCGCAGCGAGCTCGACGCCCGGGCGATTTCCTCGGTGATAATGGCCGCGGCCATCCAGCCGGCATCCTCGCCGCCGTATGCTTCGGGGATAACGGTCCCGATGAACCCCAGTTCCGCCATGGGCTTGATGGCTTCCTCCACGGGCAGGTAGTTATCGGCGTCCCACTGGTCGGCGTAGGGGGCGATTTGTTTGTCTGCAAATTCGCGCACCGCCTTTTGCAGCATCTTGTGTTCCTTGGATAGTTCAAAATGCATGATACCGTCTCCTTGTTATTTGCCTCTTTCAAATACCCCGGCAATGCCCAGTCCGCCGCCGCCGCAGATGCATTCCAGGCCGATTTTGGCATCCCTGCGCTGCATTTCATGCATGAGGGTGACCAGGACGCGTGTGCCGGTCGCCCCGATGGGATGGCCCAGGGATATGCCGGATCCGTTGACGTTGACCCGGTCATAATTATCCGGGGGAATGCCCATATCCTTTAAGTCGGCCAGCACCTGGGCGGCGAATGCCTCCTGGATCTCGATGAGATCGATGCGGCCAAGGGGGATCTGCGACATGCCCAGTGCTTTTCTCACCGCTCTTCCCACGGTGAGATGGGTCCGGGTCGGATCGGCGCCCGCAACGGCGATGGCATTCACGGACATAAACGCTTTGATGCCTAAGTCCCTGGCCTTTTGTTCGGACATGACCACCACGGCCGCGGCGCCGTCGTTTTCAGAGGAGGAGTTCCCCGCGGTACAGACGCCGCCCTGCACCGGGGTGAGCCTGGCCAGCTTTTCCATGCTCGTATCCCGCCGCAGGGTTTCATCTGTGCTGACAATCACCGGATCGCCTTTTCGCTGGGGTACTTCCACGGGAATCACTTCCTCGTCAAACTTGCCCCGGTCCCAGGCTGAGCATGCCTTTATCTGGCTTTCATAGGCCCACTGGTCGCATGCCTCCCTCGTGATGTTTTCCTCCACTGCCGCTGTTTCGGCCCAGGACATCATGGAGGGAAGCAGGCCGTAGCGGTGTTCAGGCTGGCTCATGACCCGCGCCCGCTGGATGCGGTCATAAAACGGCAGCCCCCAGATTGAAAGGTCGCCGTGTCCGCGGGGTATGCCTTTTTCTCCGCCGATGCCCCACTTGATCTTTCCGGGCAGATAGAATTCCGCGTTGGACATGCTCTCCACGCCGCCGGCCACAACGATTTCCGCATCACCGCTTCGGATCAAAGAGGCGGCCAGCCGGATCACCTCCAGCCCGGTACAGCACCGCCGGTCAATGGTAAGGCCGGGAAGTTCCTCGGGCCAGCCCGCATTTAAAAGCGCCATGCGGGCGATGTTGACGTATTCTCCGTTTTGGTAGGTCTGGCCCATGATCACCTCGTCGATTTGCTCCGGCTCTATGCCGGCGCGTGAAATCGCCTCGTTTAACACCAGGCTGGCGAGATCATAGGCCTCCACGGACCGGAGTCCGCCCATGTAACGGCCGACCGGGGTACGCACCCCGCTTGCGATAACTATACGATCTGTCATAATGACTCCTTTTTGGATCCATCCGGGTTGTATTCATACCACCCCTTGCCGGTTTTTTTGCCCAAATGCCCGGCCTTGACCTTGCGTCTCAGAAGAAGCGGCGGGTAAAACCGCGGGTCGCCGGTTTCACGGTAGCAGGCCATCATGGCCCCGTAGGTGACATCCAGACCGACCATGTCCCCGGTTTCGAATATGCCCATCCGCCGGCCCGAAGCCAGGCGAAGCCCCTTGTCAATGTCTTCGCACGTGGCCACCCCCTCTTCGACCAGCCGCATGGCCTCGATGGTGGAGGGGAAATTGATCCGGTTGATTACAAAGCCGGCCACATCCCGGTTGACCATGATCGGCGCCTTGCCGATCGCTAAAGCGAACTCCCGGCCCGCTGCCGCGGTTTCATCGGATGTGCTCATCCCCTTTATCACCTCGACCGCCATCATCATGGGGACCGGCGAGAAAAAATGGAGCCCCAGCACTTTGTCCGGACGGTTGGTCGCCGCTGCCAGCTCGGTGATGGCAATGGCGGAGGTGTTTGATGCGAGCAGCACATTTGGCCCGCACGACGCATCGAGATCTTTGAAAATTTGCTGCTTTAGGGCCTGGTCCTCGAACACGGCTTCGATGGCCAGGTCAACGTCTTTTGCGGCGTTCAAATCCGGCACCGGTTGGATCCGGTCAAGAACGGTTTTCACATCCTCCTGGATTTTTCCCTTTTCCGCAAACTTGCCCACCGACCAGGAAATATTTTCCAAAGCTTTTTTTACGGCCGGCTCGGATTTGTCGGTTAGATACACATCTATTTTTGCCTGGGCGCATACCTGGGCGATCCCGCCGCCCATCAGTCCGGCGCCGATAACCAGCACGGAGTTTATCGTCATAGCTGCCTCCCGTTTTGAAATTATCAAAAATCATGCCAGTAACCATTTTTTAGCTACGGATGGATTAAAGCTAATAATTCAAAAAAGTTATCATCATTAAAGCTTTTTTTCTCAGCAGATTCGGGTGTTAAAAAATGGATATGGTTGCACGGTTGTAACGTGACGCTTATGTAACCCGTTACATTCTTTTGGGATTTTCCAGAGGAATGTCATGCTTTTTTATTTTTTGGTACATGGTTTTCCGGCTGATCCCAACGAGCCGGGCGGCCTTGGCCTCGATAATATTTAAATTAGGGGCAACGGTGATAATGGCATCTTTAAGAACGGACTCGTAGGCATTTTTTAAAGCCTCCGCTTTACCATTGCCGGCCATGTGGCGCCTCATTTGAAAAAACCGATTACGGGATTCGACATAAACGGATCTATTCTTTTAATTTTTTCCGTTTTTTCTGAAAGTGTCAAGGCCTGGGCGACCATACGGCCGTTTATTAAATACTTATTTTATCTAAGTATTTTCTAAGCAAAATTGAAGCATTGATCTTTATATCAGATTTAGAAAAGATCAGCCTATATAAATTTCTTATCTTTTAATACCATATTTTCGGGAGGGGCGTTAACGTGAAAAAAATTTTATTAAAATCTAAATGGATGAAGGCGTTTGTGCCGGCGGTATTGATTCTGACGATGATCGGGTGCGGCTTTGTTGCCAGCGTGCCCTGGATACGGAATGCCGACAATAACCAAGTGGTGAATATCGGCGATTCCATATTCGCATTGTCCGGTGAAATTCAGGAGTTCCTGCATTCCTATGCCGGAGAGACCTTCAGACGCTATGCGGTGTCAGGGGCTGAACTGACAGGCGGCGCCCTGGCGCCTTCGGTTGCCAGCCAGTACGATACGGCCAAGGCGGATAACCCCAACATCGATGTTATTTTCATGGACGCCGGGGGCAACGACATCCTGCTGCCCGCCATCGCCTTTGATCCCTATGACTGCAGGACGCAGTGGTATGAATGGGGCCGTCTATCCGACAGCTGCAAGAGTTTTATAGATGATATTTATGTGGATGCCGTCAACCTGTTAAACGAGATGTATGCCGACGGCGTGGATCATGTGATCTATCAGGGATACTATTACACCAAAGACACTTGGGTGATGCAGCTCGATAACCTGGAGGAGGCGGTTGATTACGGGGATATGAGGCTTGCCCAGGCATGTCAGAACTCGGCGTACGCACCGGGTGATTGTACCTTCATTGATCCGCGATGGGCGATAAATGACAGTGATATCAAATCAGATGCGATTCATCCGAAAACTTCTGGATCCGAGAAGCTGGCGGATTTGATGTGGCCGGTACTTGAGCCGCTGCTTTAATAGTATGATCAGGCCAGTCAGGCAGTGGTTTAGCCATTCGATTTAATTCCTTGCGGAATCAACCGATGGGGGCACGCGGGGCTTTGTAAAAAGCTCCGCGTGCCTTTTTTTACAGCTCGGAAAGAAGGGGCTTGTATCCGGTTATTCTAAGGGGTAGACTCGGACAAGAAGAAAAAAGAAGACCCCTGGAGGCAGTGAATAAAAAATGGCGGTTGCTAAAAAATTAAAAATAATGGGTTTGGCTATCGCAGGCGTCCTGTTTCTCTCTTTCCTGGGCTTCGGCTATTTTTTTGTTATGCCCACCGCAAACAATGAATATCCGCTGGATACGGCCCGCTTATCCGGTGAACCTGCTGACGGCGGGGCCGTGGGCAATACTGAAGGGTGGGGCCCAAGGCGGTCGCTGGCAGGTAAATATGCGTCCAAAAATATCGGAAAAGCCGATGCGCAGTCTTTGGAAGATCGATTGGTGAAGGAATTAAAGGAACGATACGGTGACACCATCTTCCAAAAAAGCACCCAGACCATCCTTCTGCGAGTCAAAAAGTTTCTAACGGATCTTTATCCCGAGGATGGGAAAAAACGGTTTTACAAGATCCTTAAACGGGCGTTTCCGGATCAGGCCGATAGGATCATTGAAATCCTGGCAAAAATGGAGCAGTATAACCGGTGGTTGGCGGATAACAGGCATTTGTTGGCCGATATGAGTTCTTTAGAAAGAAAGGGGGCCTTGTGGGAAAAGCGAAGAGAGCTATTTGGCCCTATGGCCAAGAAGATATGGTCGGAAGAAGTCCTGGCGTATGAGGAAAGAAAACGGGATATGCGGGAAACGATAAGCCTTTTGGATGAATCCTATGATACGACGATAGAGGAAAAGCTCGATATCTATAAAAGCACTTTGAATCAGACATATGAGGACTCACCGGAAGAATATATACTGGCTAATAAGGGCATGCTGGCAAAGGTGTTTTTCGGCATCGACGCCGTTCAGAAGCAAATCAAACAGATGACCCCTGAAGAGCGCCAGTGGGAAATCAATCAGATTCGTCGGGACTTTGGCTATACGGAAGAGCAGATTCAAAAAATGGAGGCGGTCGACGCGGAACGGAACAGGCGATGGAAAAACGGGCGCGTCTATATGAAGGCGCGTGAAGCCCTCGTTCAGAAATATGAAGGGCCGGAACTTGAGAAGCGGCTGCAGAAACTTCGAGAAAAACATTTCAAGCACGAGGCCAAAACCATTCGGCTCGAGGAAGAAGACGGCTTTTTTCGCTACGAAAGGCAGCGCGTCTACGGCCGAAACTAAGTGGTGGGGATAAAATGAGGTCAATAACAGCCATTTCGGTTGGCATCATATCACTTGTCGCAGTCCTCGTATGGCTGCCGCATAATTTTGCCATGGCGGAGCAAGCGGGCGGCCCCGGTTTTAGTGTCAGGCAGACCCGTTTTGAGTTCCAGCCGGTCTTTGAAGGGCAAAGCGTGCGATACGCATTTAAAGTGGAAAATGATGGCACCGAGCCCCTTGAGATTATCCAGGTGGAAACAGAATGAGGCTGCACGGCTGCTTCCTATCCGGAGCAGATCCCTCCCGGCGGCGAGGGGACCATTAGGATTGAGTTAAAAACCTTTGGCCACGGCGGAAAATACATCACCAAATCGATCTCGATTCGGACCAATGACCCGGATCATCCCCGGGTCAGTCTGCAAATCGCCGGAGACGTCAAAAAAAGGCATGTCATCTCCAAAAAAACCGCCCGTTTGACCGGCAACGCCGGCCAGACAATCAAGGATGTGGTGATTATCTCTCCGTCTGAAAAAAACCCTTTTAAGATAACAGGCATCCGGATGGAAAAGGGCGAAAATATCCGATACGATTTATCTGAGATCGAACAACCGGATGGCCTGAGATACCGGATCTCCATTTATAATACGAAAAAGGAAAAAGGCTGGTATATTGACAAGATTTTTGTCAAGACCTCCAGCCAGGTCACCCCGGAGTTCAAGATCCGTGTGATGGGCGTCATTCGGGACGGGTAATGCCGGTGCCATAGTTGCCACTAGTGTTCCGTTTGACCGATGGAGAGCAGAAAGGATTTGAGGTTGATCTTTTGATTTTTAATGCCCAGTTTTTTTCGGATATTGGCCCGGTGCGTATCCACCGTGCGATATGAAATATTCAACAGGTCCGAAATCTCTTTTGTGGTTTTATTGTGCTTGATCAGGTTGATGATCTGGATTTCGGAGGGCGTTAATTTATGCAGGGTTTTTGAGAGATCCCGCATAAACGGCGAGGCGATGTCCTCCAGGTTCTGCTCGATGATTTCAATCAGGACTTTTTGCATATCCCTGGACGAGGTTTGCTTCAACCTTTCAATATAGGGGGAAATTATCTCCCGGATATTATATATCATCTGTTCGCCGAGGTCGAAGCGGTCCGCATCGCGTTTTTTCAGCAGCACTTTCATGGCGACATTGGCCTCTTCAAGGGCCTGGGTGCGTTCTTTTACCTTTTCTTCAAGGGCGTCATGCATTTTTAAAAGGTTCTTCTCCGCCCGTCTTTTGTCTGTTATATCGCGCGCGGATCCCCTTATCCGGTGGGGCTTGCCGTTGCTTGGGATCAGGGAGTTTTTGTATTCCAGGTACCGCTTTTGACCGTCCGGCAATTCAACGGTCAGCACCCCTTCATCCTTTCCGTTTTCAACAATCCGTTCCAGATAGGCGTCAAACTGGGGGCGGCGCGTTTCCGGGATAAAATCCCGGATATTCCGGTTTATTATATTGTCCCGCGACCCGCCCATCTCGGCAATATAATGGGCGTTGGTTTCCACAATATTGCCGTCCAGATCATGGATATAGATCAGGTCAAAGACGTTGTTGAAAAGATCCCGGTATTTTTTGTTGCTTTCGGCAAGTTCGGAGGCAAATCGCTGGCGCTCCGAAACGCCAAAAACCTGTACGACGCTTATGGCTGGCTCGCCGGGTGCCTTTTTTACCGCCACATTGATTTCAACGGTCATCAGGCGGCCGTCTTTCCGATGAATAACGACCTCATAGGTTCGGGGCAGCCGTTGGCCCCCCTCCTGGCGTTCGAGATAGCGCTCGGAAACCAATTTTTTGCCCTCATCAGCCAGAAACTCCCGGAAATCGACGCCGATCGCCTCCGTGCGGGAATAGCCCGTAATCCTCTCAATCTCAGGGTTGACATAAATCACATGGTAGGTGTCATCAATAAGCAGAAAGCCGATATGGGAGTTTTCGATAATGAACCTATACAGTTCCGGCCCGAAAATTTTTTCTGGTTCCTCGGTCTCAGCGGGCCTCTCATCGGCTTCGTCTTTTTTCAGCCGGCGTTCGAATTTTTTCATAAAAAGGCTATGGCTTCCCAATGCGCCGATATTTGTGTTATTCTGCATATCCTGGGATTTCTTCACCCTTGAATGGTAATATGTCATGAACCGATAGGGGTGTCAATTTGTAACCTAAATTGAGCGTTTCAATTTTTTGAAGATTTAATTTCTATTTTATTCTTAGGATATTGGATTATTTTTTAAATCAAAAGATTTGATGGCTTCGTAAAAAGTCCAATATCTGTGTTGCGCTTCCGTCCCTCGGAATTTCACGTACGGCTAAGTACGCTGCATTCCTCGGGATTTGCGACGCCTTGGTCTTGAACTTTTTACTTTGCCATCCCAAAATCGACTTTTTACGAGACTGTCAAGATTTGAAACCCTCCGGGATTTTCAATTTCACCGCATCTACTGCGTCAAATGATGTCTCGCATAGGCGCCTATCGCCCGGACATCATTTTCCTTGTATCTGCGGCAAACTTGAAAATCGCTCAATTTAGGTGTAAACTTGATGGTTTCGTATAAAAATTTTACGAAGCCATCCTATTTGAATTCATGACATCCGGGGGATATTTTTGTATGTATTAAAGAAGGTGCGCATTTCCACCCTTATTTTTCGAAAGGCCCAACTCGTATGAAAGTCTTTTCAACCGTGCGGTACACGATCGGCTCTACCCCCCTGGTTCGGCTGAAGCGTATGACCGGGGGCCTGGAGGCGGAAATTCTTGTCAAGCTTGAGTTTATGAATCCCCTTGGAAGCGTTAAGGATCGGATTGCGGCCTCTATGATCGAAGCCGCGGAAAAGGAGGGAAAAATCGGGCCGGATACGCTGATCGTGGAACCGACCAGCGGGAATACCGGGATCGCCCTGGCATTTATCTGTGCCGCCAAAGGGTACCGATTGTGTTTGACCATGCCTGAGACCATGAGCCTGGAACGCCGGAAACTGTTGGCCCATTTGGGCGCGGAGCTGGTTCTTACCGAAGGGCACTACGGGATTAAGGGGGCGGTCCAGACCGCCCGCGAAATCTTGGACGCCAACAAGAACTCGTTCATGCCGGACCAATTCTCCAATCCGGCCAATCCGAAGATCCACCGGGAAACAACGGCCGAAGAGATTTGGCATGATACGGATGGCGGGGTGGACGTGTTCGTGTCCGGCGTCGGCACCGGCGGTACCATTACCGGCGTTTGCCAGGTGATAAAGGAGCGAAAGCCGGGGCTTAAATGCGTGGCCGTGGAACCCGCGGATTCCGCCGTACTTTCCGGCGGCGCACCCGGCCCTCATAAGCTCCAGGGCCTCGGCGCCGGGTTTATTCCGGAAGTGCTCGACCGATCGCTTATCGATGAGGTGGTTACCGTAGAGGCCGAAGAATCCTTTGAAACCGCCCGCCGACTAGCTAAAGAGGAGGGCCTTTTGTGCGGCATATCATCGGGTTCGGCGGTTGCCGCGGCCCTGCGTATCGCCAAACGCGAGGCGGCCAAGGGGAAAACCATTGTGACCGTGCTGCCCAGCACCGGTGAGCGATATATAAGTACGGATCTGTTTTTAACCTAAATTGAGCGTTTCAATTTTTTGAAGATTTAATTTTTATTTTTAGGATATTGGAACATTTTTTAAATCAAAAAATTTGAAACCCTCCGGGATTTCCAATTTCACCGCATCTACTGCGTCAAATCATGTCTCGCATAGGCGCCTATCGCCCGGGCATCATTTTCCTTGTATCCGCGGCAAACTTGAAAATCGCTCAATTTAGGTTTAACCTAATTCGTGTCCGTCCATAAACAGGATAAATGGATGGGCACTAATTAAAATACCAGGAAAGCGAATATGGCACCTTCCTATCAGTTTGAGACCCTTTGCCTGCATGCCGGCCATGCACCGGATGCTGAAACCCGCTCCCGCGCGGTGCCCGTCTACCGGACGACCTCCTATGTCTTTGATGATTCGGATGATGCGGCGGATGTTTTCGCCATGAGGCGGCCGGGCAATATCTATACGCGGATGATGAATCCTACCCAGGCGGTTCTTGAAAAACGAATGGCGGCCCTGGAGGGCGGAGCCGACGCCCTGGCCCTGGCATCGGGTACGGCGGCCGTCTATTATTCGATCATCAATATCTGTTCGGCGGGCGATGAGGTGGTTTCCGCGAACAACCTGTACGGCGGCACCTTTACCATGTTCAACAACATTTTCCCGCAGTTTGGTATCCGGGTACATTTTGTCGATCCGCGCGATCCGGAAAATTTTGAGGCGGCGGTGACGGATAGAACAAGGGCGATTTTCATTGAAGCTATCGGGAACCCGGCGCTTGAAGTGGCCGATATCAAGGCTGTGGCAGAGATCGGGGAGAAATATCGGCTGCCGGTAATCGTGGACGGGACCTTCACTACCCCGTATCTCTTGCGGTCCATTGAGTATGGGGCGGATATCGTGGTGCATTCCATGACCAAATGGATCGGGGGGCATGGTACGGGTATCGGCGGCATCGTGGTGGATGCCGGCAAATTTGACTGGACCGACCCGAAGTTTGACCTCTATAACACGCCCGATCCCAGCAATTTCAACCTCCGGTTCGCCCATGACCTGGGGGAGGACAATCATAGGGCGTTTACCATCCGGATGCGGCAGGTCCCCTTACGCAACCTGGGGGCCTGTATATCACCGGACAATGCGTGGCTTTTTCTGCAGGGGCTGGAAACCCTGCCGCTCAGGATGGAGCGCCACTGTGAGAACGCCATGCGGGTGGCCCAATTTTTACGGTCCCACTCAGCTGCTACATGGGTAAGGTATCCGGGCTTGCCGGATGATCCGGCATATCCGACAGCCAGCCGGTATTTAACGAAAGGCTTCGGCGCGATGGTGGTATTCGGCATCAAAGGGGGAAGGGAAGCCGGCAAACGCTTTATCGACAGCCTGAGGCTTTTTTCGCATCTGGCCAATGTCGGGGACGCCAAAAGCCTGGCCCTTCACCCGGCAAGCACCACCCATTCGCAGCTAACCGAAGAACAACAGGTTGCCGGCGGCCTTTCTCCGGACATGATCCGTCTTTCCATCGGGATTGAGAATATTGATGATATCCTGGATGATTTGGAACAGGCGTTTAGCGGTATCTGATCCCCGCTTTTTCTACCCCCGCCATATCAGAATGCCGATATAGGTGGCATACATGATAAGCAATAACGCGCCTTCCCATCGGTCTAAAGACCGACGATTCCCGGTGAACATGGCGGCAAAAAGGATCAGGCTTGCCAGAACGAGGGTGCCGATATCCAGATTGCCGACTGTATGGAAGGGGAGGGGGTTGATGGTTGAGCTTACTCCCAGGACAAAAAAGATGTTAAATATATTGGAGCCAACCACGTTGCCCACCGCCATCTCCACATTGCCTTTGTAAGCGGCAGTTGCCGATGCGGCAAGCTCCGGCAGCGAGGTGCCGACGGCGACAACGGTCAACCCGACAATCGCTTCGCTCATCCCGAATGCCGATGCCATATGGATAGCCCCGTCAACAATCCATTTGCCGCCGAGGGCCAGTCCGATCAGCCCGGCAATGATCAGGGTCACGCTTTTTCCCATCCCCTGATTCACTCTTGGGTGTATCCCTTGGTAATTGCTGCCGACATGGGCGATGCTTGCGGCGTAATATATGAAAATGGCAAAAAACATAAGAAAAATCAGGCCGTCGGATCGGGATATATCCGAATACGCCCATCCATCGAGCAGATGGTCATTGGCGGCCGCCCATAAGGCCAGGGCCGCCAGCAGGCTGAACGGGATTTCCCGCCAAACTGTCCCCCGCGTGACCCGCAATGGCCGGATCAGGGCGGAAGCCCCCAGAATCAGGAGAATATTGGAGATATTGCTGCCGAGGACGTTGCCGACGGCAATGCCGACGCTTCCCTCAATGCTGGCCGTGATATTAACGAAAAGTTCGGGCGTGGAGGTTCCAAAGGCCAATAGGGTCAGGCCGATGACCCGATCGGATATGCCGAACCGTCGGGAGATGGCGGATGCCCCGTCAACCAGCAGATCCGCGCCTTTGATGAGAAGTGCGAAACCTATGAGCAGCAGGAAATATGGCAGAAGATAGTTCATTTGTTTTTAGATTTCGAGTACGCGTACGAGCACGAGAATCGTTCCACCGTAAACAGGGATAGCGCGTTTAAAACAGAAACTCAAGGTCGCTTCGCAGAAAATCTTCCAATTCAATACCGCCCGGGCCTACCAGCCAGGTCTTTGCCGCCGGCCATCGTTTACCGAAGATCTGAAGTCCGGAGTGCGGCTTTTCAAAAATGCCGCTTTTTACTTCAACGGCGGCGATCCTACCTTTGCTGGAGAGAATGAAATCCACCTCCTTATTTCTTTCGCGCCAGTAATAAACATTGATACCTGCCTCTTCAGCCTGATTGATAATATGCGTACCGATTCCGATTTCAACCAAACGGCCCCATCGTTTGGCATCCTGACGCCAATAATCAAGTGACAATCCGTACTGCGAGGTAACCAGGGCGGTATTGCGGGGTTGCCATTTGGGGCTGGAGGCGCGGGTTCGGAGTTTCGATCCATGCCATTTTGGGATTCCCCAAATAAGGAAAGCCCCTTCAAGAAGCCGTTGGTAATGGGCGAGCGTCGTTGTGTTGCCGGCATCCTGCAGCTGTCCCGTAAGCTTCTGGTAAGAAACAATCTGGCCGGCATAATCACAGCTCAATGCGTATAGTTGTCGCAGCAGGGCCGGTTTTTCGACGCGGTTTAACAGCAGAATATCCTTGCCGATTGCAGCTTCTACCAAAGACTGTTGAATATAATCCGCCCAGCGCTGCCAATCATGGATCAGGGGCGCGGCGCCAGGATAGCCGCCATAGAACAGATAAGTATTCAGATCCCATCCAAAGCAGTTTCTCATCTCCGAAAAAGACCAATGGGCCATGCGCAAGAGTTCAAAGCGACCGGCCAGACTCTCGGTCAATCCGTTCTGGATCTGCAGCGAAGATGAGCCGCACAAGATGAGGCGGATGGGCTTGCTCGAATACCTTGCCTTGTCCCAGAAATACTTGATGGTTTCATCCCAGCCCCGAACTTTTTGAACTTCATCTAAAACCAAGAGCACTTGGCCCTGTTTTTCAGCCTTTAACTCGGCCGATCGCCAGGCCTGTTCGATCCAGTCCGGGCCCGGCGGAGCCGGGTTGTCAGCAGAGGCATATAATGTCGGACCGTCCCATTTTTCAATGATTTGAAGCAGTGCCGTAGTTTTACCCACTTGTCGGGGACCGGTGACGACTTGGATAAGAGGGCGCGCTTCATCCAGCCTTTCGATAAGAATGCTAACTTTATTTCTTTTAAATTTGGGAAGTTGAATATTTTTCTTCATTTTGCTCAAATATTTGAGTAAAATTACTCATAGTTTTGAATATATTTAAATATAAATAGGAAATCTTTTTATATGTCAAGTTTAAAATTGGGATAGTATCTGATATAAAATAAAAACTAATTTGGTTTGGGTATATATTCAACCCTATTGTTGCACAGGAAAATTTGATGAACCCTCCGAACGCCTCCTCTAAAACGATAACAAACGGCACTCTGGGTACCTTTGCCGGGGTTTTCACGCCGAGCATTTTAACCATCCTGGGCATCATTCTCTTTCTGCGCCTGGGCTATGTGGTGGGAAATGCGGGCTTGGGACTGGCCCTGGTAATCATCGCCATGGCCAATGCCATTTCCGTGTTGACTTCGGTTTCGCTTGCCGCTGTTGCCACCAACATGAGGGTCAAGGGCGGCGGGGACTATTATCTGATCTCCCGGACACTGGGCCTGGAATTCGGCGGGGCCATCGGCATTGTTTTATTTCTGGCCCAATCGGTTTCAATTGCGTTCTACAGCATCGGCTTTGGCGAGGTCCTGGCAGCTCTGGCCCCCTTTTCCATGCCGGGGCTATCCCAGGTTATTGCCGCGGCAGCGGTGCTTCTGCTTTTTGTCTTTGCCTGGCTGGGGGCGGACTGGGCGGCCCGGTTTCAGTTCATTGTCATGGCCATATTGGCGGCCGCCATTGTGTCTTTTTTTGTGGGCGGTGCCCTTCGATGGGATACCGCCACGCTGGCGGCCAATTTTACGGCGCCGGCGGACAGCCAGCCGTTCTGGATCATATTCGCCATTTTTTTCCCCGCGGTCACCGGGTTTACCCAAGGGGTGAGCATGTCAGGCGATCTTAAGGATCCGGGCAAAAGCCTCCCCAACGGAACCTTTGCAGCCGTCGGGGTATCCATTGTCGTCTATTTTCTGGCCGCGGTAGTGTTTGCCGCCTCCCTTCCCGGCGACACCCTGGCAACGGACTACAATGCCATGAAACGCGTGGCGGCCATTGATGCGCTTGTTCTGGCCGGCATGATTGCCGCAACCCTTTCCTCGGGCATGGCCTCCTTTATGGGCGCCCCCCGGATTTTGCAGTCGCTGTCCGCAGACCGTATATTTCCGTTTCTTCTGCCCTTTGCCAAGGGCGCCGGCCCCGCGAATAATCCCCGCCGCGGTGTGTTGTTGTCCGGCGCCATTGCGCTTTTTACCATCGCCCTGGGCAATCTGAACCTGATTGCGCCCATTGTTTCCATGTTTTTCCTGATTTCCTACGGTCTGTTAAACTATGCCACGTATTTTGAAGCCCGCGCCGCAAGTCCCTCGTTTCGCCCCACCTTTCGATTCTACGACAAGCGTCTGAGCCTTGCCGGCGGTCTTGCCTGCCTTGGCGCCATGCTGGCCATTGATATTACCGCCGGAGTCGTCGCTCTGGCGCTTCTATTCGCCGTTTTTCAGTATGTCAGGCGAACGGCGGGCCCGGCCCGGTGGGCGGACAGCCGGCGTTCTTACAAGTTCCAGCAGATCCGGCAGCACCTGCTGGAAGCGGCCGAGGCGCCAGAGCATCCGCGGGACTGGCGCCCCGACCTGCTGGTGTTTTCGGATGATCCAGAACGCCGCAAACCACTGCTCCGGTTTGCCGACTGGCTCCAGGGGGACAGCGGATTTGCAACAGTCGTCCATATCCTCCAGGGCGAGGGGGCAAAAACGCGCAGGCAGAAAGCCGATGTCGTTGATGAGCTCACAAAGGCTATCCAGGAGTTGGATGCGGATATGTTTCCCCTGGCGGTAAACGGCCCCAATATCCGATTGGCGCTTCAATCCCTGATTCAGTCCTATGGCATGGGGCCTTTGAAGGCAAACACCATGATGACCAACTGGATCGGGCGAAGCGACAATCCGCCGTCTGAATACCGCAGCAGGCGGTTCGGCATCTATCTGCGCACCGCTTTTCGCCAGGGGATCAACATCCTTTTGTTTTCTGCGGGAAAAGACGCTTGGCAGAAGCTCCAGGAGATGCCGGCGGATAAGCGGCGGATCGATGTCTGGTGGCGGGGCGATGCCACCAGCCGGCTGATGATCCTTTTCGCCCATATGGTCTGTCTGAATAAGTCGTGCAGCGGGGCAAAAATCCGGGTGCTGGATGTGAGCGCGGATGTTTTTGTCTCTGGAAAGACAGTGGCGGATCTGGAAAAGACCCTGTCCGAGATCCGGATAACGGCGCAACCGGAGATTGTGGCCAGCGCCAACGCCGATGCGGTGGCGGCCTATTCCGAGGACGCCGCTATGGTATTTCTGCCCTTCCGGCTGATAAAGGATGAGCCCAGGGACCCCTTCGGCAATGAGCTATCCGGTCTGCTCTCCCGGCTGCCGGTGACCGTCGCCGTGCTGGCGGCAACGGATATCGACCTTTCCGCTGAACCCGAGGCCGGTCCGGCTGGAGAGATCGCCGACGCCATGGATAGGCTAGAGGATGCCCGTAAAAAGGAAAAGAACGCGGAAAAGATGGCGGAAAAGGCATCCAGGGATGTTGAAGCGGCGATCAAGGCCTGGCAGCGGGCCATTGAAGCTGGGGAATCCGGGGAGACGATCCGCCATTTGGACAAAGAGGTGATCGAAGCCAAGAACCGGGCGGTGCAGGCTGCCCGAAAAGCGGCGAAACTGGCCGCCCGCGTCGAGGATTTGACCCTTACCGCCCGCCGGCTGGGGGCGGAAATTCCAGGGGATGAAGAAGAGGCAGAAGGGGGTGCTTCGGGAGATTAGAAGTCGGCAGTTCAGACACTAAATAAAAAACCAGGGCAGCACTCGAACGCCCCGGCGATTGGTGTGTTGGTTGCCGCCGTATATCAGAAGTGCAAAAGCCTCGGGATGTCCGCTTAAATTCAGCCAGTAATGAATATTGTCAAAAAAATCGGATGCAACGGTTTTTGCCGATTTAATTTCAATCGGTATCTGCAGTTGCCCGTTTCTTCCCGCGCACAGACGGATAAAACGGCCAAAGGCCTCAAGATCGCCGACTTTTAAAATGTTTCTGACATCTCTTTCCAGGTGCGTCAGATAGTAACTGTTGAGCCATTGTTCGGGCGCTATCCCTTGGTCGTGGATCCGCGGGTAAAAACCGGTAAAAATCATTTTAATGCAAATTGAATTTTCAATATTCAAATTGCACAAATTTGCCGTGCTTGTCAATAGCTTCCTAATCAAGTTTAACCGGAATCCTCCCGCATTTGCTTCAATGTTTCTTCCAGCACCTGGAGGCGTTGCCGGTCCTTTGGATCTTTGGATCGTCTTTTCAGCTCTGTGAGCATCCGGAGATCAAGAACATAAACTCTGTGGCCCCTGAACTCAATTTCGAGCGTATGGTCGAGAAGATCTTCATAGGTTTTCCTGTCTTCGATAAAAGACAAAACATCGAACGGGCCGAAAATGGTCGTAAAAAGCGATTTATTGCGCTGGCGTACCATTTTTGCAGAAAGTAATTCTGAAAAGCGTCCGCATTGTCATTTCGAGCGGTAGCGAGAAATCTTTAACAATCAAGATTCCTCGTCACTTTCGTTTCTCGGAATGACAGCAGCGGA
>Ga0209944_1000165_pt1 | contig 28725 bp, 27 predicted proteins | sample SalPonR1_C_D2_MG_FD_185701 | JGI IMG/M metagenome (GOLD analysis project Ga0209944, IMG submission 185701) | Salt pond soil microbial communities from South San Francisco under conditions of wetland restoration - Salt Pond MetaG R1_C_D2_MG... ...
AATTCAATAACGAGGACAAACGAATGAAACTAGCAACCCTGAAACAAGGCGGCCGCGACGGCATGCTGACCGTCGTCAATCGCGAACTCACCCGTGCCGTGCGCGCCATCGATATCGCGCCAACCATGCAGGTCGCACTGGACAACTGGGACACGGTCGCGCCGCGGTTGAACACGCTTTACGAGCAACTCAACAACGGCGACTGCGATAAGGCATTTGAGCTCGACATCGCGGCATTGGCCGCGCCGCTTCCGCGCGCCTTCCAGTTTCTCGACGGCAGCGCCTATCTGCCGCACGTCGAGCGCGTCAGAAAAGCCCGAGGTGCCGAGGTGCCGGAGAGCTTCTTCACCGATCCGCTGATGTACCAGGCCGTCAGCGACGGCTTTCTCGGCCCGCGCGACCCGATCGCGATGGCCGATACCGCCTGGGGCATCGATTTCGAATCCGAGATCGGCGTGATCTGTGACGATGTGGCGATGGGCGCCTCGGCCGACCAGTGCGCCGAGCACATCCAGCTGGTGACCATCCTCAACGACGTGTCGCTGCGCAACCTGATTCCGGGCGAGTTGGCCAAGGGCTTCGGCTTTTTGCAGTCCAAGCCCCGTTCGGCGCTGGCGCCGGTATTCGCGACCCCTGACGAACTGGGTGACGCCTGGCGAGACAGCAAGCTGCACCGTCCGCTGGTGACGCGTCTGAACGGTGAACTGTTCGGCGAGCCCGAGGCCGGCGAGGACATGCAGTTTTCGTTTGCCGAACTGCTGGCCCACGCCGCGAAGTCACGCCCGCTGGCCGCCGGCACGCTGCTGGGCTCCGGCACCATCGCCAACCAGGACACCAGCAAGGGCGCCAGCTGCCTGGCCGAAAAGCGCATGCTGGAAATCATCGCGACCGGCGAGGCCAAGACGCCGTTTCTGGACTTCGGCGACCACGTGCGCATCGACATGACCGACCCTGACGGCGTCAGCTACTTCGGCTCCATCGAGCAGAACGTGGTCGAATACAGGAAATAGTCGTTCAAGGTCGCAGCCCTGAAAGCAGGGTTCGCGCCCTGGTGTTAGAGTTATATGGTTATTCGAATAGGAAGATTCCCGCATGTATGACGCATCTTTTCGCATCGCAGGTTACGACGAGGAATTGGCTGGCGCCATTGCCAGCGAAAACCGGCGGCAGGAGGAGCACATCGAGCTGATCGCTTCTGAGAATTATGCGTCGCCCCGCGTTCTGGAGGCTCAGGGCTCGCAGTTGACCAACAAATATGCAGAGGGTTACCCGGGCCGACGCTACTACGGAGGATGCGAGTTTGTCGACATTGCCGAGAAACTTGCGATACAGCGGGCTTGCGAACTGTACGATGCCGGTTATGCCAATGTGCAGCCGCATTCCGGTTCCCAGGCCAATCAGGCTGTTTATCTGGCCTTGCTCAAGCCTGGCGACACTATTCTGGGAATGGACCTGTCGGAGGGCGGCCATCTGACACATGGCGCCAAGGTGAATTTCTCCGGCAAGATATTCAATGCGGTTCACTACGGCCTGAATCACGACACCGGTGAAATAGACTATGACCGCATGGCGGAGCTGGCTGCCGAGCACAGGCCAAAGATGCTGGTCGGCGGATTCTCCGCATACTCGCGCGTCGTCGACTGGGCGCGTATGCGCGAAATTGCCGATTCGGTCGGTGCCTGGTTCATGGTCGACATGGCGCACGTCTCAGGTCTGATTGCAGCGGGGGTATACCCCAATCCGGTTCCGCATGCGCATGTCGTCACGTCGACCACGCACAAGACATTGCGCGGTCCGCGCGGGGGGATCATTGTCGCCAAGGGCGACGACGAGACAATTACCAAGAAATTCAACTCCCTGGTATTTCCGGGCTGTCAGGGCGGTCCGTTGATGCATGTGATTGCGGCCAAGGCGGTGGCCTTCAAGGAAGCACTGGAGCCGCAGTTCAGACGATACCAGCAGCAAGTCGTGGAAAATGCCCGTGCGATGGCCGATGTAACCATCGAACGCGGTTACAGGGTGGTATCCGGCGGCACCGACAACCATCTTTTCCTGATCGATCTGATCGACAAGGACATCACTGGAAAGGATGCAGAGGAAGCGCTCGGCCGTGCCCACATAACCTGCAACAAGAATACCGTGCCGGGAGAACCACGCTCACCGTTCGTGACCTCGGGGCTGCGCATCGGAACTCCGGCGATCACCACCCGTGGTTTCAATGTCGACGACAGTCGCGAATTGGCCGGCCTGATTTGCGATGTGCTGGACAACATTGGTGACAGCGACACCGAAGCCCGGGTTCGTGCTGCGGCGGTGAAGTTGTGCAAGCGGTATCCGGTTTACGGATAAGAAACGGTCCGACGGTTTGCGATTCGCCGGTTCAACGGCTTGACGCTTGACGGTTTACGCAGGCGGCAGCCACGGATCGGCTCCATGCTTTGCGCGGGTGGACGCGAGTCCACTCGCGGCGTCGTTGGGTTGAAGGCTCGCCTGCAGGGCAGATTCCTGCGGGAACTGGGGCCGTCATGGTTTTCGTAGGCGCGAGCCCTGCTCGCGAAGACCCGGCTTTCAGCCTGCGTAAATCGGATCGTTCGGTAACCGCAGCCCGGGTGAGCTAAGCGCAGCCGGGGCAAGTGTCATTCGGCCGCCATTTCCCCGGATGCGCGCTTCGGGCTTATCCGGGCTACGAAAGGCAAACGGGATTTTAGGTAAACCGTAAATCTGGACCCTCGACCGGCTGTCAGGCGCCCACCGGCGCGTCGAGGATGATCAGCGAGATGTTGTCCCTGCCGCCGGCCTCCAGCGCCAGCTGGGCGAGCTTTTCGGTGGCGGCGCGGGGCGAGGAGATTTCGCCCAGCCAGCGTTTCAGTTCGGCGTCGGACAGCTCGCTGTTGAGACCGTCCGAGCACAGCAGCAGGCGATCGCCGGCCCGCCAGTCGAGACGAATGGATTCTATCGTCGGCAGCCCATCGCGCTGGCCAATGCAATCGGTAAGAATGTGGCGCTGGGGATGCTCGCGCGCCTGGTCGGCGGTAATTCGGCCGGTTTGAAACAACCGTCCCGCAATGTTGTGATCGCGGGTCAGGCATTCGAAGTCATGATCTGCGCAGTTGTATCTGTAAATTCGACTGTCGCCAACCCAGGCGAGTTCGAAACTGCCGCTATTTTCATGCACCGCGACCAGAGTCGTCCCCATGTCATGAAGCGAGGGATTGGTCTCCTGAGCCGAGCGCACGCGTGAATGTGCTACTTCGAACGCATCCGCCAGCGGCATGCCGTGCGAGACGCCTTCATTGACGGCTTCGCAGGCAATCCGGCTCGCTTCAGCGCCGCCGGTATGCCCACCCATTCCATCGGCAACCACCCAAAGACCGGATTTTTCATCCGTCAGAATCCGGTCCTGATTGTTGCGCCGAACCCGGCCCGTGTTGCTGATCTGGAAGTAGCGCACCGCGACTCTCTGTGATTAAGCTATTTCGGCAAGGCGCGACCAAAGCACGCAGATACCGATTTCTCAATTGTTACGTATTTCCGGCGAAGAATGGGCAATGCGTGCAGCATCGATGCCGTGCCGAGGCAGTCTCCGACCCGTAATCGCTGAGCCTGCGCTACCCTATCAGGAACATTGGACCTCAGGCAGACCGGCAATGGCCACTTACGACAACGTGCTGGACCTGATCGGCAACACGCCGATCGTTCGGATCAATCAGATCGATACCGGGCCCTGCGAACTCTACGCAAAGCTCGAGTGCCAGAACCCGGGCGGCTCGATCAAGGACCGGATCGGGCTGGTCATGATCGAGCAGGCCGAAAAGCGCGGCGATCTCAAGCCGGGCGCGGTACTGGTCGAAGGCACCGCGGGCAACACCGGGCTGGCGCTGGCACTGGTCGCGCAGCAGAAGGGCTACCGGCTGATCCTGGTCATCCCGGACAAGATGAGCCGCGAGAAAATCTCCAACGTAAAGGCCATGGGTGCCGAGGTGGTCATCACCCGCTCCGACGTCGGCAAGGGTCATCCCGAGTATTACCAGGACCTGGCGCAGAAGATTGCCGACGATACGCCCAATTCGTATTTCATCAACCAGTTCGGCAACCCGGACAACCCGCTGGCGCACCAGACGCTGACCGGCCCCGAAATCTGGCAGCAGATGAATCACAATCTCGACGCGGTGGTCATCGGCGTGGGTTCCAGCGGCACGATTACCGGGCTTTCGCGCTACTTTGCCGACGCCGCACCGGACCTGGAACTGATCCTGGCCGACCCTCAGGGTTCGATCCTGGCCGAGTACATCGCCACCGGCAATGTGCGCGACGATGCCGGCGGCTGGCTGGTGGAAGGCATCGGCGAGGATTTTCTTCCCAGCATCAGCGATTTCTCGCGCGTGCACAAGGCCTACTCGATCTCGGACAAGGAAAGCTTCATCACCGCGCGCGAACTGCTCAAGCGCGAGGGTCTGCTGGGTGGCTCATCCACCGGGACGCTGATGGCCGCCGCATTGAAGTACTGTCGTGAACAGACCGAGCCCAAGCGCGTGCTGACGCTGGTCTGCGACACAGGCAACAAGTACCTGTCCAAGGTCTACAACGACTTCTGGATGCGCGAGCAGGGTTTCCTGGACATCGATTCGCACGGCGACCTGCGCGACCTGATCGCGCGCCCGGTCGAGAAACACGATGCGATCGTGGTGCGCCCGGACGAGCCGCTGTCGAACGCCTACAAGCGGATGAAGCTCTACGACGTATCGCAGCTGCCGGTGCTGGAAGAGGGGCGAATCGTCGGGATCATCGACGAATCCGACCTGCTGCTGGCCGTCTACAACCAGGAAGATCGCTTCGCCGAGCCGATCAGTTCGGCCATGGTGACCGAGCTGGAAGCGGTGCAGGTCGACGAGCCCATCGACACGCTGCTGCCGATCTTCAACCGGGACCTGGTCGCGATCGTTCTGGACGGCGACGAGTTCCTCGGCCTGATCACCCGCGTCGACCTGCTGAACTTCCTCCGCCGGAGAGCGGATCGATAGCGCGCGGCTGCCTCAACGCGCCACTACAGGTGTGGGAGCTTGCCTGCAAGCGAAGATTTTCCGTAAACCGGTATTTCCTGAAACCTGGAACTCAACCTGACTGGCGTCGTGTCTCAGTAGGGTGGATAAGCGCCAGCGCATCCACCATCCGAGCGCCACTGAGGTGGATGCGCTGGCGCTTATCCACCCTACAAGAAGCTCCAGCCAACTGGGCAAAATGCCTGAATACTGAGACACGCCGCTAGCCAGGAACCTTAAAACCTAAACCGCCGCCGCCGTACGGCGGCTAGATCGCCCCGAGTTCGAACGCCTTGAGCACCGCACGGGTGCGGTCGCGCACGCCGAGCTTGGAGAGGATCGAAGAGACATGGTTCTTGACCGTCCCCTCGGCAACGCTGAGCGCGTTGGCGATTTCCTTGTTGGAGTAGCCGCCCGCCATCAGGCGCAGGATCTCGGTTTCGCGCTCGGTCAGCGGATCCGGACGGTCCAGGCTCGAAAAGTCGAGCCGCGACTTGCCGAGGCCGGCCAGCAGGCGTTCGGTGACCGCGGGCTTGACCATGGTCTGGCCATCGGCCACGCGGCGCACGGCGCCAACCAGTTCCTCCAGCGAGACGTCCTTGAGCAGGTAGCCCCTGGCGCCGGTGCGGATGCCGTCGAGCACCAGGTCGTCCTCGTCGAATGTGGTCAGGATGATGGTCGGCGGCAGGGTGCCTGCCGCGTGCAGCTCCCTGAGGACTTCCAGGCCGTTCTTCCGCGGCATGCGGATGTCGAGCAGCATCACATCGGGGGCTGTTTCGGGCGCCATTGCCACGGCCTCGACGCCGTCGATGGCTTCGGCAACGACTTCGATGTCTTCGGCCAGTTCAAGCAGCGATCGCACGCCCTGGCGCACCAGGGTCTGGTCGTCGACCAGCATCACCCGGATCTTTTCGGTCATGCGGGTGACTCCGGTGGCATCCAGGCATTGATGCGGAAACCGGAATCGGGTCGGGTCATGATTTCAAGCCGACCGCCCAGCTCCTTGATGCGTTCGCGCATGCCGGTCAGACCGTTGCCGGGCAACAGTTCGATGGCGCCTCGGCCGTCGTCCCGCGCCTCGAGGCGCAGCCCCTGATCATCGGCGGCAAGTCGAATCCAGAGATTGGTCGCCTGGGCGTGCCGAACCGCATTAGTGATGACTTCCTGGGCGCAGCGCAGCAGAATCTGAGCCCGCTTGGGATCGGTCAGCGACAATTCGTCGGGGATATCGAGGTGAATGGCCGGCTCGGGGACCCCGGAAGCCAGCTCTCGGATCGCCTCGCGCAGATCGACGCGGTCTTCGTGACGCATGTCGCTCACCACTTCGCGCACGTCCGAAAGCAGCAACCGGGCAATCGAGCCGGCGCGGACCACGTGTTCCCTGGCTTTGCCCTCGGCAGTATGGCTGGCGACTTCCAGGTTGAGGCTGAGCGCGGTGAGATGATGGCCGATCAGGTCGTGCAGTTCGCGCGCGATGCGCACACGCTCGGCGATGCGGGTGTTCTCGGCCAGCAGCGACTGAGTGGCCCGCAGTTCCGAGTTGACGCGGCGCAGTTCATCGCGCGCTTTCAGCTGGTTGAGCGCCAGCATGGAAGCGGCGTAGGCGAACAGCATCAGGCCCAGCGTAATCATGAGCTGCGGCAGCGCATAGGCCAGCCCGAACTGCGGCAGGATCGCCGCCCAGATCGAAAATGCCAGCGCAATGCCCAGAAGCCAGGCCGTGGCGATGACGCGCGGCAGAATCCAGGGCAGTATGCCGGCGACGATGGTCGAAAGAATCACGCCCAGCGCCGAGCGCGTGAAATAGCTCAGCGCGAATACCGAGGCGGTCATGATTGTCATGACGATCAGCCGTTTCCACAGCGGTGCCAGCGTCCTGAGTCGAGCTGCCGGGTGCAGGAATGCGAGGATGAACAGCAAGGCCGCCGACCACCAGCCGAAGATGCGCGCCGAATCCACTTCGTCGCGCGCGACCAGGGGCAGCAGCAAAAGGGTTGCCGCGACCAGCATCCATGTGGCGATGCCGGCGTAGCGCAACCAGTTTGTCGGGTGGATCTCTCGCATGAGTACGATCTTGATCGGGAATGTCATAATTGTAGTAGGTTCCCGATGCGGGCGATATGGGCGGGAAGTCACATTCTTTGGGCCGGAAAATGCAGACGAACGAACCTTCAGGTGAGCAGCTTCCCGACGTCGTCCGGTGGTGTGCGGCCGACCAGACCTCGGTGGCCGCATTGCTGGCCGAGTTCGGAATGACACTGGTCGAGGTGCCGGCCGCCGATCCGATTCCCGGCAGCTTCTGGGGCGATGACGAGGCCGGGCTGATCGACAACCGTCTCTATGCGCGCGTCGACACGCCGCTGCACTCGATCCTGCATGAGTCGTGTCACTACATCTGCATGGACAACCAGCGCCGGGCGACGCTGCATACCGACGCTGGCGGCGATTACGAGGAAGAAAACGCCGTGTGCTATCTGCAGATTCTACTGGCCGGGAAAATCAACGGCTACGGCGCCGGGCGCTGCATGCTCGACATGGATCGCTGGGGCTACAGCTTCCGACTGGGATCGGCCCGCGCGTGGTTCGAACGCGACGCCGATGACGCCCGTGCTGCCCTGAAGGCGCGCGGGATCGATCCGGCAACCGGTTCGCCGTTGCCCACACCGACTTAGCGAATGGCGCGTTCCCCGCGCGAACACCGTAGAAGGAAACGTACCAAGCCAACCTGTCAGGTTCATGGAAAGGGAGAAAACCAGATGAAAAAATTTGCGATCGGGTGTTTTGCAGTGCTGGTCGTGCTCGCCGTCGCCGGCGGCGGCATTGCCTGGTTCAAGGTCATCAAGCCGGGCATGGAATTTGCCGGTGGCATTGCCGAACTCGGCAAGCAGTACAGCGAACTCAATGAATCCATCGAGAACCGGGCCGGCTATACGCCGCCGGCCGACGGGGAGCTGGGTGAAGCCACCTTCCAGCGCTTCCTTGCCGCTCAGCGCCAGATGCGCACCGAACTCGAAGGCAGGCTGGAAGAACTCCAGTCTAAGTACGAGACGCTCGAGCAGGAAATCGACGAGCGCGGCGGTCAGGCGGGAATCGGCGACATGATGGGCGCCTACAGCGACCTGACCGACCTGCTGATCGACGCCAAGCGCGCGCAAGTCGAGGCAATCAACGACCAGGATTTCTCGCTGCAGGAATACAACTGGGTGCGCGACCAGGTCTATCGAGCCCTCGGCGAGAGCGTTGCCGTGGCGGCGATCGCCGCCAACCCGAGTACATCCAGCGAGTTCCAGACGACCGTGCCGGAAGCGACGCGAGAAATGGTCGCCCCGTATCGCGAAGAGTTGATGAAGGCCCATGTGCTGGCCTGGTGGGGGCTGTAAGTCGGTAGTCGGAAGTCAGTAGTCGAAGCAGACGTCCGGGTTTTTCGGACCACCGACTACCGACCACCGACCACCGGTTTTCCCGGAAACCAGACCGGGCCAGCAGTTTCAGGCTCTCCTCAACTCTCGATCCGGACCTTCTTCGCGCCCGGTTTTTCGGTCTGCTTGACGCGTGGCACCTTGATCTTGAGAACGCCGTTCCTGAAGTCGGCCTTGATGCCTTCGGCGTCGGCGTCCTCCGGCAGCGTCAGCACGCGACGGAACTGCCCATAGCTGCGTTCGACCCGATGGAAACCTTCATCTTCGTCCTCGGATTCCTGGCGCTTCTCGCCGGAAAGAACGAGCGTATCGCCTTCGACCTGCAGATCGATCTGCTCGGGGTCTATGCCCGGAACTTCGACCGAAATGCGATAGGCCTTTTTCGATTCGGCGATGTCGACGCTCGGACGGAGCAATACGCTGCCGCTTGCCGGGCGGGCGTTGCCGAAGAAGTCTTCGAACATGCGGTCCATTTCGCGGTGCATCCGCGCGAAGGGATCACTTTCACGGGTGGACGGCAGAAATTCACGGCCACCTTCGTTTTCGCGTTTCATCCAGTTGAATGGTGCGATCTTTTGAAGATTCATGTTGATGTACCTCCTTGACCACGATTCATTCGATATTTCACCTGGGGACTTGACGGCGCCGCTTTCAAGACGGATTTTCGACCTGAAACGACGATGCCGATTCCCCCACCTGTTATTTTAGCTCTATCGCATGTAAAGCGCTTGAGCCGGATCAAAAAATGACGGCCCTGCACGCCGGGGTATAGTCGCGAAACCAGGCCTGCAGGATCAACCGCATGACCGAAAACGCCAACCACCCCGGATTGCCACAAATCGCGCAGGACTGGTTCGACCGAGGCGGCATCGAGCAACTCGGCCGGCTCGATTGCTTCGTCGTCGACCAGGGGGACCGGCAGGCCGAGTCGACAATCGTGATGCTCCACGGCTTTCCGTCCAGCTCGCTGGACTGGCGGGTGGTCGCCGATGAGCTGGCCGGCGAACAGCGGCTGCTTATGATCGATTTTCCGGGTTTCGGCTTCTCGGCCAAGCCCGCTTCGGGTTACAGCTATTCGCTGGTCGACCAGGCCGACCGCGTGCTGATGATGCTGGCCGCCAGGGGCATCGAGCGAGTGCACCTGGTGGCACACGACATGGGCACCAGCGTGGCCTGCGAGCTGCTGGCCAGGCGAGAGATGGGCATGCTGCCGGTCGCCGTCGAGTCGGCAGTGTTCATGAACGGCAGCGTGTTCATCGAGCAGGCACGGTTGACGCCCTCGCAGAAGCTGTTGAGATCGCCTTTGGCGAAGCCCTATACGAAGCTGGCTTCGGCGCGCTTGTTCCGCTGGCAGATCGGAAAGATTCTCGCCAGACCAATCGACGACGAGGAACTGGACGCGATGTGGGCGCTGATGCGCTACAACGACGGCATTCGCACACTGCCGCTGACGATTGCCTACGTGGACGAGCGATATCGTTTCTACCAGCGCTGGACCGGTCCGCTGGCCCGGCTCGATATTCCGGTGCGCGTGATCTGGGGCCGCCACGATCCGGTTGCCGTCCCGGCCATCGCACAGCGACTGGCCGACACAATCCCGACCGCCGGCCTCGACTGGCTGGACGACCTCGGTCACTTCCCGATGCTCGAAGACCCGCCCGCCGTCGCGGCCGCGATCCGGAAATTCTGGAACCGCGGCTGATTGCGTTTGGCTTAAGTCGCACCGGGATCAGCGACGGGTATGAGAGCTTGCCTGGCAAGCGAAGATTGGTTGTAAACCGTAAAGCGTAAACCGTAAATCGTGAAAGCGGAACACCAACAGCACGAGGAAAATCCGAAAACCGAAGGAAACGACGAAACGACGAACTTCAACCTGCCCGAAGAATCCGAACCGGCGGCGTCGAAAGCACGCTGCGGTTGCCCAGCCAGCCGGCGCCGACCACGAGCAGGGCCGAGGCGCCGAAGCCGAGGATGAACAGCGATACGCCCGGCTGGTAGTCGAATCCGAACAGTTCGTCGGCCATGATCCAGCCGGTGACTGCGGCACCGAGCGTGGCCAGCGCGGCGGCAATCGCGGCCATGATTGCGTATTCGATCAGCAGCCCGTTGCGCACGGTCGCGTTGTCGGCGCCCAGCGTGCGAATCAGCGCGGCCTCGGACCGGCGCTGGTCGCGGGTGGCCTCCAGCGCCGCCAGCAGCACTACCAGTCCGGCGATCAGCGTGAACGCGAACACCACCTGGGCGGCCTGGCTGACCTGGTTGATGATCTCGAAGACCCGCTGGATCAGCGCGCCGACGTCGAGGACGCTGGTATTGGGCAGCGAGCGTGCAAGTTCGTCTAGCGCCTGCGCGCCTTCCGGGGGCAGGTAGAAACTCGCGACGAACTGGTGCGGCAGCATCTCGCCGGCTTCCGGTGTGAGCAGCAGGAAGAAATTGACGTTGAACGAGTTCCACTCGACGTCGCGGATATTGGTGATCTCGGCGCTGAACGCGCGCCCGCCGCTGTCGAAGGTCATCCGGTCGCCCACGCCCACGCCGACGCGGTCGGCCCAACGCCTGGCGACCGAGATTTCGCCGCTGTCCCCGGCTTCCCAGAATTCTCCTTCGACGATTTCATTGGCCGGCGGGATTCGGTCTATCCATGACAGATTGACCTGCCCTGTGAACCGGTCCTCGGGTGGACGGTCGCCGCCCTTCAGCGAGCCTTTTTCAACAATCTCTGTCAATTGGGCATTCGCCATGGGCCGGATCTGCAGCTGCCCGGCGCCGATGTCTTCCAGCGTTTCCCGCACCCGTGCGACCTGGTCGGGCTGGATGTTGACCATGAAATGATCGGGGGTGTCGGCCGGCAGGCTTGCCCGCCACTGGCCGATCAGTTCGCCGCGAACCACCATCAGCAGCAGCAGCGCCATCAAGCCCAGTCCGAGCGCGGTGATCTGCAGGATGCTGGCGCCGCTGCGGCGGCTCAGGCCGGCCAGGCCGAAGCGCCACGCGCCGCTTGCCGACGCGGACAGCTTGCGCGTGGCCAGCATTGCGCCCCAGGCAGCCAGCGCCAGCAGGCCGGCCAGCAGTGCGCTGCCGCCGAGCATCAGCAGGGCGAGTCTGAAGTCACCGAGTTCGTAGACCGGGATCGCCAGCGCTGCAACAATCGGAATCAGCCAGGCGACGCGCTCGCGCGCCCTCGGGACGTCCAGCGAACGGTTGAGGATTCGCATGGGCGGGACGCGCTTGAGCGACAGCAGCGGGGGCAGGGCGAAGCCGACCGCCAGCAATAGCGTGAACAGCGCGCTGCCCGCCAGCGGCTGCAAACGCATGCCGGGCAGGTCGGTGCTCATCTGGACGCTGAGAATCTGGGCGATCAGGTGTTGGCCGGCAACCCCGGCGATGCCGCCGAGCACCACGGCAAACAGCACCAGCCAGAGCAGCAGCAGGGCGATGGCCCGCATCACCTCATTGCTTTCGGCCCCGAAGGCCTTGAGGATGGCGATCAGGTCGCGCTGGGCGCGCGAGAATCGCATCGCCGCCAGCAGCACGGCCACCGCCGCAAGAATCACGGCGGTGAGCGCGGCGACCGCCAGGAAGCGGCGCGCCTGCTCCAGCGCCTCGTCGGTCTGCGCTTCGGCCTCGCCGGCTGTCTGCAGCCGCTGGCGGCCGGATAGCTGCGATTCGGTGCGCTGGACGAAACGGTCCACGGCACGCTCCTCGCCGGCGGCCAGCAGGCGATAGCGCGCCCGCGAGCCGGCGCCGAGCAGGCTGGAGCCCTCCAGGTCGGCCAGGTTCACCAGCAGGCGCGGCGAGAGCATGAACGGACCGCCACCCTGGTCGGGTTCGTAGGTCAGGAGTTTCTCGACCGTCAACTCGCGCTCACCCAGCACGACACTGTCGCCGGGCGCTATATCCAGCGACCGCAGACCGCTGGGGGCGATCCAGGCCTTGCCGGGCTCGGGTATCGTCCCGGTCGTCCGGTCGGGCTGGTCGAGGGCGTCGGCAATCTTCAGCGCGCCGCGCAGCGGATAGCCTTCGCTGACCGCCTTGACGTCGAACAGCGCGCTGGTCTCGTCAGAGAAAAGCACCGTGGACAGCGTGATCATGGGCGAGGTCGAAAGGCCCAGTTCGGCGGCGCGCGCCGCGATTTCCGCGGGCAGCGGATTGCGATCGCTGACCACGACGTCGGCGGCCAGCACCTCGCCGGCCTGGCGCTCCAGCGTGCGGCCGACCCGATCGGTGAACAGGCTCACCGCCGACAGCGCGGCGGTGGCCACGGCAAGACCTGCGATCAGCATCCATAGCGCGCCCGACCGTCCCTGGCGCAGCAGCAGGCGACCCGAGAGTGCGGCGCTGTTCATGGGCGCGAGGCGCTCGCGGCCTGCGGCGACGAATCGTCCTGCCCGGCATCCTTGGCCGACTCGAAACGGATATGCCCGTCGTCCATGGTCGCGACATCGGCGCATCGCTCGGCCAGGCGCGGATCATGGGTGACCAGTACCAGCGCTGTCCCGTTCTTCTCGTTCAGATCGAACAGCAGATCGGCCACCGCGTCGCCGGTCTTGCGATCAAGGTTGCCGGTGGGTTCGTCGGCGAACAGGATGGCCGGGTTACCGGCAAATGCGCGAGCGATCGCGACGCGCTGCTGCTCGCCGCCGGACAGCTGGCGCGGGTAGTGGTCCAGGCGATGATCCAGGCCAACCTGTCCCAGCGCCTTCAGTGCGCGCTCGCGCGGCTGGTCGATGCGCCCGATCTCGAGCGCCAGCATCACGTTTTCCAGCGCGGTCAGGCTCGGCAGAAGATGGAACGACTGGAACACGAAGCCGACCCGGGCGCGTCGAAGCCGCGCGCGCCCGTCCTCGTCGAGATCGCCGAGCTTCTGCCCGGCGAGCAGGATTTCACCGGCGGTGGGCGTTTCCAGCCCGGCCAGCAGTCCCAGCAGTGTGGTCTTGCCCGAGCCGGAGGCCCCGACAATCGCCAGCGTTTGCCCTGCGTTCAGGTCCAGGCTGATATCTTTGACGATCTCGAGGCGGCCACCCGGTGCATCCACCGCGTAGTCGACGTTGCTTGCGACCAGCGGCTTTTCGCCGGCCTGGTCCGAATTCGGAGAAGAATCGTTCATGAAATTTTCGGGACTCCCGGTCCGTTTGACGGTCTTGCTTCTGGCACTGTGCGGCGATGCCGCGCTGGCCGAGCGTATCGTGATTCTGGGCGATAGTTTGTCCGATGCGTATAACATGCCGCGTGAAGCCGGCTGGGTGCATCGGCTCGACCAGCGTCTGGGCGAGGCGCACGAGGTGATCGACGGCAGCATTTCCGGCGACACGTCGGCCGGCGCCGTCTCGCGCATCGATGGTCTGCTGGAAGCACATCAGCCGCAAGTGCTGATCGTCATCCTCGGCGGCAATGACGGCCTGCGCGGCCTGCCGCCAAGCGCTCTGGAGACGAATCTTGCCGAACTGATCGAGCGCGGCCGGGCCGCCGGTGCAAAGGTCGCGCTGATGCAGATTCGTCTGCCGCCCAACCTCGGGCCGGTCTACATCGAGCGTTTCGAGGGCGTGTATCCGAGTCTGGCCGAGCGATACGAAATAACGCTCATCCCGTTCTTTCTCGATGACCTGTTCGACAGGCCCGGCATGCTGATGGATGACGGCATCCACCCCACCGAAGCCGCCCAGCCGAAACTGGCCGCCTTCATGGAGCCCTGGGTGAGGCAGCTTCTGGCGGAATAGTAGCGAGACGCCATCACCTGCGCAGACTTATTCAGCGGTTTCCTGAATCGCCCCGATCTTTCGCTCAAGCTCCGCAACCCTTTGTTCGAGTTCCGCGACCCGCTGCTGCAGCGATTCCGTTTCAGCTGCATTTGCCGGCGTTGCGGCGGGGGCATGGTCGGCCTGCAATGCGACGCTGTCGACCGGCCCGGCAAGCAGGTGCATGTACCGGTCTTCACGCTGGCCGGGTCCGCGCGGCAGACGGACGACCAGCGGTTTGTCGTGTGCGGCCATGCGGTCGAGGTTGTACTTCACATCGTCGAGATCCTCGAATCGGTGCATGCGCTCGGAGCGACTGAACAGCTCGGCCAGCGTCTGCGGACCTCTCAGCAGCAAGAGCCCGACCAGCACGCGCTGGGCGGCAGTGAGCTTGAGCTCCGAATCGACCCGGTGATAGTAGCGAGAGGCGCGCGCGCCGTATTCCGAACGAACGAGCCTTCGCTGCTCGAGCGCGCGCAGGGTCTGGCCGACGCGGCCGGGGTCAAGCTTCATGACGGGGTTGCGGCTGGTTTTCTGGTTGCATGCCGTCACCGTCGCGTTCTGGGTCAGCGGATAGGTCTCCGGCGTGGTGGCCTCCTTTTCTATCAGGCAGCCGAGAACGCGAGCCTCGATGGCAGAAAGCGGCGGATTCAAGGGCAGTTCCGATTCGTTCGACGCGCCTGGTGATGATTCCGGCGACGATTCGGGTTGTGATTCCTGTGATGATTCATTCATTGCTGGTGGTTCCCCTGGGGTTCATGGGCCCCGCGTAAAGCAAGGCACGTTCATTCTGGCAGATTGCGCTGACCTCGACGAAGCCCGGCGCGCCCGGTTCGGCGGGCGTTGCGTTGAACTCGAAACCGCAGTGGGCGAGCGCCGGGTTGTCGAAGGCATCGGCGACATCCGGGCGTGCTATGCCCGTTTCGATGCGTGCCGTATCGTCGTCGATGCGAACCTCGACCGCGTCGAGTTCGCTGCCATCCAGCGAGCAGGCCCAGCCCTCGATGCGAATCCGGCCGTCGGAACTGCGCCGCATCCGGTCCACCCAGCCCCAGGGCCCTCGGCGAAACCGGTCGGGGCGGATTGGGGTCGGTCTTTCGGTGTTGTAAAGAACATACAGGTCCTGCTCCATGGCCAGCGCGCGCGGGATCCGCATGCACTCCACGGCCGCGGAGATGCTCGAAGCGATCGCCTGTCGGACATAGCGCTCGCTGGCCCAGGCCGTGCCGTAAATGCTCGAGTCGATCGGGATCCGCTCGCTTTCGGGCCGGTAAACGAAGCCCTCGGCCGGCATCTTGCCGCCGAACTGCGATTCGTCGCGCACGCTGAAGCACAGCACGCCGCCGGGTTCCAGCAAAGAGTGAAGCTTGCCCAGCCAGGCGCGGAACAGCCGGTCGGGCAGATGCGAGAAAAGAGATGCGACCCAGATCATGTCGAAGCGCCGGTTCACGGAGAAGGCTTCGGGGTCGCTGTTGGACAAATGACCTTCGATACCGAACAGGCGCTTGTTCGTCTCCAGCGCATCGGCCTGGATTTCGGCCCCGCGGATGTTGTGGTTCGGCAGCCATGCGGCGAGGAATCGGAGCAGACGCCCGTAGCCACAGGCGAAATCCAGTATCTGCAGATTTTCCGGATGCTCGAACCCGCTTTCGGCGATCTGGCGGAAACAGTTGAACTGCTGGATGGAGATGTTGTAGTACTGGCTCAGCGCGATTGCTGCGTCCTGGTGATGGACCAGCGAATGGGTCAGCATCTGGTCGTTGGCGTGGATCCTGAATTCGAGTCTGTCGGCGAAATCGCTGGAAAGGCCGACCGCACGCTTGACCGCGTCGCGGAAGCGATCGTCGCCGAGAATTTCTGCGACCTGCTTGTTCAGCGCTGGCGAATCAGTGGGCATGGGCGACGGGTCCATGGCGAGTGCATGTCGGGTATTTGCATATCGTAGACCGGATTCCATGCCCGGGCCGGTTCGACGACCGGCATTTTCAAGGCCTGAACGGCCGCGGATTCCAGCCCAGCCGTTGGCGCGCGGCGGTGTCGTCGACGACCAGGTCCATGCGCTGGCGCGCGACCATGGCCGGCGTGACCGATCGGAAGCGACCCAGACGATGGGCGACTCGGAGGACGGGGACAATCAGCCATGCCGGCAGTCGCAGCAGCCTGGCGTCGACCCCGGCGCCCGAGGCAATCCGGCGCATGAAATCCGGGTAGCGCAGTGTCTCGCCGCCGCCCAGGGCGAAGGTCTCGACCGTCGATCCGGCCTCGGCGCCGGCGACCAGCTGCCGGACCAGCACGGCGAGGTCGGCCGCGTGTACCGGCTGGCGCAGCCCGGTGCCTGCCACCGGTACCCATGATCTTCGTGCCAGCCAGCTTCGGATTCCGTCCAGCGCCGAGGGTCCCCGGCCGCCGTAGAGCAGCGTCGGCCGGAGCAGGGTAAGTTCGATGCCGCGCTTTCGAGCCACCGCGCCAAGAGATTGCTCGGCTTCGAGCAGCCGTTCCACGGTTTCCCGCATCTCGGGATCGGCCGCACGCCGCTTCAACACCACGCTGGCCGAACTCAGCGCAACAATGCGTCTGAGTGTCGGCATGGCCCGGGCCTGGCGCGCCGCCAGCGGCAGCGCGCCGGCATCTGCACAGACCATCACGTGCGCCTGCACGCGGGCGTGCTCGCGAGCAAGGTCGTGCTGCATCCAGGTGAGGTTGGGCCGGCTGTACTCGGGTACGCTCGGCGAGACGGCGATGACCGTCGCGCCCGCGTCGAGCAGCCCGGCGATGATTTCATGACCGGCCGGGCCGCCGGGGCCCATGAGCAGGATCGGTGCCGAGACATTGTCGTTCAATGCGTGCTCCTGTTCGTCCCGGCCGGAGCCGCGGCGTGGCTGGAGCGATCGCGCCGGGTTGCGTGCATAATCGCTGCTGTTCCTGATGATCGTCGGTAACTGTCGCTGACTGAGAATTGCCGACCGAATATTGCCGACCGAAAGTTGCCGACTGAGTATGGCCGACGCCGAATCGATGTATCTGAACGCGAGAATACTGCACCAGCCGCTGACCGGGGTCGGCCGGTACCTCAGCGAGGTGCTTGCGGCCTGGCCGGGGGCGACGCCGATGCGCCTCGATCCGCCGCGCTGGGCGAGCCAGGGGCTCAAGGGACACGGCTGGGAGCAGTTGGTGCTGCCGGCGCGGGTCGGCCGTAATCTTCTATGGTCGCCGGTGCATTCCGGGCCGCTGGCGGTGCGCAATCAGGTGGTGACGGTCCACGATCTGGTGCCGCTGGATCACCCCGAGTGGCTCAATCGCGGATTCGCCCGCTGGTACGGCTTCATGTTGCCGCGGCTGGTGCGCCGGGCCCGGCACGTCATCGCGATTTCCGAGTTCACCCGCCGGCGGCTCGTCGAAACCACCGGCCTTGCCGAAGACGACGTGACGGTGATTCACAATGGTGTCGGCACCCGGTTCCGTCCGCCGGCGACGGCCGCCCGCCGGGCCATGCGCGAAAGCCTCGGCCTGGCCGATAACCGATACCTGCTTTCGGTGGGCACGCTGGAGCCGCGCAAGAATCTGCCCGGCCTGCTGCACGCGTGGCGGCAGGCGCTGCCGCGATTGCCCGGCGACCTCGAACTGGTGATCGCCGGCGCGCCGGGTCGCGCCTCGGTGTTCGCCGACGCAAGACTGGATGATCTGCCGCCCCGGGTGCGGCTGGTCGGACGGGTGGACGACGACATGCTGCCGTCGCTGTACGCCGAGGCCGAATGGTTCGTTTACTTGTCGCTATACGAGGGCTTCGGCCTGCCGCCCCTCGAGGCGTTGGCCTGCGGCACGCCGGTGATCGTCAGTGACATCCCGGTGTTTCGCGAGGTGACCGCCGATGCGTCGATTGCCGTGGATCCGCAGGCTACCGGTGCGGTGGCCGATGCGCTGGTGCAGGCGGTCGAAGATTCGGCATCGAGAAAAATCCTGGCCGAGCGGGGATTGCGCCAGGCGGAGAAATTCGATTGGCGCGAGACCGCGCGCCGCACGCGGGAGGTTCTGGAACGATTCGGATAGGGGCGTCGCTTGGTCGCCGGGTCGTTTTGTCGTTTTGAAGCCGCCAAACGATGCTGGACTACTTCCTAAAACCTGAAATTGCCCCGCGCCAGACGGCGCGGGCGGCTTCGAGGTCGCCGTGCAGCAGCCTTCTTGCGATGCGTCCAAGAATGCCGATGACGATGGCAGGCCAGCCGCCCAGCGGGCCGTGCTTGCGGAAGAACCGGACGGCCGAGGCGTTGATCAGTTCATCCTTGCGCGGGCTGGTCGCGCCCGTTGAGCCCGAAAGGCGGTGCCGGACGACGGCATCGGAGGCCACCGTCAATCTCCAGCCGGCCGCGCGCAATCTCAGGCACAGATCGACGTCTTCCCAGTAGAGAAAATAGCGCGGGTCGAACAAGCCGGTCTCGCGCAGCGCCGCGGCGCGCAGCAGCATCGACGCGCCGGTCAGGTAGTCCAGGCGCGCGTCGGACACCGGCGTGGTGAAATGCCGGCTGTGTCCGCGCCACATGCCGATTCGGCCGCCGCCCCAGGTCTGCAACGCGTGCGGCGGATCCATGTCGACGATGCACGCCCCGATCGCGCCCGCATCGGGACGCGCCCGGGCTTGCGCGAGCAGGGCCTCGAGCGTGCCGGGCTCGACCCGGGTGTCGTTGTTCAGCAGCCAGATCCAGTTGTGACCGCGCTCCAGCAGCGTCTCGAGAATCGGGTTCAATCCCCCGCCGAAGCCCAGGTTGGAGGCGTTCAGCGAAACGCTTGCCTGCGGGAAGGCCTGTCGAATGCGCGCGGCCGAATCGTCTTCGGAGGCGTTGTCGATGACCTGAATGGCGCCGGGCGCGGATTCCAGCGCAGCCAGCGATTCGAGGCAGTTCAAGGTATCGTCGGCGCCGTTGAAGTTGAGCACGACGACCGCCACGCCGTCCGCGCGCCATTCCGGATGCGGATTCGAGGCCTGCGCGGGCGCCCGATCGCCGGTTCCCGCGGTCACGCCCAGTCACCCCGGCGTTCGCGCTGGCAGGCCGCAATCGCGTCGGCCACCGAGTCGGGCAGGGGGCGCGCACAGACGCGGGCCAAGTCGAATACGTGTTCGGTACGCGTGGTGCCAAACACCGCGCTGCTCACGCCCGGTCGCGCAAGCACCCAGGCGATCGCGAGTTGCGCCGGTGTCCAGCCGGGCGCGACAAGGGCCTTGCCCAGGCACTTCCGGCAGCGTCTCTCGGCGCCGGCGCCGCGCCCGGAAAACGCGCGCGCCAGGTACCAGAGGCCGCTGGCGCTGGTCAGCCAGCGTGCCAGCGGCGGCGCGAAATGCATGCGCGCCAGCGGCTCGGCGGCGAGCACGCCCTGGCCGGCTTGAGCCGCCAGGCGGGCCAGTCCGGCGTTGTGAGTCTTCAGTATCGATACGAACGGCATCAGCACATCGAAAGGCCGGCGGCCCACGACCTGTTCCAGCGTCTCGGCGCGGGCGTTGATGCCGATCATTTCCACCTTGCCCTCGTCGCGCAGGCGCTCGAGCGCGGCGAGTAGTTCGTCGGTGAGGTCGCCCGCCTCGGGGCCGTGGAGCTGAAGCAGCGCAATGCGTTCGAGGCCAAGGCGCTCGAGGCTTGCGTCGACCTGCTCGACGACCCCGCCGGGACTGAAGTCGCGCACGATGCGGCCGTTCCGGTCGCTTCGCGTGCCGGCCTTGGTGGCGATCACCAGGTCCTCGGGGTCGACCCCCGACGCCTTGACCATCCGTCCCAGGCGCCGCTCGGCTTCGCCGCCGGCGTAGGAGCCGCCGGTATCGAAAAGGGTGATGCCGCAGGCCAGCGCCGCGTCGAACACGGCCCGTGCGCGCTTCTCGGCGAACCCGGGCCGGGCCCAGTAGCTGGCGCAGCCCAGGCCCAGTTCCGATACGCACCGACCGGTACCGCCCAGCGGGCGCTGGGCGACGGGGACCGGAATCGTCTCGCCGTGTGCGCTCACGATGCGGCCTTCAACCTGGCCGCAACCCAGACCAGCGGCGTTCGGACCGCGGCATTGAACCCCAGCGCCAGCAGCCACAGCGGCCGCTGCCAGCGCGGCCACCGATCGCCGCAATGTCGGTTCAGGTATCGCCACAGCCCGCGGTGCTTGGCCCACAGCACGGCGACCGGGCGGTGGCCGGACGATTGCCCTCCGACATGCACGATCTCGGCCTCCGGAACCCAGCGCAGCGTCCGCCCGCTTTCGGCCAGTCGCGCGAACAGGTCCAGGTCCTCGAAGTGCAGCGGATAGCCTTCGTCCAGGCCGTCGAGTTCGATGAAGGCTTCGCGGCGGACCAGCATGCAGGCGCCGGAGACGGCTTCGACTTCGATCGGGGCTGCGGGTGCCGAAGTGCCGGTGAGATCGATGCCTGCGCCGCCCAAGGGGAGCATTTCGTTGACGATCCGGACCGGCGTGGGCAGACGCCGGCGACTGCCGCGTTGCTCGCGGCCGTCCATGTCCAGCACCTTGCCCGAGACCAGCGCCGCCTCCGGATGACGATCCAGTTCATCGACCAGGCGTGCCAGCGTGGGCGGGTCGACCAGGCAGTCCGGATTGAGGATCAGCAGGAACTCGCGTCTTGCATGCTTTGCGGCGCGATTGACGCCGGCGGCGAAGCCAATGTTTCGACCGGCGCGGTCGATGGTCACCGGCGCTCGGCGGGATACTTGATCGGCGGGCTCGCCGTCGGCGTTCGACTCGATCGCGTCCAGGCTGCCGTCGGTCGAGCCGTTGTCGACCACGATCAGGTTCGGCGCCTCGGCGTCTTCGGGACGGATGCTTGCAAGCGCCCGGGCCAGCCAGCCGCCGGCATTGTAGTTGACCACCAGCACGTCGACGCGGGTCAGTCGATCTTTCGGCGAGCCGGTCGGGGCGTCGGCCGCACCGTTCATCGGCGGCCGAACAGCCGTTGCCGCAGTCTTTGCCACGGCGAGCTTCGATCGGCCAGCGAGGCCTTGAGCCGGTCGATCTCGGCGTCGCGCTCGGCCAGCAGGTGGCCGGCGCGGATGTGGTTGCGGACTTCATCGTTGTAGTGGCCGTAGACGCTCTCGGCCCGGTCGTCGAACAGCGAAAGGCCGGCCGGTTCGGGCAGTGTCGCGTCGCGTGCCGCGGCCAGCGCGATGAAATAGAGCGGCGCATGCGCCGGGCTGGCGGCGTGCGTTACCGCCCCATCGCCTTCGCTGGTCAGGCATTCGGCGCTGGCCGAGTCCGCGTCCAGACGCCACAGCGCCGAGGTGAACATCAGCTTCTGGCCGAACAGAACGAAGTTCGGAAAGTGTCGGGCCAGCAGATCCTCGAACTGGTCTCGATACAGCTCGCGCACGTGGAATTCGTTGTCGAAGCCGGTGTCGTCGGAATAGGTCTTCCTGTCCGGCGACGACATCAGCAGAAAGCCGCCGGGCTTGAGCACGCGCCTGAACTCACTCATCAGTTCGTCGTGTTCGGCCAGGTGTTCCAGGGTTTCGAAAGAGACCACGGCGTCGAAGCGATCATCGTCGAAGGGAAGCTCGAGCGCGCCGGCTTCGACGAACTCGAGGCCGTCGCGGCCGTAGCGACGCCGGGCGTGCTGGATGCTGGCCGAATCGATATCGACGCCGGTAACCGATCTTGCCGTATCGCTCAGGATGCGGCTGCCGTAGCCTTCGCCGCAGGCGCAGTCGAGCACGTCGAGGCCGCCGACCATGCGCTGGGCCCAGGCGTAGCGGTGCCAGTGTTCGTGGAAGATCTCGCGCACGCACTCGGGCGTGAAGCGCTCACCGGTGAACTCGAGTTCGGGTTTCGGGTCCGGGTCGTCGGCCATGCTCATGACGCGATTAAACTGTTGTCAGCCTGCATGTTTCACGCACCTGCGGGCTCATAACCGGAATTCCTTTCCGAGATAGACGTTGCGCACTTCCTCGTCGGCCAGCACCGCGTCGGGTGGCCCCTGGGTGAGCACGCGGCCTTCGGAAATGATGTAGGCCCGGTCGCAGATGCCCAGCGTTTCGCGCACGTTGTGGTCGGTGATCAGGATGCCGATATCGCGGTCGCGCAGGTGACCGACGATATGCTGGATTTCGCCGACCGAGATCGGGTCCACGCCGGCGAACGGCTCGTCGAGCAGGATGAAGCGCGGGTCGGCGGCCAGCGCCCGGGCGATCTCGACGCGTCGCCGCTCGCCGCCTGACAGGCTCACGCCCATCTGGTCGGCCAGGTGGGCAACGTTGAATTCGTCGAGCAACCGGCCCAGTTCCCGCTTGCGCGCGTCCCGATCGAGATCCTTGCGCAGCTCGAGTATGGCGTCGATGTTGTCCTGCACCGAAAGTCGGCGAAAGATCGAGGCTTCCTGCGGCAGGTAGCCCAGCCCGGCGCGGGCGCGGCGATGCATATTGGCGCGAGTCAGGTCCTTTTCGTCGACGGTGATCTTGCCACCGTCGGCCGGCACCAGCCCGACCACCATGTAGAAGCAGGTGGTCTTGCCCGCGCCGTTGGGCCCCAGCAGGCCCACGATTTCGCCGCGGTGGACCTCCAGCGACACGTCGTGGACCACGGCGCGGCCGCGATAGCGCTTGACCAGGTGTTCGGCGCGCAGCATCAGCTTCCCGCCGGCGGATCGACCGGATCGTCTTCAGCGGCGCCGGATTCGTTTTCGTCGGCGCCGCCGTTATCGGATTCAGGCGGCGTTGAGTCATCGTCGCCGGAGGTCTGTCGACGCATCGTATCGCCCTCGATCACGACACGCACCTGGTTGCCGTCCGAACTGCGTCCCGCCAGGCTCTCCGTGTCCAGGTCGTAAATGAGCTGATTACCGGTGAACTGGCCGCCTTCGTGCTCCAAACGCGCATCACCGGTCAGTGTGATCACGTTCTCTTCCACCTGGTACTCGATCCGGTCGGCGCGCCCTTCCACGACGCTCCCGTCGTCCAGACGGTCGCGCCAGGTGGTCGGATTGCCGAACAGTTCGATCAATGTCATTCGGCCGTCGACCTGGTGGACCACCCCATCGTCGGCGTTGACCAGCATGGCGCCACGCTGGATGGTGACGTTGTCTCCGAACCGGGTGATGCCCGAGCGGAGGTCGTAATCAGTCGTGTCGGCATCGATGATCAGCGGTGGCTCGACTACCGCTTCGTCGACGGCCCGGGCGGCCGATTCCCGGTCCGGATCCTGGGCGCCGGCAAGGCTAGTCGCGAGCAGCAGCGCGGGCAGGGCGATAAATCCCTTGTACATCCTGGTCAAGCTCCATTCTTTCTTCATCGATCCAGGCGGTAAGAGTACCACCGGTCAGTTCGGTTCCGTCCTGCCGCATGACGGCGGGACCGGGCGAGTGCAGCGTCGCCGCGCTGCGGTCGTATTGAATTTCGTCGGACTCGATCTGGATCGTGCCGCGCGGGTGAGGCTTTTCGATGTGGACGTCGCCTTGCAGCGTCAGTCTGCGCGAGTCTCTTTCGACCAGCGCCATTTCGGCCGTGCCGGCCCAGGCCTGTCCGGCCGGATCGATCACGAACCGCGGCTCGGGAATCAAAGCCTGGCGGGTGACGGCGTCGTGCTCCAGTCGGGGGCCTGCAACATCCAGTGTCAGCGTGCCTTCGGTATCGAAGAACTGGGCCTCGAAGTCGCCCAGCGCGTAGTCGATGTCCTGTTCCACGGCTTCGGGCGCGGGTGTCTCGGGTTGCCAGGTCTGGTCGAGCCACCAGTTGCCGGTGACCAGTACGGCCAGCGCGAATACGAAGAGCAGCCAGTAGCGACGACGATTCATTGGGGCATCAAAATTCACTATAGCGACGACCGCTTGTCGCAATCATCTCGGCGTCACCATCGGCACATCACCGGAACGACTGCCGCCATGCGTCGAGCAGACCGTGGGCTGCCAGCAGCAGCTCGGCCGCCTCCCGGACCGCGCCGCGGCCGCCGTGAGCTCGGGTGGCATAATCGGCCTGCTCGATGATCCATTGGTCGGCGTCGCCGGGACACAGCTTGAGCCCGGCCTGGCGCATGGCCGGCCAGTCGACCAGGTCGTCGCCCATGTAGGCGACCGCCGACCCCTCCAGTTCGATCTGCTGCAGAATCTCGGCAAACGCCGCGCCCTTGTCTTCGCGCCCCTGCAGCAGGTTCTCGATGCCCAGTTCGCGCATCCGCACCTGTACCAGCCTGGAGTTTCGCGCCGTCAGGGCAACCACCTTGAATGCGTGCCGCATCAGGCCTTTCAGGCCCAGCCCGTCGCGCGAGTGAAACGCCTTGATCTCCTGGCCGCTGTCGTCACGGTACAGCCGACCGTCGGTCATCACGCCGTCGATGTCGAACACGATGGCGCGGATGGACGCGGTGCGCTCGAGCAGTTCCGGCGACCACCGGGCCGACCCGTTTCCACTGCTCATACGACGCCGGCCTGCAGCAGATCCTGGAAGTTGAGCGCGCCGACCAGCCGCCTGTCGTCATCGACGACCAATAGACCCTGGATGCGCCTGGCCTGCATCAGCTCCACGGCGCTGGCGGCCAGTTCGTCGGGGCCGATAGTCTGGGGATCGGCGGTCATCAGTTGGCGTACCGGCGTGGTGCGGATGTCGCCGCTTTCGTCCAGCCCGCGTCTAAGGTCGCCGTCGGTCAGGATGCCGGCCACTCGGCGCTCGGCATCGATGACCGCGCACAGGCCGAGCCGACCGCGGGTCATGATCACGATCGCCTCGGAGATGGTCTGGTCCGGCGAGATGGTCGGCAGGTCGGACTCGGCGTGCATCACGTCGGCGATGTGCAGCAGCAGCCGCTTGCCCAGCGTGCCGCCTGGATGCGAGCGGGCGAAATCCTCGGCGGTGAAGCCGCGCGCCTCCAGCAGCGCGATCGCCAGCGCATCGCCCATGGCCAGCTGGGCCGATGTCGATGCAGTGGGCGCCAGGCCAAGCGGGCAGGCCTCGCGGTCGACGCTTGTATCGAGATGTACGTCGGCGTGCCGGGCCAGGCTTGAGTCGGGGTTGCCCGTCATCGCGATCAGGCCGACCCCGATCCGCTTGATCACCGGTAGCAGGTTGAGCACTTCGGCCGTTTCGCCGGAGTTCGAAAGCGCGACGATCACATCGCCGGAACGGATCATGCCGAGGTCGCCGTGGCTGGCTTCGGCCGGGTGGACGAAAAACGCCGGGGTGCCGGTGGACGCAAGCGTCGCGGCAAGCTTGTGCCCAATGTGACCGGACTTGCCCATGCCGGTGACGATCAGGTGGCCGTCGCAGGCCAGAATCAGCCCGCAGGCCTTGACGAACGCGCCGTCCAGACGCCGCGCCAGCGCCTGAATGGCCGCCGCTTCGGTGGCCAGCACTTCGCGCGCCCTTTCGATCAGGGCTTCGGCGTTTTCTAGGACTTTTTCCTTGTGCTCGTTCATTTTCACCACTCGATGCGTGAAAGCAGTCTAACGGTTATCACAGCGCCTGCCGGAACACGGCAAACTGGTAGACGATATAGGTGGCCAGCAACACGCCGGCGCTGACCCTGCCGATGCGTCCGGCGAAGACGGCCATGCCCGCCAGCATCAGGAACGTGATCGCGACAACCGGCAGGTCGCGCACAAGCAGCAGGGTTTCGATCGCCATGGGATGGATGAGCGCCGCGATGCCGAGCACGCCGAGCAGGTTGAACAGGTTGGACCCCAGGATGTTGCCGATGCACAGGTCATCTTCCCTGCGCAGTGCGCTGGCCATGGCCGCTGCAAGTTCCGGCAGGCTGGTGCCCAGCGCGACGATGGTCAGGCCGATGACCGCCTCGGACACGCCCAGGATCGTGGCCATGCCGATCGCGCCGCTGACCAGCAACTGTGCGCTGAGCGGCAGGGTCACCAGGCCGACTGCGGTCCAGACCGATGCGGCACGATTGCTCATTTCTTCCGAAATCTCGTTGACCAGCGCCTGGGTGGCGGGGTCGAGATCGGCTTCGCGGTGGCCTCGATAAAGCATGACCAGGATGAACAGGGTCAGGCCGCCGGCCAGGATCGCGCCGTCGAGTCGCGACAGCGATCCATCGAACATGAGCAACCCGGTCAGCGCCGTGACCGCCGCCAGCGCCGGAATCTCGCGGAAACAGGTCGAGCGCTCGACGCTCATCGGGTAGACCAGACAGGTCAGGCCGAGGATAAGGCCGATGTTGGCGATGTTGGAGCCCAGCGCGTTGCCGACCGCCAGCGATGGATTGCCTTCCAGCGAGGCGAGCGCGGAAACCACCATCTCCGGGGCCGAAGTGCCGAAGCCGACGATGGTGACGCCGACGACAAGCGCGGATACACCGAAATTGCGCGCCAGTGCCGAGGCGCCGGCAACAAGCCGGTCGGCCGACCAGACAAGCAGCACGAAACCGACCAGAAGATAGACAAGCGAAGCAATCAACGACATGCAGATACCAGGGTGGGGATGCACATTTCAGCAAAGGGCTCCGTGGTTGTTTCCGGTCGCCGGACTTCGGTCGCCGGGCCGATCGCGTTTCGTATACCATGTCGGGCCGGGCAGGCGAAACGTGCCCCGTCCCGGGCAGGAATCGCTGCCTTGCGCGACTCTCTGCCCCGCATCCGGACCAAAACCCGGGGCGAATTCATGCCCTGGCTTCAGACAGGAATTCCTTAAGAGATATGGACAGCGAACGTATAGAGCAACAGCTGCGGGCTGCTTTTCCGCAGGCCGAGGTCAGTGTTTCCAGCGACGACAACGTTCATTTTACCGCGAAAGTCGTCGATGCCGGCTTTGACGGACTCAACCGCGTCGCGCGACATCGCCTGGTGCACGATGCGATCGGTCCCGCGCTGGGGCGCGAAATCCACGCGCTGACGCTTTCCCTGCGCACGCCTGAAGAACAGGCCGCGTCGGGGGGCGGCTGATGGCGCGCATCGAAATCGAGGGCGGCGTGCCGTTGAGCGGCGCGGTCGCCGTTTCGGGCGCCAAGAACGCGGTGCTGCCGATTCTGATGGCCAGCCTGCTGACCGACCAGCCCTGCAGGCTGAAGAACGTGCCGCACCTGAAGGACGTGACCACGACCATCGAGTTGCTGGCGCAGATGGGCGCCGAGGTCGGTCTTGCCGATCAACTCACCATCGAACTCGACACCTCCGGCGTGGCGCACCAGGAGGCGCCGTACGACCTGGTCAAGACCATGCGTGCATCGGTTCTGGTGCTCGGTCCGCTGCTGGGACGCTTCGGCAAGGCGCGGGTTTCGCTGCCGGGCGGTTGTGCCATCGGTGCCCGTCCGGTCGACCAGCACCTGAGAGGGCTGACCGCGCTGGGCGCCGACGTGCGGGTCGAAGCCGGTTACATCGTGGCCGAGGCCAGCAAGCTCAAGGGCGCGCGGATCGTGCTCGATACCGCCACCGTGACCGGCACCGAAAACATCATGATGGCGGCGGTTACGGCCGAGGGCGTGACCCGGATCGAGAATGCGGCGCAGGAGCCGGAAGTCGTCGACCTGGCCGATTGCCTCAACAGCATGGGCGCCGACATCGAGGGCGCCGGCGGCAATACCATCGTGATCCACGGCGGCAAGCCGCTTTCGGGCTTCGACTACGTGGTGCTGCCGGACCGGATCGAGGCGGGCACGTTTCTGGTGGCCGCGGCCATGACCGGCGGGCACATCACGGCGCGTCGGGCCGATCCGGACACGCTCGACGCGGTCCTGCATAAGCTGGAGGAGTCGGGCGCCGAAATCACTACCGGTGATGACTGGATCGAACTCGACATGCACGGCCGACGGCCCAGGGCGGTCAACGTCACGACCGCGCCGTACCCGGGATTCCCGACCGACATGCAGGCCCAGTTCACGGCATTGAACGCGATCGCCGAGGGCACCGGTGTGGTGCGTGAAACCGTATTCGAGAATCGATTCATGCACGTGCTCGAACTGCAGCGACTGGGCGCCGACATGCGCCTGGAAGGCAACGCGGTCATTATCCGCGGCCGGCCCCGGCTCACCGGCGCGCCGCTGATGGCCACCGATCTCAGGGCCTCCGCCAGCCTGGTCCTGGCCGGCCTGGTCGCCGAGGGCAAGACGGTCATCGACCGGGTCTACCACATCGATCGCGGCTATGAAAACATCGAGGAAAAATTCGGCCAGCTCGGCGCAAGAATCCGCCGCTACGCGCTGCGCGCGGCCTGAGGTGTCTCGGCTAGAATATCGTTGAAGGTTTAAAGGTTTTCATGCCGGCTTAGCTCAGTTGGTAGAGCACCTGATTTGTGGATTGTTGATTGAGAACCGGGGGTCGGGGGTTCGAACCGAGCGCCGCAGGCGCGAGCTCACTGGAGCGCAGCGACAGCCCGAAGGGCAAGCGCCGCAGGCGCGCAGTACCCGAGCCGTCGGCGAGCTCGATGTGGAAGCCGCGTAGCGGTTGGAACAACCCGAAGCGAAGCGAAGGGCCAGCGCCCATCTGGGCGCGCAGTCAATCCCTCAGCCGACCGACGCACCGCGTCGGCTAGAATATGGCCATCAACCGATATGCCGGCTTAGCTCAGTTGGTAGAGCACCTGATTTGTAATCAGGGGGTCGGGGGTTCGAATCCCTCAG
>Ga0209944_1000183_pt1 | contig 27688 bp, 25 predicted proteins | sample SalPonR1_C_D2_MG_FD_185701 | JGI IMG/M metagenome (GOLD analysis project Ga0209944, IMG submission 185701) | Salt pond soil microbial communities from South San Francisco under conditions of wetland restoration - Salt Pond MetaG R1_C_D2_MG... ...
TGTGGCTCGCGCCTGTCTGGCAGCCCCTTGACCTGCTCGCCGCGCAGCCTGTCGATTCGCCAATAGGTGTTGATCAGATCGGCGCTGGCGTCTTGGCGCTCGCAGCCCACACTGGGCCGCGTCTGTATGAACCGGTCGACCACCAGGCTGCGCCGGTCCGGGCCCTCCATGGCGGGACGCATCACGAGGCTGCCTTCGACATGCACCATCAATGGTTCGCCCGGCCCGTCCGCTTCGGCGAGATAGGCATCTGTGAGCGCGTGCTGATCCCCCTCCTGCGCGATTGGGTAGCTGCGCCCGGTGATGCATTCCCTGAACATCGCGGCATCGGCCATGTAGGTCATCTCGCCAAGAAGAAAGACTCCCTCGAGATCGGTTTGGGTCAGGTTTCCATCGCTTGTCAGATCGTAATTCAGCTCCGACTCGATCGGGTTACCCTGCATGTCCATCTTGCGAAGGCGGTCAGTCCCTTTCACTTCCCAATAGAGCGGCATTTCGGATGCACCGTTAAGAATGATCCTGTTGCCCCTGGGATCGGCATACCAATACCCCAGTTCACCCCCCTGATCACCGTCGCGCCAGTCGTCCGTCCAAAGATAGACTCGCCGCATCTGATAGGTCTGATCGGGCCATAGGTCGAGGTGGTAAGTAATCCCCGGGCAATCGGCGCAAGGCAGTGTTCCGGTGAAGCTCGCGGGGAGACGCAATCCGTGCGCCCCGACCGATGATGTGGCTGGAACCGGTGCGCGCGTGACGCGCTTCATCATGATCTCGACCTCTTTCGGAGCACCACGGGTGATCACGGGTGTGTGCATATCAGTGACGAAAATAAGCTGCCCTTCGGCGGAGAGCAACGAGGCGCGCACCGTATAGGTATGCCCCTGCTTTATCGTGTCCGCGTCATATTCGATCTTGAACTCATATGGTGGATTGCCGGGTCTGTACTTCTCGACCCGCCCCAGTTCGATCGCCGATGCATCGGCACGCGATGTATCCTGCAACACGGCAACAAAGCGTGCGTCCGGCGGGGCCGCGATTTGCTCGCTGTAAAACGCTTTACCCGTTATGGTTTCCGCATTGCCTGCCGAGGTCATTGCCAGTAAGCTCGTGAGGAGGACGGTCAAAATAAGTTGCATCGCAGCACCTGCTGACTTTTCTTACCGGTCGCACTGATCTGTGCAACCCGACGAAGTAAAAACGCTTGCATAGACGTCTTCCTCTTGCAAATCGGGTGTCCGGTTAGAAATTTGTTGTAATTGGTGAGTGTTGTGCAATGCACTGGATGTGCTGAATTTCTTATAAATATATGATTTTTATATATTTTGTAATGTTGGTGGTCTCAACGAAAGATGCCACCCACACCAAATCAATCTTGTTCATGAGCCAGGTTGCTTCCAAGCTGGCATCACACGGCACGTAAAACGCATTAGACAGCCTTCGAATTTTTAAACTAATCCTGTCCAAGGTTCGTGGTGAGCGGGAACATCGTTCCTTGGACGTCAAGCCTTCGTGTCGAGATGGAAGTAGCGACTTGCTTGATCATGAACAAAACAGCCTTTTCAAAGTGGAGATGAATTATGAACAAGCTCAGCCAAGCATTGACTGCCGTTATAACTCTGGCAGCGGCCCCCGTCCTCGCAGCAGACAAGAATGTTCTGCCCCGGAGTAGCGACGAGATCGCTAAGTATCGCAACGTTGGCGAATGGACGGTGCACGAGAACCGGACGCGCGGCACATGCTTTATCTCGCGCGCAGACGACTCTGGAAACCTTGTTCAGATGGGCCTCACCAAGAATACCGAATATGGGTATATTGGAATCTTCAAGAAAGATGCGGACATGACTGAAGATGATGAAATGGTGAGGGTCCTCATCAACGACACTCTCTATGTTGGAACCGCGCAGAAAGTTGTTCAAGGTGCATCTGGCGGTTACAAGGGTGGCTACATATTGGCGAATGACAAGCAAGTTCGCCTTGACCTTGAACGCGGACGCGAAATGATCGTGTTTCCCGAATCTCCCTACACTGTGACGGTTGATTTGACCGGAGGTGTTCGCAACGCCATCTATGAAGCGCGCGAATGCACCAGAAAGCTCCAAGCTGAATAAAACGAGGTTCTTGGATTGACACTGCGCACCCCAATTTAGGGGTGCGCCTATTATGGCCGCCCCCATTCAGGTTTTCATAAAGACGCTCTAAATGAACGAACTAGGTAGCACACCCATTAAATCTTGTTTGACTGCATAGGTTTGTGATTCACTCCCGGCGAACATCGGGCGGGAGGAGACAAATGGCGCGATCAGACATGAGCGATCTTGAATGGGAATTCATCAAGGCGGTCTTGCCCAACAAGACAAGGGGCAAGAAGCGGGTTGATGACCGCCGCGTGATCAACGGCATTTTCTACGTCCTGCGCACCGGCATCCCTTGGGCTGATCTACCAGAGCAATACGGCCCACCGACCACGGTCTACAACCGCTTCAACCGGTGGAGCTATGCGGGCCACTGGGACCGGATCATGGAGGCCATCGCCGACGCACACAACGTGGACATGGTGATGGTCGATGGGACCAGCGTGCGCGCGCATCATTCTGCCACCACGCTCAAAAAAAGACCCGCGCCGCTGTTTAGGTCGCTCACGGGGCGGATTAGGAACGAAAATACATGCACTTACCAATCAGGATGGGTTACCGATCCGATATGAATTAACGCCGGGCCAAGCCCATGACGCACCGCCGTGCAAGACGCTGCTCGAAAACCTGCAGCCCGGCCAACATGTGCTGGCGGACAAGGCATATGACGCAGGCTGGATCAGGGACATGATCTGGGAACAGGGCGCTATCGACGTGATCCCTCCCAAGGCCAACCGCAAACTGCCCGCCGAATTTGACGCCGAGCTTTACCGGGAGCGCAACAAAATCGAGCGTTTCTTTGGCAGGCTGAAAGCCTCGTTCCGCCGTATCGCAACCCGATACGAGAAAACGTCACGCAATTTCCTGTCGATGATCAAATTGGCATCGGTCAGGCTGTGGATCGAGTTTTATGAGTCGGCTGCCTAGACAAGCAGGTAAAAGCCGAGGAACTTTTGACCTCATTATGCATCCTGTTAGATGTTATCTTTGAAATTACGCCGGAAGGTACTGACGATGGTTTAGGGGACGAGGTCTTCCTTATATTGCTGGATAAGGCGCGAGAAGATGCATCAAAATTAAAAGACTTGATCATTGACGCCGATGAAAAATTACCGTGAAGCGATGAGAGACGCCAGTCCCGCCAAGGGTGCCATAGTATTTTTTGCTACTCATTAAACTGGTCTCAAAGTGCTTCCCGTGGTGGTTCAAGCTTCATTTAATCAACGCTCATGGGCGTTTTAGTATCCACGCTCTGGAGCAAACCCTCCGACTTCCAGTCGGACCCGCTTTAGCGTGAAAGAATCGTGTTATGATCGTACCCTCAGAAAAATGAGCCGCAGCCGGGTCGAAGGCTCATTTTTCTGAGGGTACGATCATGCAATATGACACCGGCAAACACTGCGTTTTCTATCACCGCTACCACATCGTCTGGTCGACCAAATACCGTTTCAAGGTGCTGACCGGGGCATTACGACTGCGGGTGCGCGACATCTGCCGGCAGGTGTGCCGCGAGAACGAGGTCGACATCTTGCGCGGGGTGCTGTCGAGCGATCACGTCCACATGTTCGTCTCGGTGCCGCCGAAGCTCGCCATCTCGGATCTGGTGCGTAAGATGAAGGGCCGTTCGTCCCACAAGGTTCAACGGGAGTTTCCAGCCATCCGAAAGCGCTACTGGGGCTGCCGGTTTTGGGGGCGAGGGTACTTTCAACCACCAACGGTGCCATCACCGAAGACATCGTACTTCAGTACCTGGAACAGCACATCGCTGATCCTACCGGCGCCAGCCGGTAGTCGTTCAGTCCAATGAATTGCAGCGACGTTGGCGATCAATCGTGACCGTTCGGTGTTGGCGCTCTGGCGCCTGTCCGACGCGGCCAGTTACGCTGCCTGAGCAGCGTAACGCCAAGGCGTCAGATCGTCCAGCCGCGTGATCTTGTGATCAGCGATCTGGGCGAGGACCCATGTGAGCCAGGCTTGTGGATCGACCTTGTTGAGCTTGGCTGTTTCGATGAGGGTGAAGGCGATGGCCATGGCCATGGCTTTACCGCCACCCTCGGAGCCTGAGAACATCCAGTTCTTGCGCCCGATGGCCACCGGTTTGACGGCGCGCTCGGCGGTGTTGTTATCCAGCTCCAGATGTCCGTTGCTGAGATAGGGCCGCGCCTTCGGCATCCGTACCGGGGCATAGCGGATCGCCTTTGCCAGCGCCCGCGCCTCTGAACGGGCGCTTTCATATGCCGTTGCATGACCAGTCCGCCATCGAAATGTTCCGAAGTGACGGCGGCAATCTGGCAAACGGCAGGTCACACGGTGATGATTTTCCGGCATGCTGTAAGTCTCTGTTGGTAGGTCAGAGTGACCAAAACTCAATTATCGAAAGCTATTGCAAGGAGTAAGTTCCTCTGCATCACAGCCACCCAAAAACGCATTAGACTCTCTCGTATTTTGTTATCTAAAGTGCTCGACGCTTCGTGTTTTTTGTCCGTCCTCACCTTTTTACTTATGTTTTTCCGTTATTTCAGGACAAAGCGTGGTGGCCATATAACATGCGCGGGGGATGCCCCGCTCGATCAATTGAAGGGAGCCGCTATGGACCGCAGGCTTATGCTCAAGTTACTCGCTTCCGGTACGGCACTATCTGCCGCACCTGCCACTGTTTGGGCACAGATGAAGGGGGAAACGTCTCCCCGCTCTTACGAATGGGGCTTCCCGGACTATCCCCCTACGCCCGCAGGCAGCGGCAATGCGACGCCGTTTGGTCAAGGCGCACTGAGCGGCATCGAGACGGAAAGTGGGCACGAGCTTTTCAAGTTCCCGCGTGATCATCGTTATCATTATGGTCCCATTTATCATGGTCCGGAATACTGCGAGTGGTACTACTTCAGCGCCTTTGTCTATGACAAGGCGACGGGCGACCCGTACACAATCTTCTGGATGACGCTTTTCGCCGGGTGGGATGAAGGATTGCAGCGTCCTACGAAAAACATGTTCTTCGCGCTCCACAACCTGAAAACTGGTGAATTTAAGCCAGCTGTCACACTTTACCCAGGTGAATTCACCGCTGAAGGGTCACCGAGTGATGCGCCAAAAGAAGATTTCTGGTTTCGCTACAAGGTCGGCACGCCGGAGCACGGCGAACAGGAAGAAAGCTATCGTGCTTCCGACGAGACCTGGAATTTCAAGGCAAGCGTCGTGAACGCAGTTCCCGAGCGTAACTCCGTGCCGATGAGTATGGACATTACTGGCAAGGTCTACGCGCCCGGTTACATCTTCAACACGCCTTGGGGCCTCGAGAATGAAGGCTACGATGTTTCGCGCACGGGTCGCCACAACCCTGAAACTGTCTATGGCATCTCGTATTACACCATTGCGCCCAAAATGATGATTTCAGGTCCGATTACGGTGGATGGCCATGAGATGGAGGTCGAGGGCCTCGCCTGGTGGGAGCACCAGTGGGGCAACCTGCGCACGCCTGATCACCTCGAAGGCCACTATATCTGGCAGAATGCTTATCTCGACAACGGCGACATGTTCCGTTTGCGTTTCTGGCGCAAGCCCGACCTTTCGATTGCCGAGGAGATTACGAACTACGCCTACATCCACGCCGATGGGCGAATGGAGTACGCTCTGGGCGGGTCCGTAACCTGGACCACGATCAAGTCCTGGCCCTCGAATGTCGTCGAGAATGTCGATCTCCCGCTCTACGGAAAGCTGGAGACCCCACAGGGCACTTTCTATGTCGCCCCGGAATACCCGGCCCAACAGGCGATCGGGTTCGCTGATTATACCGCGTTGTGGGAAGGGGCCATGTATCTGCACGAGGGCTCGCTCGACGGGCCGATTGTGGGCCGTGCTTATCACGAAAACATGATTGTGCCTTGGTATTACATCCCGCGCGGCTTCGACAAGCCGATGCGCGAGGAGCTGCCGCGCAAGCTCGACGGCGGCATGCCGCCGGCACCGCCGTTCAACTTCTTCAAGTAACCGGCGGGGCGTCATCATGTGGCTTGACGAGCGACGGTTGTCGCTCGTCAAGCCACAAATGAAGCACTTCAATGTCGGTAGTGATGACAGAACCGAAATGCACAGAAACCACAAAGCATTGGAGATGCCTTGGCCGTTACCCCACGCTCTTGCCTGCGTCACAGGTACACGGCCTGATCTCACCGCATCCGGTCGATCTGGTGGATGCGAACGCTGCTCGGAGCCAAAAACGCTTGGGTCACGGATGAAATCAGGCCGACTTGCGTCCAACAACTGACCACTTGGAAATATCGGTTCATGACCGGTTTTCCCCAAATAGAAGAGAATTCCATGGGTAAGACAGACGATCTGATTGCGTGTTATTACGATGATTTGCGCGATAAATCCGGCATTGTGCCGGACATTGGGCTTCGGACCAAGATCAACATTGGCCGCGGACTGTCGATCTATGATGCCGGTGCTGCCAACGTCGCCGCGAGGCAGCCCGATGAACTGGAAACGGGTAAGCATAATTCATCGATCAAGAAACGGAGCCTCTCAGACGGCCCGGGCCTGATGGATGCAATTGAGCGGGCTAGGGCAAGCCAGAGGATGGCCGGGCGCAGCAAGTACCCCGCCGTGGTCTACCACATGACGACCCGACAATTCGGCAAGGACCACGTCCACGACTGAAGAGTGTATGGATATGCCGGTGCTGCGGAAAACGATTGCAACTCGGCATTCAGCCTCTCGTGAAAAGACATCAGCACCGGTCTTCTGATACGGAGCACTGTTGCAAGACCTATGACATGCAAACCCTGACGCATTGTCAAAAAAGGGCCGACCAGATGAGAAAGAACCCCGTCTTCTTGTTCGCACTCGCGATCTGCCTGCCCGTGGGGCTCTGGGGCGTTGTCGCTCCGGACGTGATGGCTGATGCCGTGCTCGGTTCCACGACCTGGTTCATGGTTGGCGTGAGTTGGTGGTGGCTTACGCTTTGTTCCGGCTTTGTGATCCTTGCCGCTGTTCTCGCTATCGGGCCATGGGGGCGTATTCGCCTTGGGTCGGATGAAGATCGGCCTGAATTCTCGACCGTTTCGTGGATCGCGATGCTTTTTGCAGGCGGGATGGGCGCGGGCCTTCTGTTCTGGGGCGTGGCGGAACCCGTCACGCATTTCGCTGCGCCACCGGGCCTCGAGGGCAGCACGCCGGAGGCCGCGCGCGCCGCGATGGTCATCACCAATCTGCACTGGGGCCTGCACGCTTGGTCTATCTATGGCATCTGCGCGCTGGTAATCGCCTATTTCACTTTTCGGCGGGGTGGCAAACCTCTGATCTCCACCCCTCTCATCGGTCTGATCGGCGGGCGGGCGGAGCGAGGTGTGCTGGTTGCGGCGGACGTGCTCGGGGTTGTCGCAGTGGTCTTCGGCCTTGCTGGGTCGCTGGCGATGGGGGCCCTTCAAGTGCGGTCGGGGCTTGCCAGCGTGATCGCCGTGCCCGAGACGATTGGCGTCGCACTCGCGATCCTCGCGGTGCTTTATGCGGCCTACATGATTTCGACGCTCACGGGCGTTGAGAAGGGTATGAAACTACTCTCCAACATCAACATGGTGCTCGCGCTCGCGATTATGCTCTTCATCATGCTGGTCGGACCAACTGCCTTCATATTCGAGAGTGCGGTGGACACGCTGGGCGCCTACCTTTCTCAGATTGTGACGCTCTCGTTTCGCCTGTTCCCCTATGAGGGCCTGACCGAGTGGTCAGCTAGCTGGACGCTTACATATTTGATCTGGTGGCTGGCCTGGGGACCCTTCGTAGGCGTATTCATCGCTCGAATATCGCGAGGGCGTACGATCCGCGAATTCTGCACTGGCGTGATCCTTGTGCCGACGCTGTTCTCGATCCTGTGGTTCGCAGTATTCGGGGGCGCAGGCATCTATGTAGAGCTGTTCGGCCCCGGCGGGCTTTCAGCGCTGGTGGCCGATAATGTCTCCGAGGCGCTTTTCGCGTTCTTCGGCTATTTCCCGCTTTCGGGAGCCCTCAGCGCGGCGGCCTTGGCATTGATCTTCATCTTTCTTGTTACGTCAGCGGATTCCGGCACGTTCGTTCTATCTATGATGACGACGGACGGACAGCTTGAGCCGCCGGCCTCTGCCAAGATCATCTGGGGCAGCCTTGCCGCGATCATCACCGCCGCGACGCTACTGTCCACATCCGTGGAGGTGGCGCGCGCAATGGCGACGCTTGGGGCCATCCCGTTCTCTGCGGTGCTCGTATTGCAAATCGTCGGTTTCCTGCGGGCAATCTCGGAAGAAAACACGGCGAAGGCCCAGACAAAGAAGGTGGTGTGATGCGAAAGTTTGCGGCATTTTTCGTATGCGTTGCACTGGCGCTTTCAGGCTGCGTGCCGACGCCGGTCGTCGTCGCATCCAAGGACACAGTCCAGGATCGTATCTTGGCCGAAATGATGGCGCTGACGTTGGAAGCCCGCGGCATTGCCGTAGAACGGCGTATCGGACTTGGATCCAGTGCCGACTTGTTTCAGGCGTTGCAGGTGGGGCGCGTGGACATCTATCCCGAATATTCGGGCACCGCGCTGGCCATGCTTGATGCACCGCCAGAGTCTGATCCTGCCTTGGTGCGCGAACGTCTCGCGGCGCCCTTCCTGGCACTTGGACTGGAATTTCTTCCACCTTTCGGTTTCGAATCGCGCTTTGTGCCTGTGACGCGCAGGAGTGTTGCCCGGAATCGGCAGCTCGCCAGTATTTCAGACCTCGCGCCTGTCGCGAGCGAACTTCGTCTCGGCGTGAGCCGCAGCTTCGCGGAACGCCCGCGTGACGGGCTTTCCGGCTTTCTTGCGCGTTTCGGTCTCGACTTCCGTGACGTTGTAGTGCTTCAGGAGGAGCGGCGCGAGAGCCTCTACCGGCAACTCGTCGATGAACGGATCGACGTCATGATCGGATTCTCTACCGATCCACAGATCGCTGATTTCGGCTTGGTGCCGCTCGAGATGGACCGGCCTTTCTTTCCCGCCTACGAGGCTGCACCGTTGACGAGTACGGCAACTCTGGCGCGGCACCCGGCTCTTCCCGAGGCGCTGGCGCCGCTTACCGGGGTGATCGACGCGCAGATGCTGCGCGAGATGGTGCGGCAAGTGCAGGTCTCGGGACGGACGCCGCGGGCTGTTGCAGCGATTGCGCTCGCGCGTCTGGGCATTGCGGGCGGTAGCACGGCAACGCCCCCAGAAATTCCGCTTGCCATCACGCTTGAGGTCCAGGAGCTGGGCAGCGGCCCGGCCAATCTCGCCCTTGAGGCGGTGCGCACAGCGATGCCGGGTCGCGCCGTTGCCCTCTCGCCTAGCCCACGCCCACGCGAAGCGCTCACCGCCGACGAAGCCCGCATGGCCGTCCTTCCGGCCGCTGCACATTTCAGACTTAAACCTGACGGGGCCGTGCGTGATGAGGGCGTGGAAGCAATCGGCGTGGTCGGACGATCCGTCCTTTACGCCATAGCGGGGAACGGCGGCCCAGTCCGCCTCGGGGGCGCGCGGATCGTGGCCACAGGACCAGTAGGATCGCCAAGCCACCTGATCGCCTCCGTTGTTGCCCGCCATTCAGAGACGGAGATAACGCTCGCCCCACAGGACGCTGGCGATGCCGCTACAATCGGCGCGGCGATCGGACGTGGCGCCGCCGATGCCGGGCTGGTGATCGCGAGCCGCCAGCGCGGTGACGTCGTGGATCTTCTCGGCGAGCAGCCGGACTTGCGGCTGGTAGACGCTTCGGCGTGGTGGCAAGGTACTGCCCGCTTGGCGTTGCCCTTTCTGGGAGAAACGATACTCCGTCCGGAGCGCCATCCGCATCTTGATAGCGCCGTCTCGGTCTTGTCGATGCAGACAGTTATCACCGGCGTGATAGCACCAGATGCGACCACGCTCGGGCGGCAGGGGCCTATCTCTTATGACACCCGCGTGCAGTCTCTCAGTGACACGACGGTGCGCGCGATCGACAGGGCGCTTGGTATCCGCCCGCATGTCGGTGCCAGTCTTCGCACGGCCCCGGCGCTCGCGCCCGGACCGCCAGCGACACCTACGGCGCATAACCCCCGACCAGATCATGCGCTGCTTACGCTCGGGACCTTCGCCTTTCTCGCCTTTGCTGGCTGGCTCTTGGTCCGGCGTCGTAATGACCCTGCATGATATCAGAACCAACCCCCGCCGCTATATTCTTCTGCCGAACATTTTTCATGTCGAGATGTAAGAAAGGTTCTTTCCGCTTTTCTTCATTGGCGCTTTCACTGGTGAGTAAATGCTTCATGTTGACTGGCTTCATGACGTGCCGTCAAATCATAAGCCAAGAAAACCAAGGCCAGTCCTGCCGCGCTTGATCGATCCGAACATTGCCGGAGTAGCCATAGCGCCTAATGCGACAATGACGTTAGCGCATCGCAGACGACTTTTAACGCATTAGACAATTTCTCTGGCCGCTTGCTATCTCGTAGAAGTTTTCGTCGGTGCCTTTTGTACATCTCAGTTTCTTTAAAAATTACACTGGCGATGGAAACAACGCAGACGAGACCATGACGGTTTGATCGCACTGGTTTCGCCAAGGCAATTCGGAGAGATATGAGATGACGTCCAAAAATACACGAAATTCAATGCCGCCCGCGGGCCTGACGCGTCGCGCACTGCTGCAGTCGGCGCCGGCGACGGGCCTTGCCTTGGGGGCTGGGGCTTTCACAGGCACTCTTGCAGCCACCACCGGCGCCGCCCGCGCGCAGAGCGGTCAGCCGCCCCTTCAGGGCGCGGGCATCGAGATGTCCAGCGGGCAAGCCATCTATTCGTTGCCCCGCGACCATGCATGGCATGGCAGCGAGTTCTACCAGTCCAACGACTTCAACGAGTGGCATTACATCACGGTTCTTGGTCGCGACCTCGACACCAACGAGCGCATCTCGGTGTTCTGGGTGCCGCTCAGCCAGGGCTGGGTCGCGGCAGAGGGCCGACCGCTGCACAACGTGCTGTTCGCCTTCCACAACCTCGATACCGGCGAATTCCACACGGCGCTTCTGTACATCACCGGGCCGATGACCACCGAAGGCTCGGGCCCGGACGCGGAGGACTTCAACTTCCGCTACGAGATCGACGACGGCAAGAGCGGCTTCACGACAGCCTATACCCACGCCAACGAAACGTGGGAGTTCGGCGGCTATACCAAAGAGAAGGACGACTGGAACGAGCCGTTCCGCCTGTCGATGACATCGCAGGCCCAAGCGCCGGGCTATGCACCGATGGCCTATTGGGGGCTGGAAAGCATCGGGGTCGATCCACAGAATCGCCAGAACCCGGAAACGATGTACGGCCTGACCCTGTATTATACAGCGCCGGACATGGCCACGACGGGTGAACTCGAAGTGGCCGGCCGCACGGTCCGTTTCGAGGGTACCGGCTGGTTCGAGCACCAGTGGGGCAACTTCCGCAACACCTACCAGTATCGCTATTTCTGGGCCTGGTTCCGGTTCGAGGAGAGTGGCGACCTGCTGACCTTCCGCCAGTATTACGAAGGCGAGGACTTCCGGAACCCCAATTACAACGTGAACCGCTACTTCTACATGGACGGCGAGACCCATGAGCGGAGCTACGCCTTCGGCCCGGCTTTCAAACTCATCCCCGAGCGCATGTGGACCTCGGAGAAGTCCGGCACGACTTACCCCTGGTATGGCCGGATCGAGACGCCGCAAGGCACCTACTGGTACGAGCCGACCCTTGAGGCGCAGGAGGGCCTCGGTTTCGCCGGCCCCTATATCGAGGGTGTGATCCAGCTGCGCGAAGGCGGGCCGGACGGGCCGATCGTGGCGACCGGCTTTTGCGAGATGATCATGTTCACGGGCAAATATGACGACGGCAGCGACCATTCGATGGGCCCGCCGATCTCGCGCGGCCTGCCCGAAGACGAGGACGGACCCTGGAAGCCCGAACTCTGAAATACCTGAGCCGGGTGCCTGATCGGTGCCCGGCACCTCAGGTGCCGTCCGGTTCATCCCCCTCGAGCCGACATATGGGCCCATGCGGACGGCACCTCCTTTTCTGGACCATGTGATGAACCCTCAGGTCAACATGCTCACTTTTCATGGCAGTTGCCGTCTTTTCGGCGTAGCAGGCTCTTGCCTTGCTCTATTCTTCGCCACGCCTGCCTTTGCAGGCAAGGCGCGTGATTACCTGAACGCACCAGTGAATACTTGGGTCACGTTCTACAATCTCGGCTTTTCGAACAGCGTGGCCCCTGTCGATGGGGCCGCGGAATTCGGGATCTCCAACGTTACTACTGACATTACATCGCAATCGCTGATCCTGTCGCGAATTCTTGACGTGGGCGGGCGTACAGGGGGGCTTTCGTTCGTCTTACCGCATGCTGACATCGACGTGGCGGCTGGCCCCTTCGCTGCGGGCGAGACCGGTTTCGGCGATGTCGGGGTCGTTGCCGAGGTTAACATTTTCGGTGCACCAGCCCTGAGCAAGGAAAACTTCGCGCAGTGGGAACCGGAAACCTTCGCCTCGTTTCATCTCTTGACGACCTTTCCGACCGGCCCATACGATTCAAGCAAGCCCGTCAATATCGGCTCCAACCGCTGGAGCCTCTCGCCTACGGTCAACTACAGTTACACCCCGGATGCGGGCTGGACTTGGCTGGAAGTCTACGCCACGGCCCGCGTCTTCGGCGACAATACAGATGCACCCGGTGCCGCAGCCACTCTAAAGCAGGATCCCCTCTACCAGATAGAATTGCACGCGAGTCGAAATCTGACACCCGATTTCTGGCTGACCGCCGATGTCTATTACGATTGGGGTGGCGAAACGCGTCTGGACGGCGTGGGTCAGGACAATGAAGCTGATACTTGGCGTCTCGGTGCAGGGCTCGGCTGGCGCATTCCCTCCGTTGCCACCGTTTTCCTCAACTATGAATCGACCGTGTCGTCGCCGGTTGGCCAACCCGAAGGCGAAACCATCCGGTTGACCATCGCCAAGGTGTGGTGACGCTTACGACTTCGAAAAGGATACATCTAATGCCCTGCCATCTCATAATGCCCTGCCATCTCAAGAAAGTCGTTTCCGTCCTTTGTCTCGCGATCTTTCCTGCCATGAGCCATGCTCAAGACGCGGAACTTGCACAGAAATTGACCAATCCGGTTGCAGATTTGGTCAGCGTCCCCTTCCAGTTGAACCATGATCGGGGATTCGGCCCCAACGGTGAAGGATCGCGCACAACGCTCAATATCCAGCCAGTCTATCCGTTTCGTCTTAATGGAGACTGGAACATTATCAGCCGTACCATCATACCGGTGGTCTGGCAGGAGGACGTGCTGCCAGGCACTGACCAGAGCGGCCTCGGCGATATTGTGCAGAGCGTCTTCCTGTCGCCTAACAATGCCGGTAGCGATGGTGGGCTGATCTGGGGCGCCGGGCTTGCTTTCGGCCTGCCCACCGCGACAAGTGATGCGCTTGGCAGCGAGAAATGGACAGCGGGTCCAACCGCAGCCGCACTACGTATGGACGGGCCGTTTACTTATGGTGCGCTTTTCAACCACCTTTGGTCTTACGCCGGCAAGAGCGATCGACGCGACGTCTCTCAAAGTTTTCTCCAGCCTTTCATTTCATATACATCGCCCGCTGCGATTACGGTCACGGCAAGTGCTGAAACAATATATGATTGGGAAGGAGACACTTGGGCAGTTCCGGTGAACTTGACCGTTTCACGCCTTGTCACTCTCGGCGATCAACCGGTGAGCCTCCAGGGGGGATTGCGATATTGGGCCGAGAGTCCGAATGGTGGGCCGGACGATCTTGCTTTCCGTCTTGGGATGACCTTCCTATTTCCGCGCTAAGATATGCGGGGACAACAAAAGCGGCGTTCAGGAACCAAGGGTGTCGTGACACTCAGCGACGAAACGGCATGGCGTCCGTGTGTCCACCGCCCCCAAGCACCTGTTTCGCCCAGCCAAACATCACAGAGTAGCCAGGATAGATACCGGCAGATATTCGGTCATTGAAAGGAGCCCGATGAAAACTTTCAAGGAAGCGTTGGGGCTAAACATAATGTATATACTGACTTCCAACTCTTACGGGCTGCCCAATAAGGCGGGGATCCTCTTTTTAGAAATCTTGCTGCCCAGGAGGACCATTTGATTAGAACCCTTTTATTTTCGGTAATTGCCGTATCCTTGGGGACTCCCCCACATTCAGATGAGGACACGCCTCGACCAGCGGTTGTTGCGGTCGAGGTGACGACGCGCCGTCTTGCTGAAACCTCTGATTTCAACGGACGTCTGGACGCCAATCGCAGGGTGGCGCTCGTCGCACGCATGTCTGGCATGATCAATGAGATCGGATTTGCTCCGGGTGCCGAGGTGACGCAGGACCAGACACTATTCGTCATCGAGCGCGATCTTTATGAAGTGGCGGTGCGCGAGGCCGAGGGTTCGCTGCGCGCTGCAGAGGCGCAGCGTGATCTGGCGCTGCTCGAACGCGACCGGCAGGTTGAACTTGTCGCGCGCGAGGCGGGGGCGCAGGCGCGTCTCGATCAGGCCGAAGCGGCGCTCGCGACGGCGGAGGCGAATGTGCTGCGGCTCGAAGCAGCACTCGACCGAGCGCGCACGAACCTGTCCTATACCGAGATCAAGGCGCCTTTCGCCGGGCGCATTGGCAACACTGCAGTGGATGAAGGCGGGCTTGTGGGGCTGGAGTCGGGCGCGCTGGCAACGCTGGTGCAGCGTGATCCGATCCATGCCGAATTCGCGGTTCCGACGGCAGTGTTGCGCGATTTCCTCGAACGGGTTGAACGCGGCGAGGTTTCCCAAGAGGCGGCAGTCACGCTGACGCTGGCCAATGGCACTGTCTATGACGCGCCGGGCGATATCGATTTCGTGGACAGCCGCGTCAATTCAGGCACGGATAGCGTGACGCTGCGGGCACAGTTTTCCAATCCCGAGGGGCTTCTGCTGGACGGCGAACTGGTGCGCGTGACGCTCACATCCGACACGCCGGAGGGCGAATTGTCGATCCCGGCACAGGCGGTGCAGCGCGACATTCAAGGAGCTTTTGTCCTCGTTGTGGGCGAGGGTGAGGTGGCCGAGCCGCGCCGCGTTACCGTGCGACGCAATGCCGAGGGCTTCGCCGTCATCGCAGAGGGGTTGAGCGAAGGTGAGCGCGTGATCACCGAGGGCGTTAACAAGGTGCGCCCCGGCGCGGGCGTCGATGCCGCCGCACCCGGGGGCTGATCTACATGCTTGCCGATATTTTCATCAAGCGCCCCCGCTTTGCCGGGGTCATTTCCATCGTGCTGTTCCTTGCCGGACTGATCGCGCTGACGCGGATGCCGGTGGAACAGTTCCCAGATATCGTGCCGCCACAGGTCTCGGTCGTTGCCAGCTATCCCGGCGCCGGGGCCGAGGTTGTGGAACAGACCGTCGCCCAGGTGATTGAGGATCAGGTCGTTGGCGTGGACGACATGATCTACATGTCCTCGACGTCCGGAGCCGACGGCACCTATATCCTCAGCATCAGCTTCGAGGTGGGCACCGATCCCGATATCGCCACGGTGAACGTGCAGAACCGGGTGGCCTTGGCCGAGCCTCTCCTGCCGTCGGAGGTGCGCCAGACCGGCGTGCGCGTGGCCAAGAGATCGTCGTCGCTGCTGATGGGTATCGCGCTTTACGCAGAGAGCGACGCGCTCGAAGGCGGTGATCTAACTAATTACGCGCGCCTCAACTTGATGGACCGGCTCAAGCGAGTCGAGGGAGTCGGCGATGCCTCAATGTTTGGGGCCAACGAGTTCGCCATGCGGATCAATCTTGATGTCGATCGACTCGCCGTGCTGAACCTGACGCCCGGCGACGTTACAGCGGCGCTGCGCAGTCAGAACCTGCAGGCCGCGATCGGTCGCGTGGGCGGGCAGCCGGTGACCGAGGATCCGGGCCTGCAGCTCAATATTTCGACCAAGGGCCGTCTTTCCAGCCCCGAAGAGTTCGGCGCGATCATTCTGCGTGCCGATGCGGATGGTAGTGTCGTGCGTATCCGCGACGTGGCCGAGGTGGATCTGGGCGAGAAAAACTCGGACGTGATCACGAGTTTCGACGGAAAACCCGCCGGCCTGATCGGCATTTATCTGGCACCCGGCGGCAACGCCATTGCCGCTGCCGACGCGGTCAAGGCCGTGATGGAGACGGCGGCGGCGGATTTCCCCGATGGTATGGCCCATGAGGTCGTTTCGGACAGTTCGACCTTCGTGAAGGAAAGCATACAAGAGGTTCGAACGACGCTGATCGAGGCCTTCATCCTCGTGGTGTTCGTGGTGTTCCTGTTTCTCGGTTCGCTGCGGGCCACGATCGTGCCGCTCATCGCGGTGCCGGTCGCGCTGGTCGGCACCTTCGTAGTCTTGCAAGCCATGGGGTTCTCGCTCAACACCGTGTCGTTGCTGGCGATGGTGCTGGCCATCGGGATCGTGGTCGATGACCCGATCGTCGTGGTCGAAGCTGTCGAAACCAAGATGGAGGAAAATCCCGGAATGTCGGCGGCAGAGGCGTCGTCTGCGGCCATGTCCGAGATTACGGGCGCGATCATTGCGACCACGCTGGTACTCCTCTCAGTCTTCGTCCCGGTGGCGTTCATTCCGGGCATATCCGGGCAGCTTTTCCAGCAATTCGCGGTTGCCGTCTCCGTGTCGATGGTGATCTCGGCGATCAACGCGCTGACCCTGTCGCCCGCGCTCTGCGCGATCCTGCTAAAGCCGCATCATGGGCCGAAAAAGGGAATAATGGGGCGGATTTCACGCAGCATTGACAAGACGCGCGACGGTTACGCGCGGGTGGCCGGGGCGATTGCGCGGCGTGCGGTGCTGGGATTGGTGCTGCTGACGGGCGCCATCGTGTTGACCGGAGGGCTTTTCAAGGCGGTGCCGACCGGGTTCTTGCCGTCCGAGGATCAAGGCTCGTTCGTCGTTGAGACGCGCCTGCCCGAGGCGGCGTCGGTCAACCGTACCCTTGCGGCACAGCGCGAGGTCGAGGAGGTACTGTTGGATCTGCCGGGCGTGGAGTCGGTGACGTCGGTCACGGGCTTTTCACTGCTTGATGGCATCACCAAGTCCAACGCCGCCTTTGCGCTGGTGTCGATGCAGGAATTCGCTGAACGGACCAGCGAGGAAACCAGCGTATTCAATGCCATCGACGAGGCCATGCGGCAGGGCGCGGCCATTCGCTCGGCACAGGTCATTGCGTTCAACCTGCCACCGATTGCCGGACTTGGCACCGGATCGGGCTTTGAGATGCAAGTGCTCGACACCCAAGGGCGTACGCCGCAGGAACTGGCCGAGATCGCCCGGGGACTGTCATTCGCGGCCAACGGCAATACGACGCTCTCGGGTGTCTATAGCACGTTCTCGGCCAACAGCCCGCAGCTCTTTCTGGAAATCGACCGCGAGCGGCTCTATGCGCTTGGCATCCCCGTCTCGGACGTGTTCGCCGCGCTGCAACCCACGCTCGGGTCAGCCTATATCAACGATTTCAATCTCTTCGGACGCTCCTGGCAGGTGCGAATGAGTGCCGCGCCCGAATATCGCGACGCGGTGGGAGATATCGCGCGTATTCAGGTACGCAGTGCGTCCGGAGAGATGGTGCCAATCGGCGCCTTTGCCCGTGCCGACTATATCACCGGACCGATGTCGCTCTCGCGCTATAACAATCAACGCGCAGCCAAGATCAGCGGCACCCCCGCAGAGGGTTTCTCGTCTGGCGCGGCGCTTGCGGCGATGGAAGAAGTGGCGGAGACCAATCTGCCGCCTGGCTTCGATTACGAGTGGACCGGTACCGCGTTGCAGGAAAAGCAGGCGGCGGGGCAGACGACCATGATTCTCGTGCTGGCGATGCTCTTTGCCTATCTTTTCCTAGTAGCGCTTTATGAGAGTTGGACGGTGCCGGTGCCGGTGATGCTGTCGGTGGTGTTCGGCGTGGCCGGGGCTATCGCGGCGCTACTCTTGGCAGGGCTGCCCTTCAACATCTATGCGCAGATCGGGCTTGTGGTGCTGTTGGCGCTGGCCGCCAAGAACGCCATTCTTATCGTGGAGTTTGCCAAGGCGCGGCGCGAGGCGGGCGAGACCATTCTCGATGCCGCCGTGCAGGGCGCGCATGCGCGATTCCGCGCGGTGATGATGACCTCTTTTTCGTTCATCGCCGGGCTGATCCCTCTGGTCACCGCGGAAGGGGCCTCGATGCTCTCACGCCGCGCCGTGGGTACCGGCGTGGCGGGTGGCATGCTGGCGGCAGCGCTGGTGGGCATTTTCGTCATTCCGGCGCTCTATGTGATATTCCAATCCCTGCGGGAACGCTTGAAAGGGCGCAAGCCCACCGAAGCGGAGCCCTGAACGGTGGGCCTGCGTGCGGTCCTTTCAGCCTACCGTCGCGCCCTGTCCGGTGCGCTGCTCTTCACGGCGCTGCATCTGAATGTGCGGCTAGCGGTTTCCGTGCTGATGCTGCCGCTTGCGGGAATGATCCTCGGCCTTGCGCTGCGCTGGTCGGGTGATCCGGCGCTGACCGATCAGGAAATTGCCGGCTTTGTGTTGTCCCCCATGGGTGCGCTTGGCGCATTGGCGGTGGCCGGGATCCTGATCGTTGCGGGGGTGCTTGATCTTGCATTGATGACAGCTGTGCTGCGACAGCCGGTGAAGGGGGTATGGCCGGCGCTCTTTGCGGCTTGGCGATTGGTACTTTCGCGGCTGGTGACGGTTTTTGGCCTCGCTTCGCGCCTCGTCCTGCGGGTGGCTTTGCTGGCCCTGCCGTTTCTGGCGGCTGGCGCGGTGGTGGCGGCGCTCACGTTAAGGGCGCATGACATCAACTATTACCTGACCTATCGGCCCCCCGAGTTTTTGCTGGCCGCAGGTCTAATCGGCACACTCGCCCTGATCATGGCGGGGCTGCTGATCTGGTGGCTATCGGGCTGGGCGCTGGCTCTGCATCTGCGGCTGATCGAAGGGGTGTCGGCACGCGACTGTTTTGCGCAGAGCGAGGCGCATCTGCGCACACGGCGCGTGGTGGTGATCCGGTTTATTCTGGGCTGGCTCGTGCTGCGCTTGGCGCTTGCCGCCGGGGTCGCGGCGCTGATCGGCGCGATTGGGTCGGGGGCGCAGGCGCTGGCACTGCCAAACCTTGACCTCTTGGTCGTGGCGGCGCTGCTGACGCTCGCGCTCTGGTCGCTGGCAAATGCGATTCTGGCCGGTGTGTCCAATGCGGCGCTGGCAGTTTTGTTGAATGATCTGCATCTTAGTGTGGCCCCCAAGGTGCTCACCCCAAAGCCGGACACCGCGCCGCCGCGCGGGGGGCTGCTGCTGACCGGGCTTGCCGTTGCAGCGGGGCTGGCCGGGCTTGGTGCTGTTGTCGTCCTGAATGATCTAGCGGGGCGTCTTGCGACGCTGCAGGCGGTGGAGATCATCGCGCATCGCGGTGCGGCGGCGACCCGGCCCGAGAATACACTGGCGGCTGTGGAAAAGGCGTTGGAAGATCGCGCCGACTGGATCGAGATCGATGTTCAGGAGATCGCAGACGGCATCGTGATCGTGACCCATGACAGCGATTTCATGAAACAGGCAAGCGTGCTCCTCAAGGTGTGGAACGCGACTCCGGAGGATCTGGCGCGGATCGACATTGGAAGCTGGTTCGATCCCACCTATGCAGAGGCGCGCGTGCCGACCCTGCGCGCCGTTCTCGAGACCGCAAAGGGGCGCGGACGGTGCTGATCGAGCTTAAATATTATGGACATGACGACCGGCTGGAGGAGCGCGTGGCGGAACTGGTCGAGGAGACTGGCATGGCAGATGATGTCATGATCATGTCGCTCAAGCGGACGGGCATAGCCAAGATGCGCAGCCTGCGTCCCGATTGGCCGATGGGCATCCTCGCCGCGCGGGCAATCGGTGATCTGAGCGCACTCGATGCCGATTTCCTGGCGGTCAATACCGGGCAGGTCTCGGGGCAGCTGTTGCGTTGCGCGCAGGCGGCGGGCAAGCCGGTCTATGTCTGGACGGTGGACGACCCGCGCGCCATGTCGCGGATGATTTCGATGGGCGTGGACGGGCTGATCACCAACAAACCCGCTCTGGCACGGCAGGTGATGGAAGAGCGCGCGGCGCTGTCGCTTCCCGAACGGATGTTGTTGTGGCTGAGTGATTGGTTCCGTCTGGACAGTTTCAATTTGGTAGCGGAGCCCTCGGATGCCTAGTGAATGTCAAATTGGAGGACATAGATCATGAAAAGTTCCGTCCTGATGCTGGCCATCGGCGCGCTGTCGCTGTTGGGTGGCATTATTGCCCTGCTCAATCCGCTGGCGGCGACGCTGACGGCGGAATTGCTGACCGGGTATCTCTTTCTCGGCATCGGTGTGCTCATGCTGTTGTCAATCTTTGCCGATGACAACTGGGGCTCACGCCTGTTGTCGCTGGTGCTGGGGGCTGCGATTCTGGCGATCGGTGTCAATCTGGTGAGCAACCCCCTGCAGGGCGTACTGCAGCTGACCGTCGTGGTGGCGTGCCTGATGCTGTTCATCGGCGTGCTGCGGATCGTCTTCGCCTTCCGCATGCCGACAGCCGGGCTCAAGATCATGCTGATCCTCGCGGGTATCGTCTCGCTTGTGCTGGGCGGGATGATCCTGATGAGCTTTCCGTTTTCGGCGGCGGTGGTTCTGGGTATCCTGCTGGCGATCGAACTGATCTCGACCGGGATATCCCTGATTGGCCTGGGCCTTGCCGCCCGGGACCAGTCAAGCTGAGGAGGCGGCGATGAAAAACTGGCTATGGTGGCTATTGGCGGGGCTGGTCGCGTTGGCGGGCGGCGTGCTGGGCCTGATCAATCCGAATGCTGCGCAGATCACCTCGACCACCATTGCAGGCTGGGTATTAGTGCTGATGGCGCTGTTGCAGGGCGCGGCAGCTTGGAAGTCAACGGCCTTTCGCGAGCGTGCCGGAGCCGGGCTCTTTGCCGCCGCGGGGTTGTTTCTGGGCCTTTCGCTTCTCACCGGCCCGTTCGGCGATGGCACGCTCCTGCGCTGGCTTCTGGGCGGGCTGCTTATGGTCGCCGGGTTTGCGAAGCTGTGGATCGGGCGGCGCTGCAAGACTGATCCGTTGTTCTGGGCGGTGATCGGAGCCGGCGTGCTCTCGATCCTTTTGGGGTTGCTTGTGCTTTTGGGCGTGGGCCTGAAATTGGGTGTCATACTGTCGCTGGAACTTCTGGGCAGCGGGGTGGCGCTGGTGGTGATGGCCTTGCGGCTGGAAAATCGGTGACGAATTGAACCCGAGAATTCATTGTTTTGAAAGGATGGCATGATGAAATCGAAATCTTTGCTGCTGGCGGCTTTTCTGATGGTGCCATTGCAGGGTACCGGTGAAGCGCAGGCACAAGGCCTTGGCAGGATGTTCCAGGATTCCGGCCTATCACCGAAAGATCTGTCGATCATGGAGACGGCTGCGCTGCAACTGCTTGATCCGCTGGGGAGAACCGGGGACGCACGACTTTGGAACAACCCTCAGAGCCGTTCCAGAGGCGCCGTCACGCTGGGTCCGATCGAGGGTAATTGCGCCGAACTGGTGTATAGTATCAGCACGGTGATGCGGCCTGGACCGGCCACCTATCGCTTCTGGCGCTGCAAGACGTCCGAAGGGCAATGGCAGCTCAGTAATAGGCCATAATATTCGGTGGTCGCCTGAGATCAAAAATATCCAAGTTGCGGCAAAAACGCGTTTGCAAACCATTTGGAGGGCTTCAGCATGCCTCACGGACCACCAAGAAAGTGACGTTCGGCGAAGACCTTTAAACCAAAGGACAAAGTTGGCCATGGAGATCGTGACATTCAAGAATGACAGTGAGGGCGGGACAGTGTTCGACCGCGAGACCGTAACATTCCAGCTCGGGATGAGTGACTTTCTCGCGGCATCGCCGCTCATTTCAGCGGCGCAGTCTTGCAAGCGCTATTTTTTCTCGGAATTGCCGCAAGGGTATTATAGCAGCAAGGACTTCTCCAGCCGTCGTCAAATCTGTGTCCTGCTGTCGGGCGAACTTGAGGTGATGTCGACCGGCGGGCAGACTGAACGCTTCGTGGCCGGGGATGTGCTGCGCCTCGAAGATACCAATTTTCAGATACCGGGACGGACAGTACGAGTCACGAGCGAATGTCCCGCGCGCATCTTGAATGTGCAGATCGAATAGGCTCTGGACGCGCCAGTAATTCCCCCGCGGCGCGCCCTGCGGTTTCGGAAAGAAGGACCGCCGACTCATTACCGGCGCAGCACTGAACCTGAAAGGATCAGACATTGGCAAGCGCCGTCAGGACGGTAGGCTTATTTCAACTTGCCTGGTTGAAGTTCCACGGGAGGAGCACATCCATGCGGCTTTTGAGATGCTCGCCGGCGACAGACTCGAGCGTGGCATTGAACTGATTCCATGGGGGCATCCACCGCATCAGTTCAGTCGTGATGGCGATCCAAGTGCCAGACGATCTGCATTGGGCTGAGATGATCCTTGCTCCGAAGATGAAGCACCTTTTCCTCGCGCTGACGCTGCGTCCGTTTAGCATGCCACCGGGAGCGGCTGGCCCTTTGATAAGGCCAGCTTCGCCGCGCTCCGCATAGGCGTGACACCATCGGTATAAGCTGGATCGACCTATCCCTAAATAGCGGCAAGTCCTCGCGACGTGACCGATCTCCTCCGCATGTCGCAGTATTCGCAACTTGCGCCGAATCTCGCGTTGATCCTTGGTCATGAACATCTACTTCTTCCCAAACCTGGGAGATTAAAGGAAATGTCCCGCGAGTAACGGCATATCTACACCGGGAAACGTGTCCGTCGTCAGACAATGCCCGTGGGGCCCGGTGAAAACGTATGACACAAAAAGGAAACCCCTCCGGCGGGAGTACTGTCAAGTCTTAAAAGCTATAAGTATCAAAGCGTTATATTTTCGGTGCGTTTTGTGATCCATTATTTTATCTAAGTAGTGGTCGGAGCCTTAATGGTGGCTCCTTCACCTCAGGCTGATAACCTGAAGATCGTAGGTTCAAATCCTACTCCCACAACCAAAATTATAACATAAAATCAATGGTATAACGCCAGCCCGGGCGTTTTTTGTGTTTGGGGTGTGCGGCCAGGTGCTACGCTGGTGCTACGGCAGGGAGCAAAGATAAACATCCAAACACAATGCCAAACTAGGCAGCGCGTTTGACGACAGTAGGAACCGCCGCTCCCAGCCGATTCTGTGGAAAAACTAACGTTTGCGAGCGCAGAAATGGTTGTTCTAAATGCGGCGCAAGCGCCTTTTCTATCGGGCTTTTCGCGTTTGCTGCGGTGCGGGAAAGAGCTTGGCTAATTTCCGGAGGTTCTGGGCTGTGGCGGCGAGGAGGAATTCGTCGTTTGCGCCGCATGGGCCGCGTAATCGGAGGCGACCCAGGCCAAGGATGCGTTTGAGGTGGGCGAAGAGCATCTCGACCTTTTTCCTGAGTTTCATCGAGACGTCATACTGGCGGGTCCTGGCGATGTCGCGGGCCACGTCTCTCGCGTCCTCGTGCTCTTCGCGGGTGATCTTGCGGGCCTCGGCGTTGGGGCAGCATTTGGCTTTGGATGGGCACGCCTGGCAGACATCCTTCAAGGCACGATAGCGCGCCGTGCCTTTGGCAGACGGACCCCGGTTCGGGTCCGAGTAGTTGCGGCGGAACTGCTTGAGGGCATGGCCTTCGGGACAGATATATTGATCATTCTCGGCATCCCATTCGAAGTCCGCCCGCGTCCATGTCCCATCATTGCGGCCAGCCTTGTCTATCACCGTGATGTGGGGTGCGATCTTACGATCCACGAGCCAGCCCAGCATCGGCCCTGAGCCATAGGCGGTGTCCGCGATCAGCCGTTCGGGATGCAGATCGAACTTTGCCTTCACCCGCTTCAACATGGTCTTGGTTGACCCAACCTCGGCCTGCCGGATTGAGCGGGTGGCTTCTACATCGACGATGACACCGTGATCCGTGTCGATCAGGTAGTTATCCGAATAACTAAAGAATGCAGGGCCTTTGCGGGCTGCGGTCCACTGGCTGGCCGGGTCGGAATGCGAGGTGAACTTGGGCGTGACCTCGCTGGCAGCGCCGAAGGCGGCCTCGTCCAGCGTGTCGAGATACTCGCGGACCGCGCGTGGCGCATCTGCCGGGTCGATCCGCGCTGCATCCCAGTCGTCCTTCGGTGTGGAGTTCTGTTTGTTCGCATCCGCCTCTATCAGGCTCGCGTCGATGGCCATACGCTGGCCGCTCACCAGACCTTCCTCGATACAACGCGCCACCGTCGTCTCGAACAGATGACGCAGCAACTCGCTGTCGCGAAAACGCCCATGGCGGTTCTTGGAAAACGTCGAATGATCCGGGACACGATCGCTCAGCTCAAGGCGGCAGAACCACCGGTATGCCAGGTTCAGGTGGACCTCCTCACAGAGCCGCCGCTCGGATCGGATGCCAAAACAATAGCCGACAAGCAGCATCCGGATCAGCAACTCCGGATCGACGGAAGGGCGACCGGTGTGGCTGTAGAACTCGGTCAGATGAGCGCGGATACTGCTCAGGTCGACGAACCGATCAATCGACCGCAAAAGGTGCTCTTGTGGAACGTGATCCTCCAGCGAGAACTCGTAAAACAGCGCCGCCTGTGCTTCCTGTCTCGGTCCCATCATCGTGCAATCCTCCCACCCGATGGAAGAATTGAATCAGCGATTTACGCTCCGATCAAGCAGGAGTTTTTCAACAGAATACGCCCTTACTTCCGGTCTCCAAGCTTATGCTGCACCATGTGCGAATGTCGTGGAAGGGCTGCCTGCCGCCATCTGATAGTTTCCGTCAGGAACCTCGACCGGGTCGGTACGCTTGAGCGGCGGCTTTCGCGCAGGGAGCGGGATTTGCAACACTATTAACTATGGTCGCCCTTCAATACACAACCGGCCGATTGTCTTAGAAAAGCCGGTGTCCCGCCTCGATGAGTTGGATTGTCAGAACGTCCTAATTCAAAGTCGCTCTCTCGCAAACCAAGTTTGCCAACCGGTCACTTACGAGAACAAGATTCTAGAATTTTTACGCGATCTTCGGCTTGCGGAGATTTTCAACACAATCAGCCCGAAGCGGACATTGATGTCGACAGGCGTATTCACACTCAAGGAAGCGAATTGCCTCGGAGCCCATCCGCGTCCTTCGCCAACTGCCATGACAGATGGCCGAGGGTCGCCCTCTCAACACGCGACTTTGCCGCTCTCAATATGGTCTGGCTATGATTCCTGAAACTGCCTGATGTAGGTTTGCGATATGGATAACAAACCTAAACGAAGTGAGATCATAGTCGGTGGCTTTACAGTCGCGTATGTGGCGGCCTTCACCATCTGGTTCCTTTCCACCGGCAACTACGAATTCATTGTCTACGTGGCGACCATGGTGGCATTGCTGCTTTTGGTGGGGTTGTCGCTGCGCAAGGCCGACTACCCGACGGCCATGCTTTGGGCCCTCTCGATCTGGGGGCTGGCCCATATGGCCGGTGGCGGTGTGCCTGTGTCAGGTTCAGTCCTCTACAACCTGCATCTGGTTCCGATCGTCGACAACGAACGCATGTTGATTTTGAAATACGATCAACTCGTGCATGCCTTTGGATTCGGCGTGACCGCCTGGGTCCTGCATCACCTGTTGACGCGTCATTTTCCAGACACGCGGGGAACGGCGACGGCCTTGATCTATCCGGCCCTTACCTCGATGGGGTTGGGAGCGGTCAACGAGATCATCGAATTCTCCGCTGTTCTCATGGTTCCAGACACCAATGTAGGCGGATACATCAATACCGCTCTGGACCTTTGCTTCAACGCGTTGGGTGCTGTCCTTGCGATGATGATCATCGCGTTCGCACGACCCCGCGACAAGCGGATTTAGGGTCGAGTGCATGATGCCCCATGGAAGCTCCGTCACGACGCTGAAATGGGCCCTTTGTCGGCAGATCGGGCATAGGCCGAGCGGGTTTGTTTCTGCATTGGGCATCAACGCGCGCCATTTGCGGCTCAAGGAGCGAACGAACGATTTATGCCGTGAGCGCGGGAGCGGAGACCTCAAGCATAAGGGGCGAACATCGTCTGCATAAACGATAGAGATCAGAATACTTAGTGACAGCTCGAAATTAGTCACTAAAACGGGCCAAGACATCCTTTGCAGCCTTCTCACCTGCTGCGAGCGCACCCTCAATAAGTCCAGGACTGATCTCTGAGTTCTCTGACACCGCAAACCGTACTCGGCCGCCGAGATGTCCCTGTCTCAGCATTGCAGGACCAACATCTGGGTGGTTGGCAGGCGCTGATAGATCAAGCTTTGTGGCGATGTTTGGGTTCGCTGCCCAGTCCTGCACGGCCAAGTCCATTGGGTGTGTGGCCTTTGGCCCGAAACACTCGGCAAGTTGGTCCAAAATTGCCCGCTTAAGCCCGTCTGGGTCGCGTTGCCGAATTTCTGGTGGCCATCCCACAAACCCGAAGATCGCCGCTGGTGCACCATCAGGCCCTGAATGGTCGTGCGCCTCTACCAACGGGCCTGTACGACTAGCAATCCTTCCGGCGAGACCTGCATCCCTCCAAAAAGGCCGATCATAGAGCGCGACGACCTTGGCATGGGTGCTCATCCATGTTGGCGTGCGCTGCATCGCGTCCATGAGTGGCTGTGGTGCCCAGGGCATTTCTAGCCTCGTGGAGGCAACTCGGAGTGGCATGGAAACGATAACCCGCTCTGCAGCGACGATTTCGCCTGACCCAAGGAAAACTCTGACCCGCTTAGAACCGTCTTCATGAATGCCCGCGACCGGTGTCGAGGTGAGAGTGTACGCGGCGTTCATTCTTTTGGATAGTGCTTCGACAAAGGCCGAGGGACCGCCGGCGATACGAACCATGCCGTCTTGTCCGGGTAGAGGCTGCCGAAGCGGTGCCGGTCCATATCCCAAGATAACGGCATCGCCATCGTTGAATTGCTCAAAAGTCTCTAAACCGAGGGCTTTGGTCCATTTTCCTATAATCGGTTGATACTTTGGCCAAACCCATGTGGGCCCTAAGTCAGCGAGATACTCGTTGGTCTCGGGATCACGCAGAGACTGAATGCGGCCACCAATTCCGGAGTTTGCCTCGATCAATAAGACATCGGCGCCCGACTCCCGAAGTACAGCAGCAGCGGTAAGACCTGACAATCCAGCGCCTATGACAACAACGTCCAAATTTCACCTCGAGCTATGTGATTACATCTAAGACCCAATCCGTCGGGTCTGATCGCAGGAATTGGGCGCCTCATGCGCTTTGTGAAGAGCAGAGCGACACCGCCCCATAATTCAGAACATCAGGCCGCAGGCAAAAGCGCACCACGTGACGGCTCGCAGCGAGGCTTCTATCTGTCCACTCTATGAGAGTCACTTTACTTCAAGACATGGGGTGGACCGAGGCCGAGCAGCCGCTAGACGGATAATGCAATCTTCTTATTGGTACGAGCTTGTCCAACGTCCCCTCCCGCAACCACTTTTACCGAACAATG
>Ga0209944_1000186_pt1 | contig 27467 bp, 20 predicted proteins | sample SalPonR1_C_D2_MG_FD_185701 | JGI IMG/M metagenome (GOLD analysis project Ga0209944, IMG submission 185701) | Salt pond soil microbial communities from South San Francisco under conditions of wetland restoration - Salt Pond MetaG R1_C_D2_MG... ...
TGCGTTGCGCTGCATTTCTCGGAATTTCACGTACTCCTATGTACGCTGCATTCCTCGAAATTTGCGTCGCCTTGATCTTGAACTTTTTTCTTTGCCATCTAAAATAGACTTTTTACGAGATCGTCAACAAATATCGGAGGATAATGGATATGACAAGCGCCTCGTTTCTTCATTCGCTTATGACGCCCCAGTCGATTGCCATCGTCGGCGCAAGCAATAATCCCATGAAAATGGGGACCATGCATGCCCTGAGTATACTAAATGAGGGCTTCAACGGGAATTTTTACCCTGTACACCCCTCGGAAACATCTGTCCTCGGCTACAAGGCCTATGCTTCGCCGCATGATTTGCCTCAAACCCCCGATCTGGCCGTTTTCGTATTGCCATCAAAGCATCTTTTACCTTTATTTGAGGCATTCGGCGAGATCGGAACAAAATATGCAATTATTATTACCGCCGGTTTTAAGGAAACAGGCGAGGATGGGATCCGGCAGGAGGAAGAGCTGCTGGCATTGGCGCGCAAGTATGGCATCCGTTTTATCGGGCCTAACTGCATGGGGGTTATCAACCAGAAGGCCTCTTTAAATACCACCGTCGTGCCGATCAACGCAAAACCCGGAAAACTGGGGCTTATTTCACAAAGCGGGACCTATGTCGCCCAGACCATTCCCTATCTTCAAAAGCGGGGGATCCATTACAGCAAGGCCTTCAGCGTGGGCAACGAGGCGGATGTGAACCTGATAGACGGGCTTGAATATCTGGGCGAAGATGAGGAAACCGCCGCCATATCCATGTATATAGAAACCATACGGGATGTGCCGCGGTTTTTGGATGTGGCCGGGAAAATAACGCCCCATAAACCGGTGATTGCCCAGTATGTCGGCGGCTCCGAAGCCGGCGGCCGGGCGGGATTGAGTCACACCGGCGCATTGGCCGGCAAAGATTACCTCTATGACGGCTTGTTCGAACAGGCCGGGGTTATCCGGGTCGAGTCGGTTGAGCAGCTGTACGGGATAGGCGTTGCTCTTGCCGAACAGCCGCGAATTCGTGGCAACCGGATCGCCATTCTGACGAATTCAGGGGGGCCGGGATCCGCAATCGCCGATACCTGCGAGAGATTCGGTTGTCAGGTCCCGCCATTCAGTCAAGGCCTTCAGGATCAGATTCGGCCGTTGATCCCCGCCCATGCGCCGTGCGGCAATCCCGTGGATCTGACGTTTTCCATGGATCCGAACCTGATGACCGATATCCTCCCCGAGCTCATCATGAAAAGCGGCGAGGTCGATGGCCTCGTCATTCACGGGGCCATGTCCACCGGATTCATGAAGGCGGTTTACCCCAATGTCTCCCAGCTGATGCCGGATGTTCCGTTATCCGACATGCTGGAGCAGATGCGTAAGGATTTATCCGAGACCGTGCGTCGGCCCTTTGACAACGGCATCCCGCTGGTCGTCTCTTCATTTTTTGACCGGGAGGACCAGTTTACCCGGGATTTTGAAGACGCCGGCATCCCGGTATTCGATGCGCCGGAAAAAGCCGCCCGCGCGATAGCTGAAATGGTCCATTACCATGAGATCCAAAAGTGGCCAAGGCCTCAGCCCCCTGAATTGCCGGAAGCAAAGCCGGAGGCGAAAAAGATCATCGACGAAGCCGTCGGCAGCGGTCAAAAAGCCCTCGATGAGTTCGCGGCCAAGCGTCTGCTTGCGGCCTACGGGATACCCGTTCCCAGAGAATGGGTCGTAAACAGCCTTGAAGAGCTCAACGCTATGGTGGATTCCGTGTCATTTCCGATCGTGTTAAAAGCCAATCATCCGGAAATCATGCATAAAACCGAGAAAGGCCTGGTCTGTTTGAATATCGAGAGCGCGGAGGGGGCGCGCCGGGCCTATACAGCCCTGCAGGACCGTGCGGGTAACCAGGTGCCGGTTATTATCGGTGAAATGATCGATGGCGAACGGGAGCTGCTTGCCGGGATCGCTGAAGATGAGCAGTTCGGATACTGTATCGCCTTTGGAATAGGCGGTATCCTGACCGAAGCGCTCAAAGATATTGTCTACCGCGTGGCACCCGTCAGTGAGGTTGAGGCCGGCCGGATGGCCGAGGCGCTTCGCACACGGAAACTCCTTGAATCCTATCGGTCAATGCCGCCCGTCAAGAAAGAAGCGATTGCCGGGTTGATCAGCCAGGTGAGCCGGATTCCGTTTATTCATCCGGAAATCAGGGAGATCGATATCAACCCGATTATCATTTCCGGTGACTCCCCCTTGGCGGCCGATGCCCTCGTATTAATAAAACAATAGGGCTGTCGCCGGTTTGGCGGCGGTTGCCCAAATGCGCCGATATCCGGCAAACTTGACAAACCCGATATAACCTAATATATATAACCTAAATTGATGGGCCATTGTTTTTTCTAAATCCGGAATTGATTTTATGCCTTCTTCCCCAGATTCCAAAGAAGCACTTCATCAGAGAATTCAACAACTCGAAGAAGAAAAAAGGCGACTCGAATCCCGGTTATATGAGTACCAAGCCGATGAGCAACGGTTCCAGAAGCTTCTTAAAAGCACGGAAGAGGGCTATTTTGAAGTTGATCTGGCAGGCGATCTGACCTTTTTCAATGATGCGGCGTGCCGGGTACTAGGATATCCCCGGGAAGAACTGTTGGGGAAAAACAACCGGGAATATACGACATCGGAAACCGCCCGCCGCATGTATCAGATCTTTACGCGGGTCTATCAAACCGGATCTCCCGCTGAAATCACCGATTATGAAATTATCCGCAAGGATGGCGGATACCGGATTCTGGAGCTTTCCGCCTACCTGATCTACGACGAAAGCGGTCAGCCGAATGGCTTCGCAGGCGTCGGCCGGGATGTGACGAAACGAAAGCGGATCGAGGAGGAGCTCGCCACAAGCCAGGCAAAGTATCAGCAACTCTACAGGGAGGCCCAACAGGATAGGCAGTTGTATCAGTCCCTTCTGGATTCTTCGCCGGATGCGATTATTTTGCTTGATCCCCACCAAGCGGTTCGCTACATTAATCCGGCATTCACCCGTCTGTTCGGCTGGACTGAAGAATCGCTTAAGAATCAGGGTGTTCCCTACATTCCTAAAGCCCGAAAGGCGTGGTTTAAAGGTTTTATCCAGAAGTTGATGGAGGCCGGCGAGCCGGTTCGCGGCAAGGAAACCCAGGTATTAACGCATGACGGCCGGTTTCTGGATGTCAGCATCAGTGCCGCCCGATATCTTGACGGCCAGGGAAATCCGGCCGGGGTGCTGATCTTTTTCAGGGATATCACACAGGCGAAACGGTTCCAATGGCACATGCATCAGGCGCAGAAAATGGAATCCATCGGTACCATGGCAGGGGGGATCGCCCATGATTTCAACAACCTGTTGATGGGTATCCAGGGACGCCTCTCGCTTATCCGCATGGAAACAGACCCCGTCGGCAAGCAGCGGAGCCATTTAAGGGAAATAGAGAACTATACGGAGCAGGCGGCGGAACTAACCCAGCAGCTTCTGGATCTCACCAGGGATGCGGATATTGAAGTGGTTCCCAGGGATATCAATGCGTTGATTAGCACCCAGAACCAGTTGTTCGGTCGGACCCATAAGGAACTCTCCATTCACGAAAATCTGGCGGCGGATCTGTGGACGGCCGAGGTCGATTCGAGCCGGATTGAGCAGGTCCTCTTAAATATTTATGTCAATGCCGCCCATGCCATGCCCGATGGAGGGGATCTGTATGTCGAGACGACCAATGAATATTTCACAGCGGCGCGGACCCGGCCCCATGACCTCGAGCCGGGCAATTATATCAAGATTTCTATTACAGACAACGGCGTGGGAATGGATGAGACCGTCCAGCGAAGGATATTCGAACCCTTTTTTACGACCAAGAAAAGAGAGCAGGGGACCGGCCTGGGCTTGGCCTCAGCATACACAGGTATAAAAAATCACGGCGGATTTATTACCGTATACAGCGTCAAGGGCAAGGGGACGACCTTCAATATCTATCTGCCGGCCTCCTTTCGTGAGGCGGAGGTCAAAACCGAGGCCCTCCATGAGCCTGTCTCCGGTACGGGCACGATTTTATTCGTCGATGATGAGGAAATGATTATAGAGGTTGGCGAAGAGATGCTCCATACCCTGGGCTATGATGTCGTTTCGGTCGACAGGGGGGCAAGGGCGGTTGAAATTTTAAAACAGGATCCAAAAGCCATCGATCTGGTTATTCTTGATCTGATTATGCCCGAGATGAACGGCAAAGAGACCTTTGAGCGGCTGAGATCCGTCAATCCCGACCTCAAGATTCTGCTTTCCAGCGGCTACAGCCTAAATGGCCACGCGGACAGGTTGCTTCAGAAAGGCTGCAACGGGTTTATCCAAAAGCCGTTCAACCTTGTGGAGCTTTCCCGAAAGCTGGATAATATATTGAATCAAGCCAATTCCTGATATGATCACAAGCCATACGGACTAAAATGTTGGCACATATACGGGGGGCCGCGACCCTTCTCTCCTATATCGTTTTTACCACGCTTATCTTTGTCGTCCTTGTTTTTGTGGCGATAGCCAAATTCCTTGTTCCCGTAAAACGGGTTCGGGATCTCTGCAGCTGGATATTGGACAGATTGGCCAGCACGTGCTGGGTTTTTTGTGCCAACATGACGCACCGGGTTTTAACAAGGCCCCGATTTCATATCCACGGTTTGACGGATATCAAGCTAAACCGCTGGTGCCTTTTGCTCTCCAATCACCAGACATGGGTGGATATCCTTGTATTGATCCGGGCTTTTTACGGCAAAGTCCCGCCGTATAAATTTTTTATCAAAAAAGCGCTTCTCTGGGTGCCGTTGATGGGCGTTGCCTTCTGGGCCATGGATTATCCAATCATGAGGCGGTATTCAAAGGCATATATCGAAAAGAATCCGCATCTGAAAGGCCAGGACCTGGAAGCCACCCGGCGGGCGTGCGAAAAGTTCAAGAGCCAGCCTGTAACCGTCATGACTTTTCCCGAGGGCACCCGATTTAGGCGGGACAAGCATAAGGCGCAGCAGTCCCCCTATAAGCACCTTCTAAAACCACGGGCCGGCGGTACGGCACTGGTACTGTATGCCATGGGGGAGGTGCTTGATCAGATCGTGGATGTCACCATCATCTATCCCGGGGGGGCGCCGGGCCTATGGGAATTTTTCTGCGGCAAGAGCCGGGAAGTTATCGTCGATATCCGGCGGTTAAAGGTGACTCCCGAGCTGGTGGGCAATTATTTTGTCGAACCCGATTTTCAGGCCCATTTCCGGGGATGGTTAAATGCCGTCTGGTCGGAAAAGGATGAGCGGATTGAGCGGTATCTAAAAGGAAGGATTGCCACCAATGGCGGATGAACAGCGGAAGCACTTTGTTCTGGACACCAATGTCATTCTGCATGACAGCTCCTGTATTCATCATTTTCAGGAGCACCATATCGTTATACCGATTTCCGTATTGGAAGAGCTGGATCAGTTTAAAAAGGGCAATGAGACCCTGAACTTTCATGCCCGTGAATTCCTGCGCGCCCTTGATTCACTGAGCGGGGACATGCTTTTCAACGGCGGGGTCAGGGTCGGGCCGGAGACCGGCAGAATTTCGGTTAAGCTGGAGCAGGAGTTCCATCCGGATCTGTCGTTGAATTTTCCCAGCCATAAGCATGACCACCGGATTTTAAATACCGCCTACTATCTTTCCAAGGAGAATCCGAATACCGCCGTAATTCTGCTGACAAAAGATGTTAACCTCCGGATGAAGGCGAAGGCCATCGGATTGATGGCCCAGGACTATACCAGCGATCATGTCAGGGATATCAGTACGCTGTATACCGGTAAACGGGTGGCTGAATCCATCCCGAGGGAGTTGATCGATCGGTTATATAAAAAACCCTATGAGATCGCGTTCTCGGATCTTGACCTCGCCCCGCCGCTGATATCCAATGAATATCTGATCATGAGGAACAATAAGAAATCCGCACTGGCCCGCTATGATCCGGTAGAGCAGCTTCTGCGAAGGGTGGACAAGAATTCCGCCTATAACATTACGCCGCGCAATGCGGAACAGACATTTGCGTTGGACGCTCTGCTTGACCCCAATGTGCATCTGGTCAGCATTACCGGGAAAGCCGGCACCGGAAAGACCCTTTTGGCCCTGGCGGCCGCCCTTGAAACGAAGCGATATTACCGGCAGATTTTTATGGCCCGGCCGGTCGTACCGTTGAGCAACCGGGATATGGGGTATTTGCCGGGGGATATTCCGGCCAAGCTCGACCCCTATATGCAGCCGTTGTATGATAACCTATCGGTTATCCAGAATCAGTTTTCAGAGAGCGAGCCGTCGCATCGGCGGATCAGTGAATTACTGGACGAGAATAAGCTGGTTATTGCGCCGCTATCCTATATCCGGGGCCGAAGTCTGGTCAAAGTCTTCTTTATTGTCGATGAGGCCCAAAATTTAACGCCCCATGAGATCAAAACCATCATCACGCGATGCGGGGAGAAAACGAAGATTGTTTTTACCGGCGATATCTATCAGATCGATCATCCCTACCTGGATACCCTTTCAAACGGGTTGAGCTATTTGATCGAGAAAATGCAGGGCCAGAGAATTTACGCCCACATCTCCCTTGAAAAAGGGGAGCGATCCGAATTGGCTGAACTGGCGAGTGACTTATTGTAGGGCGGGGGCAACGGCGGCGTCTTTGCGGAAATGGCATCTGGGGCCAGCGTTAAAAACGGGGCAACCATGGGGGTGACAAATTAGTATATCGTATCAGGCTTTATCCGACAAAAAAATCATCCCGTCTCCTATTTACAGAAGGCGATATTAAAGGCATAAGTCGAAAAATTATTTTTTTTCAGGATTCCTGTATTTTCCTTTTCAGTACCGTAAAACTTTGCTAATCGACGCTTCAGGCACAATTTAGGTTAAGGTTTAACAACAAACGCTAATGCTCAGGAGGAAAGAATGAAAAATTGCTTTAAATGGATTCTGCTGTTGCTGGTAAGTTCTGCTCTTTTTGCGGGGTGTTCCGTGCCGGTGACAAAAGTCGATGTTCAATCATTTGAAATAAAAAAAGCCGATCTTCAAAAAAAGGAGGCGATGAGCGTTTTGACCAATATTTTTTTTGATCGGGGCTTTGATATTAAGTTTGCCGATAAGGACGCAGGGGTTATGACTACAGAGTTCAAAAAATTTGCATCAATGGGGGAATCCCCTCCTTTTGATTATTTTATGCAGATCAAATCCAGCGTCAGGACGGCCGGCGATAGAACGCGTGTCAAGCTCTCACCGATTGTAAAAGAGCAGAACCGAATGAACGCGGCGGCTTATACCGAACGTTCGTTATCATATTTTACAGGAAAAAGTGAAGATCTCAAATTTATAGACAGTATGAGGGAGAATGTCGGCTGGCGGTCTTTGGGACAGATCCTGTTTATGAATGTGGTTTCTGACACGGCGGAGGCATTTAGTATGTCAGAAGAGGATGTCATCCAGAACGTAACGAAAACACCAAAGAATGCTTTAACTGTGGACTGATTGAAAACCTTCCGCCCTGCAATCTCGTAAAAAATCGATCTCAGGATGGCGAAGTAAAAAGTTCAAGCCCCGTTTAAGATCCGGGGGGGCGCGCAAAATCCCGAGGAATGCAGAGTAGTTAGCTGTACGTGAAATTCCGAGGGACGGAAGCGCAACACAGATATTGGACTTCCAAGGAACTCGACAATATTTAATATTATCTTAGAAGCTTCCGCTGCTGTCATTCCGAGAAACGAAAGTGACGAGGAATCTTGATTGTTAAAGATTTCTCGCTACCGCTCGAAATGACAATGCGGACGCTTTTCAGAGTTACTTTCTGCAAAAATGGGGCGCCAGCGCAATAAATCGCTTTTTACGAAGCCATCAAGTCTTCCACGCCGCATTATTTTCTTGGAGCTGTCAACCGGCTGTTTATGCAGCGATTAGTTGCTCTTCTGTCTTTCTTCAAGCCGGGCTTTTAATCTTGGAAACAACTCCAGATCCGTATGCGGCAGGAACAGGGCGGCCACGAAATTATCCATAAATGAATTCGTTTCAGACAGTTCAAAGTTTGTCATGCGGGCCAGGGTTTCCGTGACATCGCTTCGAATCCGATTGGTCAACGCGCTCATGCGCGCGCCCAACAACGCCCCGTTGCCGATAAACGTCACCTTTTCCGCATCGATCTCCGGAAGCAAACCGATGGTCATGGTTTTTTCGAGATCAATATAGCTGCCGAACCCTCCGGCCATGATAATGCGCTCGATATCGTTGATGCTCAAACCGATCTCCCCCAAAAGGGTCATGCAGCCGCTGTACATAGCGCCTTTAGCGCGAATGAGGTTGTCAATATCGATCTCTGTCAATACCACATCCCGGTCAATGCTGGTCACATCCCGCCAGGCCAGCACAAATTCGTGTCCGTCCTCGCATTCCCTTATACGGGGGGTGTCCAGCGCCGTATCAAATTTTCCACGGTTGTCAACAATCCCCATCTCAAACATGGTGGCCACTGCCGTGATCAATCCGCTGCCGCAGATCCCCTTGGGCCGTTCATTGCCAATGGTGAGATTCATCGGCTCATAGGTTATCGGATCAATGGAGACATCCTCGATGGCCCCTTTGGCCGCCCGCATGCCAAGCTTGATGCCTCCGCCTTCAAACGCGGGCCCGGCGGAACCGGCCGCGCAAACCAACCAGTCCTTGTTTCCGATAACGATCTCGGCATTGGTCCCGATATCCATATAAAGGGTCAACTCTTCTTCATGGGCCATGCCGGATCCCATAATTCCGGCGACGATATCGCCGCCCACATAGCTGGACACCTGCGGATAAACCAGGGCGGTCACATGCCCGGGCAGCTTCAATCCGATATCCAAAGCCTTAAACGGCGGATACAGGGTCGCCGCCGGGACAAACGGCGAACGGCGGATATAGCGCGGATTAACCTTTAAAAAGAGTTGGGTCATGGTGGTATTGCCGGCCAAAGTAATCGTGGAGACCTGATCGAGATCGATTTTTGAGCGTTTGGAGATTTTTTCAATAATCCCGTTGATCGTCTCAATCACTTTCTGATGGAGCACCTCCAGCCCGTCACCTTTTTCAGCATAAACGATCCGGGTGATGACATCCTCGCCATAGCTCATTTGGGAATTAAAATCCCCGTACTGCGCAAGGACCTCACCCGAGATCAGATTCACCATCTGACCGTAAACTGTCGTCGTCCCGATATCAATGGCAATAGCATAGTTGCGATCGGTTGTATCACCCGGCTCAATATTAATAATCCGGCTTTTTCCCTCAGAGCGCACCGGCCGGGCGATATTTACCGTCACCTTGAAGTCCGCCTCTCGCAGAATATCGGGCATTTTGCGGATAACCGAGAGGTCAAACTCCAGCCGGTGTTCACCGTGCGTGTTTCTTAAGTTTTGCACAATCCGGGAGACATCGGCTGCATTATCATCGTGACTGGGCTCCGGCAGCTCCAGGTATTTCTTTTCCACCGGAGGAATAAAGAGGCCCTTCTCCTTTAGATCATCCAGGTTGATCTCCCGAATCTTTGCCGTCTTACGGGGCGTGGACAGACGGTTTAGCACGCTGGCATCGATTTCCGACTCAATCGGGACCCGCACCGCCAAATCGCTTTTGACTTTGGATTGACAGGCCAGCCGGTAGCCCTTGTCCACATCCTCCTGGCTGAGCTTCTCCGTAATGCCGCCTTCGACTTCACCGGACTCAATCAATACGCGGCACTTGCCACAGACGCCCTCTCCGCCGCAGGAGGCATTGATATGGACACCCGCCTCCATAGCGGCCCGAATCAGCGTCTCTCCATCTTCAACGGTAATTTCCCTCTCATGCGGAAAAAATTTCACCCTATGTTCACTCATAAAACAATCACCTGAACCTTTCTTACGTAATATTTTTTTCGTACGATAATTTTGATGGCTTCGTAAAAATTCAATTCGTGCGTTCAAAATCGGTTTTTCACAAAACTGTCGGTTTCGCGTATATAGCGTCCGGCCACATATGGATATAATATTTGGATCATTGCGGGGTAATTCAAATAAAAATTTGACGCCCCGGGCTTTTAAATAACTCCCTGATTTTTAAATAAATTTTTTCGGACAAGCTATTGGCGGCCGCCCATCAATTATATGAAATTATAAGCATATGTCAAAAATTTACAAAATTCAACCATGATCCATTTCGGTCGGTAATTTTATTGAAGGGGTACGGATCCATGCCGTCTGTTACGGCAAAACGGTATGTCAAATTCGGAGGGAAAGGGCCGGTAGAAGGGCTGAAATGCCCGTTTCATGGCCAAACCGCCATTTTACAGCGGTTTGGCCAGATGCAGGGGGTGGCATCCGAATCAAACAAAGGGCTCGTTTGCCTAGTGGGCTCCCGGCACCATCATTCCGGCATGGAAAATATAGGCGATAATCAGGGCGATCGGCGGAACAATAATAAACTGACATACCGCATAGGAGAGCGCAGGCCTGCCCAGGCCTTTTAGTTTACTAAAGTCCGTGATGATCCCAATGGCCACAAAGGTCAACATAAAAAACAGGTGCCGCATCGGTCCTTCCACGGATTCAGCCCCGATTTTGGCCATATCCGTAATGTGCGGCGCCAGAGTGGCGATGCCCACATAAATAAACCAGGCGATCAAATAGCCGATCACGAATTTTGGAAATCTGAACCAGATTTCCGACTTGGGGACTTTCATTTGCCCCGGTTTCTTTTCCACCAGGGTCGTCCACAGGATGGCCAGAATAAAGGCCCAAACCCCGATAAACATATCAATCCAGATTTTGGTCATAATGGAGGCGGACAGAATCCAGCCTTTTTCCCAGGTTTCCCCCTGTTCGGCGGCTTTGGCGACCATCATTTCATCGAGGATGGCCCCTGTAGCCGCATCCGCCCCATCGGTTTTGACCGTCATACCGGTAGCTGAACCAGCGACAATCGGTTCGTCATGAAGTGTAGCGGTATATATAGGCGGCAGGGCGACAATAAAAATAATGGTAAAAATGACGACCATAATGGCCGTCATCACCGGCACAATGGTTCGGGAGCGGATAGAGCCGCCGGTCGCCACGGCGGCCGAAACGCCGCAAATCGAAACGCCGGAGGCCAACACCGCCGCCCATTCCCTGGGAAGCTTAAAAAGCTTCCGGCCCACGGTATAACTGAGGGGCCAGAATATCAAATACGCGGCTATAGTGGCTGCCGCCCCGGTCAGGGCCAGTTCGACGGCGAATCCGGCGGCCTCCATGCACTTAACGCCCAGTTTAACCCCGAGATAGATAATCGCCACTTTAATAAACCATTCCGGCTTGGCCGCCTCCTGTAAAAATCCGGCGAAACGCTTGAAAAAATTTCCTATAATAAGGCCCACGCCCAGGGCAAGCAGGTATGAGGCCCCGCCGCCCATGGAAAGACTCCAGGATATACCGAATTTATCATACTGCGTACTCATGGCCGCCAGATAGGCGTTATGCCCCAGATACCAGACGATCCAGGTAATAGCGAATATAATGGTAAAACCCCAGAAATACTTTTTGACATCCCATTTCATGGCGGCGGCGCCAATAGAGGTCAATGCGGTAAAGACGACATAGGTAACAATAATAGAGAGGATGGGATGCAGGCCCTTGTAGGCTTCTGCGGAGACGACGGCCCCCTTGGCGGGATCCATCCAGGTTTTGGGCTCGGCAATCCAGCCGACAAGATCAATGCCGAAACAGGAAAAAAGGCCCAGCGCCACCATGAGTAGACCCAACCACACCGACCACCAGTCCTCGGTCGTCAGCATCCCTGAATACCACCTTCGATTGAGATTTCTATCATTTGCCATGACCGCCACCTCCTTCTACATCTTGAATCTTATATAACGGTTGAAATAATGCGACTGATAGGGGCGAATCCATGCCGGCAGGGTTTTTGTATCAACCCCCATAAATACGGTAACCGTCTTTTTCCTGGCATACCGACCGGAACGCATTAAGGCATCTTTGATATTGGCCTCTAACTCATCCAGCGTCATCCCGGATACCGACAGGCCATTTTCCCTGGCAATCCACTGGCGGCCGCTAATTGACAGGCACCACTCGGAATCGATTCTCATATTTCATCTCCCGTCATCACCATGCCTGCCCTGAAGCTTTCGGGCGGCATCGGTGATTTTGACATCAAAATGGTTATATCCATATCTGGACCACGAATCCGCCAATAACAAGAACGACGAAACCAATAATGAGGCTCCACCAGATCAGCTTGGTTTCCCAGCCTTCCCAGGGCTCCATCGACCCGACCAACTCATTGACGTCCTGCTCGGTTGAGGCAGCCGGTTCCGTCTTCGCTTTCTTTTTCGGCATCTGCTATCCCTCCTTTAGCATAATCGTGTTAATGTAGCCGTCTTTTTACCTTTTTATTGATGATAAGGGGTTTAGTGCATTGTTTTTCCCGCAGAAACTGAATTCGTCGTCATACTAAACCCAACCAGCCGCTTAGATCAACCATTTGTTTCGTAAAACCGGTTCCCCCTGTTAAGGAAGGCGAAAATTTTAACCGCAGGCATACGCGAAGCATGCCCGAGAGGATTAAAATTTGAGTCTGGCACAGAAATTGGGCAAATTAGCCATTTATTGGGCACTAACCTAACACCTAATACCCAATACCCGAAGCTATTTAGAAAGGACTGAATCAGAGGGCCTCATACCAACGGCGCAGCCATCGAAGGCCCAAAAATAAAACCGCCAATACGGCCAGAGTGATACCAAAGAGCAGCAAATTCATGTCCGCCGTGGATTTGCCTAATATGACAAACGGAATCGACAGCGTGCCCTGGACAGCCCAATTCAACCACATGCAATAGCGAAACGGCACGCCGGTCAGCGGCAGGATATAGTTTTTGACCGCATAGGGGAAAACCGGCACCGCCAAAAGCAGAAAACTAAACAGGGCGGTCTTGTTTTCCGGTATTTCGGGGATGTGATAGTTTTTCCGATTGACCAGAAATGACACCATTGGTTTTCGGATCATGCGGGCGATGGCGTAGGAGGCCAGGATATGAAGGGGCATAATGATTTCCAGGAGCAGAATCCCGTATCCGATACCGAACTTGATGCCCAGGACAAAAAGAAAAACGCTGAGCGGCACCCCGACAAGTGGAAGTACCAGCATCAGCAGAAGAAAAAGATGCGCCGGGGTGTTTTTGTTGATCAAGGCGGTGGCCTGCTCGAGCAGATCGAAGCGGATCATCAGATACATGGCCAACAGAATACAGCCAACTAAGCCTGTTATAGCTATCCCGGCCAGCACTTTATCCTGTCGTATGGTACTTGCTAAATCTTTTTTCATATCCGCTTTCTTGGCCTGCTATTGATCATCGGCCTGGCCGGGGGGCACCTGTACGGTCTGCACAAACGCCGCCGCCTTCTGCGATAACAGGTTCCACTCCGCCTTTATCGTTCGCTGGAGACTATCCCAGGGGATAAAGGCCTCCGGAAATGAGCCCGGCAGATGGTCAAAGCCTTTTTCGACAATCCGGTTGTATAGCTGAACCATTTTTCGGGCGCTGTTTTCACGGGAAAATGCTTTCGCTTTTTCAATGGCGGCCTCCCGCCATTTTTCCGCCCCCCGGTCACCTGAAAAATATGAAAGAACGGCTTCGGCAAACGCTTTTGTATCTGATGATCCCGGAAGCAGCCGGCCATTGACGCCGTCTTCGACAACCTCCCGGGCACCCGGCGCATCAAGGGCGATAATCGGCGTCTTGGCGGCCATGGCTTCGGCCAGGACCACCCCCTGCGTTTCCGATTTAGACGCAAAAACGAATAGGTCCATGGATTGATAGGCCTCCCGCAGATTCTCTCCCGTCTGCTTGCCCGCCATTACCAGCCGGTCGGCCATCCCGGCTTGCTTTAGTATGCTTTGGATATCGGCCTCCGCCGGTCCACTGCCCACGACCAAAAACCAGGCCTGCGCATCTTTTTTCATGGCGCAGGCCACGGCTTCTGCCAAGTATACCAAATTCTTTTCCGGTGCAAGCCTTCCGAGATGACCGATAACCCGGGCGTCCTGCGGAATACCAAAATGCTTGCGAAAATACCGGCCCTCGCCTTCATTGAAAAATTCAAAATCAATCCCTGTCGGGATAATCTCAATGGGCCGTTTAACGCCGCGCCCGGCAATAAGCCCGGCGATACTGTCACTCGGCGCCACCACCTGATAGCACAGGTTGGCATACAGGGTCGAGAGTTTGATGGCAAACCGCTTCATGGCCGTCGAACTGTTGGATACGTAATGGGTATAGGCTTCATAGAGGGTGTGATGGGTGAACACCAGCGGCAGATTCCGGCGATAGGCCGCGCGAAGGGCGGAATCACCAAGCAGAAACGGGTGATGGCTGTGGATGATATCGGGTTTGAAGGCATCGATTTTTTCATTGATAATAAACGGCAGCGGAATCCGGACCGAAAAATCGCTTCCATTAAAACTCTGAATCGCCGGTACCCTTAGGACCTCCTCCGCATCCTCGCCGGGGTCGCTTTCCGGAAAAGTCGGCGCCACAACAAGGACGTGATGCCCCATTTGCCTTATATCCTCAGTAAAATTGGCCACTGACCGCGCCACACCGCCTACATGCGGCAGATAGGTATTGGTGAACATACAGATATTCATGCGTCTGCGCTCTCCAAAATAAATGTTTTCCTGGAAAAATCCGGCAGGCTGAAGCGTCGGTAGCCAGGCACGGCGATAATTATCGCCTCCGGGGGCCCGCCCTGTTTCTGCCAGTCAATATCGAGGTTGAGATGCAGACACTCGCCGTCCGCATTCAACTGTAGGGAAACCGCGCCGTAAGGCGTCGGCGTCGGACCGAATCCGATTGTCCGACCCGGTTTCAGCCATTCGGGGAAAATACCGGAGCCAAGAATAAGCGTCTCCTTCTCTTCCCGAACGAAAAGGTTTCGAATCATCATTATCCATTCCGCAGCCGCCCATCCGTGCTGGCCATCCCCCATGCATCCGCCCCCGGTGATGGGGTGAACGGCTTCCGGCCACTGTCCGGTTGAAGAGGCCATATCAGCGACGACCTGAATCAACTCCCGGTACCTGTCATCCTGCCGGCGCAGCAGGGTCTGTGCGATATCTAACGTCAGGTAAATATTGATGCCGGAATGGATCATATCCTGAAAAAACGCTCCATTATGGAAACAGTGGCGGATCAGGAACTCCATGGTCTGGCCGATGCGCGCATCCATGGCATCTGTGATCTGAAGCGGATAGTCCGCCACCATTGATCCGATGGCCCCGGCATCCATCCGCCGATAGGGCGTGGCAGGGATACCCCCCCGGCTGCGGTGTTCCGGAATAGCGGCAATACTGTTGAATATGCAATCCTCAAAATCTTTGGCCTCATCGGCAACATCCTTCCTTCGCCCGGCTGAATGGCTGCCGGCAATTCTTTCAGCCGCCCTGAGCCCGGCCAGCCCCCAAAAATCGTCCCAATAGTAATAGTCATTCGGCCCCAGATGCTCTGCGCTGAAGCCAGCGGGAAAAAGCCCGGCATGGGCAACCGGCTGATCCCTGTCACAGCGCTTGTTTTTAATCCATTGGACGCCCTTGTAAATCGACCTGAGCCACCGGTTATTCGGATATTTGCCGGCCAGCCGGAGATATCTCTCCATAATCCAGAGCACCTGACCGTTGGAATCCCACTCGCCCTCCTGGGACTGAAAGTAACCGGTCACTTTCTGAAGATCCGGAAAAGCGTCCAGGATTCGGTCGGCCCGCTGTAAACAGCCGATCGCCATAAGGGCGTTTAACATCAAACAGGCATCGCGAAACCAAAAACGTTTGTAGGTATACGGACCCGGCACGATTTGGCGGGCGGACAACAATAACAGGCTTCTTGTTGCGGCATCATAGAGGGATTGGATTCGTTCGTCCGGGATATCCAGCCGGGCTATGCCCGAAAGGGCTGACGACCAGGCCTTTTCCGCCGAACTGGCGGTGAATAGATGCCGCCGGGGGAGTTCACTCTCAAGCGGCACCCGGACATCGATTGAGCGCCCCTCCTGCCTGTCTATCGAAAACAGGGCGGCGGCGCTTGCCATTCCCACCCGGCATGATACGGCGTTCTGCAAACCCGGGCGGTCCAATTGATGGATGACATCGCCGTCATCATAATTGGAGAACATGACATCGGACGGCGGCTCGTTGAAACAAACCATATACCGGCCGTTTATCAACCATCCGGGAAGACTCGGTTCGTTTGACACCTTTTCAATGAATTGAATCCCCTCCGGATTATACGGCCGAAGGGCCACCACCAGCCAGCCGGCTGACCCGGCTTTTCCTTTTGCCCGTATATAGAGTTCGGGGACGCCTTTTTGAACCTCCAGCCAGACCACCCAGCTAAGGGAGGCGTCCTTTTGCCTGGCATGGGTATGGATACAAAGGTTTGGATTCAGCTGCCACTTCTGTTCCACTTCATCGAGCCGGGACGGCAGCAAAAAATGCTTATCCCCGGTCATGAGCCAAAGATCAAGTGACCAGCCGTCGTAAAGCGGCGTTACCAGCCCTCGGGGATCGACGATCGGATAGATCGGCAGCTCCGGATGGCCCACCGCCGTCCAGTTCCTGTGGGTCAGGTTGACATGGCTAAACGAAAATGCGCGGGGAATAAAGGAATGGTCTGACGGATTGAATTGACGCTCGACCCAGTAAGGCCAGACCCAGTCCAGATTATGCTGGATGGCCTTGGTATTAATGAGCCCCCGGGCATGAAACAAAATGCCCGCCCGCAGCAGCTCGATCGGCTCCTGAACTTCAGAGGGCTGGGAGAAGCGCCGCAACCTCGCCAGAAACGTAACCGGATCGATAACGCCATAGGCCCGGGCCGCCCGTTTGGTTATAAATCTCCAGGGTATCCAGTGCATAGAAACTCTACAAGATGATTTGCCTTGTTAACATCGCCCACCTCGCCGGTAAACCTAACCGGCCTTTGATATGCGCCCGGCCATACGATTTTTGTCCCCGCCCCTCGGGAATTTAAGGTAGGGAATAATCGCGTGGTTTTTTTCCGCCCACGTGCCGTCATAGGTTATTGAAACGACGGGGATGCCGCTGCGGCATTCAATCTCCGAGGCCATCGCCTCGGTAACCAACGAGGGGCAGCAAAGCGCCGGGCTGGTCTGAACAAAAAGGGAGAGATCCGGATGGTGTCGGGTGAGATGATAGATTTTCAAAATATTGTCCATGGACTCCCCGGTCTGCTCGGCGATCATGCGGTAGGGCGACAAAATTTCCGCCGCCGGCGTGTCATAGACCGGCTCCGGCTCATTTAGGATGCGGTTGAAATACCGGAAATACGTTTTCTCCAGGTAAGCCAGCCCCATCAGCAGGGTTTTCGACCGGATCAGCTCCAGGTAGCGGCCTTCGGTAAACCATTTTTTAAAATAGGCCCGGGCAATCATCTTCGCATAATCCGTATAGGGGGTGGTGATGGCCTCACCGCCGCAGGCCTCTATAAAATGAAGCAGGTCCTCATTCATCACCGGATTGTCCCGGACAAACAAATCGCCGAAAATCGCCGCCTTGGGCCGCGTCTCACGCTGCACGGGGATCTCCTCAAAACGGGAGACCACTTCGGATACGGCCGACTCCTTGGAGCACTGCCCGGCAAATGCCTCGCGCAAAATCGCCAGGCTTTCATCCATCACCCGATCCGTTACCCCCTTGACCGTCTCATAGGGACGAATTCTGCAGACCAGCTTTCTCAGCATCCCGCCGAACATAAATGCGAAATAGGTGTTGATCGCCGCCCGCAGGGAAATGTCGGTAAATGACAGGGGACCGGCATATACCCCGGTCTGGCTCATTTCCCCGGAATAGTCATTCAGTATCTGTTTGAGCTGATAGGGATAAAGGCCCAGGTGACAGGCGATATTCGACTCGCCCATCCAGAGCAGGGTTTTGGACGCATCCAGGCCATGGGTATGGATATAGTCGATATAGCCCTTTACAATGACATTGATCGGAACGCATTGGCCGCGGTTCAAGCCCATGCTCTGCTGAACCATCTCCGGCGTCTGATCCATCAGACGGGTATCCACCCCCTCGCGCTTCAAATTCTCAACAATCAAGGGACAGGTCAGCGGATCCCAGTTGGGCATGACCAGGGTTCGGCCGGCGAGGTATTGATTCTTCTCTGGATTGACGCGTCTCAGGGCGGCGGGAGCTTGGCCGTCGGGCTGATGCCGGTGCAGTTTCTGATGATTGCGAAACGCCCTTATGGCGGCCTCGATTCGGGTTTCATAGCCTACGCTGGAGTCATGCTCATCTGTTTCTAACACCAGATACGGTTTTTGACAGGCGTTCATGATGTCTTTGAACACCCCCTTGACAAAGGCGTCCGGGGCACACTTGAAGGAGGTGATAAAAACCGGATAAACCCCCGGCGTTCGGGCAGCGACAGTGGCCGCACAGATGATATCGGCCGCGTAGTTCCAGTGGACTTCATCAAGCAGCGGTTTGATCTCCGGATACTCATGATGGGGATCCACCACCATATCCTGAAAAAAGGTTTTGACTCCGAATGCGGCGAAAATGGCGGGAATGCCTTTATTCATGGACGGCGGCAGTACCGTGTAGGGCCTTCCCAATAAAACGACGCTGATATCGGTGGCAGCGCCCAGCTCATCTTTGTAGATCCGGCGCAGCCGGTCCACGGCCTTGGCCTTATGGGCAAACGCGCTGTCATAGGCGGAAGCCACTTCAAAAAAATTGATACTTCGACGGGTGATCCGTTTCAGCATCCAGAACAACTGGATGCGGGTATGAAAGATACTGTATATATATTTCAGTACGGGCATGAGAAAACGATTTTCGTCCGCCGCCAAACCGGAGACAAGGGACGGCACAAACTGAGAATAATAGCAGTATTGCCGGCGTGCGGTTGTATTTTTTTCCCGGTTGTCAAGATAATAGGGCATAAAAATATAATCGGCACGGTCCAGCAGATACTTGATATGGCCATGAAGGGCTGAAATGGGCGCACAGAACTCGGCCCCGGTATACTGCTTGCCGGTTTTAACCGCATCCGGACAGTTTTCACTGGTTACGGTCCGGATGCCGAACCGATCGAAGAACCGGCGCCAGCATGCCAGGTCTTCATAAAGATAGAGCGCCGCCGGGATGCCAACCGTCACGCCATTCGGATCGGAATGCTTCGGCTGAAATGCAAACGCCTTTTCCCGGGTCTTGATCAAATCAAACCCGGAGGTATTGTTATTCACAAAATGATGGGTATCGTAATCCCTGCCGCACAAAAATCCAAAGGCAACGGGGCCGTCGTCCATCTCGGCGATCGTGATTTTGCAGTGATTCGTGCAGAAGTTGCAGACTTCGGATCGGACCGGAATCTCCTGGCGATAAAGCGAGATTCCCCGGAAATTTGATTGTTCAACCCCGTCATCGGCAAGCTGCAGGGCGGTTCCCATGGCGCCGGTTAAATGACAGAACCGGGACACCAAAATCGGCTTTTTCAATCGCTGTTCAAAGGCGGCTACCAACGCCCTGTTTTTGGCCGTGGCGCCCTGGAAAAAAATCACATCACCAATGCTGCTCTCATCCGCCACCTTGGTAAGATAGTTCTCCCGAACCGAATGCAGCGCGGTGGCCAAAACTTCATCCACAGTGTAGTTCCGGCTCAAATAGTAGTTGATATCGCGCTCCATAAAAACCGTACACCGGTCGTTGGCCACCGGCGACCAGACCCTCTCGGCACGATCGGAATACTCTGAGAGCGGACAGCCCAGCTTTTGGGCCTGCTCCTCGATAAAGCTCCCGGTTCCGGCCGCACAAACCGTATTCATAATCGAGGAGGTAACCATGCCGTCTTTTAACGTGGTGAACTTGGAATCCTGGCCCCCGATCTCAATGATGGTATCCACCGCCGGATCGAGCTCGCAGGCCGCCCGTGCGTGAGCGGTGATCTCGTCAATAATCAGGTCCGCGCCAATGATGCGGCCCACAAACTTGCGGCCGGAGCCGGTGGTGCCGACCGCCAGGATATTGACGGAGAGCCCCCGTTTTTGGATCAGATCGTCCATTGCCGCCAGGACACCCCGCATGGAATCGACCGGACGACCGGCAGTTTTGGTATAGAATCCGGCCAGCAAGGTTTTTTCCCGATTCAACCAGACCGCCTTGGTGCTGGTGGAGCCAATATCGATGCCGATGTAAATCGAAACCGGACTTTGCGCATCCAGAGGCTCATAAATATCGACTTCGACCTCATTCTGGCAGGTATCGTAATCCACGGCGAAATGATAGGCGGCCAGGCTGTCAAATACCGGATAATCCGAGAGCTCAAGCTGGAGCGGCGGATTGTCGCATTGCTTGATGATACGATGCTCCCGGACCAGATCACCGGGCTTTTCGAATCGGCCGGTTCTGATATCCAAACCCTCGTCGATTAAGTCGTAGGCCGCACCAATGGCTTCATAGAGATGCGACATGTCATCGACAAAGATTTCAGCCCCGGTGAGTTCGCTGATATGTTTTGCTACCGCCGCATTTTTTGACACGCCGCCGCAGAAAATCAGGGAGGATGGGGACTGATCATCTTGAAACAGGGTGTCCGCCAAATTTTTGGCAAGCCCCCGGCACAGCCCTTCACAGATTTCCTCCAGCGCATAGCCCTCCTGCTGGGCATGTATCAGATCGGTTTTGGCAAAAACGGCGCAGCGTGTGGCAATCTTTGGAATGCGATTCTTATTGTTTATGGCGAGTTCGCTCAACTGTTGAATTCCGGCGAGGTTTAACCGGCTGGCCTGCTGATCCAGGAAGCTTCCCGTTCCCGCCGCACATGCGGTATTGGTCCGGCTGCCGGCATATTCACCGTTTTCATCGAATCGAATCCGCTTAAACTTTTCCCCGCCGACCGTCAATATGCCCCCGGCCTCCGGATGTAGAGCTTTCACCGCGCGGATCAGGGCAATCTGATGGTCATAGCGCCGGTCCGCAAATATCAAGGCCGGTGTCCCCTCAGTAGCCGCCACCGCGTTTACGGATGCCATATCCACGCCATCCAACAATCCCTCCAGACAGCCGGGGATATCCCCATGGTGAAATCCATAGGCGGAATAAATCACATGGCGCTCCGGCGTGACTGTCACCAAACCGATAGACACTGAACCGATATCAATACCGAGTATATTGCCGCTGGCCATTCTAACCCCCTTGACGGTTTACAACAATCTGCCCCGGACGCTCCAGTACGAGCTCCGGGTGATGATGGTAACCGATTCTGATATTTCGTAAAATAATGCTTGATCCGTTCTCCGGCAGCAAGGCCTTGTCCCGGGCGAACAGTCGGATTTTCCGCTGCCGGCCGTAATACAGCCAGCCATTGCGGTACGTCCCCTCGATCCGGCGAACGACCTCGCTGGTAAGATCCGAACCGGCAAGCGAACGACCCGCCGGATCGATAAAAAACCCTGTCACATCCTCCGCCTCTTTTATCCGGCGAACGGCGTCCACCCTCGTAATCTCAAGCATACCATAATAGCGTTTCAAATAGTTGGCGGTCAAATCATATATATGGCCTTGTTTTAATTGTTCTCCGGCCCCGTATACCAGAACCGACCGACCCTTTCGTTGTTTGAGGACCGTGTATTTCCGATATTTATATATAACCGCGCATCGACGAAGCCGGTAGTTTACCCTGCCCGTTTTGGACTGATAAAGCCCCGCAATAGGAACTGTTTTCTCGGGATACGGCACATCCGGAAGGTAGCTGAATGGACGCGGGGCAAACCAGGCAAAAATCGGCAGATGATCTGAGAACCCCCTTCCAAGATGCCTGCCACGGCCCTTACCGGTCCGCTGCCACCGCCGGATGCGCCCTCCCCTGAACAAGTAGCCGGGATCGAATTTATCAAAAGAGTTGTCAACATAGGAAATGCCTTTACCATCATAGAGACCGGGGGAGACGATAATATGGTCCGGACTCTGCCTACGCCCGAAAAACCGCACCGACCATCGCCTTTTCGTGTTCACCTCGAGCCATAGATTATATAGATAGATACCGTTTTGCGGCTGGCGGCTCAACATTCGCTCATCGACCAGGCGTCCCTGGCGGAGCGTATTCAATATATGGTTGATACCGGTGATCCCGCTCGTATCGTTTAGCGCCTCGGCATTCTTGAACGTTTTGAATTCATTATAGTTGCTGTTCAGGTCGCCGAGGACGACAAAATCGGTATCCGCGTCAAGCGACTTGATTGCCTCCGCCAATGCCCGGGCGTATGGCAGCCGCCGGCTTTCCGGCCCGGTTTTGGATTTCCAGTGGTTTACGAAGACCACCAGTGCATGGTCCGCGACCCTTATTTCTGCCTTCAGAATATTGCGGGCGGCTTTTCCGGCAACGGCTATCTCTGTTGACGCATCGATGGGAAGCCTCGACATCAGGGCGCATTTGACCGTAGTGGGTTTGCTGTCCGCAATGACGGTATGGGGGTACGGCTCGGCGAGGCGCCGGTTCAACTGGTCAAGCGCGGCTCTGGATTCTACTTCCTGAAGCGCCAGGATATCGGCATCCAGATCATTGATCACCCGGCCCAGATGGTCCAGCTTGATATTTGCCGTCTTACGGTTCCATCCGAGCCGGCCGCCCGGTATATATCCCGGATACTCCGTAGAATCCCTTTTTAGATCAAACAGGTTCTCCACATTATAGCTTGCCAGAGAAATCACGGCCTGGCCTGCGGAAGCGGCGAAGCCGGAAAAGACAGGAAGGCCGCAGATAACAAGCACCAGTATCAGCATACCGATTCGCCTGACGGCATTTTTTTTTGGCATCGTCAAAAGCACACCCAATGGCCTACTCGTCCCTCCCATTTTTAAAGTATAACAAAATATTTCAAATAAATATACTCTTTTCTGGTGGCCCGCGCCTGGCTGCAGCAGGGGAAAAATGTTTCCAAAATGGATCCCATATTCTTGATATATACTTGAAACTTATTGACAAAAACATATGGGGGTCGATAATAAATAGGTTTAAAAGATATCTAAACCTAAATTGAGCGTTTCAATTTTTTGAAGATTTGACAATCTCGTAAAAAGTCGATTTTAGATGGCAAAGTAAAAAGTTCAAGATCAAGGCGACGCAAATCCCGAGGAATGCAGCGTACATAGGCGTACGTGAAATTCCGAGGGATGCAGCGCAACGCAGATATTGGACTTTTTACGAAGCCATCAAGATTTAATTTTTATTTTATTTTTAGGATATTGGATCATTTTTTAAATCAAAAAATTTGAAACCCTCCGGGATTTCCAATTTCACCGCATCTACTGCGTCAAACTTGAAAATCGCTCAATTTAGGTTAAAGTGATGAGCGATCTGAATTTGCCGGAGTTCTTAACCCGATGATCCGCCTTTAAACGGAGACGATTGGATTATAGAATGGATAAAGTACTTCTCGTCGAAAACGACCAAGATACATTGAACGACATCGAAAAAGGCTTTAAAGACCTGCATCACTTTGAGCTCCTGACAGCCAGGGACGGCAAAACGGCATTAGAGATCCTATCTAAAAATAAGATTGCGGTTTTTATTACCGCTGTCAACTTGCCCAAGATCCAAGGAGTCGAGCTGGTCGCGTTCATGACCCGTAAACGGCAGGATACGCCGTGTATCATTCTGGTGGATGAGGATACCCCCAAGCCTTGGTTCCGCGGTATGGCTCAAGAAAATGTGCTCTACTATATGCAGAAGCCGTTTCAATTCGGCAACCTCGCCTCTGCCATATTTGTTGCCCAGAATCTGAAAGACGAGGGGTTGAGCCGCAAAGGCATCACTCTTCGCAATTTTCTGCCGATGGTTGAAATGTCCCGGAAATCCTGCCGCCTCGATGTGACCAGCGGGGGCCAGAAAAAGGGCTACCTGTATTTTGACCGCGGCATACTTATGGATGCCCATTTTAATCATCTTTCAGGTGAACAGGCGGCTCGAGAAATGATAAAATGGGATCGAACCAGCATTTCCCTCTCAGAGCTACCAAAAGAGAAAACAAAAAAAACCATCCGGGCAGAGCTTATGGAGATCGCCGGGGCCCTTTGGGGAAACCCCAACAAGCCCGCACGCGAAGCCGACCCCCGGAAAAAGCAACCGACACCACAGCCGGCCAAGCCCTCAGGACAGAGCAAACTGCAGACCACCCTGGACCGATATGTCAATATGCTGCGCACCATTAAAGGCTATAAGGGGATCTCCATATTAACCCCGAACGGTTCCGTTCTTGCTACCCATACAGTGGATGAGCCCGTTGATTTCGAACATTTTGCGGCCGCCTTTAATAAACTGCTGAGTGACTGCCACCAAACCATTTACCAAAAAGGCTTTGATAAATGCACCGGCCTGACCGTCCACACAGCCAAAGGGCTGATCCTGCTGATGTCCTCTGATATAATGAAAGAGGGAAACTTCAGATTTCTGGTATTGATGGAGCCTGAAGGGAATGCATACTTCATGCAGATACAACTCGCAAAACTCATCCCCAACATCCTTCAGGCAAAATAGGCGCCCCATTATCCCCCTGAAGGCAACGATGCGCCACCGTTCAAGGGGCCGGGTACCATGCCATAGTTATAACCGTCTCGTTAAAAACTGTTCATTCCAAAACTGTAGCATAGACCGCTTTTTACCGAGCGGGCATCTTTAAAAACCCTGTCATCGAAGGAGGTATTGATATGACACCTGCCTCTCAACAGGCTCTTAAGGGGCTAAGGGATTTGAGCACCATTGAATGGTATGTGATTCCGCTTCTTGCCATTGTAGTCTATATTTACGCCGTTGAAATAAAAAACGCCAGGCAATCGGGGCAATGGAATGCCGTGTTTGCCGGGCTAACCCTATTTGGCCTGGATTTTATCAATGAAACGTGGAACGGTCTGGTTTTCCATTTCACCCAACACTCGGCTTTCTGGACGACACCGGGGGATACCGCCCTGCGGACCATGGTGGGATGGAATATTGAAATCATGTTCATGTTCGCCATTGCCGGGATTATTTATTACCACACCCTTTTCGAAAATCCGGCCCAAAAAATACTGGGGATACCCAACGCCTGGTTCTGGGCTATCGGTTATGCCGCATTCTGTGTTTTTGTAGAGTGCCTTTTAAATATCGGCGGCCATCTGGTCTGGGAATATCCCTGGTGGAACCTTTCCTTCGGCGGCATATGGCTCATTTTCCTGATCGGCTATCTCCATTTTTTTCTCATTACGCTGCTAGTCGTCAGAATGCGGCCAATAGCCGCCAAAGTCACCGCCGTCAGCATCATTTACGCCATCCCTATCATTACAAATATCATATGTCTGGGGATATTCGGATGGGTTTATTGATTTTACCTAAATTGAGCAATGTCGTCCATGTATAGCTGTACACGCCCAAAAATATTAGATTTTATGTTAGTTAAATAAAATAAAATATTTACTTGACGGTTAAATCTTTAATCTGATATCAAAACAGCTTCGTTAGATAAAGCCGCAAAATGAGCAGAAAGAACAAACGAGGGTTCAGCTATAAAGAGAATCGGCCGTGGATGGAAAATCTCCAGCTGGTCATGCAGCTGGGCCTGACCATGGCCGGATGTATTATGCTCTGTTTTTTTATCGGGTTCTATCTCGATAAATGGATGGGTATAAAAGGGCCTTTTATCGTCATCTTTACCGTTCTTGGGATTATCGGGGGCGGCGTTGTCGTATATCGGCAGATTATGGAGGTTATTGACCCCGATAGCCATAATGAAGAAGAAAATGGAAACGATTAGGGAAACCGAAAAAATATACTGCTCGATTGCACTGGCTTTCGCCGTTATTGCCGGTATCCTGTGTTTCATTCTGGCGTTAGAGCCCATCGGCAAGGGGCTCATTCTTGGCACCCTTTTCAGCATCATCAATTTCGTGCTGATGGGGGAGACCCTGCCGATGCGCATCGGACATTCGAGAAAAAAAAGCGCCGGCATCTCTTTTTTGCTGATCTTTTTAAGATATGGGCTGCTGGCCATACCGTTGGCGCTCTCCATTAAACTGAACAGGTTTAATATGGCCGCGACCGTCGTCGGTTTATTCAGCGTTCAACTGGTGATAATGACCGAGCACATCAGCCGCCATATAAAAATGAGAACCCAAAAAAAACAACTGTTTTAAAAAAACGCCATGGAAGATCTCGGAGAAATCCATCAGCTTATCGTCCCGCTTTTCGGCCATGAAATGACGTTTAACCTTGAACCGATCATTCAAACCTGGATCGTCATTATCGGCCTGCTCGTCTTCGGATACCTGGCCACTCGAAAAAAAAGCCTTGTGCCGGGTCCGATCCAGACCCTCGGAGAGGTTTTTATCAATCAGTTCTATGAGCTGACCGCGGATACGCTGGATAAAGAGTTAACCCGAAAATACGCCCCCCTTATCACGGCATTGTTCATGTTTTTACTGCTCTGCAACTGGCTGGGCGTTTTGCCTTATCTTGGGGAGCCCACCAGCGATCTCAACACAACGCTCAGTCTTGGGATTATGGGGTTTGTCATTTCCCACTACGCCGGCATCCGGAAAAAAGGGCTAAAAAAATACCTCAAGGGCTATTGCGAGCCCCTCTTTTTCATGCTGCCGCTGAACCTCGTCGGGGAACTGGCCAAGGTAATTTCTATTTCCTTTCGTCTTTTCGGAAATATCATGGGAGGCGATATCATCGTTATTGTGGTCACCTATCTGGTCTTCAGTCTGGTACTGCCCCCCTTTCTGACGGGATTCTTCTTCATCTTCATCGGCGCGATCCAGGCGTTCGTATTTACGATGCTAACTTTGGTATATATTGCAGTGCAGGTTAACTAGGCATGACATTCGATATCGACATATGGATTCAAGTGGCCGCATTTACAGGCGGCGGTCTGGCCATGGGGTTTGGCGCCATAGGTGCGGCGATTGGAGAAGGCTTTACCGCATCTGAAGCCAATATCGCGATCTCCAGAAACCCCCAGATGTCCGGGGATATTTTTAAAGGGATGCTCGTTGGTCAGGCAATAGCGGAATCTGCGGCGATTTTTGCGCTTGTGGTCGCCATGCTTCTATTGTTTACCAACTTTTCGGGACAATCTGTAGTGGCGGTATGCGTTATTCTGGCCGCCGGCCTGAGCATGGGGCTGGGTGCCGTCGGATCGGGCATTGGCTCCGGTTTTCCCGCCGGTGAAGCCTGCGCCGGGATTTCCAGGCAGCCGGCGATGAGCAACCAGCTGACCACCAACATGCTGATTGGCTCCGCTGTCTGCCAGACGCCGTCCATATTTGCTCTGGTCATTTCGTTTATTCTTTTGTTCAGCGATTTTTCAGGGATGCCGGTC